>Ga0065711_1000226_pt1 | contig 123558 bp, 53 predicted proteins | sample Hoacrofraction12_FD_59098 | JGI IMG/M metagenome (GOLD analysis project Ga0065711, IMG submission 59098) | Hoatzin crop microbial communities from Cojedes, Venezuela - Epithelial fraction 12 v2 (version 2) | ecosystem: Host-associated > Birds > Digestive system > Esophagus > Crop | place... | reverse complement strand
TGGAGTCTGGTGAAAATTAACCCTGTCCTGGCCAAACCCAGGACAAAGAGAAAGTGTGGAATGAACTTTACTACATATGCTAGGAGTATGGGTGTTAAGAATTGTGGCAGGTTTAGTCTGAAATACTTATGACCCTCTTCCACCTTCCCTCCAGTCTCAGTTTCCCATTTTCTCCGCTAAACTTCATACATCAGTATGGTCGAATAGCAAAATAATATATCCTGAAAATAGCTTCCCAGAATATGAAAAAGTTATTTTTGAGCACAAATAGCTCTGCATGGAATTGAGCTGACTGAGGGGGGGAGAAAAATCAAGCCAAGTTGCTTAAGCTAAAAATACCTCCTCTCTCATACTTCAAGACAAAACAAATGGGTTCTTGCAATATGACCTTGGTATGGCCTTGTGCAAAACTCGACGTTCTCCTATATGCTAATCAAATGAATTTTTGTAGCTAGGGATGGTCCTCACATTATTCCTATGTGTTATGCATAATGAATAGAATACTGTATGTGAACTGAAAACCAAACCAGATTTATGATGACGTTTTTCTAATAGATAGGTACGTTGTTATTAAGTATTCAGTGGTAGAACAATGGCCTCTACCTTGAACATTTCCTTATTTTTGAGAGAGAAGAAAATAAATTTGTCTGCTGTGCCTGATATTAACCACTCTTTCAAACTCTTCAGGAACCTTCTTTGTTTATAACAGTCAAAAGATTTGCTAGGAACATACAGAAATAGTTTTGCTATCTGTTAGAGGATGGTATTTTACACTGCTTGTGATAATTGTTTTAAAATCCTTCCCATTTGGAGTATAAGAACTGATTCTTTCTTCTCAGCTGCAATACAAAACACCACCTCCACTTTTTCTTCTTCACTTTTCATAATAATTTTTTGTATAGAAAACTATAGCTTACTCTCTGCTATTTTAAAACTATCTCCCTATTTGTTTGTAAATAAATAGAAGCCCTGAGTATTTGATTGATTATGTTTAGTATGCTTATAGTGGGCAACAAACATTATTCATCTGTCATTGCCAACAGTGACATCTTCTTCATGGAGTTGTAATTTAATGCCACTTCTCTCCAGAAGTTACAAAAGGGTTTAAGAAGTAAGAGTGAACACTATGTGTAGCTCACCAAGACTGTGAAAGGATCCGCAACTCAGGATATATTTGTTGATTCTGTACTGGGTTAATGCTGCTTCATGTCCTGACGTTTTGGAGTATGTTTGCATATTACCAAAAGAAAACGCATGAACTGCTAGAAGCACCAGATCTTGAGACAAAACAGAATTTGACATAGAATTTGACATAGAAAAAATGGTGATATTTTTATCCATTTATATAAATACATATGTACACAGATGTACTGTAGACGTCTGTAAATATTTTCAGAATCTGGGGCATTGATAGTAATTTACAAGTCAGAGTACATTAATTATATTTGCTCACCCAACATTTGCCTATTTTTTTTCCTAAAAAAGTAAAAAAGAAAATAAATCCATGTATGTTTACACTCCCCCCCTTTGAAGTCATGCAGTATTATTTGAGGACATTAATTTTTATCTTACTTAGCTTTTGAGTTCTGTTTATGTAACCTACATAACTACGTTGCTGGAGAGCACACTGTCCAACTACGCTGCACACAGAAGCTTGATTCAGTATAAAAAGATTCAATGTGATTCATCATAAGAGTAAAAAGATACCATATGCAAAGTTGTATGTATAGATACTTTTAATATTTTTTCTTTTATTTTCTGACATTTCCAGCTATCATAAAGAATACATTGAATGCTCCCCTCTCTATTTAACACTGTAGGCTTCATCTGCAATTTGTCATTCCTCAGAAATGTTATTTCAATTTCACCTTGTTTCAAAGTCTTATTTCACAATGACAGTGGTAAAATATAAAGTGGTATAAAATATAAATATCTGCTATTGTTCAAACAACAGAACGCATGCTTAGGTCACCTACTTTTTTTAACCAAACTATTTTCAGCAGCTTGCCTAAGAAATGGGCCAAGCATGCTGATATTAGGATAAGCAGTACATGTATCTAAGCTTAACCCATTTTTGACCCCAGTCTTACGGTGCAATAAATGAACTAAAAAGTATGTAAGAAATTAATTTGAGTTTTCTTACCAAACATGTCCAGTATTTCTTTTCTTTATGGGCTAACTTAACCCCTTAGCTGTATTGCATCTTGGAGATTTTAAAATGGAAGTCTACATAATGCTTATCAATAACAGATTCTCATAGTAATTATTAGTTGTAGAGGCATATGGTGTAGAGGCTAAGACTCAAGAGTTTGTTCAAGACATTTGACATACACAATAAAAAACCTCCCCAGATCCTAATGAGTTGTTCTTAGTTGGGTAGAGTTTAAAAATGTGCAGAAAGTGTCAATGAAATCTGTCTTTTTAAACTCTATCTTTTTGTACTGCCTATTTTTTCTGGCTCCTTTTATTCTAACCTTTCAGTATCTAGTGTAAATTGTTCTGTGTATTTGCCATAATGTCATAACAGAAAAAATTGCGTTCTCATTTAAAAGGCACAAGTCAACAGAGTTAGGAAAAGTATTGTGAAAGAGGGGTCTCCCTGGTTAATCTCCACATGTGATTCCCCAAACCTCTCTGACTTACAGTGCTAATGACTTAAAGAGTTTCTCTTCTGAAATAACAACTCACAGTTAGGTATTTCTCAGTTAAATTTTTCTGCTTGAGCCACAAATTTCTAGTTTTCCTAATGGCAAAGTAGAAAGACGTGTGTTGCTCCTGAGCAGGATGCAGAGTGCCACTGCGAGTAGGAGGTGGACTATCAGTTTTCTTCCACTACTCCCGAACACGAATAGATAGAATTTAGCAACAGATGTCCTGTACCACTCAGGTTTTATGGCAGTGATCCTGGGCCTAGAGAAAACTGTTACAGGCTTGATAGGTTTAAAGACAAGAAATTTATGGTGCAGAGTGTTTGGAAGTAGCGGCTGGGCCGTACTGGTAACTGAAAGGGAGTACAGATCTTTTTCTTAAGATTCAGAATGCAAGACTTGGGACATAGACTGGACTTCTATGAACTCTCTAGAAGTGCTTATGTTTTAAAAAGTTAAAGAATGAATGAATAATATACAAGAGAAGTGTTCCAATGCCTGGTTTACAAAGGTCTTCTCTGCCAAAAAGCCTATGTTGTCCTTCAAGTAATATGACTTGATCTAATACAGAAAATATTGTTTACTTAAAAATCTTATCTTGCTTGTGTTGGTAAGCCATCGTGACTACAGCAAAATATCAAAGCATTGAATGGGGGAGTGAGTAAAAAGAGGCATTTGTAGTCTGGTTCAGGAAAGATAAGCTTTTGTTAGAGGTTTCATCGTTAGTTGATCCAGAGAATTTTAAACTAGAGACATTCTGTAGCAACTAACGGTCATTCAGTGGGAGTCTGAAAGAATCCAGTTTACTGACTGTAAGTTTGCTTTTCATCTTTATCTGGTTTGCAGTAGCTTTATAAACACCCTGTAGCCACAACAGGGATTTTAATCACAATTGCTTCTACAAATTTCTTTTAATAAACTGTTCTGCCTATTTGGAGGAGATGTTGCCAGTCTCTCCCCTCTCTACTTCTGGGTCTGACTGAAACATCTGAGACCTGACTTTGAGTTGGTACTACTTTTGGATGCAGTGTTTATACTACACAGTGGTTTATTGAGTTTTTTGTTGTGGAAAACACTAAATAACTGTGAATTATAAATGTCAGTATTTCCCCAGTTGTACATTTTGTAGGAGTGATTGTTTTGCACGATGTTTTTATCTCTTGACTTTGCATTGACATCAGCATTATGTGTTTCCTTGCTACCCCATGAATGTGTTAATAGTCATTTTGGCAAGTTCCCATGTTTATTGTGTTGTAGGAAAGCTATTATGAGTGCTAATGACAAGAAAATATTGCTTTACCCATGTTTTTGGAAAGAGCAGTTGTGAAGAAGCTCACTTGAGACCTTGTGCAGCTATTTATAGAAGAGGGAAACTACTTTATGTTATTTGTAGTCGAACTAGAGTTGCAATGGATGTCACCTCTTAATACTGACTTGCAAATGGCCACTTCAGATTTTTCTAGAATTTGAATGTCTGTGGCTCTCCTCTTACATACGTAACCTCAAGGCAGTCACAGGAAGTTTTCACCATTACCAAATTTCCGCCTCAACCACAGTCCAAGTGCCTTTTTTCTTCTGATAGACGTCATCAGCAATTATAAAACATGATAAGGGTGAGAAGTGGTGGTGTATTAAGTCAGTTTATTTTCAGACGTTGTACATAATAACCTCACATTCAGTAAAAAGTAATGCTTTGGTTTAACTTACTGCTTTCCAGGATAAGGCAGTCTTAGGTCTGTTGAAGCAGGTGGGGTTTGGAAGGTATCACTTGTGCTCTGGAGCAGAAGGATTGTATCAACGCAAGCCATTAAGAAAGCTAACTCGAAGGCTATATGAGTCATATGGACATTCTCCCCCCCCAAAAAAAATAAACCAAACAAAAAGCCGCCAAACATACTGCCCTAGTGCTTTCAGCTGTCTTGACAATGGAGCATCTATTGCACTGCTTCAGAATGAATCTTTGTGCCAGTTTCTACTGCATATTGAGCAAATACTGATTGGTTCAAAGGATGGTCAGATCAATACTGTCAAGATTTGTACAGAACTTGTGACAAGAGCCTGGCGATCATTTCTTAGTGTTTGTGCTATTATTGTGTTTAATGGTGTTTAGTGGGTGTGTACAGGGCAAAATTGCTCTTAATGCAATGGAGGAATGCTCTCAAAATAAAAAATATGGGAGGACTGAGAGCCTGTAGACCTCGAGTAATGTTCAAGGAGAGCATGATACTTGGGCACACTGCCCTTTTTCTAGTCCTCATCTTCCTTACATGCTGGAAGTAAGCGCCAGGACTATAGCTGCAAAGGAGTGCAAGATGGCATTAAAAAACATAATACAGCCACACATGTGGTAGCCAGTATTGGAAGGGGGAACATATTAGCTTATTTGCTTTCATTTACATTATCTGAAACTCCAGGTGTGCCCTGCATCCTTGGGTCTGCTTCATCTAGTTTTCCTCGAGAAATCTCTTGTTTCAGTGAATGATATGCTGTACTTGGTGTTGAGTCTCTGTGCTAACCATAGTTAACCCCATAACTAGATTGTTCATGAGAGAGGTCTTATATTTAAAAACAGAAAGGAGTGGTTGGTAGCATGTGCTTTGTTTCTCATGTTTTTCTTTACTTTCTAAAGTTGGAAGTGTTACTTCTTCTCATATTAAAGAAAGATTGAGCTCCTGGTTTAGCATATACTGCATACCTGAATGTGTTTCTAATATTCCTTAGTGACTTTTCAACAAAAAACAGGCCCAGAAGTCTCTGATACTGCCAATGTTCCAGAACTGGTTTGATTTTATAAATTAGGTAAAGATATGTTACACTGGACCATGTATGAACTGAAGTTAAACTAAGAGATTAGTTCCTTGGCTTGTATCTGTAAAGGTGAGGAACTGCATGTCTTTATCCTTAAAGGGTATTTTTAGACAGAAGAATAAAATGAGATCTTGCAAGCAAGAGGCTTACGGGGAAGGAAGAGGTGTGCTTTGTGATAAATAAACCCAGATGAAATCTCATTGTAATGACTAGAATTATTTTAACATTTGAGCATGCTTATTTCTTTTGAGAAGCATAGTATGGCATGGTGATATATTTCTTCATATTATTTTTTGTAATTTTTATTAATAAATTGTCTTTATTGTTACTTCTCTTGCTCTAGGGCATAATGTACCCAATAAAAACTGTGAGTAAGCACTGCCTGAGCTGTTTCCAAATTGCATGTATAAAGACAGTGAAGTAGAAAAAAGTGAATGCAGAGTATGTCCATGAGCAGTAAAAGAAAATCCTATTAGGTGCTTTGATTTCTTTTTTTCATGTCCTTCTGTGTTTCATTTGGCTGGACACTGCTTTGAGATAAAACAGATTCCAATTATCTATAGTGGGAAACCAAATTACATTCTTCAGAAGAAATTCTGATAATGCAATACATGCTGGAGAATGAAAAATGATACAGTGTATTGCTGAATTCTTATTATATAGTGGCATGGTCTCCATTGTTCTGATTTGCTAATGGTGAGTCACAGATATGCCTGGGACTGGAATGAATTTCTATTGTAAATCTGTCTGACACACAGCAGCCTTAAGAATAATGTACTGTTGTGTCTCTTTTTATTTAGAATGCATTTTAATGGATGTGGTTTTGCCAGCTAGACAGCTCTGGAGACCTTGCACATATCAAAGTGACAAATGCCTGGCTGTTAAAGTCTGGTGTCATATTCATGAGAAAAACTAAGATCTTTCTTTTCCATAGACTGTACAAAGTCATTACCTTTTAGGGCTCTCCTGGACAGCTACACACATAATCTTGTTTTCTCCCAGCATTCTTCAGCTGCACAAAACTTGCATCCAGCTTTGATGGTAATTCTCACCATTAAAAACCTTCAAAGCAAGCTCTAATCTGTGGCCCTTGATGCTCACCGGCACCCTAATGCCTGCAAGGTTAAGGTACGGCAGCCTACAGAGCGGGCTTCCTGTCTTGCAAGAGGCAGCAAACAGCTTCAGAGTCATTAAAATATCATGCTAGGTTTTTAGATGAATGAAACCGAGAGTTGACAGGGTAGATGATGAAATGCAAGGAAGTGAAAGCAAGCTAGAATCAATATTACTGAGTTTGACATAGTAATGGGCTTTTTATTTTATTTTTTTTAATAACTCTGCTTACTACCCAAAATGAATAGAATTTTGGCAATTAGGCACTTGATTGGTGGTAGTATGATTTTAAGATGCTGCATGTTGGTTCCCTTTGTGGCTGGGAGGTTAATGTGCCCTGAGGGGTATCTGACAGTCCTCAGAGTGCCCTAATGAAATTGGCTGGCTAGGTGGCAGTGCTGGGAATATTTCATGTGCTCTGAGAGCCTATTCAGGATAATCCCTTTCTGGCATGGAGCAGCTGCTATCCGGCAGCTCTTGGGAGTACTTGTGGGACAGAAAATAAGGAGAGAAATGTTTTGTGTTTTCTTTATCTGACACCTTGCTGCTCAGACTGCCTGGCTGGCATAAAATCATAAACACAGTTAATACACATGCTGTACTCAAAGGAGTTTCAAGGGAGGCTCAGCAGAATATGAGATATGGCCATTTTCCAAGCCAGGCAGTTGTCTACTCCTGAGGCCATGGCAGATGGTCTGCTGAGGAGTTGCACAGGGCAGCAGGTAGGAGCATGCCAGTCCCAGGTAGTCACCTCCATGTTCTGGAAGAAAGTTTTCGAGCTGGCAGTGGCTTTTTGGTCTCAAAGTTGGGAACTGTTGTGCTTGTACCTCAAAGAATAAACGAAATGCGAGAGGAGCAAGGGACTTCAAGAGATAAAGATATACAGGTCAGTCTTGCAACCTTCGCTGTTTACCATAGTGCTTGGAGTTTCAATGTTAAAGGAAATAAAGAGAACCGTTATTTTCTGTCAATGTGAGAAAACTTTGAAGTGTGTAGTTAGTCAGCACAGACTAGTAATTTTCATTTTAGAAAGAGAATGTTAAGTATTGCTGAAATATGCCACAACAATGTCAGAGTTTTCAATACAAAAATTTTCTTCAGATTTTGCGCTCAGAGCTTTCTCACAATTACTAGAGATGAAGAGAGAAGGAATGCTAGGCTTTTCCTTAGCTGAGTCAAGTTAGTGAGGTCATGGATACACCCTCTGTGGATAACTAAGTGTTTCAGTGATGTGTGAAAACACTCACAAGTACATTCCAAGTTTGTGTTAACATTCCCGAACAAAAGAGACATCTTTTGCAAGATTTTTCAAGTCAAGCAAGGCTTGAAGACTCACATGCTTACATTACCATGTAAAGAAGCTTTTTATTAATGGTGTGTGAATGGAACGGCAGATGCATGATCAGTTATGTTCAAGAGAAATGAAAGCTGGGAGAAAATAAATTTGGAAAGAAATTTAACATGGACTTTAAATAAGATGATTTAAGGGTGAAGTGTGAAGAGGTGTGTGGCATTTTGCAGATTGATGTGATATATTAAGGCATGTTGACATCATTTTATGTACTCCTGTGATTTTTCAATAGCACTGAAATGCTAGTTCTTCATCTTTTACTTTACTGAAGACCTTGCCAGGATCTTTGGATAACAAAAGTAGTGATACAGCCTAAGCTGCACTCTGTCTCCAGGCTGTGGAGAGTGTCCTCTTTTGTCAAAGGAAAAACAGACATATTGAGCCCCTCCAGTATTTCTGTGTATTTAGAACTAGAAATACAAGAAGACTTTCCAGACCTGAAAGCATTAGGATGGCCTCACTGACATTTGTTGAAGAAAGGAATCTGTTTCTATTTTTGTACGGCTTTCATTTTTGACAGCTAATGACCTATGAAAAATTGATGCTATTGCAGGACAAAGTGGAAAAATTTTAACTTCTAAAAATGTATTCCACTTATGACACAGAAAATTGTCATAGAAATTTAGTCCTTTTTAAAAAAATATTTCTAAGACTCTTTTGCAAGAAAAGCCATTGTCTTAATTCTAATGATTGAAACAATTTCTGCATTTTTAATGGCATGCTACTCTCAAGTTAAAAATAAGTAATGGGCAGTATGTGCTATACTCCTTTTTCATGTGCAAAGGATGTAATTTATACTGAAGAAAAAGGAGTGTCTTTCTGGAAGACAACGAGAGAAAAGAGGGAGTTGTGTTCTAGTTTCCTTTTGTCACATACACACAGTGTACTTCTGGGGATTAAAGATGCTGAGAAGGAACAAATCTTATGGAGAGATTGTTCCCACTCTGCAGGGGAGTTTTCCCCTCCATCTTCATTCTTATTCCTGAGTATTAAAAACCTTTTCGGTGGGTTTATCATTTCAGGTGCTGTGAAACTATTGACTTCTGCTCTTCAAGTGTTATGAAGAAATCACCATGTTTTTTCTTGTGAGAAGGTGGCAACATCTTTTTACAGGTTGTGTAGGGATGGGATCAGGAAGGCCAAAGTGCAGATCGAGCTGAACTTGGCAAGGGATCATAGAATCATAGAATCATTAAGGTTGGAAAAGACCTCTAAGATCATCAAGTCCAACCGTCAACCCATCACCACCATGCCTGCTAAACCATGTACTGAAGTGCCATATGTACATTTTTTTTGAACACTTCCAGGGATGGTGACACCGCCACTTCCCTGGGCAGCCTCTTCCAATGCTCGACCACTCTTTCAGTAAAGAAACTTTTCCTAATATCCAATCTAAACCTCCCCTGACACAATCTGAGGCCATTTCTTCTCATCCTATTGCTAGTTACTTGGGAGAAGAGACCAACACTTGCCTCACTACCGCCTCCTTACAGGTGGTTCTAAAGAGCGATAAGGTCTCCCCTCAGCCTCCTCTTCTCCAGACAAAACAACCCCAGTTCCTTCAGCCATTCCTCATAAGACTTGTTCTCTAGACCCTTCATCAGCCTCGTTGCTCTGCTCTGGACACGCTCCAGCAACTCAGTGTCCTTCTTCTAGTGAGGGGCCCAAAACTGAACACAGCACTCCAGGTGTGACCTCACCAGTGCCGAGTACAGGGGCATGATCACCTCCCTACTCCTGCTGGCCACGCTATTCCTGATACAAGCCAGGATGCCGCTGGCCTTCTTGGCCACCTGGGCACTCTGCTGGCTCATGTTCAGCCGTCTGTCGACCAAACCCCCAGGTCCTTTTCCACCGGGCAGCTTTCCAGCCACTCTTCCCCAAGCCTGTAGTGTTGCGTGTAGTTTGTTGTGACCGAAGTGTAGGACCTGGTACTTGGCCTTGTTGAACCTCATACAGTTGTCCTCGGCCCATCGATCCAGTCTGTTCAGAACCCTCTACAGAGCCTTCCTACCCTCGAGCAGATTGGTTGACACTCCTTCCCAACTTAGTGCCACCTGCAAACTTACTGAGGGAGCACTCAATCCTCTCATCCAGGTCGTTGATAAAGATGTTAAACAAGACTGGCCTGAAAACTGAGCCCTGGGGAACACCACACGTGACTGGCCACTGACTGGATTTAACTCTGTTCACTGCCACTCTCTGGGCTCAGCCATTCAGCCAATTTTTTACCCAACAAAGTGTACACCTGTCCAAGCCACGGGCAGCTAGTTTGTCCAGGAGGATAATGTGGAGAACAGTGTCAAAGACCTTACAAAAGTCCAGGTAGACAACATCCACAGCCTTTCCCTCATCCACTAGGCAAGTCACCTGGTCATAGAAGGAGATCAGGTTAGTCAACAAGGACATGCCTTTCATGAACCCATGCTGGCTGGGCCTGCGCTCCTGGTTGTACTTCACATGCCCAGTGACCGCACACAAGATGAACTGTTCCAAATGCTAAGAATAATAAGAAGGGCTTCTACGAGTATGTCAGCCAGAAGAGGAAGGTCAAAGAAAGTGTACCCTGCTTGGTGAACACCACTGGCAAACTGGTAACAACAGATGAGGAGAAAGCTGACTTACTCAGCAACATTTTTGCCTCAGTCTTCACTCGTAACCTCTCTTCCCACACTTGTAGAATGGATGGACCACAAGATGGGGACAGAGGGAGCAAAGTCCCTCCCACTGTAAGAGGAGATCAAGTTCGTGACCATCTAAGGGAGCTGAACTTACAAAAGCCTATGGGACGTGACGAGATGCATCCCAGAGTCCTGAGGGAAATGGCTGATGTCGTTGTTAAGCCACTCTCCATGATATTTGAAAAGTCATGGCAGTCAGATGAAGTCTCTGGTGACTGGAAAAAGGGAAACATTACACCCATTTTTAAAAAAAGTAGAAAAGAGGACCCTGGGAACTACTGACCTGTCAGCCTCACCTCTGTGCCTGGGAAGATCATGGAACAGATCCTCCTAGAAGCTATGCTAAGGCACATGGAGAACAGGGAGGTGATTCAAGAGAGCCAGCATGGCTTCACCAAGGGCAAGTCCTGCCTGATCAATGTAGTGGCTTTCTATGATGGAGTGACTAGATCACCGGACAAGGGAGGAATTACGGATATAGTCTATATGGACTTCTGTAAAGCCGTCGACACTGTCCCCCACAACATCCTTCTCTCTAAATTGGAGAGATACGGATTTGATGGGTGGACTGAGTGGTGTCCTTCAGGGGTCTGTATGGGGACCAGTACTGTTTAAAATCTTCATTAATGACACAGATAGTGGGATTGAGTGCACCCTCAACAAGTTTGCAGAAGACACAAAGCTGAGTGGTGTGGTTGATATGCTGGAGGGAAGAGATGCCATCCAGAAGGACCAGGACAAGCTGGAGACGTGGGCCTGTGTGAACCTTGTGAGGTTCAACAAGGCTAAGTGCAGTATCCTGCACCTAGGTTGGGGCAACCCCTGCTATCGACGCAGGCTGGAGGATGAAGGGATTGAGGGCAGCCTGGCTGAGAATCACTTGGGGGTACTGGTGGATGAAAAGCTGGACGAGAGCCACCAATGTGCCCTCACAGCCCAGAAGGCCAGCCGTACCCTGGGCTGCATCAAAAGCAGCGTGGCCAGCAGGTCGAGGGAGGTGATTCTTCCCGTTTGCTCCACTCTGGTGAGACCTCACCTGGAGTCCTGCGTCCAGCTCTGGAGCCCTCAACAGAAGAAGGACATGGAGCTGTTGGAGCGGGTCCAGAGGAGGGTGACGAAAATGATCTGAGGGCTGGAGCACCTCTTCTGCGAGGAAAGGCTGAGAGAGTTGGGGTTGTTCAGCCTGGAGAAGAGGAGGCTGCTGGGAGACCTTAGAGCAGCCTTTCAGTACCTGAAGGGGGCTTATAAGAAAGATGGGGACAATCTTTTCAGCAGGGCCTGTTGTGACAGGACAAGGGGTAATGGTTTTAAACAAAAGGAGGGTAGTTTTAGACTGGATACAAGGAAGAAACTGTTTACGATAAGTATGGTGAAATACTGGCATAGGTTGCCCAGAGAGTTGGTAGATGACCCATCCCTGGAAATATTCAAGGTCAGGTTGGACCTGGCTTTCAGCAACCTGGTCTAGTTGAAGATGTCCCTGCTCTTTGCAGGACGACTGGACTAGATGACCTTGAAAGGTCCCTTCCAATCCCAACTATTGTGTGATTCTGTGATCTTGTTGGACATCATAAGAATAAGGCATATTCTGGGTATGATTTGCATCACCCCAAGAGGTCTGAAGTTGCATCCTGACAGTTACACCTGTTCTAATATTGCTTTTATTCACCCAAGTGCTATGAGCAATGAAACACATAGGATGGAAGGAGGGCTGTAGGGAGAAGCTGTAGAAGCAAACTGAGCAGCTTTCAATAAACTTCTTTCCTAAAGATTTGCAGGGATGTTCTCTTCCTATATTGAAAAAAATTTATTTCCTCTGGAGATCTACTTCATTCCCAATTCATTAATGAAAAAGCAAAGTTCAGCACTGTTTACGAATTCTCTTAAAATTGCTAACACGTGAAAAATTCAGAGCAGTCCAGTGTTCTGCTACTCTTCCTCCTAAGTATAGCACTAATTCAAAACTGCATTAAAATATTTATGTCTTTATGACTAATTACAGCCAGGCTGCTCGGATCGATAGTGGTTCTGCTGTCTGTTTCCCTGCCTAACTACAACTGCCAGCTTTCTGCTAACACAAAGCTACAGCTGTTCAAAGTGAAGATGCAGTGTTAGTGTCCCATCTCTTTTTTGCTCTTGGCAATAATCCATAATTGTTCAGCTGAAATATGAAGAGTTTTACTTTTAACTGAGAACAAATATGCTGTATCTTGTGTGGAAAGGTAGAAGGAGAATCCTGAAAAGATGAAACTATAAACTACTGAGGAGTCTCTTGGAGAGTTATTTTTGTATGTCAGAGTCAGAGTCAGAACAAAAATACTGTGTTTCTCGCTATTCTTTTTTTATAATATGAGATTTCATGGGGAAATAAGCGCTCAGAGGAAGTTACTTATTAAAGTAAAATCTTGTTAATTGGGATATTTTTGCCTTTTAGTTTACTGCTTGGCAGGTCAGTAAGACCTATTTTCTCATCCATGACAGTAAGTTCCAGAGATGGTTTTTCTTATTTTTGGATTTAAAATAAATAAAATGAAATAATCTTTGTAGCAAAACTAAAAAGGAAGTTAGATTTGCATCATCAAGATTTCTGTTTCTCTAAAGTGAATTGCTGTAGGACCGTGTGCCCATATTTGCATCTTACATATTTGGTGTCAGTACCCTAATTAGTGAAATTTTCTTGAATTACTATTTCTTACTGCTGAAATACATCTTAGACCATAGCAACTCTCTCAGTATTTCGTAGGAATACATAGGTTATTTTGTTTTCTCTTCCAACTCAGAAAAAAAATGGGAAAAAATGTTGACTGTCTTTATCATGAGCATGCAAATAATTGGTCAACTTTCTCTGAATGTACAAAACAGAAACAGAAAAAATTACTGTTCTGAATTGTCCTTTCTCTGCAGTTGTGGCAGTACTCGTGTTAGCCAGTTCCTGTTGGGAGTGGATGTTATTGTTGCACAGGAAGTATAATTGCTTATTATAAACTTCCCATTTGGATGCTTTTATTGGTAGGCTGCACTGTTACGTACTTGTAATAACACAGTATAATTTAGGGGTTTATCTTATTCAGACACATGAATGTAAGTAGTCCTTCATCATGAGATTTCTGCAGAAAATTTATTATACAGCATTTTTCTTTCATGTATTGAATTCATAGACCACCGAGGTGTCTCCTGTTAGAAAAAAAAATGGGTAGTTTGGCAGTAAGCCAGCTAAAGAGATAATCTGTGTTTGCCAAACACTTAGCTGTGGGTTAAGTTACTAGTTTACTCACAGGTTACTTTTGCTTGTTATGAGAGGCAGACAACCACAATTTGCTCTTTGGAACATGTAAGGTGCAATCAGATAGCACATGTAAGAAGCATACAGAGATTCTTAATTAAATTTATGATCTAATTGTTCTTTTGTGTCGACGCTGCAATTCTGGAGTCCCTGCTGAGCCCGCTGTGATGAGGATGAATGTCTGCCTGAAATCCACTCTGTGCAACTCCTCAGTTTTCCGCAGGCACAGTTTCTTTTGATCGAGTTGCAGTTCTAGGAGGAAAAAGCACTGATATAGTACAGGCTAGAGAGAAATGAGAAGTTTTGCATTTGCCCTTTGTTGGAAGACATTTAGTCCTAATCAGCTCAGTTTTATGGTGATACAAGTTGCAAACTACCCAGAGCTGCAGTCTGGTTCCAAGTTTTTAAGGAACTCATTTCCTTGAGAAAGGAACCCACAGCCATGGTGTTACATTGTCTGAGTTCAAGAATTCAAATGTTTCCTCATAACTCCTTTTCAGGGAAGATTTCTGCATAAAGCTACAGCTGTACTTCAACTTTTTCATCTTGCTTGGTGTGCAGATTCTTACTCTCTTTTAATTAAATTTCCTTCTTTTATTTCTGTTTTTGTCCCTAAATGTTTGGTCTCTAGTATGCATAATGCTTAAGGTTTTCTGCAGATCACAAGTCTCAAGAGAGACACTAATTCTTCCATTATGTGCTTGCATTTACTGCATTTACAGCTGAAATTAGAAGAGGTGTTCCCTGACCTTGACAAATATGTAATTTTGACACTGGTAAGTGTATTTCAAGAGGAGTGGGGATATGATAAGTAACTATGAATCTCTTACGCCTACTGTTAGTTCCTAGGCAACTCCCTGTTGTTTATTAAAGCTTTGACTATCTCTTACACAATGCATTTCTGCATTTTTATGTCTTCTAAATAATATTTTTTTCAGTATCTTAAATTTACAACAAGAATATATGTGCAGGTTTTGCAAGTAGAAACTGAAGGGGGAAAAAATGGTAGAAGTGACCATATATCATGATTACGGAATGTGAACATGAACTATAGCAACTCTGTAGCAATCCAGATATTTCAAGTCTGTAATGGGCAGGCTGTCCAGATTAGTGAAACTGGGACTGCTGGTTTCCTTACTAGTTTCTGATCTTAAAAACACTGTAAAAGAGGTGAATGTGTGTATCACCGGCCCTGTACTTCACCTGATTAGTACTTTATGGAGACAAGAGCGCATGTGAAAACCTGGAGTGAGTGAGTGAGTGAGTGAAGGATCTTCTGCAGTGGTTACCGTTGCCCTCATTGGATGAAAAGGACTGATTTTCAGTGCTGAGCTGCCACATCCTGAATTTGTAGCTCCTCGGATGTTTCTCTTGCATTTGCTTGCATACAAATCACACTGAGCTAATTATATGGGATCAGGGAAGAGTTAATTCTCATGAGTGTCTTTAAAAAGGACAAGAGTGAACAACTGATAGCAGACCTCGTAATTTCTGTCAGTCCTGTTCATTTTGAACATTCTTACTTGTGTAGTATGTTAATAGTTCAGAATATTGTTGAACTTGGAAATCTATAACTGTATGAGTGAAAACCACAAGATCTAAAAACTAAGGGAAAATATGTGATGTTGTGAGATCTGTGAGTGTCTAGTGGCAGACAAAAAAGAGCTAAGAGGTTTGTTGTCTTTCTTCCATAGTGAGAATATCTAGCGCATTTTGCACACCTGCAGCCATCAGGTTGCTGCAGAGTTTTATTCCACCTTGTCCCTCCACATGCACTATTGTGACATTAGCCTTTAATAGTATAGTCTGTGTCAGAGATAACTGTATGAAAACTTTTTTTTTTGGCAGAAATTGGGCATAAGAGCACTTACTTATCAAAGTTTTGGAATGCCCCTTGACTTGGAGGGGAGAAAGGTGGGTTTTTTCAGCATCAGCTTCTACTGTTAATTAATTTGTGTAAATCAAAGACCTAATGGAATTAATTAAGTGGAGGAGTGTTTTATTTTTGCTGAAAAAAGAAAGACATTCAATACCAGAATGACTAATTCCATGTGGTAAGGAAGATTGGAGTCTTTAGAAATTAAATGTCATGCATTTTACTGGCACGCAGAAAAATAATTATTAAACTGGGAGAAAAGTTATTGAACAATGCAAGAGAGCTGACAAAAACCTTAGAAAAGTTGTCAGACATGGTTTTAAACTTGTTTTTAATCTTGTGATGTAGTGAGAGGGGAAGACAGGAGATACTGAAGGATAATTGCAAGATTAGAAGAAGTAACAGGTTTTTACACAGACACTTACTTCAGCGGAGATATCTCTTTCTGTATAATATGCGTCAAATGGCCCTTACCTGAATTTCATGGAAGCTGATCTCTATGCATTGTTGTGAGGCTGCCAGCATAATAAGGAGCTGGACAGTCTGTAATTCAAAACCCAGGCACCTGAGACTAGTAAATCTAGAGAAGAAAGACCCTGACTTGTAATTTTGAAGGTAGACTGAGAGTGCTGTTTTTTTTGAAAATAATCTCTGCTAAACTAGGAAAAATCTAACAAATCATAATTGTTTCATATATCGAAGATTGGCAGCTGAGTGCCTCTGTTATTCTGTTCAGGATGAAGTAGTAACGGCTTCCAGATATGGCCCTTGTAGCTTGAGGTTTCCTTTTAAACATTGTGGGGAAATTAATATTTGCATTATTAAATTTATTTTCCTTTGAGGGTAAAGAATTACAAAATTGCATAAAAATCTGAAAGTGTCATTTAACATTAACCTGGTGTTGCAGCAGTCCTGCAGTAGGTACGTGGACTGGACATCTGTCACTGGATAACAGAATTTATTCCTTTTGCAAATAAACTTTTCACAAGTCTTTTTCCCAATTATGCTTACTTTTTTCCCCTTTTCCCCTCTTAAATGGCATGAGAAGAGAATTATATTAAAAGTCTGTGTACTCTCAGTGGTCAGTGGCATTGTGGCAAGTGTTTATCCACCTTGTTTAATTTTTTGTCTCTTCCCAATTCTGTCTTGCCTGTTGCAATTGTTAATATGCCTTCTTTAGTCACATGTCTTGTTACCTAAAAAGCTGTACACATGCCATAAGAAAACAATTTAACATTCTCCCCCCACTCTTCTTCATCAAACCCTTTTATCTCCAGCTATACATAGAACCTTGTCCTTTGCTTTGCAGGTAATAATTTAACCCTGCCCCCCCCCCCTCCCCTCCCCACTTAGGTTGCTATTCTTGGCCAGTTGAATGCTGGACCTTATTGTAAAGAACAGTAATCTTGGATTGTTGCAAGAAACTTTGAGGCACAGGACAACCACGAGTTTTAAAATGAAGCTGCAGATTTCTGCAGCTGCTTGATAAGAAGCTCGACTGCTGTGAGCCTTTCTGAGGTTCATAAAAGTGAAACACTGGAGAATGACAAATCCTTTAGTCTACAACTGCGACACTTCATTTCTAAGCAAAAGCAATACTGTACTTATAAGATTACAAAAAGCTGTAGGCACCATTTATATTCCAAGAACATGTTTGCTGCTCACTAAATAAAATATTTTAAAATCACTTTCGTGTGCACTGAATGTTTTAGGCCGTGACTGGATATTTTATGTACAAACAATAATCCATTCTTCAGCTGTCCTCATGATCATCAGGTCAAATGCTGACTTTTAAAGAATGGAGGTGTAGGAATGGCAAAATCACTGACGCGTGAAAATTTTGTAGAAGCAGACCATTACTTTGAGCAAATAGCTGCTTTTGATCTTTCTGGTGATTGAACTGGTGATTTCTCAGGACAGGAAAGTCTACTGCTCTTCTTTAACTGCACTTTTTTCATGCATAGCATCATTTCTGTAGCCTTCAAATGTTTTGGTTTCAGAAAGCCCTTTTTTTGCTTTTCTGGTCATAGATCTCAGGTGGTTAAACAACTTTGTGCTACATGTGAGCTGAGAATTTTATTCCAGCATGAAGAGTTAGTTTGATATAGTATTTTTGAGTCACTTGCTCACAGCATGGTTTTACTGAAAATGACAGGCTTGACAGAAACCTATAGAAGCCAGGATTCCTGGAGACACTTGAGGAGTTACAGTCATTCAGTATATGTTTTTTTCTTTTGCTAAGCGGACATACATAAAAAAGAATTTCATCATTTATCAGTTCTCAGTTGCTGTTTGTTTACCTGTTGTAGAAGAATAGACTTTTTTTTCCAGAGCAAGTGATTACTGTTGCTATGTCAGTCTAATTACAAGTTAAACTGAAGCTTATATTACTGTAGACTAGAATTGGTTAATTGTCTATTGCTACTGAATAATGCAGACATGCATACTTGACAAATGCTGACAGAAAATAGAACATTGACTAAAATTTAATCTCTCTTACTAAGCTTCTTGCCCTGGGCCCTTGGCCTCAGACTATTTCAGGGTTCTGGGAAGAGGGAGATGGTGTTTGTCAAAGTGCCGTTCCCACCTCTCACAGGACTGAATGTAGGCACTAGCTGACAGTTTTCTCAACTGCTTTCTCTCTGCAGAGTGTTCTCTGTATCCAGCTAGCTGGGCAAATAACAGGGGAACGAGCAGTTTGGGTAACAGTGGGAAGTTTCGTGCCTCACTTCTTTCAGAAACACAACCTCATAATTAGTTTAGTTTTTTTCTGCTTAAATTAAAGAAAAAGCAGCAGAACTGGTTTGATGAAATTTATTCCTTCTCGTTCCACTCCCCCCATTTGTCAAACGATGCCACTATTTGAATAAAGTAAAGCCTAATTAGTGTAACGAATTTTTAGTAAAGATGAATTCTATGTATAAATTATTAGTCTGTTGCTTTGAATATGTACTTGGCAACACGCAGACCACTTAGCTCATGCATCCTGACAAAAGACCTCCTGACCATTGCTCTAAGCTAGTGTGGACAATGCAGTAACATCTCCTGCAAGTATTCTGCTCATGCCTTACAAATGTATTTCAACAGTATTAGTTTGCCTTTAAGGGATTCATAGTTAATCTGTAAGATCGCAGATTCTGCACACAGTTATACTCTTTGAGATTTGTACCATAGTGACTCAAGCGTCTGGAGAACAGAAGCAATTTAAAGAGATTTATATAAACAACACGTCTATCATTTTTGCAAGCACTTATTAGTTGAGTACATCCAAAGTGTTAACAGCTTGAGGATCAAAGTGATCAATTTAGGATTTTTTTCCAAAACATAGTTATTTATTATAAAGAATGTGCCAGTCAATGTAAGTAATTAAATAAAGGTTGAATTTGTTTTTATGTTATCAATATACAAAAAAGATAACAACATTACATATTTTTTTTGTCGTCAATATATTTGAGTCTTAGTCTTTTTAGGTATTTCATGGTATAAAATAGGAGACAGACTTCATTAATTGGATTCCATCTGTGGCTTTTTAGTACTGAATATTTTTATTTTTGTGGCTTACTAGAGCAAAAGATGTTCACTTGTTCTGATATCAGCTGTTGTACCCAAGTGATGAGATCTCCCAGTCTGCAGGGAACCATGCAGACAAATGATGAAGGCATGAGAACATTTAAGGTCACAACAGCTTGAACCACCACTTGCTGCATATTACACTGCTACTTCACTGTTAATATGAGGTCAGTCTGAACTCCTCCTTCTCCCTGGAGCATTTTATTTTGTTGTCAGTTTCTATTTGTGGAATGTATTAGATTAGTGAAAGTCTTAGTTATGAAAATTATTGGGTGTCATGGGTGTTTCACTTGCTGAGTTGGTGTGTACCAGAGATCTTCCCCAGCTCTTGTTGGACACCAAAGACATCAGCTTCTCTTGGCCTTCCTGGATCTTGGTGTGGCCTGTGCCTGAGGAAGGGCCTGGTCCATAGTGCTGGGTAGAACAGCTGTCACATTTGCAATTTCTAGTGCTTCAACACAGGTCAGGGGTCTGAAAAAACACCATTCAAATTCAGTTATGGTAAAAGAAAAAAAATGTACAAAATGCAAAACATACAAATGTTTATGAAAACAAAGATAAGAGTGAAAGGAAAAATAGGTGCTCTAAATGAGTAGCACTAGAAAAGACAGAAATGTCAAGCTAATTGGTAGATGCTTAGCTAGCCTTCACAATCAGGCATTTTGTCCCTGTACAGGACAGATGTATTCAGGACTACTTCACAGGAAGGATGCTCCTCTGCTTCAGTGTGTTGCTTCCATTCAGACGCGTATCTGTGCTCCTCCATCTCAACAGTACTGACACGATATGTTCAGGCGGTAATTTTGATGTTTTCTCCAACACCACTCACATGTCTTCGGTAATGCTTGTATTTAAGGGCAGATCAGGTGCCAGTCTCCTGTGCTTGAATTGGATTATACATATTTAACTTTGTCTTTTTCAGAAGCCACTACTGTTTTGGATAACTGTAAGAATGAAAAGAAGCATTACCTATTAAATAGAGAAAATACTTAAGATATCTAATAAGTTTATCTCAAATCCAGCGTAAGCAGAGATAACTTTTTATGCGTCCCTATTACTGTTTCACATGCATTAGGTCTTTCTAATTCACATCTAGCTCCAAGAGACCCTATGCTTACCTGCATAAACTATGCATTTCAGTCTATCTGATCGTGACTGTTCATGTGCGTAGAAGTGATACCTGTAATTATTTTTCATATTTCTTACAGAAAAGTACAGGAAATGAAATTCAAATGTCAAGCTTCTGCAGAAGAAGAGAGGATTCAGATATGAGACTATCCATACAGTTTCACATGACTGTGGTGATTAATAGAAGAAAACATGGAATCAGCAGACATGGCTGTTCTGGGCATTGGTAAGCAGAGGTTATGGTTTACGTGTGTGGGTTTTTAATAGGTTTTGGTTTTACTCTGGTAAAAGCTAGCAATTATGTTTGGTGTTAGGTACTTAGGCTTCAAAATGAGTTCAACCTTTATGACAATGCTGTTGAAGGGAAAAGAAGTAGGATGTAAATTCCCTTTCAATCCTTTTTGATCTCACTTCTGCTTTAAACTCAGATCATGCACTGAAAGAGAGCAAACTGTCCAAAACAATTTTCAGGTGATATGTAGTAGGATCCCAGCAATATTCCCAGTGATGTCCTCCCAGAAAATCCCAGTGGAGGCAGAACAAAAACTTGGGGGATTCAGTTCAGTTCATTAGTCTAATGGACTGACAAATGTTTCTCTGAATGTTCGTCTGTCTGCATAGTAGAAAACTCTTTGCTCCTTCAGACATTTCTAGATTGCTGAGTGTGTTAGACCTGGCACAGACACATCAGCGTGACTTAGTGGGCTTGGATTTGTTACCTGTCAGGTTTGGTGCGTGAATAGCTGTTGCTTGTATGCAAAAATGTGTTGGCTTTTATACTCTGTACGTATATATTTCTGTCTGACTGTGGATTGGCTGGTCAGCTGTGCATGGTTACTAAGTTCCTCCTCAGCTGGTTGTGCTCTAAAGATGATGAACCTCTTTCACAGATGTTAATAGTTCTAGAATTACTGAAAACAAGCAGAAAGAACTGCTAGTTTGCAAATCAGGAGGCTGGAAGAAGAGGGCTGCCTGTTACTGGAGAAGGTATGGTTTTAATTATTTAACTTGTATTGACATCAGTAGTGATGCTAAGAAGAAGTGCATATAAAATAATTTTGTCTGGTTCTAATTTGGGTAATAGCACCTTTCTTTATTTTCTGTATGCAAATTGGGTTGCTCAGGCAGAGGAAAAAGTTGAGTTCCTTGTTTTAATTCATTCAGCCAGTGTAAAGGAGTCTAAAATAGATACTTATTCTTGGAACCATTTTACTTACCTATTTTGAAACAGAGGCTGTAGTTGCGTATCATCATTCATGTTAGTGAAATTTTGGCAGCATTTCAAGAGAAAGATCAGTGGATAACAAGTTATTATGAACTCTTTTCTTAAATTTATGAACAGCCACTCTTGCGAATGGTCCTGCTAAAATCATTTTCAGTATTGATGTGAACAGCTGTATGTCAGTGAAAGGAAGTAGTTTGAAATCTAGCTTTGAAATAGCTCCACAGTTTTCATGAGCATATCATATCCACAGTATAGCTGAGGAATCTACAAGCTGTTGGTTTATCAGATGAGAAAATACAGATATTGTAGAAGTCCCTAGGGAGTAGCCCCATTTTTTTAATGTAAGATTTTTTTGTTTGGGTTTTTTTTTTAGTGAGAGAGCTTGATTTAGTAAAGCAAGGACTTAGGAGGAGGTTATAATTCAAGCCACCTTAGTCTAATTTCTTTTATAAAAGATATGAAACTCAATTACAGTTGATGATTGAGGAAGGAAATCAGGTAAACTGGGAACTCTAAACAGATCTACAAAAGCACTTGGAAAATTAAGCACAGATTATTCTGTTCAAGTACAAAACCATTTAGATGGTGAACGGAAACCATGTACTGTGAAACCCAGCAAATGTTCTATGTTCATAAATAATTGAAACTCCTCAGGGTAAAATATTCAGTTGCAACAGACACCTAATAAAATGAGAAGAAACAAAAAGGACATAAGACCACCGGAGATTATCCACTATATGATAAAAGACTGAAATGCAGCTGCATCAAATGCACCTATGTTATCAAAAGATGTAAAAGTGATGCTGATGACCAGACAAAATGAAATAATCAAGCAGGCTGAATATCTACAGATGGTATCTGGTAGAAGAGACTTGTGCTAACCAATAAACCAGAAAATATGCATGATCATAAGGAAGAGTAGGTTTAGAATTAGGTACACCATAGCTGGAATTCAAATGTTGATATCGCAAGATGAATGTTTTAAAAAGTGTTGTGTAAGTATAATAAAATATTTGAAGAAGAATAAGTTACCTAGAAATATTGTCCTACTCTTCTGTGAAATGTCTATCTATAAAGTGACTATTGGTAAATCCAAAGCTATTTTAATTATTACTAGTGCTTGTTCAAATAGTGAGACAAAGAGTACTGTTTGAGGATGATGAAAAGAGGAAAAAATCCTTTTAATACTTCATCAAAAAATATATACACCAAAATTGGAGCTATAGACTTTTAAAATGAGTTCTTCACCCGGATATGTTACTGCTGCTGTTGTTAGAAGAAGGAAAGTTAAGGGACTTTCATTTTTACTGTTGAAGATTCTTGGATTACTGCCACTATAAACCACACCAATGACAGCGCCATCCCATCAGGCGTTAATGCAAAGGGGGCAAACAGTACATGGAGCATAAACAGTGATACAAAAAACAGAACGAGCGCTCACCAGCCAGCACCCAGAGTTCATACCAGTGCTCAGCTCCAACAGATTCCTAACCAGGGCATGTGGGCCTCTGACGAGGGTGAGTCAAGTTACACTGCACTTAGACCTGTGCTTTATGTCTTTGCTAAGTACTTGTATTTACACAAGTGGGTGAAAAGAACCATAAAAGATAAAGCTGATGCAGCAAAGACACATTTGTGCTCTTATTTATTGAACCCTAAACCTGTAAGCAATCACTTTCAATCCTAATGAGCTTGCTTTTACTGCTTTATGGACCAGGATGCCATATTTCTGTTCTTTCCTAAAACAATATCACAAAACCAAATACAAGCCCAGGCCACAAGGCTCAAGAGCTTTTCTTTTACAAATCAAATTTAAAGTTCTCTAAGATAGTTTCAGGTCATGGCAAGTTTCTTTACGTTATCTGATGCTTCGTAATCACTCTAAAATATGTGATATGAATTCACAGCAAAACTATGTCAGACAATGTTTGATATGCTTTGGTTTCTTTTGCTTCTATTGATCCTGCGGCTTAGCTGCTAAATTGTTGTATGGTTCTCAGCTTTTTCACAAAGGCAACCTAAAAAACACAAATTTTGTGGGATTATTTCAGAATCTCAGTAAGGTTTTCCAAGAGTCAACGGTGGTATTGTTAAATTTTTTTCATAAAGAGAAAAGTTGCTTTTTGCTTCCTACCCATATTCATCAGATTGGCTTCTAAAAATGAGTGTGGAATATTAATTAGCTCTACAGGTCTTGTGTGACTCGTAGAGTCTGGCCTGATCCTCTGATATTCCAGTTCAGATTCAGAGTCCTTAAGCAGTGTCTAAAAATACTGAGGCTGCCAGTGACTATCCTGCTTGTGAGCCGGGCGTCAGCAGAGAGAATGCATCTCTGCTCCATCATTGTTTTCATGCACAGAAGGCAGCAAATATGATCCTGCAGTGACTGGTAGCAGAGAACTAACCAGAACTGCCGCATATGATTGAGATGGGAGGGATATGGGGGAATTACAGCTTCAGTAGGAAAGAAGGGAGGAAAACAGCTTCATTGCAAGACGGCTGTGTGTGAAATGCTTTGTACAAGCACTGGCAAGGTGAAAGTGAGCTGAAGATGGCAGGTTATTGCAGCAAAAAATGAAATGCGCAGCAACCCTGCTGAGAGCATACAGTTGTAGTATTGGCAATGCTGCATTCTTGTAGCATCCTGCTGCAAGAAAGAGAGGGCTAAAGAGGGAAGAGGGAAAGGCAGCCGTGTTGGGGTGGGTAACAGGAGGGCTGGGGTAGGTTTGCTGCTGCTGGAAATGTGTGGGCACGATTCAAGCAGTTCCTGCAGTTCTGATTTTCAGGACTCTGTTGCAGGCAAAAGAGGTAGCAGGACGGAAATGTCTCTGCTACTTCAAGCAGTCTCTTCACCCAGGCAGCAAGTACCTACTTGCTGGTGTCTTGAGCCAGACCTGCCTTGGCTTCCACCCTCTATCACCTGATAGAAAGAGAGAAATGACATCCTCTGGAAAATCATGAGGAGGAGTTGTAGCCCAGAAGACCGTTTTTTGTTTGCTGCAGGAATAAGTATACCTCCTTCATATGCCTGGAAAACAATACAAAACAAGGTCTTTTTTCCACTGTTCTTTCTGAGTTTAGTATCAGCTGTCTGCAAACATGAAAGAATATGGACAGTTTGAATTGTCCCCTTCCTATGTCGTCATGGGTTTTTTTTCCTGTTGTGGAAAAAATCTGGTTTCAGTTAATCCAAACTATGGAAGACTTCATATGGCTGGGAGTCTTGCTCTCTTTCTTGGGCATCCACTCTTGATCAGTGTTAGAAATGTGCTGAGGCAGGTCAGTCTTTGTCCAATTATTAATTTCAAGTTGAAGATAGTAATTCTGAGTGTTACTCATGTATGACTTGAGCATGCTGTAACCAGAATCGCAGAGGTGATTTGTGCTCAGTAATTGTTTTCACCTGTGGAATAGAAAGCCTGAAGTGTATTACAATTTTGAAGTCTGTAGTTAAGTATTAGACTTGATTAGAAATAAGCTAAATATGTGCAAAACTTCATTTTGCAAACTAGCTTGCATATTTTTACATGATTAATAGTCTCTTGTGAATGATTTTACTCACACTTTATATCACCCAGTGCTAATGTTTGTTTGCTTTGGAGGCAGGTTTCTTATGTTACTTCTCTCTGGTGAATCTTTACTGTGGTGTCAATCAGTTGTTCACTACTTATCTATTGACATAATTATTTCCCTTGCTAATTCTCTGTTACCCATTTTCTGTTGTTGCTTTCTTTCCTAATGCAATTCCTCGCCTCCCAAGCAAATGTACATGCTCTCTATTTCAAGGGTTTTTTGAGGTTTGATGTTTGTTTTTTGTTTTCTTCTCTTTTTTCCCCCCTCCTGCAGCTACTTATAATTTTTCATCAATTAGAAAAGGGATGTGATCAAGAGGTCCTTACCTTGCGGTCTCAAGCAGTCTGAAACACAAGCTCCAGCTGCAGTTAAGTGTTGATAGTTCGCAGGAGACTTCAGATTACCATAGTGACGTTTGGTAACTGTGGAAACAACGACCAAAAGCTTCTAAAACTGCAAGTTTTTAAAAAATCATTTTCTTGTTATTACACTAACAGGTTACTATACACATACTGGCTTACACAGTTTTGTGAGGAAAGAAAAATATTTAGACAAATATACACAACTATTTTTTTCGCTTTGGTGTTTGGTTCATGCAAACCAGGTGATATGGAACTGTGTTTCTGCAAAGTTAGACTTGAAATCCCTTCTGTACAACACACTTTCTCTGATCTTTTTTCTCAAAGTCACAGGATTTAATCTGTCTACAAGATGTCTTGGCAAATGCAGTCAGTGTATGACATTCCAAAATCAAAATGCAGTCTGCAGAGTATTAACTACACGTCTAGCACTGGCTTTTTCTTGCAGCCATGTGCTAAATCACACTGGACATGGGTTTCTGTTCATGGCACTGGCTCCTTGTTTCTGCTCCTGTTCCACCTTGTTTGCAGCTGCATCACACAATCCTTTTATATTTTGGCAATTAATTATGCACGGATGGGAATTACTGTTCTATAAATGAAATGAGGTTGTTGCTGCTGGGACAAGTGGAAATTATAACGACTTTCTGTTGAGGCGAAACCATTGATGAGGACTGTGGAAGATATGGAGGTCCCTTCTTTCCCTGTCCTGTGCTGTGCTCCGGAGAGAGCAAAGGGTTACCTGGAGAGTAGCAATGAGCTGGTTGAGTAATGTGTTTCTTACAGTTAATAGGTTGAATGTGTCCTCCTCTACAGGGTGCCTCTTCTTGACAGCTTTTTTCTTGATTTCCTCTCTTATGCTTCCCTGGTATGTAAAGGAGTTTGCACAACTGTGATATTGTAGCTCTTCTAGGAAAACCACATGGGAAGCTGGAAATCCAATCCCACACAGCTGTGCAGATTTCAACACTCCCTGGTTTATTTTCCTGAACTATATTCCTTTCTTGTATAAAAATACACTTTTATGTCGTTCTGTTTTCAGACAACAGAGGTACATCTGGGAGAGCACAGGACGTGGCTTTCCCAATAGGTGAAACGGAGGAGGGAGGGGGAAGACTATGTACGGGTCTCTTGAGTTTGGCAGTGGCATATCAGTTTCTGCTGGATGCCTTGCACACTGGCATATTTGTATCAAGTTGATGACCAAACTGTTTGTAACAACCTTTTTATTTAATTGTTGGTGTCAAATGCCTGTATTACTGATGTTATTCTGAATTGTGCAAATTCATGTTCCCAGCAGACAGCAAAGCTTCATCCAAGATTTTATGTTCAAAAGCTTATTATATTTACGGATACATGAGCTACTTTTAAAATCTTGTAAAATCACCAGCAAGCTAGGTAACTGGAACGGTTTTAGGGTGCTGGTGATATCCTCACTGATTGTTTTTAAAAAGTTATTATAAGGTATTTAAGCTTGTTTCTTAACAAAAAGAAATGTTGATGAGAGAAATTTCCGCTGATAATATCTGCAGCACTCCTTCTTGGATTTATTTATTTATTGTGTTTTTTTGGTGAAGCAGAGGTGCTGGGATGTGAACGTGAGGTCATTCAGATCCTGAGCACTGAGGGGATCAGCAGCAACATTTTGTTCCTGTTCTGTTTATTTGCTCTCTTCTTACTTTCTTCTGTTGTCTTGTTCAGCAACTGAGAAATGGTGCAGCACATTAAAATGCCATTCCCATAACTTCAGCTGAACTCATAAACCGTGCAAAGCTGTGCTGCAGAACTCTGAGGTGTGGTTTGTTCAGGGTAGTTTTTGGTGGTTTTGTTTCATTTCTGTTTGTTTTTAACATAGCTGCAGGTGGGAAAATATACCTGAAGGGAGACTGAATTCAATCTTGGACAGGGCTCCTTGCTTGCAGACCCCTGTGGCTAGTTGGTTGCAGCATTTCCCCCTGGGTATAGGATAGCTCTCTGGTCATCAGGACTGTGATGGTTTCGCAGGTTCTCCCCCCTGTCTGGGCAATGGTATTCAACAGACTGGGAGCAAGACAGCCTGGAAAAAGAGGAGAAAACCCACATTTGTATGCCCTTGAATGCAGGAGATAAGTGATCATAAACATTGTATCTGTAAGCTAGCAGGGAGGCAACTGCAGGAGTTTTGTGATGGGCTGAGAATTGCTGATGCTGACAGGCTGATGAAAACAAGGGACCTGTAGTTCAGCTGGTCCATGCAGGAAGCAGTAGACGCTTTGTTTATTTTGTCCCTTGTAAGCTGGAATAGTTCTAATAGTAGTACTGAGGATAACAGAAGACAAAATCTATTTTGGAGCAGAAATGTGTTTTGTGGCTGTTATAGCACAAATATTGCAGAGTGCTTTAGGAATATGTAATGAGGTAGAATTTTAGATCCTAGCTGTTGGAGGGGTGGATCTCACTGTTCGGGGATTTTTGTGCAGCAGTGTGTCAGAGTGCTGTATTTTTTGGCTGCTTGGTGTTTCCTCAGTACAATGTAAATATATTTGCTACTTTGTAGAGAGAGCAGACTTCTCAACAGATGAGAACAAGCCTACGTCTAGGGCAGGTTCCGCTTCCTTCAAGGGATTGTTGCCCCTTGGTCAGATCCTGGAAGTAGCCTGGACTTGGAAGGAAGTAGAAGTAATCTGAGTTCTTGACAGAGATCCTGTATAGACCACCTCTACCTGAAGTCATAAAAAGGCTTTACCCCATTATTATACAATAAGAACAGTAAAATATCTTATTGGACAAGGGCTTGTTGGATATTATGAATATAGGGTGGTCATACACTGATTTTCCTCCATAATAATAGGCTTGAATCTGATCTTGTAGTAAAATATGCAACTCCTGTAATTCTCGCACTTAACAAAAATGAGACATCAAGATACTGTATTATCAACTGCTACCAAAATCCATCCCACTTTCTGTCTTACTTTCCTTGTCTATCCTAAACAATATACCTTGATGGAGGAGAGGGGAAAGTCCTACGGGCCGTCTGCTGTAGATTGGACATTACTGTCTCTCTTGACTGAGTTTTCCAGACAGAAATGCAGTGCAAACATCACCTGCCCTCCCTCTGCTCTTTCAGTAGATGAAGTTTTGACTCCTGTCGCTAGCTAGTAATGTATTGATCTCTGTATCAAAATGTGCAATTCCCTCAGTTTGCTTGTTTTGCTGTATCAAATGCTTCCTTTTTATGAGTGTGAAGGGAGATGGGCAGGACCATTTCAATCTAGGACTCCTGTTTAGTCTCTGCAGTTAATTGCAGTTGAAGTTGTTTTGTTCTTCACAATATGCAAGTGCTGTTAGGCACATTTACTTTGGATGCCATTATAGCAGCACCCGGAAATCTGAGAGCAGCATTTCAGCCTCTGGTGATCATATATATGAATTTCAATGACCAAAATGTGACTTCAGTGGATGTATGCTGATTTACACTGATGGCTTCATTTTGGGACCTTTTTTGTCTTTTTACTTCTGATGGCTAGCAGGGAGAAAGAGGCTAAGGAAATTCATATAGCCAGTTCAAATTTTATCACCAGTGCAGCTGAGGATAGTCTGGATTGGTAGGAGAGGCAGTGTTACCTTTGTTTTCTTTGGCACTTAAATTTCTGGATTTCAGTCTCTTGCAAGGTATTAAAGGAACTACAGGAACTTTAGTCCTGGTGTTACGCCAGAAAGATTTTTAAAGTTTTGCAAAGGTAAATAATGCCAGTGTGATAATTTTTTTTATTATGATGAGGGAGAAAATTGAGCTTTTTATCTTCTTAAATTTCATCTAAAAGTAGTATTTCATTCTTTTTTTTATCCAACAAAATAACTGAAAACAGTTTTACTTGGAATGGAGATAAGAAAATGCTAGCGATTAAAGATAATGTTGTGGAATGTCTGGCAGGGTTCAGTACATCAATAACCCTGACACGTAATTAAAGCAATTGAAAATGCCCTGTGTGTGTTCTGTGATAGAAGGCAGTAAAAGATCATTGAGGTAGCAAAGCTCTTTCACAATACTAGATATATTTTAAAATATAATCTCTTTTATTTTTAATCTTCTATTTGAGTCCTTTAAATCTCCATAAAGCCAAACCTGAACCTTCATCAGTGCCTTTAGCTAGTGCTGTTGGAATAGTGGCTTGTATTTCATTCAGTTCATTTCTAAGGTCAGGAAAAAGGACTGGATTTCAGCTGAGAAACAGGACCAAGAGGCTCCTCAAGCATGCCAGCACCAGGCAGAGCTGGGGTGGTGTCTCTCTCATTTTTCCTATGAGTTTTCTTCTATACATTCCTGTCTTGAGCTCACCCTGTCTCCACCTTTTTTTTTTTTAATTCAACATGTTGATCTCCTCTTTCCTTTCTGTACTTTTGCCACAGCTGTCTGAAATTAACCCTAAAATAATAGGAAAACTTGTTATCTTTCATTTTTGTAGGAGGGGGACATCATTCTGGGTTTAGGTTACTTATTTCCAGTAACTTTTTTCCAGTTGCAGACTTCATTGACCCAGAACTCTGCATTGCTAAGAATTTAGAATCTTTCAGGACCACTCTGGTTTTAGCAGAAGAGACAAAACCTTATGAGACTTTGTAAATTACTGCAGGGAATGCACAAGGCAAAGCGTTTTCCATCAAAAAGCAGCAAGAAATCAGGATTGGTTTTGCCTCAAGGGCCGACTCTACCAAGGGTTAAAGTTCTTGGATTTTCTTCATCAGAAAGTGATGAGAGCATCTGGCCTTTATAAAAGCTTGAAGTAAAATGTCAACCTTCCACAGAAATGCTCTGTTTGAAGTCACTCGTTGTTGAAGTGCCAGTGTTGGTAGCTGACAAGAAATGGAGGTTTTCTCCTTCTGTCCCTCCCTCCCAAACTTTTTTTGCTCTAATACTTGACTGAATCCTTGTTTTTCTGTGAAAGGCACAATAAAATGATAGGCTTTGGACTCAGATTTTCACGTAATTATAAATGTGTCCATACTTAACCATGGTCATATGCATGTAGTGAGCCCCAGATTTTTTTCAAAGTGGTAACTTAGATTATGAAATGCTGAGACAAAAATGCAGGTAGTCAGTGTCATTTGGCTACTTGCCTCCCCTGTGTACAGTGCTGCATGATGAAAGTATTCTTTCTATGGTCTTCTCTCATGAAAAATAAAGGCTAATCTTGTAAAAATAGCTTCTTAAAATAAAGAAGTGTACAATGAAATACGTGTGTTGCTGGCATATTTATCTGAAGGAAGATGTGTGTTGTTAATAACTTCTGTTGTATTTTATTAAAAAATCTTTACATACTAAGTGCTAAATTGTTCTTAGTTCTTGCACTAAAAAATGATTTCATGGTCTCCAGAGACTCGACAAGTGCTTACAAGTCAGAGTTCCTTCAGAGCAATTCCTGTGGCTCTAGAAATGCACGGGGTGCAAGGGCTTAGTGCTTGGGCCACTGTGGCGGACGGACACAGCCACAGCTCTTTGGAGATGTTCTTGCTGGCAGTGTTGCTAAATGTTGGCTTGAAAGGTACAGGTTTGGAGTGTTTCCGTATCCGTTGTCCTGTTGTACAACTGAGCAATATTGATCAATGTTTTATTCTTGCCTTGGGAGAATATAATAAAGATCAGCATGACTGGAAGTTAAACATATGTATGAGGAAAATATAGTATATTTGTAAAATCAAATGCATCTTCTCTTAATCAGTGTTCAGGACAAGCACAGGGAATAATCCATGTTTCAGTTAGTTTGGGATTGCTTTTGTGAAAATCACTTGAGTTAAATTAGCACGCAGTGCTAGAATACATTACTGCAACACTTAGGATCTGAGGGTGAATGTACTCCAAGGTGTTAACCTTGAATGATCACCAGAATAGATGAGTCCTGAGATTCATTAAATCGTCACTGCAGAGGTTGGGGGAAATAAAGTCAATGGAATTAAATGATAACATATGTTTAAATAGATATATTTGGATAGGAATAAAATTAAATATGTAGGATATAGTATCAAAAATGTATTTAAGCTTTAAAGATCCAGAGAAGAATGTGACTTGGATATATAGTCTGCTCGGATACTTAGAGGACAAGGACAGTGGTTTGTATTTGTAGACATCTAAATACCTTGGAAAAGTATCTTTTACTTGATGTAGCGAGCTTGTGAGCATTCTGCATTTTTGCCCTGTTTATTTTACCTTTGTAGTAAGCCTGTGATGAACTCAGTTTATGAGTGAACAGTAAGCACGGAACAAAGCAGATCCTTGTCTGTCTGAAGTACTCCAGGGGGGCAGAATACTGTCAAGAAGACTGAGAGACAACATAATGAAAAGAGTGGGTTAGACACTAAAATTATGTTTAGGTTTGGATTTTTCTTTTATTAGTAGTTTGATTTTTCAGTTACCAGCATTAACTCACTACACAGCTTAACCAGAAGGCGAAGATAATAATACAACTGATAACATGCTCCCGGAGGAGGAGTAGAGTTACTGTACTCATGCATCTAATACCAAAGTGTAATTTACAGCCAAATTATAATACAGAGAGGTTTACAGTATTATATAAGAGGTCTGCAGTGTGTTTGCATCTGTACATTAAAACCCCCCATAGTTTTGGTGTCAGATTGCATTATATGTGCTCTAAGGACCTTTTTATTTGCCTTCTCTCATCTGTCTCTTCTTTCATAACAGAATTTTGGATATCCTAAAAGCTGAGCTGGGGGTCAGTGAGGATGCTGGGCAGGCAGATGGGCTGCATCACCCATACACCACCCATCCACAACAGGTGCTTGTAATTGTCTTTTCTTGGCACTATTTCAGGCTCTCTAACCATCTTTTCCAGTGCTTCGCTATCTATTTTCTTAGTGAGTTTCTTTTATTTTCCTAACACCTGAACAGAATGTCACTTGTCCTACATCAGAACTATTACTTCTTGTCCTACTTATAGTAGTTTATTCTTTCCTGTTTAGTAGCCACATCTTCTATATTATACCTTGCCTCGCTGTTATTTTTCCGTAGTCTAGACAACCCCAGTTTCTTCAACTTCTCTTTTCAGATCAAGTTTTTCTAAATCTCAGATTTCACTGTTGTCTATATTGCTCGTTCTTCATTCAAAAACATCCTCATGATTTGTTTCAGCATTGTAGCCTGCTTAAAACAACAAAGAGAATCTAGACCTTTAAGAAAAAAGCAGGGTTGTCAAAATGTGTGTCAGTTGGCATATGCCTCATCTTACATGCATAGTATGGATCATAATAATTTTGTCATTGGCACATACAGAGTCTTGAGGAACTCTGCATGGACATATGCGGATGCCCTATCCGAGTAGCCTTGCAGGATAAGTCTTGATAGACAACTGGCACCGAGGGAAAAGACTGTGCCTTCTCTGTGTCAATTCTCTGTATCATTGCAGTGCTACTGGCATTTAAATAGTTTATGGCCATCAGAACCAACGTAGAAAAATACACAGTGTAGAGCTGTAGAGCCAAAGCCTCTTTAGCAGGAGATGAAGAGAATGTGAGTCAGATGCAAGAAGATTTTGCTTTTGTTTGCATGCGCTCTGAATGCTCAGTCGGTGTTGGGGAGAGAGAAATGCTAGACTGCTTAAAGCGTATCTTAAAAAAAAATCTTGCATAGGAAACTTGTATTGATAAGATCATCACTTCATTTTCTTTCAGAGAACAAGTCTGAGTCATAGGCATGGACAGTTCAAGTCTAGGACATCAGCACTAATCACTGCAGTGTCTCAGCTCTACCAAGGATGTTTCTAACAGTGGGCAGCGTGTTTGTAGATGTGTGTCTGAGGAGTTTTAGGATTTTGGGCATTGGCCTAGGATTGTCAGACATCTTGTAGCACAGTCAGAGCAAGAGGAGTAATAACTTTGACTGGTTTGCAGGCTGTCTTAAAAGCCAGGGCTCTCTTTGGATACACCCAGGTACTGTTAGGTCATCAGTGCAGTAATTGCATCTGGCATATGTCAGATTATTGCAAAATCGAGTTGGAAGGATGAAGCTCTATCACTGGTGATGGCTCCACCTAAGCACTATAAAATCTGCTTCTCACCCTACAGATAATGTGGATGCACAATGATGGCAGTAGCAGGTGTGGTTTGGTTTTATATATAATCTCTGATGTGTGATCCATGTGAAATCTTTCATCTTGGGTTGGAATAGGTTCCAACAACAGGCTGATTGCTGAGCTCTACTAGAGTCTGTGTTATGATAAGCAGGTAATGATGGGCTGTGACAGTCCAAGAGAGATGCGTTTACTAGAGTGATGTGTTCAAGATCTAAGTCTTAAAACTAGGCTGGTACCTGGAAGGTGCAAGTAACTTGACTTTGATAACACCTGGCAGCATGTCAGTGAAGCACGAAGTTCTCTTGCAGTCTCTTTAACGCTTGAAAACAGGTCGCTTGTTTAGATGCCTGTGGACTCAAGGGCTAGGCAGTTCATTAGTGTACATCCCTCTTCCCAAACAAGGACTCGGAAGCCCCATCTGTGTGCGTGAGCTGGTGCAAACCCACAAACATCAATGGCTCCTGGGCAATTGTTTACTGGCGGCTGTAGTGAACATCAAAATAAAACTCCATGGACTGCTACATAGCAAAGGTAATTGGATATTTTGGAAATCTGTGAACAGCACTGTGATAACTGTGTGTCGTTTGGTTCTGGTGTCAGTCTTTGCCTTGAGAATTTTATTTGAAAACTGTCAGTCTAAGGTGAAATACCTGTAAATGGGGTTATAACTGTAGAGAATCTTTCTGACTGCATGAAAGAAAATGAGGTGGAGAAGTCGTGGAAGATGGAAATTCCTGCAAGACAAAATGTTTGAAAGAATTTCATAGCAAGACGCTCATTGGATATATTTTTTTTCCCAAAAAGTGTTATAATGGATGCCAGAGAAAGCTATAAGAAATCTGGTGTCCAGATGCATTTGTTTCTTGCGGCTAAATGTAAAACTCCCATTGACAGGTGGTGTCTGCAAATGATTCCAGGAAACAGACGAGAGCAATGAATAACCACTGAGGAAATTGGCACGACAGCCAGATACTGTAACTTTTTTACATGGACACTCATCTCCTGCCCCACAGCTTCCAAACTCACTGTCACAACAGGGAGAAGTGCGTTTCAAGAAGGTGATTGCTTCCCTGAATTAACAATAAGGACTTGGGCAAAGTTCTGACTTCATTTGGGAAAATTTCTGTTGGTTTCAATATCTGGGAGCGTGGCCTGACTAGGAACTGTGGGATTTAGCAAGTCGCTCTGTGTGGGTGTGAGCGGTAGATTTATAGTTCATTTTTAGAACAGAGACTGTATGTTTTTATCACAGACCGATAAATCTGTGTCTGTATGTGTGGGTGTGAGAGAAGGAAAAGTGCAAGCCTTGAGGAAAGAAAATATCTTTTTCCCAACAACGTGAAACGGGAATTAGACATGCTTTATCATTAGTACCATCTAGCTTCTTCATTAAGAAGAGTCAGTGAGAATAAAAAGTTGCACTGGGAATATTAGACTATGGAGAGACTAATAGGAGAGGAAAAAAACCAAGAATGACTGGGATATCAGATTTGGACCCCATTAGAAACATCAGACCACTGGGTGAAATGTCAGGTGCCCTAACGAGGGCACATTCTCTATCCTATCTTTCTATCTTATGGGGTAAAGAATAAAAAACTCAGAATTTTCATAAGGCAAGAGAAAAGTACGTGTGAATCAGACAAACCATATAATGTGCTCTCTATCATTAGATTACAAAAGCAATGCAAAGATTCACAGGTGTTTTGGACCTTCAAATTTCTATTTTAGAATTTTCAAAACAGCGTTGACCTTTCTGGACCGCTTCCTTTTCTCTCCTCTATTTTTTTTTTTTTTTTAATTATTTTTTTCTTCCTCATGGTATCTTCCCTATGGTCCTCCTTTGCTACTTCAGCAAGCTGTGAAGGCACCTTCAGTTACAAGCCTCAACCAGCTTGTGTGGCTGGGCTCCAGCCTCCACAACATGCAGATGAGGATTTCTCCTGGGACAAGCAGGGAGCCAGCTCCCTGACAAGGTGCCGCCTTTTCTCCTTGCCTTCTCCAGACTCAACTGGGAGATCTAAGGTCTTCCAGTCCCACAAAGCTGATCTTCATGCTTTTCCTTCAGGATCAGGAGGAAGCTCAAGCTGTCACCAGCCTGCCCTATGCCTATGCTGTGATTACCTCCAGAAAGGCACAGAACGTGCAGCCCTGCTTCCAAAAACTACTTTATCAGTCGCTTTGGATCTTGGGGACTACATTTCACCTCTTTGATCTTTCGTACCAAGCCTCAAATGAGTGCTGCTGCCTCTTGTTAAGATCATTCACTGACAGCATGGGTGGTGAATGGCTCTGCGATAAGAGCACCAGTCCCTCTTGCTGTCCTTGTGATTCTATGGTGGCAGGAAGGTATCCTTCAGATGGATGCTTGCTCTGAACTTATCTCAGCTTTTACACAGTTACACTTACTGCTCACTTCCATCCCCCAGTACCTCAGCCCTAGTTATTTGGGAAATATTTCCCATACTTGAGGAATTTGGGTCTCTTTCCTTGCTTTGAGAAAGTCCAATGTAGCTCCCATTTGTGCCTACTGTCATCTGGTTCTTCTGTGTTTCCTCCCCTCCTTTCCCCATTCTTCACCATATGCCCCTAAGGCAATTTATTTATGAACCAGATCCTTAAGTCTTACACTTTAGGAGCTGAAAAAACCTCTCTTTAACCCCTAGCTATTTTCCCACTTCTCTTTTCCATGAAGCTAACGCTCCTTATTCCTGATAGCTTATCTTAAACAGTGGGGGACATTCAGATCCCTAAGACTTGATTGCTCCAATATTTCTGTTCTTTTCAAAGACATTATTCTTCTCCAAAACCATCATTTACAATTCCCATTCACGTGGTGTCAAAAGATGTATTTTATCTAGAAGAATGCTTTTCTTAAGCTTCTGTACTTTGAGATGAGTCTACACTGAACACTTATGATGTTTGGCAGGGCTTTTTCTTCTGCCAGATTTAGGTACTTCTGGTAACCTTCAGCGGTATGTTTCACCCACTGAGTGATGTAAAGCTTTTGCTGTATTCAGGTGGTATCTATGCAAATAGGTCAGAGATGTGAGGCAGTTTTAGGCAACATTGCATGGAGAAATCCCATCATGGATGCATCCTCAGAAGTTCGGGGCACACAAGGAGTATGGCAGCACCATGTTCCCCAGCCACACAGGGAATCTGATATCCAGACAGACTTTTGCTAGAGACCATGCTATTTTTGAAGCATCTGGGAGCTGCTGCAGTTGTTATTGAACAGGTGATCCCAAGACCTCCCTTAGACCTGGTGTCTGTTGAAAGGCAACTGCTTGGAGCCGATCATCCCCATAAGATTGTGCTTGTAGTGTCTCTCTTAAGGGCAGGCAGGCAGGAAGGTGCTCACTAGTTACCAGGGCTCTTCCAGGCCTGCAGGCCACCAAACTACCAGGCAGGTAGTCCACTGTGTATGGTTGCAGCCCATGTGCTGGTTTTATAAGGCACATACCAGGCAGGTGGTGAGGGAGGAGTAGCAGCTGTACTTGGTGTTACAGGAGTATACCTGCTTTCAGAATAAACAGTGGTAACTGCAACTGGAACAACTATAAGTAAAGGCGGGTGATAGTAACTTCTTGGCAATAAGGCAACAAATTCCAAAATGCTGTTTCATGAGAAAGATTTTTGTGAAATTCATGTTCAGTTTCTGCAGTGATTGGATGTAACTTAGCAACATTGTGTAGCCTTTTTGATCTGTAGATTGACGATTAACTTTGTGTTTATATTATATTAAGTTTTACCAAGTTTTGCAAATGGTATCCTTTGAGGTAAATTATTTGAATAGTGGTTAGTTCTTCTTGAAAGTGATGGGATTTTCACTATTATCTTTTACATGTGGCAATAAGGTACGGTAAAGCACTTTTTGCACTCAATTACTTGAGCTAAATGTCCAATAAATAACAGACTTCCAGGCTAAGTACAAGATAGTGTTTGCAGTTTATATAACAACTTGCCTCCCTTTCGCAAGAAGAAATAGAAATGTGAAAGTGGTTTGAAGTATAATGGTGGAAACCAGGGAATGGATCATCACTAATAATGCGTGTATCAACTTCTACAAGCTTTATGGTACTTTTGAAGAGTGTTAAATTATGTATTCAGGATTATTTCAGTTGCAGATGCAGTTCTAATGGGAGCGGGAGGGCTGAACCAAGGCTCGCCTCTCCTGCAGTGTCCCCTGTGTGCTGATTTCACAGGGTGAGCTGGGAGGCAGGCTGGGGATCTGGGGAAGCATGCTTTTCCCTCTTCCTTACAACTTGTGGGAAGAAGAAGAGGGTGCTGGGAAAAGGATGTTTTCCCAGTGTATTGAGAGAAGGAAGAGTGGGGAGTAGGATTAAATTTCCTTCAAACTTCTTCCCTTCCATGCCCAGTTTATATTCAAATGAAAATGAACAGGGTTTTTGAATGCATTACCAATACATAGACTGTGAATGATCTGAAAGCTAGATTGTGTGGTTGAATGAGCTATGCTGATGGCAGCTGCATAGAATTTAGATATTTTTTGCATTAAAAAACCATTTCTTTATTGTATTGTGAAGTTCAGGATGAACTATGTTCTATTCTCTTCTTACAATAAAATAGACCCATACCTTGAAGTTCTGTAATGCGAGAGAACTGATAGAGATTAATTAAGGTGTAATCAACTAAGACAAAATTGATATAATGATTAAGTAAGATATGGTTGGATCTGTACAAGCTATATATAACTCAGGCTAAAACAGGAATAGCTTGACCACAATGCTAAAGGTTGGAAGTGTGTATTTTCCCTTCCTCATATGGAGAAAAAGACAACAAAATAGTAGGAGTCTGGCTCTAGGAAACAGGCTAGAGGAAATATCATTTATGAGGAGCCACAGAAGCAGACTAAGGAGCCAGATGGAAAGACTCGGGAAGTATGTGTCATCACAAAGACTTCAACCTTTAGTTCTGAGGGGTTTCAAACACTGACATACAGCCATTTTATAAGGATGTGGCAGTTTATAGGGAATTGCAGGGTAAAGGGGGGCTAGGTGGGCATGCAGAGTACCTCTGGAAGCATGGCAAGCTGAGCAAACGTAGAATGAAATCCCATGAGGGTTTCCTAATGGCGCAGAAGTCCTACATTTGCTGCCCTGTGCTTGCAAGCCTATTATATAGTGTCTGTGTTTGTCTGGTGTGTGTGTGTTTTATTTATATATATATTTAAAAAGAAAGATAGAATATACTTTTAGATGGGAGTGAAAAGTTAATGTTTCAGGTGTTGATGTTTACTGGAAAAGACAATTGGTAATGGAGTCCTATATGTCTTTGATGCAGTGAATTTCCTCAGGAAGCCTCTCTGAGCAGAATAGCCATAATAATTTAGAAATTTGCGGTTTTATTTACAATTTTCAGTCTCTTTGCACCAGCAGTGAGCTCTTTTGCTTCCTTTTCTTCACTTTTACTCCAGACTCTTTTTTCTCCATGCTTCTGCTTATTATTGTGCAAAAGCCACAGCCAAAATGCATCAAACCAAATCCAAGGGAATGAGCTCCTTTACCCTTCTTGCTTGTGCCCGCGGGGTTGTTTTGTACTGGTCCAGCTACCTCCACAAAAGAGGTTACTTTCTCATTATATATATACACTGAATGGGGAGCAGCTGTTCCCTTCTCCCCCACCCAGTCCCTTCAATGAGGATAACAGACAGAAAAAAGGATTTTATTTAGATGATTTAGAGGTTAGATTAGAATGGAGGTGCAACCAAATCTGCTTGTTGAGGCAAGAAAGAAGCCAAAGAAGTGCAGTAGTGCAGAATGCAGAGAGATGAGCCTAGGATGAGATGGAAATGTGTAATTTTTCATTTGCAGTCTATGGAAGTCCTTTACCAGTTTAGGGGTTTGAGGATACCACCCTGAACGTGCAGCTGCAGAATGGGATTGACTGCAGTTGCTTGCCTGGAATAAGTTCCTCCAAATGTTCAGAATCTTTAAAGCACCGCACAGCTGTTTTTTTTGAGGTGCCTCACTTGTGTCCCATTGGCAGAAGGGACATCTTTCACCTTTAAAGGGTCGGAGAGATTTCGCTGCCAGGACTGCCATACAGGGAAGGGTGTTTTCTTCCTACAATGTAATCACTAAACAAAAAAAAAAGTTTGAAAAAGCACTAACATCATTATTAATAAATAGATAAATTAACCTCTTACTGCATAATGTAGTCTTCATTGCGCAAGGAATAAAAAAGTTTAAATCTTTCTGGGAGAGTGAAAGGGAGAGCATTGTGGTAGAACAGCTTAGTCAGAAGATGGATGAGGAGACGGTAGCTTGATATTGATCTCTGTCCGTGAATTAGATAGACACAGTCTGATAAAACATCCCTATTTCTCTAGATGTCATCACAGATTTCCAAAATATCCTACTTACCCGCTGGCTGCTCAACCTTGTGAGCAAGGCCTGTTCTGCCTATAAAAGGGGCCCATTTATCAGAAGAGTAGGATGGAGATGTTAAACTAACAAATGCAGCAGCATGAGGGTACAGACAATTAAAATGTTCTGTTTGACATATCAAGTATGAGTTTCCATTTCAGGGAAATGTGCCTTTTCAGATTACATTAGCTTGGCTTTAAATATCACCGGTACAAATGATGCAGAAACCTCACACGTTCAGTGGTCCTACTGGTATCCAAAATGAAGCAATCTCATACATCTATTCTGAACAAACTGGTATAACACCTGAGTGTAAATGCAGCTCCCCAGCCAAGAGGGGAGCAGGAGGAGGCAGCTCTGTCTCGCTGGCATTTCTTGCATGGCTCTTTTCCAGCAGTGTGATCCGTGGGTGCCTGGCTGTGCCCGCCGGGGCTGACCCTGGATGTGGGTATCCCAGCCCCTGGAGCAGGGTGAGAGGCTGCAGAGCCTCTGGACCTCATTCAGGACCCCAGATGTCAGAGGCAAGGGAAATTCAAGAAACCACATCCAGGAAAAACCTTGATGCATTCATGTAATGTGATTGAAACATTTTCAGTTACTATGTTATGCAGGTAATACAGCAAGTAAATTAGCAACATTGCTGGAAGAAATGCATAAGGATGACAACCTGATAAATGATAGCCTATCAACATGATAAACCATACCCTGCTTATGATTCTAATGGTTGTAAATATTAAAGAAAAGAAGATTAAATCTTTAGGAGGTCTGTCTCTGGTCACTAAAAATCAATAATACGTGGCCTCTGTCATGGACAGCATTTATCTGTGTTCGATCTTGCCTCCCTCGAAAATGTCTCTGCATCTGCAGACAAGGATATAAGCGTGAACAAGAGTTCTACACAAGTGCATTGCTGTTCAACACTTCCTTTATCTTACTATTTTGTCACTAAGGTAAAGTTGTCTTAATTTATAGATGTCATTTGGTAGGTGCTGCTAATTTTAGTCAGCCTTAGCAAGGGAAAGTTGTTATCTTCTGTCACTTCTCATCTCTTTGGCTTTTTAAGAAATCCTGTTTACTATTAGCATGACTTATGTCAACAAAGTTAATAAGTAGATTGACTTATGCAGTTGGAAGGCTCTCAAAAGTACAGGGCCCTCAAGAATTATAAACCCAGTCATCAACTATGCTCAGAATATCCTTTATTTTTAATAACACACTAGACAGATCTTTTATGTTCCATATAAGCATGCAAAGGTTGTAAGCCTTCATTACCTGTGAGACAGACAATCTCACCTTTATTTTAAACGCATTTTTAATGTACACTTGTTTACTGAAATAGTTTATCAAAACAAGGGGGAGCTATTCGGTGGCATGGTGTTGATTCCTTAGTAATGTGTTGTAAGGAACTGCAGTGGATTATCAGTAGTCTGTAGCTATCTGGCAGTGACAGAAAATCACTGCAAGGAGGTTCACAGGCATTTAACATAAGATTTTTTTTTTTTCTTTTGGTTCCTTCATGTGGCTTGATCCCAAAAGAGCTCATAAGATGAGTAATTTTAAGTATTGTTGTATTTTCCCTGATATGTTTTCATTTGTTGCTAGGCACAGAGAGTAGAATATATCAAATTTGGTGATCTTATTTTAACTTATTTTATTTAATTGTTTTAAATGCTAAGTATTAACTAAGGAAATAGCTGTTTGTTACAAGCCTGTGCAGAACTGAGGCTTACCAGTAACTCGATATTTTCTTTTAAATTATGATGCAAACATTTAAAGGGATTTTCAGTATAACTCCCTATGTGAATATTCCAAAAAGTTTTTTCACAGTAACATTTACACTGTTCTTACCTTTCATCATATATGGGCAGATAAGTACTGCTTATTCAATTAAGAAATGAAGGCGAGTTCAAAACACAGCAGTTTGGTTCTTCTGCTTGCAAAGACATTCACCAGTAACCTTTTTAATCGCAATTGCACGGTCTGTGGTTATATAAAAGTTCGATGGTGGTGTTCTGTAGCAGAAGTGAACAGGATCCATTTCCTGGGAGACTTATGATTAAAACTCCCCAGAAAACAGATCGATATACAGCCTGGATTTTTTGTCTGTTATTAGGTTATGTTAAGAATGAAAATTACTTCAGAAAATGAACATTTTAAAGTATGCAACTTTGTCTTATACCTGGAAATCCATGTTCCTGCCACTGTAGAACAATTACATTAATAAATGTCCTCTTGCTTTTGCTTCTACTGCTCTTTCTTCTAACTATACCGCATATGAAAGTTTGGTCTCCTTTATTTCCTGGATTTCCACAAGTGGCACGTTAAACAAGATGAATATTGTCTCCAGGAGAAATCCTTTATTTTAATGCAGTCAGCAAAAACATACGTCAGCACGTTGAATAGAAGAGCTGCTGTTATTTTCCTTCCAGTTTACTGTCTGTTTGCATGACCAAATTCCTTTCTCTGGGCAAGAAACTTCCCAGTGGAACTGCGTGGCTGTTCTACCTCCTACCAGGTAGAAGTGATGTATTTTTAACTCTTCTGTAATAATTTGCAGTAGTGCGTGCATTGTAGTTTGTTAGAAGTGGTGCTGGTAGTACCATGACTTTACCCTGCTCCAGAAGCATGCACACTTCCTGCACAAGTCGCATTCCTTGGAATGACTGTTCTCCATAACCTAGGGTTTTTGTGTGTGTTTGAAAAATGTTCTTATTTTTGTCTTCAAAAGGCCAAGCTACTCACATTGTTTACATAGTTACAAATTCCAGTGGACGCTGGGCTTTTGCAACCAGTTGCATTGTAATGAAATAGTAGAAATTTATGAAGGATGAGGTTTTTATTCAGTGAAATTATTCAAACTATTGATGGTGATTATTTATGAAACCACCTTTGAATTAATCTGACTTTATTAGCATTGAAAATTGTGTTGATAATGAGAAATATTAACAGCTGCTCATATAAATTGAAAAAAAAGACATTTCTTATTTTTAAATCTGTCATATAGAAGAAAATGTTCTTATATTAAGCATTTGCTGATAAGTAGGTATCTACTGCTGCTTTTTTGATAACAGCTTTTCCTCAAATGCTGATTCAGGTTTGCTAAGTCTTTAACGCAACATTGCAGGCTATGAAATTACTTTGTCTTATAACAAATTATTCAGAAACTTTTTATTAGGTGGAGAACAGCCAAGTCTGTGCTCTGGGCTACAAATAATCCAGACAGAAGCAGTACTCATGTGAGCCTTTCATATATTAAAGCTGCCAGGAAATACAATCATGTTCCTTAGCAATAATGTCCAACTACACTGAACTTCTCAGCATGACTCCTCAGATGCACTTTGGCAGTGGGAACACTCACGCCTACGTGGGACAGGACAGCTTCTTCCTGCAATATCTGTTGAAGGTGTTGTCTCCTCTCCTCCTGGTCAGGATGTAGCAAGTGGCACAGCACACTCACTGCTGTTCAGACAACAGTCCCTAATTTTTCTTGTGCTGGATGGCTGCAGTATTCCCATGCTATAGTTCCTTCAACTAAATCAAGCTTTCAAACATACGCTGCTTGCAATGGTCATATTTAATCTTTGGACTGCTGTTCCTGCTACTTACGTTACTTTGGAGAGGACCATGCACACAAGAAGTGTCTTTGCCAGTGATCGATGCTGCCAGCTTCCTTGAGAGTGCAGCAGATGCCTGCACAGGCTGTGCATCTTGCAGCCTTCTGCATTGTAGGCTGGCCCAGGCCAGCCCAGTGGCACCTGCCACAGCAGTCCTGACAGATCTGAGCCAGCTTCTGACTGGCTTGGAGGCTGCTGGTCCAGCCAGCTTGCTGATGTAGCCAAGCAGGGGTTTTTTTGTTTGTTTGTGTTTGGGTTTCTTTCCTTTTTCTGTCCTCAGACTAGTAAGCCAAGTACAAAACTACTTGGATTTCTTCAGTTACATCAGGATCTTGCTCAGTGAATAGGGTTTGCTCCTGGCAAAACTTCTTCAGTTGAGATCCAGTTAGCTAAGCTGAAGGGAAGACTGGTGACATTTCTGAGGGTTTTATGGTGCTTCATCCTGGATTTATGGAGACTGAAGCGACATATTTAAAGATTTAGGGTCAGATTGTCACCATCCTGACCTAGTATTCTAGTTTGGGAATGAGTATGGCTTGTGTCTCTGAACCTGTATGAGTGTAACTTACTGGTACACTGTGATCACAGCTGCCATGATTCCCTCTGAGTCAGTGTTTGCTGGTAATCTTATCGATTCTGAGTGCTTCCACTTGGCCAACCAGGATCCTGTGAGCTGAAGGTCATCCGAGACCTGCTTTCCCTGCAGAGATCTGTCCCTGATTTCTTATTGTGGCTGCCTAACAAAAGGATTGCTACAGGATAGCATCTTCTTGTCCCTCCATCTGAGACCACCTGCCCTTGGTCTTGGGCCTTGTGACGAGTATTCTCTGCCAGAGCCTCAAAGTCTCAACTTCTCTTCTGCTGTTTCAGGACATGTTTTTCACCTTTCAAAATTTCTGAGTCTGGGTCTCGGCACAGTTTCCACATGTAACTGAATTTCTTCTACGTGCTGCATTACTCTGCTGCCTGGACATGCCCAGAAGGTAAACCTTAAAAGCCAGGGCATAAAACAGCAGGCAGAGGACTGTGGTGGTACAGCCGTACTGATGCCTTCAGCTGAGCAAGCATGGGAATTAGCACAGTCCTGTGTTGTACTGTGCGCTCCTGGCCTGCAGAACAAAATTTATAGAGCACTTTGAATTAAATTTCAAATCCATGCATAGGCACTAAAATATGTGACCAAGTGCTCATATCCCATTCTTGCTCCTTGCATGAACAAGAGTTGCACACCATCTCTGAAAACTGGGTCAGTGCTGTAGGTTTTGGAATACTGATGTGAACAATAACTTCTGACATCTTATTTTAAAAAAAAACTTGGCTTGTGTTTTTTTACTTGATTCTTCTCTGCTGTTATTTTTCCAAAACTGCTGGGATTTGAATAGTGTTGTCTGTAGCTTCCTTGATGTCCTTCAGTATTGTAATTCAATGAAACAGAGGAATCCTTCCAAGATGGCAAAAGTGGGAATGGCTTTACTTTTTCATTTACTAATCAACATCATAGGAAATTGGAGAATGAGAGTCTGGGTATCAGCAGCGCAGTGAGAAAGTCAAAATACTAATAGAAACAACCAGCTATTACTACATTAATTAATTGTGATTCATTCCAGCACTTGCAAAGTGAATGCAAAATAAATTAATCCTTGATATCTAATCAGTCTTTCTGCATACACAATTTGTTGCATTATTAAAAATACTGCTACCTGCAGACTGGCATTGGGTTATCCCCAGAGAGAGGGTTAATGCTTAATCAAAGCACGTCACATTAGAGAAGACCTCTATTAATCAGAAATGAAATTGTTTATTAAGTTGATTACTTGGTTTTAACACAGTAAAATTTGATTATTTTATGGGAACGTTAATCTATTGTTGTTCTTACACTAATTTGTTGCAATTCTGTAGAGTTAGCCATGGTGCAGTAAAATTGAACAAGGTTAGAAATGCTGTGTTTGGAATTAGTAAATCCAGTATTGTAACTGCTTTCTGTTGCTTGAGAAGGTGACGCACGTTCATGTTGCTAATTCTAGTTGTTTATAAGTTCTGTAATGCAGGGAGTGGGATCCAAAGGAACCTTTCTGATTGTATTGATGGGCTCGAGCTGCACTTCCTTTTCCAGAAAGCTTGAGAATTCACAGCTTAACAGGCAATTCTGTACAAAAACAACCTCTGGCCCCCAAAGTCACCAGTGTTCTTTAGCAGCATTGAAATAAGTGTGAAGCCCTTCAAAACTTTAATCTGAGTGTAAGGCTAAATGAAAATCTACCAAAATTTAAAACTTTCTTTGAAGCCATGTACTCCATCCGGACATATGCAGGTGCCTCTGGAAGACAGCTGGGGTGCAAGGTGGTTACATGGGTGAGAGAACAGTGGTGTTTGGAAGTGCCCTCAAGAAGTGTTAGGCACAATATGGGAGAATTGTGCCTCATGAGCCTTCTGGGACTGGGACAGGCTTTTGTAGCTTTTCTGGTGACCCGTGCTAGTGGCTGGTGTGGAAACCCAGAAGAGGGGCTGTTTGGCTGGTTCCTGTGATGCGATTGTGATTCACCAGCTCCCTCTTTTGATACAAAATAATTGGGAATAGCTGTTCTGTTCATGAGGTTGGCAAGCAAAGCTGGGATTTAGCAGTCCTGTAAAATTGTACAAAATGAGTATCTTTGGGCAAAGGGTGGTAGGCTTTGTTCTGCCTCTCACAAATGAACCTGAGGGACTTCTATAATATGCGGAAGTGTAAGTGAAAACAGTATTAAGTCTTAACTGCATAGATTATGTTCACTTCGCAGTGGGAATAGTGTTTACTTACAGCTGGGCAGAGTTAATGAAGAAAGATTAGCCATCATGGGACACCAGGGGTGGGAGAGAGAAAGCTGCAGGAACTGGCAGGCCTGTAGCTGGAAAAAATAACAATGAAGCAAAGACTGAAGGAGGGAAAAAGATAATCTTAAAAGGTTGTTTGGGAAAACACAAAGCTATGCAGAAGTTATTTCCTATCCCTCGCATTAGGTATGTCCCAACAGCTGGATGCCTCTGTGTTTCTGTGTTTGCAAACTCTGATGTTGCAGGTTAGATCTTGAAAAAAATTAAGGTCTCAGTTGTATCTTAAGAGTGTGATACGTTGTGGCTTCATTCCCATAACTGGGAAACAAACATGTCACATCATTGTGTCTAGCTGTTATTGTAAGAAAGAAAGAGAAGACCTAAGCTACTAGAAATGCAAGCAAAATTAATTTGAAGACACAGTTACTGCAGAGGAATGAAGTGTGTTTGTGGAGTATGTGTGTGCACAGAGAGAGAGATGTGCTTATGCAGGTGGACATGTACAGAAAATATCATGTGTGTGTCTGTACGAACCCGATTTTACCATTTTAATCAGATTCTATTTTAATTAGAATTTTATTTTACTTTCCTTTGCAGTAAAGATCCCAGCTGTTGTTTGTTTGGCCATACAAAGCTTTCAACAAACTGGCTGGCAGTACTCCTGTGTACTTTACGTAAACGTGTCTCTGTTTCTCTAAATGATGCAGATTGTCATGCTTGGTAATGTTTTTTGGAAGTCTCTGCACTTAGCTGTACTTTGTAACCAACTTTTAAGAAAATCATAAATACGGAAAGGTGTTTTGTAACTACTCAGCAATCAAAAGCCCAGTTTTGCTGCATACTGCAGTTCTGAGTGTCTTACATATCCACGAAGCAGGTCTGCGGGACAGTGGTAAGGTCTTGCCAGCAGTAGTTTAAATAGAGGAAGCATAAGCTGAGAAAAAGCTCAGAGAGCCTCTTGATGTTTAGTCTGTTTTCGAGGCAGAAATATTGGCCAGAAAATGTGGATGTTTTCTATTCGTCAGGAATACTAAAAAGAGTTACTTCCCAAAATACAGCCAGTATTTATATCAGCTGTGATATAATAATATGAGTATTATATCAGCTCTCCTCCCTCCATTTTCTTTATCAGAGAGAAATGTGGTATTTTTATTTTTTTCTTGATACAGGATGATCCTTACCTCTGTACAGCTGGAGCAGAAATTGGCTTTTCTTTAAAGTCTAGCTCTTCTTTACAAGACTATTTCTTGCTTAGATGCTCAGTAAAAAGTAAATAATTAGTCAGCTACAAAAAAGGTGATGAGCTTAGCACTAAACCTGAAGTGCATGGATAGAATTGCACTGAATGTGTGGAGAAGTCCAAATATGCTCAGTTTAATAATTGTCATTGGTGCTTCTCAGAAAAACTGAAGTGGAAAAGGAAAACTTTCATGAGAGATATTTCCTAACTAGCTGTACTACTAATTCTGTACTTATAAAAGTAATTGGAATGTGGCTCAGCACTAGGAATGAGTAAGTTTGTCATTAGGTATGGTAGCTTACTTTAATGCTTCTGCGTCTTGTAGGACTGAGAGGAAGGAAGTTTGCTGCCAATGCATTCGCAATACATAGCTGAAAATGGTTTCTAATGCTTTTTTTCTAGTTGAATTTTCTGGAGAGATGGCTGTTTTATACTGCTTGGAAGTAGCAATATGGACTTCCAGAAATAATGTGAAAGCATACATAGGTGGGGGTCCAAGATGCAAAGGGAAATGGAGCTGGGATTGTTGCTGGGTGAAGAGCTCTAACCAGCGAACATCTCTTGTGGTTCTTGTTTTCAAGACTTCCTTCGTATCTCTGGAGGTGGCCTGCCTTGCTCCTCGTGAACATAAGGTACAGTTGTGTATACACTGCTCAGTTTCCTTGCATGACTTGGAAGGAACAAAATGGTGGTAATCATTCAAAGAGTCTAAATTAGGAAAGCACACAGAAAACTCCTGTTCAATACATTGAATATCGTGTCTCTGCTGGGAACTCATCATGATTTGGAAGACATAAGTAGTTTTGGGCCTCAGTGTAGGTAAAATATTTACTATGGTTATCGACCCATGATTTTGTTGTTGTTGTATATTTTGGTATGGCTCTTAACTGCTTCAAATACTGGCAATGACTGCTGTAGATTCAGGTGAATGAATAAAGCATTTACTTGCCTAGTGTTGCAAGCATTAGGATAAGTTTAATAAAAGCTCTAGCATCTGTATTTCCATCTTACACTATCAAGTAAGTAAAGGTAACAGATTTACTGCTCCTGAGATGAACCAGAAGGTTATCATAGAGTGTGGAAATTCCTCCAAGACAGCCAGATTTTTCTCCACATTACAGGCGTTTTTTGGAGTGACTAATACAGTTTGTAATGGAGTGAGTGCAGAGTTGTATCTGCATGTATATATGACAGGAATGCCACATCAGTCTTCCCTAAAGATAACCTGGAGGTGCTTGGGAACACAGAGCATGAGAAGAAGGTGGTATCTGCAATTGCATTAGCACCACAGAACAGCGGTCATGCTGCGTCCGGAGGTGGCTGTGTGATCCACGTGTGTTTGAAAGCTGACGTAGCTGTCACGCTGTTAACAGATGTCATCAGCCGGGTGAGCTCTATGAATACGAGTGCCTTGAACATATCCAGCAGGTCAAATTGCATTCCTCGCTTCATCAAATCAGACACTTTGTGGGGTGGCAGCGTGGGTGCTGTCTCGGAGCGGCACTGTTTTAGGTCACCTGTGTGAAAGATTGAAGGACTGAAGGGTGAGTCATTGAGCAGCTCTAGGCAGTCAGCACCAGTAGTGCAAAGGCTCAACTCAGAAAAGTAATCGCTTTCCAGAATCTTCCTAAACATTTTATCCAATTCAGGAAATAGCTATAGCAGTGGATAAGTGTTAAAACTTTCAGGTTAACTTGCTCCTTTACTGCTTTATAAAAGGCACTGTGGCATAGAAGGAGGATCCTGCCTGCTACTGTTTTGACAGGAGGAGAGGTCATAATAGCTAGGGGAAATGGAAAAGCTAGCTGAGGTGGACTGTAGCTTTTTATATTGCTCTCCAGTGTGCTTCTGGAATGAAAATAATGAGAAACACCCACAAATGGCGGGGGAAAAAAGGGAATGGCAAAGTAAGAAATGCAGCAGCTTCTAGCTCCAGCTCTCCCTTGCAATCTTGCTGTCAGAGGGGCCCAGGCATGGTATATTACCTGCATGGACATGCTGAAACCTAGCACCTGCTGCCAGCATGGTGCTTTGAGGCATTACTTCTGGCTGACTTGGTGGTCACAGCAGTTTTGCAAAAGACGCGGACTTATCCATCTGAGCCAGGCCCTGGGTGCCAGCTCGCAGAGTCCCTCCTCTATAAGATATGTTTGCATTTGGAATGGCAGCACAGCATGTTTGTGGCTGGAAAAGTAGATAGCAGGGACTTGGGGGAATCTGAAATGGAAGAAATTGTGGCATGAGGCAGGCTGAAATGGGACGAGAGGTTTGAGAATATTCTCTCTCTGCCAGTTTGCCACCTGTCTCAGATTTTCTTCTTCCCCGCTTGGCTCCCAGACTTGCACGGCCACCCCTAGGAGAAGTGTCCTCCCTCCCCATGAGTTACATTCCTCTGTCTCCAACTGCCGACATCTCCAACAGGAGAAAGGAGAGCAGAGTGTGTGTCTGCCCTCCTTGCAGGAGGGAAGGTTGCTAGCACGTGTATTCAGATTCTGGTTGCAGAGACAAAATTCCAGCCTGAAATGAGGGTACCATAAAAAGACTGAATACAGCATGTAATTGATCATGTTAAAAGTCTAATAACTTTGTGGTTATGAGTGTATATACACCCCTGTAATATAAGCCATCTTACCCTCATTCATACTTGTGAAGGGATGCTGTGGACTACATCTTGCAAGAGATGCCCTCCCCCCCCTCCTCCCAGCTGGCTTGCCCAGCCTTCTGCTCCCAAAATTCATCTTGTGCTTTGAATAGGGAATTCAGTTTAAAATGACTGTTTTGTAATTAAAACTATTCAAAACTTACCATGATTAATGGAAAGGAGGGAACTGTAGACAAAAAAACCTCTATCATCCTTTTGTCTGCAATTTCTCTTATTCCTCTCTTAATCCCAGTGTAAGTCATGCCATTGAACTAGAGTGCTACCTTGCACATAATTTTAATGGAAATACTTAATAGTTCTAGGATGTAAACTTGGCTCCAATATTTTGCAGATCAGCATTTGATACAACTATAGTTGCAAGCTTTTGTGACGTGAGAAACAGGTTGATCAAAAATCTCCCTTCTGTCTAAAATAGCAATTCAGTTGAATGGAAACATTCCATAGAGACACTTGTCACGCTGATGTTTCCCGTGGCCTCTTACCATGGCTTTTTGACACTGAAAGAATTAATTTTGCCTTCTGCTTCAGCTGTGATTATTGTCAAAAACCCTATCTTCAAAATATTTTGTTATTTCACTTAATGAAAATCAAAATTTTTCTGTTTTTCAAGACAAAGCAGACTTCCATAATCTTAATTTCCTGCAAGACACAAATTTTATTTATCAACATATTTACTCATTAGGCCTTAAATGAAATGACTTTTTCAAGCTGCAAAACCAGGTATTAACCCTTTCGAAAGTCTGGATCAGGAGCAAGATGCCAGCCTCTGCTCAATGGTTGGAGACTGAGTTTCATGTGAATTTCTTTACTCTGCGTGTGAAACCTGTTTCTCCCTGCTGTGAATCTGCTGGTTAAGCCAAAACCAGTACTGAACCACCTGTAGTTGTCTCCAGGACCCAATAGGCAGTGACCAGATAGTAGTTTCGATATTTCTGAATAAAAGTGCGCAAATGCAGTAGCTTTGCAGACTCCTGAGAGTCAAGGACTGTTCCTTTTTATTCTCTTGAAGCATGGTAATGTCTTATTTTTGACTGGAGCTTGTGCCAATATAAGAAACTATATTCAAGATTTGTGGTGGCCAAGGTGGAAATTAATTAAAATTACTACTTAAGAAAGTGAAGCAAAAATCCTACATTTGAAAATAATTTTTCTTCCCACAGCTGAATTTTAACAAAAATTATACACAGTTTTGTTTGAGCCAGCAAAGAAAAAGCAACATGAAGCCACATTTCTACATATATATTCTACAATGATATACATGAAAACTGCTGGTTGTCATATTTGTTCCAAGCAGGGACAAGCCACAGTTGCCTTAAATTTACCTGCAAACAATTAATTGATACTGATGGCACTGCTAGTACTTCTAAAGCTATTATCATATATTTAGACAAACTCATTATGCACATTATGAGTGTTAACACTCCGTAAGAACTATCAACCTATATAGGGAACAAAGGAAAGTAGAGAAGCAAAGAGAAGTTTTTATGGTGGTGGTTTTAAAAAGCATTCATGCATTTTACACTGTTTGCATGCAGGTCCTGAGGCAGAGTGTGATAGATCCACATGCCAAAGATTGTTTTTGCATGTATAGAATAATTACAGATAAAAAAAAAAAATCCCACAAAACTAGTGAAGAAATAATTCATTGCAATATCTTATCAGTTCTTGCTATTGAATTCTATCCATATTTTTTTAAGTGTCCTTAAGTTCGTCATATAGAGTACAACTTAAGTCTTAAAAAAAAAATCTTAGTTAGTTGTCACTTAGAAGTGGGTAAGCAGTGGATAGGGAAGTTTTTGCCACTCACCAACAGCAGAGCTACATATGCTTGAAGACTTTTGTGCAGCTAGTGTGTAGCGTAAAGCTGTAGCTGAAGACTAAATGAAAAAAGCCTGAAGTCAGGGTTTTCCACCTTAATGGGGGAATATCAATGTAGGTAGCAAGATGCAGTCATCCAGCCTTAACTAAAAACCCTGTGGCTGGTTGCATGATCAAACATTCAGCTAGGGTATGGAAAAGGGAGATCTATCCTTATGTGAAGTTTAAGCTTTTGGCATTTGGGAGTGCATTTGTTTAAATGTTCCTGGTTTGAACTTTTCTGCTTTGTATGAATGTTGTACTTTTTTGTTAGGGAGTAAGACTTCAGACACTGGGCTGTAGCTTAGGTGTCTTTCAGAGTTTTTCAGAGTTTTTTGAGTTCTGTAACAGACGTTGTTAGGAGACCCCCAGACCTGACTATCTGAAGGTAGGGGACTGGTGACATTATTTCAGGTCCCTGCTTCAGTCTGGAGAGAAAATAAATTGAAGTCAGCTCCATCAAGGAGTGATGTAGCCTCTTTTGCTATTGTAGTCCCTCTCTTGCTCCCTCTCTGCTTTTCTATTAGTGCATAAACCAGATATCATCGTTTAAGCAGTCAATATAGCTGAGGCATTTGGCCCACGGAGATGGCTTGAAGCAACTGGGAATGCATGCCGGGATGGAATAGCATTCCCCCTTCACTAACAGACTAAAGCTAAATATGCAATTCTACGCCTTCCTTTACGTTTCATATCCAGCACGCTTAGGAACTCACTGCTTGGGAGGTTTATGAGACCATCCTGCCGAGGTAGCCTAGTGCTGCCTTGCAGCATAAACCCAGCTCTGACAGTCTGTGTTATCTCTGTGTCAGCCCACATCCTCAGGCTGGAGGGGAATGAGCCAGCTGTCTCTCCAGGTGGGGTAACTTGACTCCTGTCCAAGTCCTGCCTGGCCTTTTGAGTTAATGGCCTATAATGGGAAAGCAACTGGCTTGAATCCAAGCTCATGGCCACCAAAGGAGATATAGATAGATACAGCAAAGGTGGTATAGATTACATCTATATAGAAAGAGCCCTGGTTCTGGCACCCTGAGCTCCAGCATTGCTGGAGAACATGAATTGCCCTGTGCAGAACTGCAGCAGGTTTGAGGGAACTCCCAGGGCTGGACTCAGCTCTTGGCATTGCTGAGCAACCCAGCCTCTGGTATCTTCAGTGGTGCTGGGCCTCTCCTACAAAGCTTAAAAATATTTTGAAACGCACTTGCTATGTGACACAAAGATTCAAAGAGCTATAACTCCAGTTTGGCACTTAATTGAGAAACTTAAAGAGTTTTCCAAGTCCTGAAGATCTTGTAGACATCTTTGTTCACTTCTTCACATCTTTTTTTGCCTCCTTGCTTTCTTTAATTTAGGGGCAACTGCAGAATTCAATTAAGCAAGACTCCACTATGGGAATTCATTCAGTGCTGCCTGTTGATCTTCTAAACTACTGGCAGGCAAGTGAGATTTCCAGACTTGTGAAATCTGCAGTGAACATTTAGAAAATCTCATATGACAGAGAAGAAGTGTGAATTTCAAGGAGCAAAACCATCCGAAAAGAATATGCAGCTGTATAAATGCTTCTTTGAGGGCAATTTCACACTGCTGTAATTTCAGTCTTGCCTGGAATTTTTCTGGAATGGCTTTCAACATCAAAAGCCTAGGAAAACACATGGTTATCTCTTTCAATGGGAAGCCTCCACCCTTCAAGAGAAAGTTGAGCCTTCAGTAATTTGATACCAAATAAGCATGTAATTATTTATTTCAACATTACACTCTTTCACAAAAGCACACTTCTCTCTGAGGAGGCCTGCAAATCTGCTCTTTTGCATCAGTGGCTTAGTGATTCTAGGGCAACTGTAACTTTCAAGTAACCCCATAGGTTTCAGCAGAACTGTTTTCTTAACTTACTCCTGCCCAAGCTAGGACAGGTTTATCCAAATAACTTAAGTTCATCTGAGAAACTTAAGTGGTGTCTCAAATACTGTAGAAAGGATTTGTTTGCCTTAATGCAGACATTTGAAAACGGTAACAAAATCTTCAGTGATTTGTTTACTCTCTGATTAAGAAGCAGCAGCACCTTAATTTTAGAAATGTAAGTGGTACCTCTATAAAAGAAGGCAGAATAAATGTTGTTTTATCAGGCCACAGCATTCATATACTGTACCTGAAATGTAGGCTAAAAGTTGGGGTAGTTTTTTCTTTTTTTTTGTATCCTTCACCTGATGCCAGTTAGTCTCACAGCCACCTTCTGGGGGATCTGTCACAGAAACTGCTATAGGAAACACGGCCAGGGAGGTTCTTTTGAGCAGAGATTTATTGCAGTGTGTTTCTGTTTTACTCACCCTATCCTACACCTGGCTTTTGCTCACCTGCATCTCAGGGGTACACCAAAAATAGCCAGCTGTTTTAAAAGCGCAAGCTACACCCCTTAGGATAAATTGCTTTTAAGTTTGGGCAGATTCAATGTATGTCAAGCGTTTCATAACTGAATATTGCATTTTTGCATAAGGAGGAAAAAATGCAAGAAAAATCCTTAAACTTCCTATGTTGTTGCTTTTTGATGGAGAGTAATACAGAGCTTAATATCTTATGCAGATTTGCTTTTTCATGTGTGCTGTATTTCTATTTTAATTATCCTAATGAAAGCTTGCCATGTTTTTATTTTTTTTATCCATTAAAAACACAGGCTACCTATTCAGCTGGTAGAAAATGGTGCATGGTGATTTACACCACCGGAATACCTTGCCCACAGTGTGCTAGTGTAGGTAGTTGTTGCTCTTCTGAATACTTTTGAAAACTGTTTTGGAAAAAAAGCTTGGAGAAAAAAATAAAAAGGCAAGTAAGGCTGGAAGGAGATAAGGATCATCAGGATCCAGTTAAAGAGATGCTGGAGGGAGAGGCAAAACAGAAACAGAAAGACGACCACCATTGCAAGCTCTCAATCCGTCTGTAGTGTCTTTGCCTCTAAGAACATTCTGGCAGAAGCACCCACATAACTTCTTCTGAAGCCCTGAGTCCATGATGCTGGGCAGGGCTTGAAGCAAGAAATCTCCTGTCTAGCTCATTACCGGAGAAATAGCAGTCGTGTAAGATGCTGTTAGATAATTGTACTTATAGGCACCCCTGGGTTTGGTTATGGGCTTGCATTGCAGCTGCTGCTAAGTCTGTGGTAGGGGATCACAGGCAGCAGAACAGAAAACCTGAAAATGCTGCCAAGGAATCATGGGAAGCTTGGCCAGACTCCTATCTGCTCCATCCATCAGGTCTTGCACCAGTGGTCATGCCTAGCTGCAGCCACTGGGCCTGTTTTGTGTTTGCTTCACAAGTGTTTATTGTTTCCTGCAGCCAAGAAGGTTACAGGGTATGGTATTTTTATGCTCATTGCCTTGCTTGTGGTGGTGGGAAGTTCGTTAATTGAAAAATTGTGATATTGAACACTGAAGGGAATACAATGGTGGAAATTTATTCCAGTGTCTTCTGTCTTGAGTAGATTCCTCTATCCTAAGATCCTCTGCCACACCTCTGATTTCGTGCTAGTCATTTTGGGGGTTACTGTCAGGATCAGGTACTTGGAAGGATGCACAGGTTGTCTGAGATACACAATAGGTACGTGAAAGCAGTCATTTTTTTTTCCACAAATCCTACACCTTGCAAGGTAAACCCATGGTAAACTGCTGTCATTCAAGCAGGTTGGGGGAACGGCAGTGCCATGGAGCTGGGTCACCCACGAAGCAAGCAGCTCAGAAACAAAGTGCAGTGTGGGAAGGAGCAGGGCAGTCTTGCCTTCACATACTCTACTTGTAGGGTGTTCTCCCGAGATAGGCACACAGTCGGAAAGCAATCCTTTTAGCCTTCTTTACTCATTAGAGCCCTTGATATTTCATTAAACATTTTAGGTAATGTCCACATCCTCTCTAATCCAACATTGCCTGTTTTGATAAAATGGATTTATATGGGCCAGGCTGCGTTAGCTATTATTGCATGCAAAACGGCTTGCTGCATTTGCCTGCCTAGTTGTTGCATGGTAAGAAAAAGGCTTGTAAAGTGCTTTTGATTACCCTGAATCTGAAACAAGCTATAGTATATAAATTCCAAATTTACTCTGTTACACAAAAAACCTTATTGAGTTAGAGGAGAATAAGAAACCATGCTTTTGATTCATACGCAGCAAAATCAACTTCCCTAAAACCTGTTCTTTCCTTGTTCACTCTCACCCTCCTCCAGAAACACCCCAATAAAATGCAACATGGTTTCAATGTTGCAGTGTAAGCAATTGACTTTTTCACCCTAAAATAATGGTTTTAAATGAACTAGACAGGGCATGAAGACCACTTGGCAATTCCTTTGATATGTATGTATTATTCTGAAATTAGTCTAAATTTTGATTAATTTTACAACACTAAATAACGAATCTAAATACATTACGTTTACCTTAACTGATTTGATTTACAAACATTAAGGGATTTAAAAGAATCAACAGGTAGAATATACACTTGGGGGCAAAAAAAGCCATTTTACTTAGTTATTCTGGGTTTTCTCTAAAAGCTTTTGCTGTATCATCTGCATTTAGGCGAGGAGATGGCAGTGCTCCTTTCTTCTCCCTGCCCTGTCTCATCTGCTTGGTAGTTGTTCTAATCAATGCGTCTTTTTAAGCTTTATGGTGGATGGAGCTGCACCTGTTGCAACCTGGTTCCGTATGGACAAAACATGGGAACAGATGTTGTACTTAATACATGAAAGACAGTCCAGCAATCTAAGACTTGGCTTCTTTACAGGAGACTACTGAGGCTTCTTCCTCTGTCCCTTCCCTCGATGTGTGAAAAAAATAGTTTATTTTACTCCCAACATTTTGCTCTTTTGAGCAAGGAAATTGGCATTTAGTTTATAAGCTCAAAGGGAATTTCTCAGTTGACTGAAGTGTTTACAGCCTAATTGCTAGAAAAAAATTGAAGAAGCAGCTGTGAGTGGGGCAGGGTGCTTCTCTCAAAGTTGAATTAAGCCATTTTTACTAGATGGAGCCAGCAGCCCCCAACAGTTCAGTAAGCAGGGAAGGGGGTTCCTTAGGCAATGTCAGTACTGAAGTATACTGAAAGCTATTAGAATGCAGTTTGTTACTGACAATAAACTAGAATTTTCAGTGTTTTCATGCTTTCCTTTCACTGAGGGAGATTCACAATATTTAATATTTTTCTAGGAGATCTGCTATTGAAGTTCATGTCTTTGTGTGTCTTGTTATTGTCAATAGACCTCCTTAAGAGGGTATCTGATGGACGTATCTGAAGCTGGATGGACGTGCTAGAGGGAAAACTGGATAAAAGGGGAGAAAGGAGAATACAGCTGAAGGGTTAGATGGTTTCTTGGAACAGGGAGTCGGCTTCGAAGGGGGTTGAGCCTCAGGCCACCCAGCAGACGGGCTGGTGTGCTCACAATAAGACACAAGACAACAGAGACGACTTCAGGAATATCACCCCAAAATTATGCTGATGGTGCTAGTAAGGTTCCTTCATGTGTTCAAAGCCTGCAGAAGAGATGAGGATAAGCATGTAGGTTAGTGCATCTGTAACAAGTGCTGCTGAAATGGAGGTTGGTGTTCAAGAGGTGACACGGTGCAAAAATGCGTACCCTTGGGGGTGTGTGTGAGGAAACAGCAGGAGGGAATGATTTAGGCAGTGAGTGATGGAAACACCAGGAAGGGATTGCTCTTGATGACCTTCCAAAAATCATGTTGTCATCGTACTAAATAGTGGTATATTTTTGTGCAGTGATAAATACCACTACTCTGAATACTGTACTTGCTGCAGTGATTTGTTTGTTACAGGTCATACCAATGACCCGTCTTTCGTAATGAAGTTGATTTGCTCTTCAGTGCCCTTGGCAAATGTTACTCAAAATAACGCAACCTAAAATGGCTTATCTTGACTTCTGGGGCTGAAAATTCAACTGGCAACGCTCTCCCTTGTCTTCTCAAGTCTTTTCCAGATGTAATGGTGACTGGAGGTAGTATGCTGTGGGAAGAAATGGCAGTGTGTTGGTTGGGAATAGCTCTGTGTTTCTGCATTTAGTGTCCCAGGGCATAGCCATACAACAAGTTTTCTTTCTTCTTTTTCCAGCCAAAAGTTGTAGCAGACTGTTGGAGATAAAATAGTGACAGGGTAGTAAAATCCCAGCAAAGTAATTGGTGAGGGATAGCTTGTCATTAACAAATAATGTTGTAGTATACAGATAAAAACCTCCTCATGTACACCAGGCAGAAATAAAAATTACAGCACAGAAAGTAAAAGGAATCATTAATTGAGTGAGGAAAACAAAAGTGTTCACAAACACTGCAGGGGAGGAAAGAATAGGAAGTTAAGGAAAAGAATTACACGAGAAATCTATAGAAGTAGATAGTTATGGATTATTATCAGCCCTGGATCGGGTCTGCTGGAGAAAGTCTAATCCCATACTGAAAGAATCATAAACACGGAGCTGTTCCCAACACCGCTCTGAAGAGAAAAGATGTGTTTTTCATGAAGATGCTAGTCTAGTACCCAAAGGAGTTTCACTCAGTTTCTGACCTCTTAAATTTCCTGGGTCACCTTGGGCAAAGCCTCGAATCCCTCTTGTCTCACGATTTACTGACAAATCACCTTGTGGAAAGAGCTGTGAGACGATCAATGGTGAGGGCTGGCTGGGAATTTTTCAGGTGTGTGTTTTTGTTAAGAAGTTGCTCTATCATCAGAACCCAAACTTTTAATGAGAATGCACCTATTTGAACGTGCATTGACAGACACTGTCAATGTTTGAGCGTGCAGGACAGACACTGTGGGCAAAATGAGAGACCTCAGCCAGAATAGCCATGGTCCTTCTCTGAGCTGTGAGGAGCTGGTGACTCTCACATTTCAGTCTCACTCATGTGTATGAGTTTCTCCAGCACTTGTTTAACCTTCTGACCCAAGTCACCTCTCTTGCCCAGTGGTGGGTCAGCGCGATGGTCAGCAGGGCCATGAGCCTTGGCCTCCCCAGGTGCCGGGACTCTCCACGCTGGTAGAGTTACATTACTGCTCTCAATTTTTTTCCCCTGCCAAACCTATTAACCTAAAGGGTGATCAGTCAAGCTACTAAGTGGGAGCTGATTGGTTGGGCAAGTTCAGCTGGTGACAGTGAAGGCAGCAGAACTTATCCGAAGGCTTGTTCCCATTGAGAGAGGGGAGCTGTGTCTCCTTCTCTTCCCTGACTATTTTCCCCTGCCTTGCACTGACCCGGGCCTCCAACTGTGCCCTGCCATGAGCCAGTTCAATAAAATGCCAGAAAACTATCTGCCTTTCTTTTTTGCTTTTGCCTGATTTCTCTTTTCCATCATGTTAGTGCGTTCAGGCAGAGCTTTGCTACACACTGGAGCCAGCAGAAGGCAGAAGCAGCAGTAGTCGGGCAGGAGGAGGGGGATGGGGAAGGGGGGATGCCTTTTTGGCAGCAGAGACGATACATCAACTCATCATGTCCTGTGGAGCCATACCCTGCCAATCACCCAATTAAATGGTTGTACTAGAAAGGGCATGGATGAAAGACAGAAGAATAACACTGGGAGCCAGAAAAAAAAAGATAAAATAACATCCTGGAGGCAGTCCAGCTCTATACTGTATAGACTTCATGCTTTGCAACCCTGGCATCACCTTCTCAGTGCATGAATAATGAATTGATTGCCATTTTGACAGTCTGTCCCAGATTCGGCTCACCTCGCAGTAGCTAAGTAGAAGTCAAGCCTCTAGTGCCAAGGTTGTACTCTTGGCTCACTTCAGAAGTGGAAAAAAGGGGCAGGCCCACCTAGGAACTGATTTATGCAGCCTGGTTGGAGATGTGGCTTGTCACTGTCTGGAGGTGCCAGAGCATCCCAGCGGAGTGCGGGAGGAGCCTGGGCCATTGCCCATGTCCAGGGGAAGGTTCCTCTGACTCAATGTAGTCCTGTCTGCAGCTTTAACTGGGCTCAGGCTCTGGGGACTGGACACACCACCACCATGTCTAACACCTTCCCTGAAGTGGGGCTTTTCTTGGAGAGAGATACTGTGCCAAGCAGGCTGCTCATCTTCATCTGTAAGCCTCGATGAAGGCTGCAGTGCCTCTTGTTCCCAGGGAGGACCGGAGCTTCTGCCCCACGGTGCTGAGTTATTTGGAAACTCAAGCATCTCTCCTGGCAAATGAAAGTAGTCCTCCCGCAGGGGCCTGAATGTAGTTGGTGGGAGTCATACCCCAGGGAAGCGAAGGTTGGTAAGCACTGTGTCTGGTATTACTCTGGATGCTCCAGGGACCGTGGATGTCCTGGGGCACCTGGGTCACAAATTCCAGCCTGACGTGGGTGTCTCAATAACCCAAGGGCATAAACCCCAGCCCTCGACACCTGTACTTAGGCTAGGCAGGCGCCTGTGTCGCTTCTCTGATGGACGGTTTTTAGACAGTTGTAGTCTGATGAAATTAATTGCCTCCCCTTGCTGTAGTTTTTTGGTATGAGTTAGCAGGGTAGTGATGGTTCTTCTCCATTCTGTGGGTCAGGACTTTTCTGACAGCATTGGTCTTTTCTGTTTTGGGACAACCCCCTTTTCCCTGATGTGTCCCCAAAAGGGAGGATGCTCTGGGGCCTGCTGTGTCCTGCTGGGTAGAGCTGGGAGTGTGCGGGTCCACAGCCCCAGCACAGAAAGTTGACCTCTATTAGTGACCAGTGGTGTCCTTGGTGAACACAAGTGGCCTGGAGTTTGGAGCACATCTGAATGGATCATGTTTGGTCAGCAAAAGATTAAAACTTGGGTTAGAAGTTTTTCTTCCATGCCATTTGAAACTGCAAATGTACTTTTCTATGATGATTATTTTAAGATAGCCCCACTGCTCCAGGGATCTCCTAATTATCTGAGTATATTTTATCCAAATCCATCTCTAGGATGGCTGGTGCAAGTGTTCTCAACTGAAGAGATACTGAGAATGTAAATGGAGAGGTGAAATATCTACATGAGAATTCCAAATACAATTGAGTTCTCAACAGTATTTGAGGTTGTATATTTATTCTGCTATGTGAGCAATGACTTGATCTGCTATAGGATTGAGTCCCAAAATAGAATATGTTGCCAGAATACTCTAAAAGCTTGGTGTTGGTAACACATAGATAAGTTCATGTGAGTGGGAGGTATTGCCAAATGTAAAGCAAAAAAAAAAGGGAAAAAAAAAAGAATATGGATAAAATCAGGAACTTGAAAGCAAAGCAAAACAAACCTTTGGTTGCAGGATGGTGCATTTTCTGAGATACTCTATAGGAAACAATTCTACTGGGCCATGATTTGAAGATAAAACCATTTAAATGCCAGTTAAGTTTGTTCAAACCTTTTATTTTGGCAGTAGATATGATGCTAAAATGTTTTAGAGTTTGAATGGTATTTAAAATTTGTGTAGAAGACTTGCACCACAACAAATGGTAAATAATCCTAGTCTGTACTAGGCTTCTCGTTATCAAGGCTGCAGATTATTTAGAAAGTGAATCTTTCCTTCTCAGATTATTTTCCTGAAAACCAGAGAGTGAACCTGGCACGGCTTGTTAAAAGAATACAGAAAATTACCAAGAAGTTATTAGTACACTTGACATAAGTAAATAATTGGGTTTGTGTTTTGAGAATATTATATTCTTGATTGAACTATTGGCAGCTTGAGATAGTCAAGCCTCTCATAATTATATCTGCATGTGTCATTCTGTCGTTGCAGATAAACAAGCGTGGAGTTCTTTCCATATATAATAATGTTATTATTGGTTCTCTGATAAGACCAACTGAAAGCACATTCTTTCTTTCCTCTTGATGCAGTTTGGCAGCCAAAACATCTTTTGTTTTGGAAAACCTGAAATTAGTTCCCTGCAATTTTGTGCAAAAAAAGGAGAGATGAAGGTTAAAGGACAAAATGAGGTTCCTGGTGTGAGAGGGGCTAGCAAAACACCCAGGTCCAGCCATGGAAGGGAGGAAAAAAGAGGAATATGTTGTTAAGCGATGGCAATTGATGCTAAAATTCCAACAGAAAGGGTAATCTACTTCTGCCTGCTAAGTTTTATGCTCGTACAGAGCCCTTTTAAGGATTCAGCTGAAATTTCCTTGCAGGGTAGTATAGAAATCTTGACCTGAAAAAGCAGCCAGAGTTTCCAGCGTTTGATGCTTCATTGTTAATAGATGTGATAAAGCTCAGGTTCTTTATGATTTAGACTGGGTGCAGATAGCACTGATAACACTGTGCCAGCTTATAAACACAATCTGATAAGGACTGTCCCCACACAAGAAGCCAGGTATTAACAAGAACATTAATAGACAAAACACTTTTTTCAACACCTATGAGGCACTAGTAAGGATGCCAACATCTCTGTTAATCCTTCTTCCCCTACTTTTGCCTGTACTACAACTGCCTCAGGCCCCCTTACTTTCACCCTGGTTTAGATAAAGATTAAGATTTAAGGAAAATCCAGCTTCAGATGGTGTCGCTAACATATAGGAGTTTAGGGCTGCAACATGAGATTTTCTTGCTTTGATTTCCTCTGTGAATGACTAGATATCTTGCAAAACTCCCATGATGCTCAAGAGAGAAACATCAGAGTTGAAGCCTTTATTCCTGGCTTATTCTGTGTGCCACCGCAAGTTGAGCATGTTGCTAGAGGCCTTTCACATTGCGGGCAGGCAAACATAGTTACACAGATAGTATCTGTCTGTTTCCAGCACTACGGGAAATAGCGCTCAATGAAGGGAGTAAATTTATTTATTTATTTATTTATTTAAGCCCACGGTAAAAATTCTGGACATACAGTGGTTAAGTTGGGTGATGATCAAGTTTGAAATCTTAAGTACTGAAACTGGATCCTGGAAACAGGGAGAAGAAGTAGGTGGAGTCAAGGAGCAGCAATACTTAAATTAAGCAGATATGGATTTCACTGAGGTAAACATCAAGTTTTATTGATCCGAGAGAGAAATATTGACTAAAACATTCTCATGTGTTCCCTAACCCTGTGCCGTTTTTTTCCCTCTGGAAGAGTATTCCTTCTTTTCCCTTGTCCCTTCGCAGAAAGTAATATCTTAGCCTCAGTTTCTCTAAGCTCCTTCTGTTTTTACAAAGCCAGTATTGTTTTCCCGCTAGCTGTTGTAAACATCAGAGACAAAAAAATGGCTATGACTTTGTAAATCAACAAAATCCTATACCCAGCAGCTATTACCGAACTAAAAAGATGCTTGGAAATCTGAACAACCTCTTACAAAATAGTAACAAAAGGCTCTGCAGGACTATCAAGTTCTTGGCTCCTCTTTCAGAAAAAATGTGAAATCACAGTTCAAGAAAGTGATTATTTTTTTATTCTTTAGGGGAGAAAAATTATTACCTCATTCCTAATGCTGTGATACATTTCATTGAAATGATCCTTTATTATCTTCATGTAAATATCAGTTTACAAGGACACAAAAACTTTGCAAGTAGTGGAGAAGTGAGTATCTGGAGGGAAGGAGAAAAGTAAGCAATATGGGACTGATAATATAATGAAACAATTACATTTGAACTATACAGGTGGATATACCTTTCTGTTAATGTGATGAAAATTTAAACATTTCAAACTTCAAAAAGCAATTACATGATTTCAGCATGTTCATCTGTGCAAGTGCAGTCTGTATTTGAGGAAAGGACTTTTATTACGGATCTTGTTTGTAATTTCAGTTGAAATATTTTGAAATGTACAATATTCTGAAATAGTTTTCAGGATTTTAAAGTGCTTAAGGTTCTGCGTGCTGCACATGGAAAACTGTACAGGAAGGCGAATTACTGAGGATGATACGGTAACACAGAAAGAAGGAGGAAGATGCAAATGGCTACAAATTCTCTCCAGGCAAATTCTTGCCTTCGGAAACACCAGCTCATTTTTTTTCCTATTGAAATGATCTTCATGTTGAATTTTAAGCAGTCATGAAATCTGGAGGCAGTGAGACACACCACCTTTAACTCTGTGGATCAGGTGGAAGTTATTCCTGTTACCCAGTGTTGTTTCTGATCCTCGAGTGTCTGAAATTGTCAGGTTAGGCAGATAATGAGAAACATAAGTGGAATTTAGACCTGCATTATGATAATTTATATACAGTTCACATTGGCCTAGTTATTAAATTGTTTATGGGCTTATTTAACCATGAGAAAGTGGAGAATATGGTCCAGATGGCAAAAAGTGATTCACAGTAAGCTCCCAGTAGCAGAAACTTTACTGTTGCAAGAGTGATTTTGGGTTCATTGGGTCTTTGAACTTGAAGCACAAGTTTTGAGTAGAAAGCCCAGAAAAACGCAAATGTGGAATAAAAGAGCCTGCTACCGAGAGAAATAAAATAGTGGTTTTGGAAAGAGTATGAAACGGAATGCCCCAGTGGAGTGCCAGGAGAAGTTCAGTCGATCTAAGCAGTAGTGGACTGTTTGTTTTTAATACTTCTCTTTCTATTAAAAAAAAATACAATTGGTTACTGTTTAAAGTAAACTAGAAGGACTGGGCTGCTGTCCCTTGACTCTGAGGTCTTCTTTCTGTCGGTGGAGACAGCAAGAGTCAGTGTGCAGGCCTCTTCTGGGCTTGAACACAGCTCTGCAAGAGCAGGGAGGTGTTCTACACCCTGTCCCAAATTAGCCCTGGGCTTATCCCCTTCTGGCCTCAGTTTACTATTTCAAGCACTTAATTTGTCTCTTCAGTTCTGTTTTTGTTCGATGACACTGGAGTTAAAGTCTAATCACTCAGACATTGCACCTGCTTGTTCTTTAAACGATGACATCTTCTGCTCAAATCTCTGGACCGGAGATTGTTTGGGAAGAGAAATTTTGATGGAAGCAAACATTCAGCTTTCAAATTCTCTGTTGGATTTCCTTCATGGTGTTCTCATCAGAAAACCCGGAGTTGCTAATTGCTGCCTGTCGGCACTGTAGTCATCCCTGGCATGAAAACCCCAGAACAGCTTTTCTTTTAACGTCTTTTTGTCAGAAATGTTTCCTTTGTGTGTGGGGAAAAAAATCTGCTGTTCTCTATTTTTCCCAGAGAGCATCCAGCTTGGTTCCTGTGTTCACCGCTTGCGTTTTTTGTGGTATAATTATTGTTTAGGAGTGATGACGTGCTGCTGTATGTGTTCTTGTGGAAAAGGTTTTTCAGAAAATACTATTCAAGCAAAGGGAAGGAATCCCATTTTAAAACTGACTGACATTTTCCATGGAGCTTTTCTGTTTGATTGGCATAATCAGTGTCTCCAGAAATGATAACATTAACTTTGTAAACGAGAAGACTGCATTAACAGAAGTGACCTAACAAACCGGGGGCTCAGGAATGTGTCAGGCTTGTAATAAATATGTTAAAAAGAGCAAGAGTTTTAGAAGAATTGTGGCATCCTAAAACTACTAAATTCCTGAAACAAATCAGCACCTCTGAGCACAGTCACAAAGTGAAGAGCTGGAAGTAATTCCCACCACCTTCTGCTTAAAATTCCTTTGTCCAACGTAGATGAGATGAATTCTCGGCATCTAGCAGAAGTGAACAAACATTTTCCTTATCACCAGATATTACTAGCACTTCTCTCCCTTAGACTTCATACAAAAATTTTACTTTCAGGACTTTTTCTTTCTTCTCAAAACAATCCAAATTCTTAGAGACAGATGGCTTCTCAACTTCTGTAAAAAAACTTCAGATTTTCTTTGTCTCCTCTCACATCCGCTTACAATTTCACCTGCTGAAAAACGTGGTTGCACTGTCAATACACGTGGCAGTACCAACAGACAGTGCTGTTGCTGCTGCAGCTTCTCTCCTAAGGGTGTATGATAGAACCAGGGCAGGTTGAAAGTTGCTTCCAGTGACTAGTAGCAAAATTTTTTTTTACTGCTTACTGAAAAAAGGTGTGGTGATAATTTGAGACTCTTAATGCAGGTAGGATTTGTCTCCTTACTGAAATCTGAGTGTGTGTGTACGTGTGCACAATTGCATTGAGAAGAGGAAAACTGGAGTCTGCATATGGGCATGCCTGGCACAGAACCTATAGAGATGTGGCCTGAGGAGCACACAACATCACCTCTCTTTCCTTCTAACTTTGTCCTTGCTAGTTTTTTATTGTTGTTGTTGTTGTTGTTCTCATAGCTTTCCACCTTCTGTGGGGGTGAACACAGGGCTTCACCCAAGGTGTAGCCTTGCAATCAACTGGAGAGCTGTGCAGGGACAGAAAGAATGTAGGAACAGATTGGATGCTTAGGTGATCTCAGAGATCGTAGGATTTTATGTTAATTCATGATGCCTGGGGATTTGTATATGTGGTGTTCAGAAAATGTAAATGCTTCTAGCAAATTTATTTCATAGCTATTTATTTTGTTGGTCTTGTTCCTCAGCTATCTAGAGCTTCCTTGTTGTAACAGGGACATGGCTTATCCCATGCCTTCCTGCTTCTTCCTTTCAGTACCCTTACCAGTAGAAAAAGGAGATGTAACATGGACAGAAAGTAAAAATGTTATGGAGGAAGACGTACCTAAATGAAATACCAGCCTGGGAAAAAAAACAGTAAGGTGTATATAGATGTGGATCCCAAGGAAAGACAGAATAGAAGACTATTATGTGTAGACTATTATGGAGAATATTATTATTTTCTCAGCAAATCAACAGACATTTGTAAGTCATTAATTAGCAATTAAGTTATTATTTTAAAGCAGAAGGCAAATTGAATTGGTTTATTTGCAGCATAGCAAAACTGTAGAAGATTAAATACTTTTAAATTAGGCATTAATGCTACAAAGGTAGCACTGGTTCTGACCGTTGCCTTGTGATCTTCGATATTACATGCTCCCTTTTTTTCATAAGCTGCTAGGTTGTGTGTCAGATACAATTTTGGCTCTGTTTTGATGTAGGACACCACAGATGCTTTGAATACAGAGTCATAAAAAGAAACATGGAGGTAATGGAAGGACTCATTCTTAACTTGAGATCATAAGGGAATACCTTGTGTTAGTAAGTCAAATGAGATTTGACTCATGAAAATTGCTGGTGTAAATTTATATAGAAAATTCAAATAAAACCTGACTTTGAAAGTTTGAAATAGCACATTTATTTCTTGCTTTCTGCTGTTATTATTCATAATCTCGTACCATCCTGAGACCAGAAAAACAAACTCCAAAGGAGAGAAATTCTTCCCTAATTTCTGGTCCCTCCAGAGCAATAGGCATCTTAAAAAAAAATATATATAATCCTGTTCCTATGAGGATTTGAATATATTTTGCAGACCTAAATAGTGAGGTATTTCAAAAAAGAATTCAGCAAACATCTAGCCTAGCCAAGCAACCAAGATTAGAAGCTCTATTCTGATTGAACTCCATGAAATTTTTCTAGCAGTATAGATATAATATTTATTTTGGGAAATGTGTCTGTTTCTAATTATGCTGGCTCCTTAAGAGATCCCAGAAAACTCTGCAAGTTAGGATATTGTTGGAGGGAAAGGACCGTGTGGCTGCACAGCATGCTGTGAGTTCTAACATGTTTTATCAACATTTGCATAAACACCCACAGCCAAAATCAATGTTCGAATTTGTGAACAATGATCTACTTGCATCCCAAGTTTATTGCTTTATATAAGAAGGAGTAAGTCCTGTAATGATTTTTTTTTTTTCAGTCCAGTCATGTTTGTCTAGACCAGTCATGTTTGCAAACTAGTTTTGCTATTGGTTTTATTGACTGTTCTTCCAGTATTTCTCCCTTGGCAAGTTTCCTTGTGCGCTTATCTATTAAAACTAGTCAGTGAACTTGGAGGGTGAGGATATGCCCATGCACCAGGTTTTCTTCCTGTTGTGCCTCCCACCCCCGCTTTGACCTTATCATTCCACTTCTGTCTTCCTTTTCCTCTGCAGTACTCCTTAGCTCACCTCTTCTCGCTGCCCGCTGTACCACTGCTGACAAAGCTGGAGGTGAAAGCAGTCAGCGCACCTGAATTTACTGACTGCATTTGTCTTTTGGTGTCACTGGAGAGCTCTGTCACAATGGTTGTGCACGGGATTGGCTCAGCAGTTCCATCTCTTTCAAGACTACAGAGACAGACTTGTATTTTTCTGCTTTGTATTGCAACTCCTGCAGTTACGGAAAAGAAAAAGACAGATGTGTTATTTGTCTAGTGGCTAAGCTAAGTCTCCTCTGTGCCCTTATGCTGACAAAATTTCATGAGATCTGTCTTGAAATTAGGATGGGTGTGAATATACACTTTATGTTTAATGTATCATTTAAGATTCTACCATAGAAATGATATTTTGGAGCTACCAAATCACCAACGTGCAGTTACTGCTTGTGTTGTAGTAGTTTTCAGCTGAAACTCTTAGAAAGAACAAACTCCATTTGAAGCTAATGGCTCTTTTTATCACTGTAAGTCACATACAGAGGAACATTGAGTGCTTGGATAAGACCACTTGGCTCACAGATCTGTTCTTACAAATCGAAGACACAAAGAACCACCTCATATCTCATTCCTTGAACCTAAGAAAGCTAGTAAGCTGAAAACTCTTGTACCATACCTATTTTTGTTTTATTGTTTTAAACCACTGTTTCTTTCTTGCTAATGTCTTCTTCTGAAGGAAATGCTCTTTGAGATGCTGCAGTGCTAATTGTCATCATGCAGTCTGTCCCAGATGATTTCCTGTGCTTAAAGGCAACATAGGATGTCCAAGTTAAATGAGTCAGGGTTGATGTGAAGTCATGCATTAGAATGGTGCCATCATATCCTCAATATGGTGCAAAACTAAATATATGTACTGCAGTCTTTATATTGCTTTTGGGATACCAACATATATAAAAAACTTAATAATTAAAAATAGTTATGTGTAAGGTGCGGTGAATTTGCAACATTGTTACAGCCTGGAAGAGAGCAGAGTTGGTCTCTTTGGAGCAGTGAAATCTCTGTTTTACCTAAGGATTATGAATTGACCAGGCTTAGATTTCCTTTTAATATCAGTGAAATACTGTTCAGACGTAGGTTTTTAATCCACTTATGTTTTTACGGTAGGCATATTTGAGATTTTCTCATTCTTGAATATGTGTGAATCTGGCATCAGTCAAATCTCCACCAATATCGGAGACAAAAATGTTTCAGATATGCAAACAGGAATCATTAAAAATGTTTACTCATTTTAAAAAGGCCTTTTGAATCTTTTAATCCAGTCTTATTATTATTGATTGCTACTAGCTCCAGCTAGTATATATATGTGTGCAGCTCCTTTTATGAAGAAAAGCGAAAAAAGAACTTTTTGGAACTTCAGGCGACCTAAAGGTAGGGTTTGCTTAATTTGGATTTTCTAAATAGAGGAAATTCAGGGGCTTTCTAAGATATAATTCCTCACTATTGTAACAGCAAAGTCAGGGGGGCCTGACTATAGTCAAACTATATGAGTTCATTAAGAACAGTTTTTGTTACCTGTTGAAAATAAGTAGATCTTGAAAGTTTTGTTTATTGGTATTTGAACGGAACTTTGGAATCAGAATAGAAAATTAAACCACTAGCTATGTGCCTCACTGAACCTTGTGAGAATTGGTGTTGAATTAGGACTCCTTTTGGGCTAGATCTTAAATTCTTTTTATTCTTGGCTCAGTTAGGAAGAAAAGAAATTTCCCTTCTCTTGAAATAAGTGATTCCCACTGTCTGTTTTCATACTCTAATTCCTGCCTTGCAGTAAGTTTGTGTAGGTTGATTGATTCTGTTGTATTGCTAATGAACATGCTGGCTATCAGGAGAAGACATTTTATACAGTGTTTTCAGGCATCCTCATCAGAGCTTCATTTGGGAGGCGAGGCTGGATTACAACAGAGTTTAAGGAACGCATGGTGAAGAGACAGTGATATTCTGTCAATTGACTTAATAAAAATGACGGAAAATATTACCAGAGGAGGAAGTTAAAAAGTATCATGTAGGGTTACTGGGAATAACAGTTTACTGGGTGTAATCATAAATTAATTAACGTGTCTGAAAAAATTTCCATTTGGTGTGCAAGTGAAGGAACGATGCGCTTTAAAACATTAGTTAGTTTTCAGTTAGTATGCATAGATGGGAAGCAGTTGTTTATTATTCATAAAATAACACATTAATGATTCTCTGGTGACAACATCAAGTTTTTTTTGAATCTGAGAGAGAGATTTCCAGTGGGAAATTCCACCTACACAGCAGTCAAAGATGGGTGACTTTCTGGAGACTTCCAGTACCTCTCTGTTGACAGTTGAGAAAGTCAAAATATGTGGCTCTAGCTGGTTCATTTTGGATGGTGAAAATTAGGAGAGGTGAGTCCTCTCATCTCCATTGATGCACGTCCTTATATACTTTGAAATTGCCAAGCAGATTGTAAAGTGAGGATTGAGTCCAAACTTCTCATATCAGTGTGACCACGTCTCTCTTGACAAACTTGGATATCTAGTTAAGAAGCCTACCGCCTGCTTGGGTTTTAAGTTAAGCAGCCTTACACTTTAGAATTCTTTGCAGTTTTCCTGGGCTAAGTTTCAAACTTTTATGGCTTCTTGCTTTCAACTTCTGACTGTTTCCCCTCATTTCTTGATGACGGCGATGCGCCACATCATTAACTGTAAAATGTATGGTTGTAAATGTTCAAAGAATGATGGATTTTATTACGCTTCCAAGACAGCCATCTTGCGGAGGCTGTCTTTAATATATTATTGATGCTCTAAACCATTCTTTTTAATAGCATTGTGCATTGGAAGAAGAATACCAGTGGAATGGAAGCATAGGTGAAGATGGAGCAATAATCCTGTAGTAAGTCAGTCTCTCTGAAGTGTCTCTGGTTGAGTGTGTGCACTGTTTTACTTTGAGCAATTAACTATGGACGAAAGATTTACTACTGGAAATGGAGGATAATTTGATGAGTGTTAATTATTTCCCATATCCAAAGAAATGACATGAGTAGAACTTGACATGCTAAATGTTTGGTTTTTTGTCAGATTTACCCAAATGAAATCCCTGTGGCAGCCAAGCATTGGACATTGTAGGTATGTGGCTTTGTTTGTTTGAAGTGGTTCACGCACTGTTTCCTCCTTTGCCTACGTTTTGGTTTGACACCTCCCCCTCTTCCATAAAACTGCAAAATCTTTGTCCTTTCCAACTCAGAGTCTCTCTCGGCAATTCCAAATTGCAAATTACATTATGCCATTATATATATAAGGTCAGTCTTCTAGGAGTGAGCAGTTTTCTTTGCAATTTTCAGTTCTCATAAACATAAATTTCCAAACATCTTCCTAGCCAGCCTGAAGGTTACAGTGTGCCTGGTCTGTACCCAGGGGTGAGCACATGTGACGTGCCATTTGGACAGCCAGATCTCAAAGCCAGGGAGAGGACCAAAGCAGAGCCAGGTAATACCCTGGGTCTGGACAGTGAAAATGTCAAAAAAGAGACACGCTGAAATTTTTATTTTAGTACCTAAATTAAGGCTTCTGAGGTCTTATTTAGTTCACCTCTTGAAAAGCGAATACAAAGTTGAACATTGTTATTTACATGTAGGTCTCTGTAAATATGGACAAAGAAACTCTGCAGCCTGACATTACCCAGAGCAAATGAATCTGTTTCTTTCTTGTTTTGTGTTTTTAAATAGAAATTCAGTTCTCTGCCTTGAGCTTTTCCCTTCAGAGGAGATATCTCCCAAAGGGCCGATAGCTGTCTAAGACTCTGTGTATGCATATGAAAGGCAAAGGGAATGGGTTATTACAGACTCTGCTGCTTGAGCTAAAACAAAAAAATCCAGCAAATCTCAGCAGTAAGAGTGCTTGCAAGCTCTGTTTTTGGCTAGCCAGCTGGATTAAAAAGGCAGCAGGAGGGCCAGGCTGCATAATTTCACATGCTTAGATTTGATCATATCTTCTGGCTGGTAAATTTAAAAGGCTATTTCACTATGCAGATTTTAATACATGTTCTGATCTGGTCCTGGTAAAGTCAACAAGATAACTCACCTGAACACTGCTGCTGGGATTTCGCCCTGTGCATTCCCACTCTTCCCATAACAATAATACAGGTCCTAAAATGGCAAAACATCTCTGTAAACATGATGTTTAAAAAGAGTAGTGATTTTTTATAACTCCTACAAATATATCGGATAGTGAATTCATGAAAGGACATGATAAAACAACAGATGAATGTCGCTGTTAATGTTGCTTTTCTGTAAAATCTGCAAAGCAAAAGGCTGCACTTAGCACAGGGTTGGATTATTCAGCTAAGGGTCAGGATATATTTTCTTCAGGCTTTTCATCTTTGTTTATGGGGCTGCTTATGATTTACACCGTGATTCTTCACAAAATCTAAGTGTAAAAGTGAACTGCTTCCCACAACTGCTCTCCATTACAGCACATTTTTGTGCCAGATCCTCCTCCAGACAGCAAGGTGTCAGCACTACTCCCTGGTTACATCCCACCTTTCTCTGTTAGTATTAATGGCTTCTCCAAGTCTGAGGATCTTTCCTCCCTTAGTACAGATCAAGGACTTCGTACAGAAGTGACTAGATTTCCAAAATGAAAAGATGCGTATTTTCGCTAGTGGTCATATGTAGTGTCAGATGAAGGGCTAATTTTACATTTATAATTCCTACCATTCACCTATAAATCTGCTGTGGTCCTTTGGGCTCTGTTCAGTTGTTAATAATATTTATACTTTGTGTTATACATTTAAAATTGTGTTATATATTTAAAATTTCTTTTTCTTTGTCCTTTAGAAAAAAAAAACAGCAGCAAGAAAACTTTGTATAGGTGAAAATGAAGAGTTATAAGCCATGCTGCTACTCTTTATTTCTTTTTCCATGCTTGTCAATAAACACCATATTTGAAACTTTTATGTTCTTTATTTTCCATTCTGAAACTCTGTTCCAGCGGCTTTGTGGTTACATTGAGAACTAGTAAAGTTAAAGTTCTTGGTGGCTCAGAAGGAAAAGAAGAGCACATAAATAATAGCTCCTCGTTTAAAGAAGTTAAAAGGTAACTTCAAGGAGTCTCTTATGTTTCTAATTAGCTTATGTCCATTAAAAAGCTGCTGTATGAAGGGTAAAACCAAAGCATGTAAAATGAAAACAGCTGAAAATCCTAGTGAACATTTAGTCGTCAAAAAGAAAGCATCCTTCACTCCATCAAAATTGCAAACCCTGACCCTCTGCTCTTGTTTTCTTTGTGCTTCTATATGTAATTATGAAATATTATTTTTAACTTTCACCCACCAATAATATAACTTGCTTCAAAAGTAATGAAATAAATCATCCTTATTGTAAACAAGCAAAACACTTCCTCCTGATTGATCTGCTGTTTTAAATTTAGTGCTCTGTAAAAATGTCAAGATGGTATTCCAGGGTGAGCCAAAACAAATTTGGAAATGACAGATTTTTTCATAGAATGGAAATTCTCTCTTATGACAAGCTCGTGTCCTGAGATACCGAATCCTTACAGAAAAAACAAATGAGAAAGGAAAAGAAAGCACTGAAAGAAGAGCGTGGATTGTATTGCATTTATTGTAGGGTCCCAGGGTTTTTCTTAATATACTGAGTCTAATTAATTATAGGAAATGAAGCTTTGGATTGGATTGGTTTTCCATATGTTAGATGTGTTACTTGCATGAAAGACGTTATGCAAATATAGCATCAACTTTGGCATTAGATCATCTTTGCTCTTGTTTAAATATAAAATAATCTTGATTTTATTAATGTTGGGATATATATGGACAGAAAAATGTATTTGCCAGCATAATATTTGGAACAGTTTTCAAACTGGAGCATGTGACTTCTTGTATGAGATTCTCCATGAGAAACTAGCTCATTATTACGCAGATACTTGTGGGTAACACTTCTCCTTCACTTACCTACCAAGTCATTAGCGTACAGGAGGATGATTCAATGCCATCACACACATGAGCTCTCCCTGTTCGCATAGAAGACCCTATTGAAATTATCCTCCTTAATGAGGATGGCAGAGCTGAAACTCAAGGAATTATCTAGCAGAAGGATAAAAAAAAAAAAAAAAGGAAGGAAACTGAATCTTTCATAACACTTGAAAACTGCTCGTGCTTGCAGCGCTGTGGTTTTTCTGCATTTGTATGGCCCATTCATCTTCTTCCAGGGGAATGACATTTTAATTGCTACTTTGTTTGTTGGTGTTTTTTTGGTCCCTGTTACCTCTCCAAAGGAAGCTGCTGCTGCTTTGCCTAAGCAATTTAAGTCGTGTTTGTGAGAAGTGGTTCTTTGTTTAGTTGTTAAGATTCTTTAACTGTCCTGTATCTGATACCATTTCTCCTGGTATTAGTGGATGAGTGCCTCTGGTTTATGTTAATAGTTCAGGTGCCAGTGTGCTTAAGCAAATAAGCTTCGAGGGATCTTAGCTGAGCTGCAAGAAACCAACTCAAGGATTTGCATCTGTGTCATGGTTAATCCGCAAATATTAATTTTGGGTAAAAAGGATAATATATGCATGGAGAATTAGGCATCAGCTGTCACATTTGAAGTTATATTGTTGAAATATCAGAGTGTATAGCATTTTTGATTTTTTTTTTTGAAAAATCCGTATCTTTGAGTGAGGATCTTCATTCCAGTTTTACCTTCTCGGTTACCCTGAGAAAGCCAACATGGAATTTCTAATGGATGAACAAGATAATCATATTAGAAAAAAATAATGTTAGAAAATTTTTTGTTAGGAAGAGGAATTTCACTGAAAGTATCAAATAAGTTTTAGGGATTTAAGAGGGTGATGTGAGTTCTAAAACTTCCCCTTTACATGTTTTGAATTCTGAGATGTCTGGTTTTTCCACAGTTACCCTCTCTGTTTTTTTTTCCCCTATTATTTTCTATTTCTGTACATAGGATGAAGTGTCATTGTTAGTTTTTTCATTTGTAACCTGTACTAGTACAGACCTGTACATTTCAGTTTGTAGCATAGGTGCAAGACTGTGGTGGATTTACACTCAGTCCCTTGCCCAGGCTACCTGAATCAGTAAGAAAGAGCTTGAGAGAAAACTGGTCATTATTTCTGGATTTTCTGTTCAGAAAAAGGTAAAAAGGTATCTATGGTTTTGTTTTTTGGTTGTTGTTTTTTTGTTTTTTAGACCAAGCCTTTCCTTGGAAAAACAGTTAGCTTCATTTTTCATGAGGGGAAATTCCCTTTCCACATGTTTTCACTGGCAGTGTGTCTGACTATAAAGGGAGTGAGTCCAGAAGGGTAGAGACACTCTGAGCCTCTGAGACTGTCTATAAAATAAGTGTAATGATCAAGTACTGATAACGGTCAACATGGCTCTTGACCCAGGAGGCAGATATTGATCAAAGATGAAATTCAACTGAAAGTGGAAATTAACCTGTGCATTATCAAGTACATTGTAAAAGTCTTCATCGGCTTACCATTATTCATATTTTAATCTGATGATAACTTTGTCCTTTTGAATTAGTAGTCAAAGATAGAGAAAGCTTGGAATAAAGCTCTTGCTTATCTCAAAATTTTCACAGCTTCTCAATAGGCACTGGTAGCACATGTGCTCTCAGTGGTGAGCATCACTTCAGCAGTCAGTGGGGTGCTGAAAAACAGGATATCAGCTTCACTTAAGGTAGCATTTTTCTGCTCCACCAGTTAGTTTCCAGTTTATTGTAGATGTCATTTGCTTTCCTCCATGTCCTTCCTGGGACTGCGCTGAACCTTACTGACAGAGGGTTTGGCTGAAAGGTGGTATGGTCTTGAAATCGCTTCCTTGATTCATACCTGGAGCTAACAACGAATGCAGTCTGAATATTTAATTTTATTTTCTCTTCCTTTAGAAAGGACATTAATTTTGAGAATGTATTTTTATTTTTAGCAGTTGGGCAAAACTGCTTCTTCTTCTATAAGTCTTCTGACATGTATAGGATAACAATAGACATAATACAGACTAGTAAGCAACTGTTCATATTGCTCATTGTCCATCACAGCTTTTGCTTTTTTACATGATTAGTATTTTATTGTTTGTCACTTCCTGTGAAAGATTGCTGAGTAGTTCCTCTATAGCTTACTCAGATGCATAACATTTAAGAATTATATGAAAATATACTGAATATCACCTTTGATTACATGAAAGACATTTTAAAGCCAGTAGTCTTTTGATAGTAGGACAGAGAAGTAAAGTACATCTTTTTTTTGAAAAAACCACCTTATTACGTTGCTGTCAGTAATCATGCAGGAAACAATGGGCTGTGAGAAACTGATGAAATACCCTTTGGAGATGCTCTGTGTAAAAATGAGAGATTTTGCATGATGGTGCTGTTTTTACACAAAGATAAAGCTAATTTTATAAAGCATCTCGCAGTATGAATAAATAGTTGTAAAACAGCTGCAATAGTAAGCAAAGGCATTAACCATACAAAACCTGATTAGAATAGATTTCCTTTTACTGAGAACTCTGCTAAATTTCTTGTCTGACTTTTGGAATTTAAAAATCTGTAATAAATCTGTGGAGTCCTATAAAAATATGTATGGAACGGAGCACCAAGTGTCTGGTCAATGAACCTGGGACTTGTGGCCAAGTAGTTAAAAGTAATTTTAAAAAGTAATAACAAAACCAAACCAAAACACAAGTGAGAAGTTGGGGTATGGTGGCAGAGGAACATGGCCTTTCAAATCCTAGGAAGAGGAGGAAAAGCCACCATCAAGCTAAATGCAAACAACATGTAAAGTGTGGTGGCCAAAAAAAGGAGATAAAAATTGATGAATAAATTGGTTGTTCCTTCCCACCCCTCCAGCCCTCACATTTGGGCAAAAGGAAATTGTTTTGCTCTTCTTAATGTTAGAAAGTTTGTGGGGTTTTCTTATTTCTATTTCCTTGCCTTGCATCTAAACTCAGTGTTTTGCAACTGCAGTTTTGGCCCTTCCCTGCCTGTGTCCCATCCATCATGGGCACAGAGAACTGGTTATTTTTTTCCTCATTCCAACAGCCTGTTATCTAATAGAAAGCTGCTGCAATGACCTTTCCTCGCTTTTGTCTTCGGGCTGAGCAGACCCCATTCTTTCAGCTTTCTGATCTTCTAATCACTCTTGTGCATGTACTGCCCGTGGATGTTTCTTTCCAACCAGAAGTAATCGTATAGCTCTATATGTGGCAGATATATAGGCTATAGGGTTATATGTGATGATTTTTATAGCAAATGATGATACAGATTCACATCTTCTGCATTTGTTTTTGACACACTTATATAAGAGACAATCTGATGTTGTAAGGTTTCCCCAAATACAAACATACCTGCAGGTCTTCTTTTCTTCTTATAGCCTGTGCACATACCCGTCTGTGTACTTCTTAATGTCTTTCTACTGGAAGAAAAGCCATTAATCTACAGTGGAGTTAGAACAGTGTCCCTAATAACATCAGTACTAGTATGGCATTCTGGAACCTAAATTTGACGTTGCCTCTGTGATATGTGGGACCATTACTCTGAAATATGATGATGCTTTTACAGAAAGTCACCCTGATTCCTGGTCACTGAAGTTCTTCCATGGAGAGTAGTCTCTGAAGGAAAAAGGGATTTTTCAGAAGTGGAAGTACGTGTCATTGTTTCACTCAAGCAATACAGTTGTACCTTGTACAATTTTAATTTCTATTCTGAGGATGTTAATTTTGTCTTGAGCTGTGTCCAATACTGAGTTGTTATGCGTTCATAAATATTCTGGAAAAGCCAATGTAGCTGAGATGCTGCTGGAACCTTTTCAAGAACACCCATTTAATAACAACCTCCTTGGAAGGAAGTGCTTTCAGAAACCTGCCAGGGTCTGTTTAATGAGAAAGATTTAGCAACATGAAGCAATTGGTGAAGCAGACAAATTAACAATGTGCATGAATTTGTATTTGCATGATAAGTATGTGCCAACATTAAAATCTCTTAACAATAAGGTCGTTTTTCTACCTCCCTAAAGCCAATTATTACACATATTATGCTGTACTGAACTCTTTCAATTCCCAGTCAATCTTATACTTACTGCTGAATACTTATATTATTTAAAGATCTGAAAATCTCCAATAATTTGGTGCCAGAAAAAAACAGAAAATATCTGATGATGTACAAAACTTTTGAGCTCATAGTATAGCAACATTATGTAGTACATGAAAATAATACCTCATAACTGCAAATAAAAAAGACAAAACAAAGTGATCTTACCATAAGCAAAATTTAATCTCCACTGCCCTTGTCAAGGCAACAACTTATCTTAGAAAGAAGTGGAACAAGTTCAGTATTGTAGATTAAATTGTGTGTGTTTAAACTTGTTTAGCTGCTAAAATTTTGGGATTAGTATTGGAGGGAGAACAGGTAGAGCATTAGGAAAAGTAAACGGCCTTTGATCTGTTTGCCATGAGATTAGAAGAGAGGTCATGAATAGAGGAAAAGTAAGCATACAGAGTAGTTTTCTGCTCCCTTAGAAAACTGACGGTTACATAACCTGGTGAGTCTTTCAGTTATTTCCACCTGCATGTGTAAGAGATTTTAATTAAGACAACAGATTTGCTTGTATCTTGTAAGAGTACTTTATAGCAGTTTTAAATCACAAAGAATACTCTAGGTTTTAATGATTTCCTTCCTACTGAGCTATTTGTTATTTCTACAAAAATAAGTGATTTAGCATCATATCATCAGGGTAAGTAAATAGACAGAGAGGTTAGGTCAGCCGTCGGGCACTGTGATGTTTTGCAGACAGATGGAAAAATACTTTGCTGACATTTTTGTGGCTCACAGTTTCTACGAAAATCCAGCGTCTAGCAGGATGTGCTGCTCTTGCTTCCTAGGTGCAATGCAGGACCGTGACCCACCTCTCATTTCGGAGCATCCTTGAAGCCCTCCCTGGTGCCCTGGAGGAGAGTACTCCCTGTAGTGTCAGATCTTATAGAAACTCTTTTGGCAGGGTTACCCTTGACAGACCACTGAAAAGCACTTCTCTGTGCTGCCCTATCTCTGCATCTGCACTTGGGGAGGCTGCGCTGATGGGCTTTTGGGGTTCTTGCTGCCACTAATAAACAGAGTAAGACATGTTCCCTTGAGGGCTGACTTGGCCCATTTACTCTGTCATAATCATATTGGCAATAAAGTCCTGTTTTTTGCTTTTGAATAGTATGTGAAATGTTGTGCCTTGTGGTGTCCGGGGCATTTCAGCCTCCTCCTTCCTTCTGTGCCAGGGATGCTTTTGGTCTCAGAGCATCATGGCTAAATCTGAATACGTGCAGTGCAGCCAGATTGGTGCCTGAGCGAGCCTCAGGTTGGGGGAAGTGCTTCGCCTGCCCTAGCTAAGGGGCCTCCCTTGACTTGAAAGGATTTCCCCATCTGGAGAGCCTGTGTTTCTCTGCTGAACACAGCCGCACAGTGGTAAAAGGCATCCTTGGTCATGAAGGTGAACCCAGCCCCTGCTACCTGATGTGGAGGTTTTGTTTAAACATTCTGCTCCAGATACTCCAGCAGCTGATATAATTACAAAATAAGAACGGCAACAGGTATCCAGCTCCTCAGCTGTGACAAGTTGGGGGGCCCCACTGATGTGCACGAAGCAATGAGTCTAGGCTTTTTTACTGCCTTAACATCAGACTCTCTTCTGTTCCGTCATTTTCAGGAACTCTGTCTTACTGTTATGGCTACGTGTGCTGATGTTGTCTTTACCCGTTCCTAATTTGAATGCTTTTAGGAGGATGCAGTCCCTGAAGACCATTTTTCCTCTTCTTACTATAACTGGGTTAAAAACCAAGTCAAAGCAGCTTCCCTTTGCCTTTTTTCCCCAGTTGAAGAAAAGCTCAAACCATTGTGCATCCCTAGCAATATTTTTATAGCTTAGAGCAATGTTTTTTCGTGTTTCTCTATGGTTTTCTCTAGAATACTAACATATTTTTTTTCTTTCTTTCCTTCTGCAGGCACTTCGGGTTGTGCGTTTGAACTCCACAGATCTTGTAAGTAACATTCACCCTATGGAAATATGTTCAGCCCTACTGTCAAGAATTATGTGTGCTTGGGTTTTTGTTGCTCACAAGGTGTTTTCACTTTTTTGGACAGGCTTGTTTCAGAGGCGACAGTGGCATATGTCCTATTGCTTCACACTGGAAGTAAAAAGGAAAAGACATACTTACAAAAGGATTTGTAGGGTGTTGGGGTCAATGTAGTTTGAGAGTTAGCATGACTAGGCTGCTTAAGCAAAACATTTAGCATAACTGGACAGGCTGCTGGAAAGGACAGCTAAGAATAAACATGACGTGGGTTAGCAAAAACAAGATGTGTTCAAGGACGTGGAAGAGGTCTGTTGCTATTGGCGTTTGTGCATAGTTACCAATCATAAGGGAATATGGGGTGCGTGAACAGCGCGTGATTTATGTCTGTAGCCTATCTGAATAAGCGTGATCGCGTGTGCAGATATGAAAAATGTATATAACCACGCAAGCAGACCAATAAAGGTGAATCGGCTGTGCATTGTATCAATGTGTGAGAGTCATTCCTGCCCCTGCATGGATGCTGAAACTCGACAACTGAGAAATACTTAAAAGAGAGAATGCTATTTTCAATTTGCTTCATCTATAATTCAACAGATACAAAGCATGCAATTCTGCAAAGTTCCCATGCAGAGTACCCTGGTGAAGTCAGTAGAAACACGAGGATTTACAGGATCAAGCCCGGTAAATAGGGTCAAAAAAACCAAACAACTCAAGTGGAAGGGGCACACACAAACAAAAATGGGACAATAGGAGAACATCAGTGATGACTTTCATTTTAAAAGAGTAGTTATACAGTCTCCCCTTCAAAAAGGTTCCAAGGGTAACACAAAACAGTCTCTAATTTCCTTTTATGGCATGTTCCTCTGCTCTATAGAACACTAGGAAACATTAGTGCTTTTGCTTAAGAAAACCTATGTATAGGTGCAATACACAAATCTAGACTTGAACTAGTAGGTTTTAACAAACAGAGCGCTCATACATACCTCCATATAAAGCCTGTCAAGTAATATCCCCAGATTACTCACCTAAGAAACAACCTGGACCATTAACAGACAAACTTTCCTCACCATCCCATTCATCTAGCTGTGTTAGGACTCGCAGAGACTACAATGCCATGTGAAACAAGGTGTGCAAATGCCCTGGATCCTTGGCTGCACAGTCCCTTGACGCTGAAATTGTGGCTGGGTAGTTCAGCGGGACTGCTGCGGGATTGCGTGAGGCAATCCTGATCTCGGGAACAGAGCTACTGGAAGGGAGGGCATCCCCCCGCAGCACCAGTAGTGCTGCTATGGGTGAGGAAATGGTGCCTCTGGAGACAGATGGCTTCATACGAAGAAAAAACTCTATTCCCAATCAAAACCCCAATGGTGATTCCTAAAACACACCCTCGGGAACCCTGTGGAAGCAAGTGCTTTTCCCACCACCCAGTTACCCTCCCAGTGGGTTCTGCTTGCTGAGGAGGACAGTGGACCCAGCCAGCACCCACCAGACCAGAAAGCCCAGCAGCAGCTAGGCAGGTGCTGTCTGAGATTACCCCAAATCTACTCCAGTTTTTGTCGGAAATTACTACAGAGTGTCTCACGGTGGAGGATTCTGTAGCTTTAAGATCAAAAAAGTCACTGCAGATAACCCACTATTGTTTTGTAATTGAAGCTAAGATACTTTTTTTTTTTTCAGGGGGGAGTACTTTCTAGCACAGCTGATGTTAAAGCCCACTAATTAATGGAGAAGCAGAATCTGCAGCTCACCCCCTTTCAGCTTTAGTTTATCTGAAAATGTTGCTTGTTCCTGTACTCCAGCCAACTAGTGCTACATTATATAGTCTGAAATTGGTTAGGTATCGACATAAAATTTGACAGCACAAGTAAGCAATTTTCTGTACAACATCTAGCCACACAAACTAACCATTTCAAATGTACAAAGCCCACGGTTCTATCCTTGCTCTTTCTGGAAATGAAAATATCAATATGAATGATAGATTTTTGCAAAATAATTTGTTCACTGAAATTTCAGTTAGCAGAACAATTGCCAGATACTGGTTGGAATGAAATATTGGAAAGACAAAACCTCTTAAGTTGTTTGTAATCCTTTAAATTCAGTCCTTTAGGCTAACATTTTCTGTATTCAGATAAGAATTGTTAGATCATGAACAAGAGAACAATGTTTTTCATACTAATATTACTGAAAATTATCCAAATTCATTTCCTTAAGTAATATCTCATATCCATTTAGGTTCACATAGACAGGGACTTCAGCAGAACTAGGATTTTGCCATGTTGCAAGAATCAGAAGCAATATGACTAAACCCAGGCAATCCAGTTAACAGCTCTGCATATACAACTGCCTGCCTACGAGCAGCTAAGACGTACTACTTGGTATTTCCTGTCGCACATCAACAATCCATCTTTCCCATTTACCTGTCATCTAGTCAGAAAGAGAGAGGCGACCACTCCACTTGCAAGTTAACAAGTTAGAATTGCTGCTCACTTCACGTAAGGACAGCCAGAGACTTGAGCAAAATGTGTGATCTACAAGTGCATTTCAATAATGCAAGGCATGAAGTCAAGCAGGAAGATGCTTTTTTATTAAGCATTTTTTAGCAGAGAAGTCTTACATTGTAAGCCAAATAAACCCTTGTCGCTTCTTCCTCTGTATTAGCACACAGAAAGGTACCTTTCCTCCTTAGTGCCAATTTACAGTCTAAACAGAGCTCAGCAAAAGAGGGAGGCAGGCACACAAGCTTCTTGACAGAATAAAAAAATGGAAGCCAATCTCTGGTGTTCCTGCTGAGATGTATCCTTTCACCCTCACCGTATGCCTAAAATGGATATAAAGGCTAGGGGTATTGGAGTGTGTTCAACATACAGTAAGCATATATTTATAAATGATACATATACTCAAGTATATTTATGAAATATGCATAACCATTGCATTCTATCATCCTTCCATGGAAGCTGCTGCTATAAAATTGCATAAAGCATCATCTGAGCGAAGGCTGTAGCAATTAACACCTCTGCAGCGCATGGCCAAGCTTGAGCCTTTCTGTACATGCTATCTGTTGATAAATTTGTGTTTGTAGCAGAGGGAAAACTGCACAGACCTCAGTACAAGATGTACTCAACCTTTAATGCTTACTACAGCTACAAACAATGACATTCACAACTGTCACTGTCAAATAAGTCCTAACAAAAAAGGAATGGATTGTTATTGCAGATTTTGTAGTAGTACTCTAAGTCCTTCAAATCCCAGTCTGCTACAGAAAAGCAGTAATAAGTAAAAAATAACATCCAAAAAAAAAATAAAAAGAGAGAGGAAAAAAAGAACAAGCATAAGATCATGGTGCATTTGTTCTTCGGTGTCACCTCAAAACGAATACCGAGAACAATCTGTATTTATCACAACTGCCACAACTCAGCTAAACTTCAGCATATATGCCTTGGGTCCTCAGAGCATGTTTTCATGGAGAATTCAGATCTGCAGGGAAATCAGATCAATAAAGCCCTCAAAATGTGCCACTGTTTCTTGCTAATTTTCCACTGCTTACCACTCAATAGATGAGCATTAGCCAGCCCGACTCTCCTTGATCGAGCATGTAGTTAACTTCCCCTAAAAGAAGTCATCTTCTATGCCACAGAAGACGCGCTTTCCTCCAGGGGATCAGAAGGAGCATTCCAGGCATCACTTCTCCACTTAGAATTGAATTTGCATTCAGACTTCAGATAAAGCAAGAAATGAAAGCATTACTTCTAAATAAAGAAAAACATGAATCTCATTCATGCTAGCTTCCATGGAAAAGCATTAAAATTAATTCTCACCACCATGCTAATGCTTCACGTTCGTTTTCAAAAAGCACCGTTCAGTATTAATAACAGATGCTCCATCCAACTAATACTTCACATATCCTGTCATTTGTTTTGGCTTTCAAGCCTGCTGCTCTTAATGGATTCTTTTTCCAAGCAATGCACGTCCTCCTAGATGCTGTATCATTGCAACAGACGGAGATGCCTCTCTCCTCTTCTTCCTCCCTCCCTCCACTCACATTTGCTGATGAAACTTTCCTAACCTATTACCATACAGTGTTAAAAATGATACACACACAAGTCTTACTTCAACAACCATATATGGTACCTGTAGGTGAACTGTGAGTTAAGGTAAGCATGGTTTCATAGTGAAGACGTTCGAATAGGATACACAAGACCTGCATTTAGTTGCAGACTCAGCGAGGAGTCTCTTATAAGCTTAGGTAAAATTAATTAATCCTTCAGCCACAACTTTCTTATCTATAAAGTGAGAATAATGACATTGCCCATATGGTTATTCTATTTTTGAGCAATTTTGAGGCTTAGAGTGTTCTGCATTTGCTGATGTCCAATATTTAACACCTCAGAATACAGATTGACAGTGGTCTCTAAGCATTTCAAGGAAGAATAAGAAGAAAAGCAGAAAAGAATCCTCATAAGTCAGCCGGTTTCCATTTTAATTCATATGTATTTACAGAAAAACTAACAGTTTTCATTCTTTCATTGCCAGAAATTAAACGGGGTACAAACTCTTTGACACAATTAGACAGGAGGAATCAAAGAGTGACTGACAGTTCCCTTCACGAGAAGATTAGCAACACAGAGGCAGGATGCCATTCTGCTTCATCAGAAAAATTTTTAAAGGAAAAACAGTGAAGCAACATTAAGTTAATATAGAAATAAATGCATATACATATAAAATATTCTGCTAGATATACACATGCATATATGCCTGTACTCACACACAGGATCTATATACACATACAGTGAAAAATGTGTGTTTAAAAGTCCTGAGCATGGCTTCCCATTCACTAGGTAGGACCACTGTTAAATTTGATCACTGCTGTCTTGAAAGAAGTTGGCAAAAGTACAGATAGGATGCACAAGAAAAGGAATTCTGTCCATCATCAGAAGTTACAGGCAGTGCAACAAGACTAAGAATGTCCTACATGTATATCCTTTCCCTTATTGATTCCTTTGACTAACATTGTTCCAGGAAGGCAGCATACAATCTTCATGTTATATTGCAATCATCAATAAACTGGCAGTTTTGTAGTGCATATACGTTTATACATACATGTGCTCAACAGAAATTACTCTGGCACCATTCTTGTATGATTCCAGTTGAGCATATGCACATAGCACATGCTTAATTTAAACCCTATGCTTGAAATTAAATTGGGGTTTGTCTCCTTCACCTAGGCAGTTTAAATAACTATCAGGGAAATAGGAATTTTGCTTGATCAATGATTTGGGCTGGATTTCTATGGGTTCTGTGCAGAGCCCACTGCATACTGTGAACCCCTTTAAAAATCTAGTATGAGATTTGAAACTGTAATTAAAAAAAAAAAAATCCACACCTGTCACTAGCAAGGGCACACCAGAAAGAAAAAAAAAAAAAGGTAAAAAAAAAAGCAAAAAAGAAATTAGAGTCTCTGGCAATTGTATGCTATTTTCTATGCATTTCACAGTCTCCTTTCTATGCCTTTCACACAAGTCAAAGGCACCAGGAAAAGACAGGCTTTAAGCTTTTGATAGCTATCTTTAGTTAGCCTTTTACATCACTAACCATTGACATTTTACATCATGTAATAGGAAATGCCTCAAGGAGGAGCAGCAACAAAACACACATCACCCTAACTCAATCCAATTTCTAGGGCACCCAGAGTCCCTCAGTTCTGAGAAACTCCCCCATTCTGCCTCTCTCGGAGGTAGGTGAGACAAAGTTTAAGAGACACAGCGCGCTAATAAAGACAGACATCTGCGACTGCCAAGTTTCCTGTTCCTGCAAGCGCTGGCATCGCTCCTGGAACAGAGGGGAAGAACACTCTGTTAAAGTACTATTGTCTCCCATAGCTCAAACATCTGCAGGAATAATAAGAGGATTTACTCTTCTTTCCCCTTTCCTTTCTCCCACTTCTCGGCCACTTTCAACTACAATTATACATTTGTGTGTATGCCATACTGCAATACAGACTTAAATCTGACAACAAAAAGTCCCAGTTATTTATTTAGTTTTAGCTCATAACATTAAGTTTCTGTAGCAGCTTTTCATAGCATTATACTGAAAACTCACAGAATATATTTAAAAACCTTTTACAAAAAACCCCAGAAACTATTTGATCCTAAGGAAGGGAAAAAAAAAAAGCATTCACCTAAGATTTTATTATATATAACTGGCCATTTTTCACTGTTGAAATTAAAGCTTTGGCAAAGGCTACAGAATATAAAACCTGCATTGTGTTTCTAAAGTGGTTTAAGATGATCCAGAGTCAAGCTGAATGTATCTAACACCAATTTCCATTACAAGTGTTGTTATATGTAATTGAAAACGCTAACACAGAGTCTTTTCTATAGCTATATAGCTAGTATGCTACACTAGAAAGAGGTCTTACACCACTATTTTTAAAACATACATAGGGCTTCATCCAGAAACATACAGGATTCATCTTTTGTGAATAACAACGTACACTGGAACAACTTCTCAATAGCTCCAACTCTCCCCAAAATGACTTTGTGAAGCATTGCAAGCATGGAAGTAAACTAATATCATGGAACTCCAATTTAAACAGTTCTAAACTGATGCATTATCTGAAGCGAGATACAAGTATAACCCAGCTTGCTACCAAACGGCATGCCAACTCATGTTCTGAGCAGCCTGGTTGTAGTGAAATATGTTTGCTCTCTTCTGAAGGTACATACATCTCCATTTCTTAGCCATTAGCATTAAAACTAGTATTGAAGAGTTGGAACAACTTGACATGTCAAAAGGTGAGTTAGTCCTCATAAAAGACTACTTCAAATAGATCAAGAACTGATACCTACCTGAAAAATATGCTCAACCACACATTATAGGCTCAACAAAGAAATTGCAGGATGAAGTTCTGTATCACTGACTTTTACAGCAGATCAGACCATAATGGTCCCTGCTGTCATCAAAATCTATTCCACTAAAGAAAAAAAAAATAAACTAAATCACAAAAACAAGATACAAACAAAATAAAAATGCCACACACCCCACACTTGACTCATTTTGCCATTCTGCAGCTCTATTTAACAGTTTAGTTAGCTTAGGAGGGGGAGTGGGCATCATCTTCATTATGATAAATCAAGTTTTCATCTCAGAGAACTTTTAAAACACCTTATCTGCAGCATTCAGACATGAAAAGAAGTGTCTAGCACGCACGCCTTGACTGTATTAGATGCGCTTTCCAAGCTTAGAGCACAGTTCCCCTCTCATTTCGCAGGTCAGAAAGGGCTAGAAGGACTTCAAAAGGTAGCGTATACTCTCAGCTGGATAAGTTCTTTCACTGTGGGGGAATTACCGTCCCAAAGGAAGCTCCTTTCTTCTACTAAAAGGAGAATTTTTGGCTGCCAAGGGAGGCAGAGCTGCGGGCAAAGATTTTTAATGAAGTGAAGTAGAAATTGCATGAATTAACAGCTGCATCACTGGACCAGGAGAGACGTGCTCTGTTCCTGGCTTTGTGTCCCCAGGCAGATCTGTTTTAGCTACTAGTTACTGCGCTACAAGAAACTGATAGCCAAAAGATCTTGTAATGCAATACTCGCATAGTACTGTTCGCCATTTTATGTTGCCTCCAGTTTAGTAGCAAATGAGATAGAAGATGTCTCAGCTCTTCTGACAAGATAAAGCGGAACAGAGAAGAAAACCCGGGACCTGGTTTGCTGGGTGCCACACACGTGCACAGCGAGGAGCGAGAAGCGAACAGGCAGACAGCAAGTGAGAAAGAAATCCAAGAAGCAGGACTGCCCCAGCCATACTGGTCAAGCAAGGCATAGCATCCAGATCGCCCTGTTTCTAGGCATTTCCATGTTCACTGGGCTACGAAGCCTTCTTCACCTGGTGCAGTTTCAGTGGCCTGATGGCTGATGCCTGAGGTTGTTCGCTTTCTGTTTCATCCTTTACAGAGGGTAAAGGATGAATAACGACAAGCAGCAACTATCATCTCCTCCTACTCAGTCTTTTGAAAAGACCCGAGATGCCTCTAACATCCTTTTGAAGACCAATTCAAAGCAACACAAAATATCCAATGGTCAGTACTGCAATACTGGAATATACAGTACTGCAGAAACTGGAATAATGACATTTTAAAAAAATAAAAAGAACCTAGAAATCATCAAGCATTTGAACACCACAAGACCAGTAAATAAAGTCACAGAATTGTCTAGGACCTTACTGGTCACAATGTCAATCATATTTAAGGAAACTAGTGAATTATAACAAATTGTATATGCAACGGGTCATACCTTGCCCTCTGAAAGCAACATGGATAGCTTAAAGTTTGGAAGGGGGAGAGGATTATCAATCCTCTTTAATAGTCTCTTATTGCAAGCCTATCAATCACTTTGCTATATGTTATAAAGCAGAGACTAGATCCCCAAAGCCTAATAAAATTTAGAAGGATATCCTGCATCCGCTTCCCTTCCGGTTTTGCAGAGTCCTTCCCCAGCCGGCATTAACCCAGGCAACCTGTCTCTTCGCATTAGCCTCGAGCTGCCTCTAAGCTCTCAGAACATCCTGGGCAAGAGATTTCTGTTCTCATCCTGCACCTTAAAGTTCTAATGTCAATATTTTCCCTAGGTCAGGTCAATATTTGATATCTTGGCTTTCTTCATAAATGAAATTAATACTGCAGCAAGAAAAAACGCTCTGAGTTTTATCAGTTTTGAAACCTAAGCTCAGAAAGGAAGCCTCAGGTGCCTCTCAAAAATGGAAGGAAAATATCCCAGCTATGAACTTTGGACAATGACTAATTTTTTTGTATCTACCTATAATTACAATTCAAAAATTATTGTAGCTAATATTTTTCAGAAAGCTGCACCTAAGTATTAGGGTACATTAACCTTATTTGCTGCAAATGAGAAGGAGAAAAGGCAGAAGAAACCTACGACCAGGTTCCTACTGTGCTGCATCATGAAACCAGGTTGTGCAGAGTAAGAAATACTGGATACTTGCAACAACCTCCATCATGGAGAATTCAACTGAATAGAGGTTTCTCTTTCCTATCAATCTGCAAGTTGGCAGGCTAGATGTATGTCATACAATGTTTGCTCTCTCTTTTCCCTTTCTACTTATATTTATGGGGCTAAAGAACTCAATAATCAAAAAGTTTGTTACAGCATAAATTCTTCATCAGAGCTGCTACTGCCTGATGCCAGCATTCCTTGCTGTATCTGACATCTAGCCGAATTCGCAAGTGTTTACCATAATTCTCGTCTGGCGTCCAGTCTGCCATAGTGAAAATAAAAAGGCAAAACAAAACAAAAAACACACACAGCATTTTTCAGCTTCAACATTGCCACGTAGAAAAAGGCAAAATGTCCTGTGGTGGGGTAGCAGAGACACATAGCATGAGCTCGCTGGGCAGGGATGGCCTCAGAGCGGCGAGCTACGACTCGGAGAACGCAACTCAAAGCTGGGTGTCTCAGCGCTGTGACAGCACACACGCTCTGTACAGGTTAGTTCTGTGCACCCTAAGAACCAAGGCAAAAATCTCATGGTCTGAAGCCCTCTTCAGGACACATATCACCAGCTTCAGCAGCGACAAAGCATTAGCTTAAATCTGACAGCATGAGGAGAATACCTTTCTAAAAGGCTTTTCAGCTCCAGCCCAGTAAAATTAGATTGCTCAGATAAAAGCGCTTTTTTTCATACTATTTTGTACCATTCAGGAACATTTAAGTCCAAAACGTACTCAAACTATGAATTTGTAGAAATCTCATATTTAGTTGCCAGCATAAAGCACATCTTTCTTCCCTTCCTTTTATAATATTCATTACCAACATACAGCCACACTCCACGCAAAACTGTTGAAAAACTGTGAGACCAAAGAACACATTTAGAAGATATACTTGCTATTTGATTGCAGAAATAAAATTATACTGGAGTTTCTAGAGACCAAAAACTTTCAATTATTTTTTGTGGGAATTAAAGTGTTTTATACTTTTCCTACCCTTCCTGCCTACACATGTATAAATTTTGTGGAAAGAAATCAGTCTTGGCTCTTCTAACATAGTGGAAAGGTTAAAACCCTTGTCTCAATAAGAAAAGAAACAAATTAATAAAATGCTAGAACTGACGGATCACATGCACTTTCTATTACCTTTAGTATAAGCACCAGCATGTTTTAGACAAAGTAAATGCTCCACTCCTATTTTACTTTGGTAGGATCTGCAAGAATCAAGTAAATCTCTACCACTTCTCCATTAACATGATAAATATGATCACACCCCATAATCAGTAAAACACATGGCATCCTGGTACAGTAATGGAGGCCAGTGAGAGTGAACATGATGAGGTGAAAGCCAGGCACAGCCGGGAGAGCCCTGCGCCTGAGGGCTTGCCTGGGGCAGAAGCCAGGCTCAGCTGCCCCTCCTGCCTTTGGCTGCTCTTCACACCTACCATTTGTTCTTTCGTACCATGAGTTTCCTTCCCAGAGCATGGAATAAAAGTATTATTTCAGTCAGCCCCCCTTGCACCTTAATCCGGCTGACCATGGACATGCTTCAGCAGGTTGATGCTCTGGTTTCATGCTTCACAAGTAAGCAAAACAAAAGAGCAGCAACAAGCCCAATGTGTAAAGTGACAAGTCACTGCTCATCTGCTTGATCAAGAAAAACCTAGTATTACCCAAAACAAATTGCTAGTATATATAACCTCTGCAAAGTGCATTTCTAGATCTACTTCTCAGTGCCCAGCAGGTCACAAGACCCTTCCCTCTCACAGAAAGGGATCAGCCTGACTTCTCTTGCTGTCTTGAGGAGGATTGATTCACAGGACCAGGAAACAGGAGCTACCAAGAGTTCCGTGATAGTCCTTATAGCAGGCCAGAGCTCCACACATGCTGCAAGCTATGGAGCAGAAGGTCAGCTCTCTTGTCGCTGCCCCACGTGTGGCAGTGGATGGGAACACCCAGGCTCGCTGGGCTGCCAGCAGCCCCTGCTGCTGGATGGGCAGCCCCTGCCTGATGTCTCCCTGAGCACCAGAGAGGGGAACATCACCTAACAGCAGCATATGGAGAAAGAAGTGGCCTGTTTGAGCGTGTAAAACCCAACTGCCTTCCTGATGCCATCTCCTTTCCACCCTACAATAAGGCAACACTTTATTAGGTTACCTGGCAAAGAGCAGCTTACTCAACACAAGGGCAATTAGCTTAAATTTTTTCTGAGTAGGAGCTTAAACCAGCATTTGTTAGCAACCTCTAAAATTGAAGTTGGGTCCTTGTTGCAGCATCCTGACAGGAGGTTCAGTGCAGTAACAAACAGAACAGTGCTGCTTACTTACTGCACGTGCCTCCAGTGACCAGCCAGCCTGCTGCTCCCACTGGCAGGGTAGCAGGGGAACAGGTATTCGGGACTTCAGCTACCAACTCAGGATGAAGCTGAAAAACTGACATATATCAACAAGATTTCCCACTTTCTTAACTCCAAAGGGAGAAAGGGACTTAGCTGAAGCAGCGCGCTTGCCTTGTCATAGCACTCCTCCGCCCTCAGATCACAATTCAAGCAAGCAGCCTGGGTTTACAGTAAAGTCTGTAGCAATTACTTAACTGCTGCTCTGAAAAATAGGGACCCTTTGCCTCTTTTGGCCCTGTTACTGTCTTTCTGACAGAAGACTTCCTAACAGGAGAGGAGACCTGACGTCTTCATTTCTTTTCATTCATGAAATACTGCTAAGGGTAAACGCCTTTAATAGAAATTACATGTTATCGCCAGCATGACCGAATATCATAGACAACGCCTAATACTGTGTCCTGTAACAAGCTATGGATCTGAGCTGTATCACATCTACTTGTGCTAACACTTGTCATGGAGACAACTTAGGAAGATGGAGAGGATTTAAAACAAATCACACAAAAATCTAGCAAAATAACAATCAGTAATAAACCGGCTGCAGCCCAGCTCTCAAACTCCTTTCAAGGAATGTGTAAAACTGGTCGAGGCTTTCAGCCTGTTACGCACAAACCCTCTTCCCAGGCAAGCCCAGCAGGCCCTCACCCAGAGCTTTGCTCAAAGGCCAAGGAGCAGAACGGGAGCTCACTGCAGCCTCAGACATATGGAAGGAAACTGCTTCACTGTCCAAACTAAAAAGCTGCAGAGACATGATGTTGATGTTAAAACAATACTTTCTAACAGAGATCAGTTAAAAGAAAGATTTTAGCAAATCTGTATTGTCCAGGTGAATACGAAAAGGTGTTCCCTCAAACAGGGAGTGCATGTGGAGTGGCTGGGCTCAGCAACATCCACCCACTCAGCCAAAATACATCACTGAAGTCAGAGCCATTCCTCAAACTGTTTGACAAAACCACCTCTCTTCCACGCTGCTGAGCGGGTGACTCGCTCTGGAGCCTTAAGCTTTTTCTGAAGGAGAGGTTCAGACTGATGGTGCGAGGCTCCAGGCCAGTCATCACTCTGCAAATGCCATTTCCCAAGAAGCAACGCATGAGCGTATGCTGGCCTGTTTCCACCTCAGATTTATTACACTCTAGGGAGAATAAATCTTAATATGTAAGAAAAAAAAGAATCAATGTAAACTCATTACAATCGTATGGTTTATGAACTTAGTTTTAGAAGTTGGTCAAAGTATCAGAGCCCTTTTCTTGGTTAAGTTGTTTCCTTTTTTCACCCCAAATATGCCAGTGATTCCACTAACAAGAAATCAGAGAAGACAGTAAAGTTAGTCAAAAGAGTACATCCTTCTTTCTGACATAAGAGCTTTAGTAAGGCAAATTATTTCCTGAATATTGCAAAAGAATTAACAGTATTGTTATTTCTTATGTGAAAGAGTTATATTTGCCCGCTATTTACTAGTCACAATATTTATTCCAAACTTTCACAGACACACAGTTGAAGGTGCAACACAGATACTGATGGAGGAATAACCATAAGCCACAGCTTTTCCTTACTACCTTACATGCCACGAGAGGCACCATTCCTGCCCCAGCACTCTGGCAAGAGGCACCAGGCACCCTGCGTTGCTGCTCGGGGATCACCAGAGGTTTGGTGTGGAGAAGCGAGCCTCAACCAGGTAAAGAGGAGAACCACTTGCAGATCTGAGCACAGTTACAGCTCTTCCAGCCATATTTCTAGATTTTCCTCCTAAACGGATGCCAGAGGGATGCCTGTTATCCAAGGCAAATGCAGCAATTTCTGCATCAGAAAGCACTTCAGAGCTGCACCATATTTGTAACAAAAACAAAAAGAAAGAAACCTCTGACCAGAAACAACTTGGCCTCCTCAGAAATACTCATCCTTAACTCCTACAATGTATTTTTCACACTGTGTTATACCAAACCAACAAGCTTAGAAAGAAGAAATGGAGGGAGTGTGGGGGGGTGCACCATTCTGTTCGTACATTTTATTCAGTGCATAGTGTTTTCTACAGTTGCAGCACCATATTCTGAAAGAAGAAAGGCAGTAGAAGTATTCTCAGCCTCCAAGGAAGCTTAGGTTAAAGAGCCCTCTACTGAAACCTGTGTTTTCTCACAAGTTTGCTTCTCCACATCTCAGAAGAGTTGCATCAATTATTCAAGCTGTAATATCATAACCTCCCTCCGTACTGTCAAACGGTCAAATCCTGGAGGTATCCACTGGTTTTATTTAAAATGTTTTCTCTTTCTCCTGGCAGTAACAGTGCTTACTATGACTGAACTCTTAATGACCCAATATAATCAGGGAACAGTCTTCAAGGCCTACTTCTAGTTAACTAAGCTTACAAATTTGCATGCACTTTGGTGTTCTTCAGGCAAAGAAGAACACTATGCAGTTCTTCCTCCAAAAATTTTACAGCACATATAACTCCAATCACTTTACTTGGAACAGAAAAAAAGTCATGGGGTAGAAGAGTGGATGGTTCCAAATTTTACAGAATATTAGTATAAATTCTTTTCAGTACAAAACTCAAGGTAAAAAAAGCAGAATTGAAAAAGATTGAAAAAGTAAATTGCATGCAAACTTTCCACTAATGGCAACTGTAGAATGAAGCACAATTATCTGACACAAAGAAGGTTCAGAGGACAAAAGAATGAATTGGGTGGACATGAGAAATTGAAGGAAAGACAAATTCGGAACTGATGTCAGGCCACATATTTTAATTGCGGAACTGCATGCCAGACATTAACACAGAGCTGGGGTCATTCAGAGAATGATCAAAGGGCACTTGGGGGACATTGGGCACTGGGGTGCAGCAACTTTCTACAGAGAATCTTACTAGTGTGTACTTACTCGTACTATTCTTGTGTTATTTGAAATAGCTAGCATGAACTGTGGTGCTCCTTGGTGGGGGGGTGGGAGGGAGGAAAAAAAAACACACGCAGAAAGAAAGGAAATAGTCATACTGTCGAGTTCGTCAATCATAAGCAAGAAAAACCATAGACATTCAAAACAAACTGCCCCTTCAGACCCGAGGTCACCTTGTCAATATCAATCTTCCCATTTTGATGCACATTAGGAGCTATTGGAGTGTCCCCTTTTATCCTATGACTGTGAGTTGACCTTACTGACACTACCGAGTACAATATGGTCATTTAAGGATGTAGTAATTATTGGTAACTGCACTAACTAAGTTAGTAGCCCACAGGACATCATTGCTTTGGCTTGTATTGCCACCTGGCCTCTATTTTTAAGGGATTTCTTCTAATTTCACATGTCTTGAGTAAAACTATTCACATCAGTCTTTTATTTACGGCTATTTTCCAGTGGAATCCCGTGACAATTTGCACTAAAAAAGTAGTATTTTTTCACCTAAAAAAAAACAAACCTGTTGCTTTACGGATTTTAATTAAGCCTATAAAAGCTCATACTACACAAACCTTCTAGTTTTCCAACCTTATCATAGCACCATTCTGCCTTCTCTACCTTTAAACATTACATCAAGACACTGATGGAAGAAATGCTGCACTAGTACTATCTTGCCATTTGTAAAAGAGCTGACTGGAGAGAAAGGCACATCTGTGAAGCGTTACTGAGAGTATAATATACATGCCCATTACACCATGATGCAATAAGCTTACTAAACTTCAGCTCTTTAGCAGAAGCACTGAGATCACCTGCATGCAGGGAAGCACTAGTTCAATGACCTTCATTTAGTTAAAACAATGTCTGTAGGACCCACTTATCAGTTTAAAGCAGGGAAAGAAATGAAGTCTATTCAATAACAATTTATGAATCCATGTACAAAACTTTAGTAAGAGAGGCTTAAAACGTGGTTTAAAAATACCCAAAACAGTTCACTGTGACTGTGTGTTGCTTTGTATGAACCTCTTGATTGCAAACAGCAGTTCTCAAAAGGGAATACTTCATCTGCACTGCTACCTTCAGCATCGTGTTAAAATGCTCCTTGTTGTCTCATGTTCTCCCGACAAAAAGACTTGCAAATGAATCAAACAAGACCTCTGTCTAAATACAGCAGAGGAACAACCACATCTGGGCCAAGAATGAGACCTCCTGCCACGTGCATCGCAGCCTGTCACTACAGAGGTGACACAGCACCCACCCCAGCACCTTCGACGTGCACCAGCTTGTCAGAACTGAATTGCAGCACCCTTCCTCCAGAACAGCACTCCACTTCCAAAGTGAATCAAATGGTAAACCAGCCTGTCTCCAAGACTCGAGATGGGGAAGGGCAGGTGCCTAAAATATGTATACATGCTCCTTTTCGCATGGCTTCTGAGCAGCTGCAGCTTTAGAGCCCAAGATGTGGCCTTGCTGGGAGGACACCAATCAACCTGGGCATGCACGCCGGCTGCTGCACCACTGCCAAACACAAGCCACAGCGCTTCCTTGTGCGGCAGCTTCCTTCAGTCTGAAATCACCTTTACTGATTTACTGATGAAGATATATAATGTGATCACCACAGAGATGACTTTTCGTTAAAAGGAAAAAAAAAAAAAATCAATAGTAGCTTGGGCTGGAAAGGGACCTTGGAATTGATTTGGAGATGACATACTGGGCTTAGGCCCAAAGCAAAGATCCTGGCCAAACAGAGTCTAATGCTCTTAGAGTTCATTTAAAGATGACCCCAAATTAAATTTCCAATTGTAGGGGCCTAATTCACTCCAGACTGTTTAGAAACACTGCTAAGCAGAAAAAAAAAAAAAAAATCCCAACACAAATATCCTTCTGAGGTTTTGGAGTTCAACTTTGTAATTTTTTAATCAGACCTTGTATATTCTTCCATGCTTGTTCACTTCTGTTGCTATAGGTTGTCGCACCCTGTTAACCCGGAGGGTCAATGAGGAGGGAAGCTTCTCTGACAGCTTGCAAACACTACTATCTTCTTCACACTGTTTCTATTCAGCACTACTTCTGCCATAGACACACCCACATTTTTAAAGCTATTTCTTTCCCCCCCCAAAAAAAATAGAAAAAAGTGTAACAAGGAGAAGGCACAACACTCCACCTATTTAAACTAAGCACCCAAAAATATCTAACCTTGTTTTGCCATATCACAAGCCAGACCTGAGAAGTCGCCTGGCTTTAGAGATTGCCATACACTCATCCCTCAAGGCTGCAGCAGTCCCATCACATCAGATTCTTCTGCAGCGCAGTCTTACCTGCAAACTGTGCCAGCAGCGTTTGCTTCGCAACTGTGTCAAAAGCGAGAAAAAAACCGGGCGCTGATGACCCATCAAAAGGTCACTGAACCTGGCCCAGCTGTGAAATGCCGCTATATACATTCAGGAAAGGATACGGAGCACCAGAAATGCAGCGGTGATGAAAAACACATTCATCTGCTCCTCAGAGTATTTCAGCAGCTCCAGCAGCCTCAGCAGTAACTTTGCACAGTTCTCAATGCCAAAGTCCTAAAGCATCACACTACAGAGTTGAGGGTGGTGGGGTGAGCAGGGAGGGAGGAGAAGGGGAAACAAAGGTGAAAAACTCTTCTTTAAAGTGAGTCATACTCACTTTGACTGTGGCTTCAGCTCTGACTTGACAAACAATTAATGCTAGATTTTTCACACTGCCACTCCTTTGGCAGAACATATTTAAGCCAATACAAAACACAGATCGGATTTCAAATTAGCAAGATCACCAGTGAATTATAGGATGAGAATGACAGCAAGTCTGTGCTGGCACCAGGCTTCAGCGTGCCACCTGGTATTCCAGATTGCACCGATCCCAGCCTGTGCTGATCCCCACCACCTGGTGCATTGCAAAATGCCTCTTCTGCAGCACTGCAAGGCTTTCTGAGCAGCCCTCTTGGAGGGAGGGCCCTTCTGTTTCCAAGGTCACCCACAATTCCAAGAAACAGCCTTGCAGAAAGGCTGCTTGGCTGGATCAGACCTTCATTTGCATCTTGGCACTGCAAGAGCTGTACACTATTTTAGCCTGCCGACTGACCAATGCTCCCGACACTGCGCTCGTTCTTATGCCCAGGACTACTTTCTCATGCCCATTCTGCTCCATGAAAGCAGCTATACCCCCCCTAGACACAATCCACAGCGAACACCCCCACTCCAAAACAGCACACGTGCTTCTGCGCAGACCAGCTTCTCCTTGCTGCTTCAGCGCTATCGCAACTTCACTGCACACAGCATTGAGCATCAGTTCTCCACCAGAAAAGCAGTGAAGGTGGTCATCGTGCCCTCACAGCTCAACAGATAAATAACTCCTGCAGACCATCTGCTTTTCTCCCCTGTTGAGCCAGTTTATGCATCAGCTCGTTGTTCCCAGTTGTGGCCAGCCTGTGAAGTGGACCATACCCAGACCATGCCCAGCACACACCTTAGCAAGACCTGCTGTCTGCCGAGTTGAGGGCGTCTTGTTCTGTATCATCCGACAAAGAAACAGAACTTCTCAAATGTGAGCAACTTTGCTACGCCAGAGACTACCCAGGGGAAGCTCTGTTGCTATATTTAGCTACAGATAATTTTGTAAGTGCGTATCATGAAATGATCAGCTGTGTACCCAAAAAGGTCAGATGTCTGATCTATGTTGATGAGCAGAGGAGAATCATGCAAGGGCCCAGCCCAGCTTCCCCACAGAAACCTGTTTTAACAAGAACAGGTTACCACCATTGCTGCACACAGGCAGCTCTGCATTGCTATTTATCTTCGTTAAAACTGACAGCACAAAGCTCCAACGGTGAGGGCTAAAGAAAAATGAACAGAGGCTGCAAGTCTCGGCCAGGGCCCCTCCAGGAGCCCTCACAGGGACACAGCATACAGTACCTGATGTTCCAGCCCTTGCCACCCCCCAGGGACACACAGCCAGCTGGAGCCCACGCTAGAACACAAGGCTCAGCAAGCAGCACTATGTACAGAACGGGCCCAGCCCACCCCTCCCCTGGCACTGCACATAGCAAGTACCAGGACTGATGCAAAATTCATTACAACAGCAACATACCTGGGTTAGGAAACCTTTTTCTTACGTAGCCAGTGGTTCCTAAGGAGCCTTCCAGCAACACTAGGGACTCAGCAGTGCAAAGGAACCTTCTTAGTTCTCTGGTTTCACCACCATTCTCCAAGGGCAGCAGCTTTCATGACCGTGCTCAACCTTTATATAGACCAGCTTCAGCCAGCCAACACAGCTTTGATGCTGAACACCTGCAAAACAAGGTGTAGCAGATCAGCTATCACTCACCTGAATTAGAAAAGCCAGCTTCTCACCTGTTAGATCACAGAGGCCTAGCACATTATCTAGCCCCGGCATAACGATGGGGAGGGGAGCCAGGGGGCTGTCAGGAACATGCAGAGCCTGCCTGTGTGAGGTGACAGCACACCAGCTGAGCTCCTCAGCCAAAACAAGCACAAGAGAGCAAAAAGTGACTTGTAACAATATTGGTGGAAGGTCTGGTTGTATACTGGAGAACAAAAAAGATACGTGAACTGAATAAAACCTGCCAAAATAAAGTTAAATCATCGTGATTTACCCCTCCCCCCCTACACACACATTTTCACTGATAGGATAAAGATATATTGAATTACTCCTTTGCGTCTGACAACTACAATGTTCTAATCCAGTATCAGGAACAGTAAAGCACATTGTCATGCCATTGCTCTGTTTCCCACCTTGGCAAAAGGAGATAATTTATGATCCCTCTGCCATCAGAGCAGCTTAGATGCTTCTTACACTAGCGTGTAAAAAAACATCAAGACTCTTAGAGCGAAGGTAGAATGAAAATGCAAAATATATTAACTCCCCACATTAGCTATGGCTGGAAGGAAAATAGGAGGCTTAGCAGTGTAATTGTTTTACTCAGGATGGCAAATTATCCATTCCAAAAGGTAACTAGTGGCACGAAAATAATAAGTGAATGTTAGAGGGCATTAGCAGAGGTGCAAGAATTTCCTACCATTAACAGTGCTAGTTTATGCTCTGAAGTTTACAGCAGATTAGCCATACCTTTCTAAAGCTTATCAACAGTTCGATCGCTAGAAATTTAACCTTGAACCCTAAAATATTGGCATCTCTGCCATTTCATAATAACAAACCTTAAATGAGATAAACTAATACTTTCCTGTAGTGGTTAGGAAAAAAACCCACCTATTCAAATCATGCAACGGTAGCTTCAAAGGCAAAAGTCCACTTATCCTTCCCTCTCCTAATATATGCTCATTTGCCTCAGTGAGAATATTATCATCCAAGAGTAGCCAGATCTGCTTCACCTGCTCCAATGCAGTGGAGGGGCTGCTGCGCAGTCCCAGCAGAACGCCTGGTCCCACCAGCTGCCCTCCGTCGCCGGAGTATGCTCCAGCCCGTGGCACGGACCTGCGTTTGGGGGCCCACTCACACCAGCGACGTGAAGGAGCAGGGAAGGCTCCCAGAGAACGTGTTACAAGTTTGAACGGAGTGAGTTACGTGGTGCTGTGAAACACTCAAAGAGAAATCACTTCTGCGCTGGGGGTGCAAGAGGCTGGGTTGGGCCCTGCTTTACTCAATTAGGTATAGCTAAATGAAGGGCGTATTTCCCTAATGAGGCCTTTCACCCCTGTAACAACGTGATGAATTATGTTTAAGATATATTTCAGTTCACCACTTAAGAAGATTAAAACGGCATCTTTTAGTTTTCCAGAAGTGAAAGGCTGGTTCGCTTATCTTTCCCACTTGCAAAGCCTCTGGGACTATCAGGCATCACTCCATCTGGGAGACAAAAATCTGCGCTTCCAGCTGAGACTATAACCCGAAGTATTGAACAAATGTCCTCCTCCTTTCGACATAATAGAATTTCCCAGTGAGCTAATTGTTTTTACTTCTTTCATCTCCCTAAATGAGGTCAATGGCAAGGGCAAAGAAGAGAGAATTAGCTGTAAGTGTTCTTGGCTTCAAAGCAAGAGGAGATAGAGCTTCCAGATTTTGGGGAGTGCCGTACAAGGTTTATAAAGCACTGTGGGACCTTCTAAATATCTGAACTTAGAATTGCTTCAGCTTACAGAATCACAGAATGATAGGGGTCGGAAGGGACCTCTGCGGGTCATCCAGTCCAACCCCCCTGCCAAAGCAGGGTCTCCTACAGCAGGTTGCACAGGACCCTTAGGATGAGGCTTGCCTGCACTGCCCAAGGATTTACGCTTTCTACTCTGCCGTTACAGTTTGGCAATGCCACTCATGGGTCAATGACGGCCTTAATTCATGCTGTCCCTCCAGCAGCGACCGGCTCTTGTCCACAGCTCTGAAAGCACTTTGCAAAAAGACATGAAACTTCACAACAAATGCGGAGGCAGGCAATTACCACAGTGCGTGTCAGTGCCTGATCCTCACTACCACCTGCCCGCAGCGACAGAGCTGAACGGCACCTCCTGCCCAGCAGCCCCGCACTGGGGGAGTCGAGCCAGGCAAGGCAGAGCCGTAACGGTGCAGATCGGTGCCTGCGGATGTACACCAACATCAGGCTTGCGGAAAGGAAAACTGAACTACCAGCAAAGACACCAATGGCAGGATTCAAACCTGACTCTCGGGAGAAAAGTGGGTCCTTTGGCTTTCTCTCTCAAAGCAGCAACGATTCTCTGAGATCTGGCCTTTAGTCCTCCTCACCTCCCCCCTCCTCCCACCAGAGCCACATATCCTAAATCAAGGCTTTCCACTGTGTCCTACTGCAGTTTCCCCTGGTGAGCTTTGAATAGAGTTCAGCAGCAAATTAATTGCTTCTCCACCTGTACAAGCAGAAGTCTGTAGGTGCCTGTCTCAGGCCACCACTCCTGATCCTTGTTAATTATTCTGCCTTTGATAACTATGCTATAAAATATTTTCCTGAGACACTAATGGGTTCTATAAGGTTTTTATGTGTCTTTGTTTTCTTCAATACAGGAGAGGCCTATTCAGAGACAAGGTATCTCCTAGACATCTCTAAAAAACAAAGGGTTTCTTTCCATTACCTCTTTTCTTTCCTTCCTTGAAAATCATCAGCATAACCCAGTGCACTGTGAATTAAACCACACAGTCACAAGTATTTTCATATGTTACTGTTTTACGTCTCCTGTGTGTCCTTGTCCTTCTTCGCTTATACAAAACATGTCCTGGAATCGTTTTTATAGAATACAGCCAAAATGGAGCAGAAGGCAGGTCCTTTGTGTAGGATAGGCACCTGCCATCAGGTGATTTACAACAGGAAGGAGAGCTGAGGGAACGAGGGCCAAGGGATCTGATACCATTCACTGCCAGGGACACAACAGCACCTGGACCTGAGTGGTTCTCGAAAAACAGCAGTTGCCTTAATCAGTATTACAAGAAAGTTTCAAAAAATATGTTTACTCAGAAACATTATTTCACAGCAACTCTCCTTTGAACCCTGTGACTGTTGAGACATATATATGTCTGGTTTGACTCCTAAGCTTTTCATTCCAGCTGCTAACACTTAGGTAAATCTACACTGGTACACATGTTTTTTTCATCATTACATACAGCAAGCTTATAAATAGAGCATTACTGTGCACAGAGTGACGACTTGCTGTTACAGTAAAGATTCTACACCTACTTTCACAGAGTTTCTTCCCGTATTTTGGGAACAGCTAGAACTTAAAAAAATCATGCTGCTAGTATAAGCAGCAAGAGCAAAACTTCACTTCCCCAACAGAAAGATTAAAAACAAAAGCCGACCTCAACTTTGTGCATGGGACAACGAGCACATCCTATATTTGTTCATCTCTGAGTCCCAGCCCTACAAGTCCAGCAGTCCGAAAGCCGGTGGCACAAGGTGAAGCCTCTGGCGCGCTCAGAGCTAGTGCAGAATCTGCTTTAGAGCTCTCAGGGTCACGCTGGTTCATAACCGCCCAAGCACAAGGCAAGGGGGAGAAGTCAGAGCAGGGCTGAGGCTTTGGGAGGCGTCGGGGAGGTTATGACCTCACCAGACCTGGCTCCTGCCAGCCTTGTGCCAGCCAGCACCGCTGCAGGGCAGGCGGGAGGGAGGCTCTCATCTCCCAGGCACCCAAACAGCCAACACGTGGAAACGCTTTTACACCTTCCCAAATGGGGCAAGACAAAACTCAGTGCCGGAAGTCTCAGCAGTTTGCTGTTCCTCCCTAAATGCCAACGCTAAAGCTGTACAAATCACTTTCGCATTTTGGAAAGATGCTTTTTAAGCCAACCTCCGATTTTTGTGGAGCTTGCAGAGACCACCTCTCGAGAGACAGAAGAGACCTAGCAGGCGCTACGGCTCTCCAAACACATGCGGTACCCTGTCCTCAGGGACTGGCCCCCATTAACCAAAAGCTACAATACAAGTAAGGTCAATAGTAGCACAACGTCCAACATTTGTAAATGGATTCTGCAAAGCAAAATTGTTATGGGAATCTTCCTGACACATCTACATATGTTTTCACCGCATTATTGCCAGAAAGGACACCTTATAGAATATAAAACTACCCCAAAACATATGCAGCTCAACTCTGGGAGTAATTTTTGAAAGTCTGTTCCTTCCTGGATGTGAGCAAAGGTTATTATGTGTCTAGAACAGACACAGTCTAGACAGATGGAGCATCATGGGGGGAGGCGGACTGAGCTCAAGATCTGTTTGTTTCCTGAAGAGTCTTTTGTAATGAACTTTGTAAAAGCTTTTTTGTAAATCCAAGTAAATTAAATTGCTTTATATAGCACTGGGATAAACAACTTATTGACAATTAGATTTTTTAAAATTACTTAAACAATGAACATTGGAAACAAGATGAATAAGCAGGAAAATTTTGATAAAATAATTTAAAAATACACACATTCCAGTAGGCTGGAAATTAATTCTCTTCCAAAACAATGTTTTTAATTTAAATCACACAAGCAATCCCATCAAAGTCAGGATTTTAATATTTTCAGGAATAAAGATCTAAATCTTTTCAAGCTATGACCAGTGTCAGATCACAGAATCATCTATCAAGATTCTCAATCATCCATCTCTTTACCTGCGTTGATTACTGTCTGTAATGAACAATGTGCTCTAGAAATTATTGCATGACCCAAAGACTTCTGAATCTTCAGCAGTCTGCAGCCTTGTAAGATTTGCAGTCTCTCTTGCTAATTTTTGAAAGGGTATATAGCACTACGAACACGTGCTGAAAACTTGTGTGTAAAGGAGAATTCCTGTAACATAGCTGTGGTTTTGTCTGGCATCTGATATATATTAAAAAAAAAAAAAAAAAAGAAAAAGAAAAAAGGAAACAAAAGCAAAGCAAGGAACTTATGGTCTTACAGCCAAACCAGAGCAAGAGAAGACCCGAGACAATCTTAGCAGGCCTGATAAGACTGAACTGATGTTCAGCCACAGACAATGTTTTTTTAACCTACCTTTGTATCACTAAACCTCGTTGTGGCACAAAAGCCACATTTTTCCTCAGGCACTGAAACACCTTTGCTTTGGTGCAAATCCCAGAGGGAAAATACGAGCATGTTTCAACTCAGCCCCAACCATAACATATCCACTTCCTAGCCCGCTTCGTCTCTGGCACAGTGGATCTACCCCTTCCCCTATCCATATGGAAGGAGCTCCAGCAAGGTACAGGAATGGGTTCATGATCACTCTTGTAGCTCTCTCCCACGACATGGCAGTGGGACTTCTGTCTCGAGGTCCTACCGACTGTTTCTCCTGGGGAAACAAGAAAAATACTTGTTCAGACAATTCAAAGTAAAAACCTACTGCAAATACACAATTTGTATTGGAGTTAACTTTTGACTTAGCCAGTCTTTACCTTGTTTTGCTTACATTCAGGCTATAATTTTCTCCTACATGAAAAAACTCTTGGGAACTCTTTCACAGATATTATCCACAGATAATTTAAAAAGAAGCTTAAATGGCAACTTGTTTATACCGCAAAAGGTGAAATTAGCAAGTGGATGATACTGTAAATTATTCAACTAGCTTTTAATATTTAATTTCTATGGATCATAAGTTTGTTTTGTAGTTCCTATGAAATCTGCCCTTAATAGTAAGTAAAAAATAATTATAATAGCATTCTTCAGACATCTGTGTTTGAACAGTGATTGCACTGAGCATGAGGGGCTGCGGCCACAGTTTAATGAGGTAGTAAAAGCTAAAACTGGTGTTTTCCCCACTCCTCTGCCTCCCCATGAGTTTTCGCTAAAGCAGATGACACCCTGAGTTGCGCCACACTGCAAACTGGAGCAGAGAACTGAACTGAGTCAAAAGTACCTCCCCTGTTTTTCCCTTCAGACACCACTGATGAAGGAATCCAGCAGCATTCTCTTGGGATTACTATGCAAATGCCCATGTCCTGAGGCCACAGTCTGAAACCCTGATTTCGCACCGCGGAAATCTGGCATATACCAACAGCAATTCAAAGCCAAAGAGCCAGTCGCTCCAGACCGCATCATCACAGATGACCCGTCTTGGGTTCACTGCTAAGTTATCTTGCCACCAAGCAGGCTTCCAGTACAATAGTCTTCCAGTGTAGGAATTTAAGAACCTCCAACATAGGAAAAAATCACTCAGAGGAAAAAAAAAATGCAAAGACAAAATGAATCCAACTATACCCAGCAATATCTTGGGGAAAAAGAAATAGATAAAGGAAAAAGTTGTGGATAGTTCTTTATCTGTTTTTATACAATCAACATAGAAATTCTTTATCATCCCCTACATTATAAGCAACTCAACATTTTTAGTACTATATAGAAGCAAATATATTTTTTGTACTAAAGAGAACTAATTTTAACCTATTTCCTCTGTTTCCTCCATTTGGGCAATTGCTTAATCCATTGATCTTCCATGCATTTCCATTTTCTCCACCAATACATTTCTTATAATTGGAATGAGCTACTCTATTAAGCTTCTTAATAGATTCTGTGTTTTCAAAACCCAGTAACTTCAGGACAATACATTAAAATAGACAACAAATTAAGCTTGGTGTTTGCGAATGCGAGGCTCCATCAACAGCGACCTTTTAAGCTACAGCAAGGATGCTGTTTAAAATTGGTTGCAGAGAAACCAGTGTCCAATATGTCTAATTGCATTCGTTTGTGTCAATGCTACAACACCCTGAGACTCTTTGCAAGCAATTTGTTGGTGGCCAGGAATAGATTCCACTCCTGACGTGAAACAGTGATGGCCATGTGCAGATGTCAATGAATTCTTTTAGAGCTGCGAGTCCATAACGGTTGTGAAAAAAACAGGATTTAGCTGCATCCTCTAGCAGAGACACAGCCTAGTTTGAGCGATGAAGTCAAGACAGGCCTTAGCTTTGTATATGCAAGCCTCATTGAGCACTATGCACAGCACAAAAGTATTCTGACAGTCTAACGTAGTTATTTTAATTATATCAATTGGATCCAATAACTATGCCACAATATCACATTAATTTAGCTTGCAATACAATGTGAACGGAGGTTTTATTTGCAAACAATTACAAAGATGTAATTCCATTTTAAAATAGCAAATGATATAAAATAATTCTCTCAAAGCTAGTTAGCCCTGGTATGATTCGTACCTCCTCCCACAGTTATACAGCCAGCTACCTTCACATATATTTTATACCACCTCTTAAATCAATCAGAGAGGAGTTTTCCACCACAAGTAAAGAACACGGTGACCCGACAAGGTTGTGGGGCGAAGCCTGGAACACAGAATGAGCAACCGAAGCCAGGGGATGGGGATGCCCAGACAGACACTTTGCAAACCGCCGGAGCGGGCATTTGCCGGGTACCCAACCCACAACCCAGGCTCTAGGACAGGCCACGAGACTGCATCTGCTCCAGTACGTGTATCACCAGCTCCAGCTTTGAATCACACCGAAGCGACACTAAGAGTTAGCAGGAATGAGGTCTAATCCTTGTAAAATTAATTCAGGTAGGTAGTCCAAAATGGAAAATATTCTTCATCCAGCTTTCTGCTTCCTAGGAAAGGTTTTATTTAAAAAGTCAGCTCCTAGCTGCTCTTCGCCTAGCATTAACCTTTGCTAACCCTTTGCAGACAGCACTGTGGGCAACAGACCCGTGTCAGCAACACAACTGCCCGCTTCCTCGTGCCCCATCACACCCTCACATCTCACCTGTTTTTAATTCTAATTCAAAGCCGTGTATGGCCTGTTTCTTTGCCACTGCAGTTTCTCTCTCAGGTTGCACACTTCTGCAGCCTTGTAGGTTGAATCATTGCTGTCAAAACGCCCTTCCTCACACGGGCAATCAGCATCCTCTCCTGAGTTAAATATTTTGGGAAAGAGTTCGTTTTGCAATATCCCGCCTGGAAGACCCATACGGTGCCTCCTAGCAGCAGGCTACTACTTTTTTTTCTACTTTAACATGGAAATCATTGAACAAAAGGCTTTGCTTTTCTCACAGTTTTTCATGTTTTCATGTTTGCCTGGCTCAGCGGCAGCAATTGGGTTTCTGAGAGGTCGTTGCTACTACCAAAACCAAAGTTTTAGCCTTTCTGGACAAAACCCAAACACCGTTGTTGCCAGGACGGTGGTATCTCTCCTCATGTACGGCATAAATGTCTCTCCCCGCTACACCCAGGGGCCATTTCCAGGCAAATCCAGCAGTGGTTTCCACCTGTACGTTGTGCGGCGCTCCCCTCATGCCGGAGCAGAGCATTTACAGCGGTCTGACCCGCAGGGCTGCGAGTCACAGCCCAGGAAAAAGAGTATAATCCAAAACAATTCTCTTCCATAGTCTTGCAGGTGAAACATGTTAATGCTCGGTTGGCTCTCTGAGTGGTTCTCTCCCCAACAAAAACAAGACTGAAGACCATCATCTCCACACTTTCATCTTTGGCAGACATCAAACTAAATCAAAATTATTTTTCATTACATATAAGCTTTCACACCTGCTATTTTAGTCAAGTGGTGACTTCTCAGGCGCTCAAAAAACCTACTTGTCACACGTGAGTACACGGAAGATGCAAACAACAGCACATAAAATGGAAGTTTGCTCACAACAGCATAAAAACGCGATTAATAGGAAACACTTCCTTGATGGTTTAGGTCAGACCTAGCCTCGCACAGTGTGATGGAAGAGGAAACAACCCTGCAGAACAACACCACGGTGGACCACCCAGTGCCACTGTGCGGGGCAAAAAAAGCCAACAGCTTTGTTACAAACCTCTGAAGGCAGCGGTTGTCTATTCAGCAGAGGATCTTCAATTATTTAAGCATAAATCATGTTTTCATATTCACGAGACCTCAGCTGGATCTCACGGGCGGAAAAAATTACTGACAAATTAATTTCAGTCAGGCTTCAGCATATAGGCAAAGACAGATGCATCAGAATTTCAGTATCAGTACACAGGACATTACGAGGTTAATTAAGAAAATCTTGAAATGCTAAAAGTTCACAAGAAGTCTACAAACCCATTCAGCAGATGGTTTTTGTGCAAGGCAGCGTGATCCCACACGGGATCTCCCATCTGAGATAGCAAATATTACTACCATGTAATAATAATAATAATGAATTTTGGCCTGATGATAAACAGTGAACTCATTCAGGAAGGAGACCATGAAATTACTGATGTTATCTGACCCACTGCCTGTTCAAAGATGAAGCGTGAAAAAATATATACATCACAGTAACTATTTGATGCCATATACGGCATAACAAAAATAAATTCCTCTGCTCTTCCAACAAAATGACTGTTCAAAGCCTCTTGTCATGCCAAGATAGATTTTAACTCTCAGTTAATTTAAGAGGAGTGAAACAATCTACTACCTCTCCTCTCCACTCATCTTAAGAAAGTCTAACACCTTACCACCAGACCAAGCTGGCTGGATGCTAAGAAGATGTTCCTGAAGGAAGCAAGTTACTCCACCTATGCTTACCTCACAGAAAATCGCCCAGTATAGTTACACACTTTTGGGAAGGGTCTGATACTGCTTGCTTAGAAAGCTGCAATCATTGAGGGATCTACTGATAGTCTGTGTGGCAAAACTGGTCGAGTAACAGAAGATCTGGATGGAATGCTATTTTGAAGATCTGCTGAAGTAGAAAAAAACTGAGATGCCTTCATGCAGGACCAGATGATCTAAGCGCAGGAGTGAGCTACTGTGGTGGCATCTGCTAGCCCATCAAAGCTTGAGAATCCAAAACTCCTGCCCAGTAACAGCTGATCTTCATGCCTTTTAATGGAAGACTTGCCAAGGGCAAAATGTAGGCAACCCTTTAAAGTACCACCAACACAGAATCACATTCAGAGACATCCAAAGGAGTTCTCCCCCCCCCAGCAGTCCATTAGGACTAAGACAAAACACTTACAAACAATAATCTGCAATTGACATTAAAATACTTTATTGTCTAGATAGAATGTGCAGTATGGATAGAAATACACTGAAATACAAAGCCCTCTGAAATACCATGTAGAAAAACCACAATCCATACTTCTACATCTTATTTATATACATTGCCAAATGTATTGAAGAGCTTGAGTAAGGTCACATCTGCATTTTTTTTTACTTGAGTGTGTGTCTAGTGTAGTCCAAGGCCTTTTTGTTTCTTCAACAGAAAATTGCACAGCTACCCTCTTTCCTCATTTGGCCTAAAATCTGATGAAATTTTTACATATTCTTCTCTCCCTTGCCAGAACCTTTCAAGCTTGACTTCTGCCTCTTTTTCTCCCTTTGTCCCAATATGCGATAGACTTTCTTCTTAGCCTCCTTTTGCCTCTTGAATTTCTGTTCATCCTCCTTCTGCTTAACTTTGAGATATTCTTTAAGCTGCTCCCGACGTTTCACTTTGGCTTTCCTTATCTTGTAATTATTCACTGTACTCAAAGCACTGAGTAGGGCTGATATCTAAAACAGAAAACAGAGAATCAATACACGCAGTTCAGTTCTGCTAAGCAAGAAACAGTTCAGAGAGCCATATAGTGAATCGGAGATTCCAGAGAAGTTCCTAATTATTTCTGCACCTATTGCCCAATTTCTAAAATGGTTTAATCATTTATCTTATTGGGAAGTTAATCAAAGGCCTAATTTTTGTGAACTCTGATTTTTTGTTAAGATACTACTTAAAAGGCTATGCCCAACTGCTACTACAGAACACTGAAGTTTGGATCTTCTTGTCTTTGCAAGCACTCTAATTCTCTTATTTTTGAAGCAGAGTATTTGCTTCAAGTCCCGTCTTTGTTAATAATGCATAGCAATGACAAGTCAAATAAAAGACTGCAGGCGCCAATTTAAGTCACCCATAATGCGAGAGCACTACATCCAGGCGAAATACCTTGCAAGTCCCATGACAAGGACAAAAGTCGTATATAGGCTTCAGGTGACCTACTCATTTAAAAAGTAGACACCGTCCACTCAGAGTCAGTTCCATATACATACCGCTTGCCAAACAGGAACAAAACAAATTGCAGGTGATTATTTTTCACTAGGAGTATATATGTCTTTAGCACTAGCAGCAGACTCAAGTGCTAAAACAATAGTTAGAAATGGTCTAAGCAACACATTTACCCTTCGGGAGTCCTTGTTTGAGAGTAAGTGCTAATTACCTTCTTTTCATGAGGCTCCCTGATAACAGCTGGTCTCCACTGGTCTTTTGGAGTTTTGCCTTTCTTCTCAACATTCTTAGGCTTGTTCTTAAAAGGCAGTGCCTTCTGCAGTGCTTTAGGAATGTGGAGCTTATTGAAATGCCTTTTCTCCCTCACAATAGGCTAAAAGAATGGATATAGAACACATATGAGATTCATGATCTTAAAAAGCCCCATCTTTCAGGGGGAAAAAATCCAAAACACCACAAACACACACAAAAAAACCCAAAACAAAACAAAAAATCCCACCAAACACTCAAAAAACATTCTCCAATGTCCTTGCACCCAACTGTGAATGCTATGTTTATCCCTATTTCACTATAACAGGAGTTTCAGTAACCTTTTGGAGAAGACTTCTCCCCTGCAGATTACTTTACAAACTCTCATTGACCCGCAACCATCTGCCTTCCACCGCTTTACTCCCGTCTCACGCCAGGAAAGACTGTGCCTTGTAGATAAAAATATGAAAACATACATGCATATATATATGAACAGGTATTTACACTACTCTCGGTCCACACAGAGTCTGAGGTAGAGGGAAAATGTGATTGTGATCACTGGTTTAAAAAAAATAAAAATATGACATATCAAATGTACCTTATAGAGAGAATCTTTGTTTTGTTTCAGTTTGATGCCTCGCTCATGCCTCAGCTGGCCTGTTGTCTTCATTCCACTCCAACTATCCTTCTCACCTGCTGCCTTCAGCAAGGATGTGACAGGGTTATAAAACGTTGGGATAGAAACAGGATACCAAGTCCTCACAAAGACAATATCTGAAAGAAAAGGAAACATTACTTGGCTCTGTAACAACACAGTTCATCACATCCACACTCTAAACAAAGACTGCCTACATAGAACAGGTAACTAACATCTAGAGCACATGCTGGTATGGTGTTTGGTATATACACCAAATCTCTTTAACATCAGGCAAAAGCAGTGTAACTATTTGCACACTTGGAGTCTGCAAAATCCCATAAACAGTAGATAGTCCTCAAGTTCAGCCAGCTGCATACCGCCCCATTCATTATTCCTATTTAATTAAAGAACTAGCAACAGAGTTTGTATATTTATCTGTGCCTCTACTATTACTGACAAAAATGATTTGCTTCTCCTCTGCCTATTTCTGTAAAAGAACTAACTTACTTTTATTTTGCACTACTCATAATTTTGGTGGGTTTACGAAAACAAAGGTCACACAAACCCAAATAAGCATAAACTCGTATTCTCAATATCCCAGTAACACTCAACAAACACAGGAGATCACCTACCCCTATCCCCTGCCTAATTTCCTCAAAAGGTTAGGGAAAAAAGGTAACTAGAGTTACAATGCCACTCTTTGCATTTCTCAAAAAAATGTCCATGTAGCACTTGTACCACTAAGTACAATTCATCTTCACATTGAAGGAGAAAAGCATACCGTTCTGTGTAAACAGGTCTCTAAGCCAAACCTTTGCATCTGCATACCATGTGACTTCTGAGTATAACCAAAAGAAATCCAACCTAAAATGTACTTTCTTTTTAATTTCATTCGGTATCTCAGCAGATATTTCATGCTCTTTGAATTCACATCTCAATTATCAGATTCCAGAGATTCTGAGACACGGCTTTTCAATCTGTGAAGCAGGATGAAAGTTGTGTGATAACTTACATGGAAAGTGCAACTTACCACTCATCAGCAACTTGTCTTCAAATGTGGCTCTGAAAGCACCCACTGGAGTTCGGAGGGCCTTTTTGATCTGTCCTCGGATACCACTCACAGTACGAATCGCCGCACCTTCAAATTTAGCCACTTCCAACTGAGAGTTAAACATTCCCTGAAAGTGTGAATTTCCCACCATCATTCAAGATGCTAAGTCTCTCTCTGTGGCCTATGAAGGCCACAAAAAACATAAATAATTCCCAAAAGAGTACCTTATAAAGATATAGGAATAACATAACACAACACTGTGTTTATACTGAGTGCTGATCATACCAAAAACCTACCGAGCTGACTTGATGGTAAGCTACTGAAAGTAATCTACTTAGTCATATACTACAAGCAAGGCTTCTTAGCAGTAAATACATACATTTATAATTCTAAAACAAAGCATATTTAAGAGAATCTGTTCAGTTGTCTGACTTCAGTAGTCTAGTTCTTGCTGGAACACAGCATACCTTAAAAGCAAGTCAGCTCCCTCAAGTTGCTAGCTGTGAGACTCTAACACAATATAGCTCTCCAAGACCTGTGCTTCTTTCATAAATCCCAAGGAAGTCTGGAAAAATTCTGTGTAGGCTTATCACGAATACTTGAGTGCTTCGCTGCTGGGACCAGCGCTTAGCTGCTTACTGTCGCAAACGCAGAATAACCTAAACTCTTCCTGAGCCTGAACGCCCAACTACAGACCACTGGAAGGTCAGTGAAAATTCATTTCTGCAACACTTGGTGCCCCAAACACTTTTGTAACTGTGATCATGAAGTCCTATGCACCGCTGGAAGTCATCGCTGATCCCAGAGCTGAAATTCAGTGGCATCAAACTGCCTGAACGACACTGGGGCCAGGTTCACATTCTCCAGAGGTAATCTGCCACTGTGGGAAGTTAATCAGTGGGTGTGAAGAAGGAAGGGGAAAAAAAGAAAACAAAGAAGAAAAAAAAAAACCAACAAACAACACACTGAATGTGAGCCAGGAGACTGTTCCAGATTTTTTGTCTGGTTAGCAGTAATTCATATTCCTTGGCTAATGATCAGTACCTTTAGCTAACACACTGAAGTGAGCTCAAAAAAACCCAAGCTGCTATGGAGATCCAGAACACTATGGAACAGTTATGTGGAATTTCTGCCTTGGGAAAGACAGATGGAGTCCCAGGGTGCATTTCTTCCTAACATCGGTACACGGGGTTTTACAGTATACATACCTACACACCTACCTTAATAAAAGAAGTGTTCTTAAAAATTTTGAATGGAAAACCAGTTAGCTTTAATTTCTTTACAATAGTTATGGATTTATCTAAATCGAGCACAACTCCTGTCGCAGCAATCCGGAAATCAGGCTGAAACATACAGAAATGAAAGACACTGCTAAGCGTGTATTTACCAGACAGTGAAGAAACCATTTGACTGATACAACTTCACTGCTTTTTAGAGTTTGAGTTCAGAATTTACAACCTTTACAGGAGTATGGCAGCACAACAAATGCAAACTGACTTAATACAGACTAGTTGAGGTGCTGCTGACATAACATTCCCACCATTCACTAATGAGATTTTCAGAACTGCCATTCTAATTACCTTGGAAGCAATCTACGAGTCCTTGTTATCTACCTCACTGTGTCCTCTTTATAAGACAGGATCTTACTCAGACAAAGTCTCAAAGGAGAAGTGCTTTGTGCACTGATGCAAGTCACTATATTATGCTAGGGACACATGACAAAAATAGCTTTTTAATACATATAACAAGATGACTGTGCAATAGGACTTAAACAAGTCGTATTTTAGGAAGGAGCTAATAATCACCACTCTAATAATTGTTGTGCTCGTTACAATACCATGCAAAGCTTTTATTATACGTTGTATGTAAATATAAATCTACCTATGGGTAATATATATGCAACAAAGGTCATATTTGATAAATACCAATTTAACACTATTTAAATTAATTCAGATACCCATAAACATTCTAACAAGATACAGCAAAATCACACTGAGGGCAACAGGAACACCAGTATCTCATCTGAAAAAGGTCTTAAAAGTTATCTAAATACTTAAAACCTGAAAATCAAGTAGGTATAAATCCCTCCACAGAAAATAGAGTAGTATTTGTCACTTGCAGTGTAGCAGATGAAAATTGTTTAAAAAAAAAAAAAAAAAAAACGGCCTCCACCCAGTTTCCTATCTCATCACAATACACCTTTCAAAAGCTTGAGTCCACCTACTTTCTCGTTCCTACAACATCACTGCTTTACCACATGCAAACTTTATTCCCCAAATCTATATATTTTAACCAAAGACCCAAGGAAAGTTGTAATCAACATTTTTTATAATAAACCTACCGTTGTGCCACTGACAGACTGAACTGCCAAAAATCCTGTCCCCTGAGGAGTGATAGGCCCTACAAGAAAATTCAATTTAAAAATTTGTGAAAAGCTTGACTACACAACATCTAGCCTCTATTTCAAGTCAGAACGCTTAGAAACATGTGCTAAATATTCTCAGTGAATAAAACCAAAGAAAAATTTAAAGCATACAACCCATTACTGACATATATAGCCCTACAAGAGTTAAAGGAATGGTTAAACAAGAAGTTACTCATGTACCGAACCATCTGCAGGGCCTGGCCCAGAACGTGTGCAAGTGCCTCTGCACACAGCCAACAAATTGGGTTCCTCTGATCCTCCTCGATTCCTCAGAATTTGATTAAGAGCCAAATAATTCACAAACCATTCAGGTATTTCAGAAATAATAGGCAACTGCCTATTGTCCTACACTATTTGCTATTACCATATATTCCACGGTGAACACAACTTTTTAAAGTTTTCTTATTCCAAAAGCTACTGGCTGTATTTCCTTTCAGATCCTGTAAAGCTTGAGAATTTTATAATGATTAAGTGACACAGGATAGTAAGCAAAAGACCCTCACCCCAGAAAGTTGCTCCACAATGCATATGTTGTGGTGTGTACTTCAGAAGCCTATGACGCCCATTGTGATCTTCGATGTAGAACATGGGGATAGTCTGAAATCGCCTCCACCCTAATGAGAGGATTAAAGGATCACGTGTCTTCAGTATCTTCTTATACCATCGGTGCTTCTTCAAGCGCAACTAATTAGAAGAAAATATGAACAATGGTATTACAGGATAACAACACTAATTCTGAAATTCAAGCCTTAATTCTTGGGAATGATTGAAAGCAACTTCCATCTGCAATAGAATTTTTCATTTGGTAAGCTTTATATCTTTGAACATTCTCATTAAAAGTAGGTTGACTAGAAAGATAAAGCTAATCAGTATTTCACTCACTTTGAAGTCATGTTTGTATGCATAAGAGCAAATATCACACTAAAATGTATATATGTATGTGCTACTAACTTTTCCACAGCCACTTGTCCATAGACCACGAACCTCAGAGTACAATTTCTGTTTGCAATTTAGCAGTCACGATATCAGACCTTAGTCCTGAGACATGTCTGCAGATGAACATTAAACAACAATAACTACTTCTTCCAGTCATCCAATTAAGCCTGTAAAAATCCAGTGCCTGCCACTGTACAGTTAACTGTGTCAAAAGCAAATCCCCTAATTCAAGAGACAAAAACAAAGGTTTCTCTGTGATTACGGTATCTTTAATAAACAGAAAATAAATAATAACTCCAGACACTCTGAAGTGCACCTGTACAGATACAAAGTGCAGGCACAGCTTTGGCTACGTACCTGTACATATCCGACATTTCCTTCGCTGTTGCCTAAACCACCAAGGATAACAGGATAATGAGGGTCAAAATTCAGGACAAATTCACAGGGGACATTCTCAATCTCTATTCGAACATACATCCCAGGCCGGAAGCCCTCATACTGCACTCTGGTCTCATCACCTTGATCTTCGAATTCCGCTCGATTAAGCTATGCGACAAAGAGAAAGTCACCATGTTTTTTAGAAAATTTATGCATTAACAACTTGCTCATGACGTGCCACATCTATTTAAAACATGCTAACATTTATATAAAAGTCTTTCCTGAAAGATCTGATTTTTATTCAGAGCAAGATCTCTGCCACCATGAATTCCTTCCAATTTGAAATCCCAAGTGGGCCAGTTAGTCTGCTTGAAAGACAGTACCCAACAGAAGCAAATGACCGAGTGACTTCTAATACACCTTTCATCATGGTGACTTTGGATTTTAAAGACACAACTGTCAGAAGTACGCTTTTGATTTAGGAGCCCAAGTGCCTTTTAAAGTCAACTTCCTGATCTTTAAGGTGTCACTTTACGAGGGGGGTGGGCTCCAATCTTACTCAGCAGCTTAAAAATATTTCTGTGCCTCCTCACGCTGTATATCATCAAAACGGTCTTTTACAGCTCTTCTATACCACATGAATGTAGATATTGGGTAAATATTTAACAAGATATCCTTGCAAATAACAGAAGCCACACCCTCCCGTTCTAGCTCCTGATGTTCAGCTACCTATAGGAAGCCACGTTTAAACAAACTAATTATTAATTTAATTTCTCAAGGTATTGAGATGTGGCACAAATCTTCTGGTTGAAGTTTATTTTTCTAGAAGCCTTTACACATCCGAAGTCTGAGACCCTTGCCCTTCCAACCTGCAGCAGCAGTATTGCCAATATATATTTCTGTAACAGACCTCAAGTGAAACTGTTCTAAGTTGTCTCATGTTCTTTTGCTGGAACGTCCTTCTTTACGCTTTAAGTGCTCTTAGTAAGCACATCAGCATATCAGAGCTCACATGATCACTTATGACAGAGGCTAATGCAAGAAGGTAACGATTAATTTAATGACTATTTAGGGCAAGATTTTGTCAGAAGAGAAGACAGTGAAGTTATTAGTAATGTAAGGCAACGTTCTTTCAAGTCAGCCAAAGAAAGAAGCTACTTATAAGCTTACAAGATTGTATCTAAAATACCAAAGCCTGGAACAAAATCAGCACCTCCAATTCTGGATTCTGATTACCCTGAAGACTCCTACCACATCTGCAGAGCAACGGTCATCAATTAGTTTTTCCTCAAAGTAACTTCACAGTTTGATGAAAAGGACTGCCACACAGAACCTACTTTTCCGTTAATAACATTGCAAAAATCACACTAAAAACAATACCAGGAAAATACTTGACACAATTTAGCATGAGAAAGATTTTCACCTCCCTACATATAAAAGGATATTTTGGTGGTTTATTTTAAATCTCCCCTCCACACTCCCCCCCTTCCTGGAAGGGAACTGGTTTGGGGTTTTTTTGAGACCTGTCGTGCTAGTTTGATCACTAAGGGACAAATGGATAACTGTTAAAAATTTTGAAGTAGATAAAATTTAGATGACACATCCTGACTTCTTCAGCGATTTAGAATATGGTTAACTACTTCAATCAATTTAACTTAAGCTTTCAGTTGTTTGATTTGTTTGTCTTTTTTCTTTCCAGAAATCAAAAAGTTCAACCATAAAAAAATCGCAAGCATGTATTTCTTTGTGTGTACTCTCTGAAGTAGCTCCTCAATGTCACGTGTGTTCCCAGGAAAAAACCTTTGGGCAAACCCTGTGGGGTATTTTTGAAAATGCATAACCAGATAAATTGCCAAGTTAACAGCTTGTACCTGCGCTTGCCTATGCATTTCTTCTTTAAGATCATCAAAGTATGTGGTATCCCCTTCATCATACTCTGCATCAAACATTTCTTTCAGTTTCCGTTTCTTGTCCATGCGCTCCTTTTTCTTTTCCTCCTCCTCAGGTTCTGGTTTGGACGTTTTTCTATCTTCCTCCTCTTCTTCACTTCCAGACTAATCAACAGTAAGTTATCAAACATGTAAAATCATTCACTGAAAAACAATCCACTCTTATTAACAGTTTAATGTATATTATTAAGTAATAATTTGTCATAATGCAGATTATTAGACATCTTAAAAATATTTATGCTTTAGGCAGAAATTAGTAAGTTATTCAGACAAGAAGATGTAACTTCAGCAATGACCAAAACATTTCATGATCTAATCACATCCCTTTTCACTGAGAAAACTTCTTGACTTAACATTTATTTTAACGTCAGGGAACGGATCCTAGAATTGACTTATCTGTTAACATTCTACAGCTAAAATAAGCACACACAACAAAAGAAGAAAAAAAAGTAACTGTTGACAGCACTGAGTAACACTGCTCTGGAAGGCAGCACTGTAGAAGCCAGAGAGGAGGAAGTTTGTTCACAGACCATTTGAAAACTGCCAAAATGATGCCGTTACCCTCCATTTTATAATGAAATGCAAAGCCATCAAGTTGCTCAGTCCCTCCAAAATTTGATTTTTTCCAATCTGTATCGTCACAGACAACTACAGCTCTGTCCTTGGAAGATATCAAAGTCACAGCATAAAATTGCTTCCACCAGCCTCTTTTACACAGATATGAGGAATGACTAGGAAGCTGTGTCAGTTTCCACTATTTGCTGTGTTTAAACAGAGCTCTATTCTGCATCAGATGAAATGACATAGTACCAACAGTTACGATCACATTTGGTTTTAAAGCACTTCTCTCGTACCTCCAGATCCTCCAGCTCTTGATTAAGCCTGACACCTACTGTTAAGTAAGTGAGGTGACTTCTCCTATATAATTAACTTCAAACAACAATTCAATTTGAGACTAAACTATGCTATTCTAGATATTTACAGGTTCCAAAATTCATAATACATCTACCTTTTCTTCGTTGTTCCCACTGATTTCTTCCCTATTGATTCAGGAAAACTAAATTCATTACACAAGACGCCTATCACTTGATCAGAAACTCATACACATGTCTGTTGCTAAAGAACATAAACATACAGGCCAGACCTCATCATCTTCAGCAGCAGGCTTTCCTTTGTGCACAACACCGGTTTCAAGATCTTCAAAATCTCCATAGAGTTCTTCTGTAACAAGAAGCACCCAAGGTACCCAACAGTTAACTATTCTGTTATATTGCTGTTAAGCATTCTGTTGTGTTGTTCCACACAATTTCTCCCGTTTTCAGTATTGTGTATTTCTCAGTACTGCTTTGTAGATTTGTTTCAGCCCAAATATTTCTTCTTCCCATCAACAGTTTTATAAGTCTGCTCTGCCCTCTCTGTAGTTTCAGCTGAAAATTCTCAGCTGAACTCCAGTGGCTCCTCTTTTTGCTTTCAATACCTTTATGATTTCAAAAATGTAAATAAAGTTTAGATCATTCCAAAGGACCACACAGCACACTTGTTAGCACTCTAATGACACAAGACACCAGCAAAGCAATCGAGCTCCTATCTTTAATTTAAAAAGATAAAATTAATTAAAAAGGTAAATATAGCAGACAATTTTTAAGTTAAAAACAAATACTTACAGAAGCCTGTCAAACCAAAAATCATTTTGCATATAAGATAGGCCATATTATTAAAATTTTCTAAATATTTCCTAATTAAAAAAAAAAAACAAAACAAAACCACCACCACCTCCAAACCACCTGAAGACAGATCTCGCTTTTCAGCCAAATGTGAATGACCAGTTTGCCTTCTCATTAAAAGAGAATTTATGCTTATTTCTACTGAGACTACCCAAAAGAATAAACCATACATAGAGGATGAGTAGCAACACTCCCATACATAACTCAAAGTTGGCATGGCCAAGTGTTGACCAAGGACTCCATTTCCTAAATTAAAATATATACCCTATTTTTCAGAGGGTAAAGTTTCAGAATGTGCTACTTGCCTTCTGTTTGTGCAGAGATTTACAGCAATGTTTAATTATATTAGTACTTGTATAATACTTCAGGTAATAGTTTGAAAAAAATTTCAGGTACACCACTAATGCAAAACATTTCACATACATAACCACAAACCTGTACTTTTCTTAAATATCATGTATACATTAATCATTTTGAAAAGTCTTACACGTACCATCTTCCTCCAACAACTTTGCTGCATCTTTATCATCTTCCCACTTTCCAGTAACAAAGCAGTCTCGAATACTGCTCATAACCTGCAAAACAAGCGTCATTGCCTCGTACGGTTTCAGCTTGTCACCAACAGAAACTCTCCAGTATCATCACAGACAATCTGATATTCTCATGCACAGCTCCGTATCAAGACATCATTACCAAAACTACACAATGCCTCAGCAAAATCAGGAATGCGAAACCAACTCAGGTCTTGCCCAAAGCTCTTTACACTAACACGGTCTCTACCCTACATCAAATTTTCACTCGTGATCCCCTTGTTTTTTACTTTTCGGTAAATAAATAGCAAACCATGGCCCACCAAATAGTCAAGAGAGCCAAACATTAAATTGACTTATTCTAACTTTCCATATCTGCAAGAACAGACCTTGGAATCTGCTAGCTAGTAAATACTTGTAACAACAGCGAGTAGCGGAAGATATGACACTCTGGCCACAGCTCCCACAGGTCTGTTTCAATGACAACTCAGCAGTACTTTATGAGACACAGCCAGGACATAACTAGTACAGGATATGCAGAAGCAATTATCCAGTGGTATTACCTCTTCTAAATCCCAATCTTGCAGTTTTTCTATCAGAAATTTGGAGCAGTCAAGAGCATTAGCCTTCTGTTTGGACGCTTTGTCTGGACGGCTGACACGAAACAAACCTCCAAGTTCATCACCTGCATCCTCACTCTCATGGTCCTCATCCTCGACAGCTAAATGAAACATACAAGCTGTGATTATTTCCCCCACAGTACATGGATTACATTCATTAACAACCTCTCTTCTGACTTACGCTTCACAATACCTGCTGCAGTAGTAGTTTGAGGAAAAAAAGATGCAAACTAAAAATAAAGTACACAAGACTCAAGAGAAAGGTACGCTGATCCAGTGTAAGAGCTAAATTAATATCCTCACCAGGACAACTTAAGGTGAGCAGCAACCAGGGAGATGCTGTACACTGTGATCATAGTGAACTCCAGCTGGACAGTTGTTCCACATGGAAACATGTAACTCCTTTTACAAATTCCACATAGTTCATTTCTTTGAACAACCTGAAATCTGGTTCTATTTACATAAGTGGAACCATCTGAAAAAATACTGCCCAATAATTAAACACAGGATGTTCACTCAATATCTTAAGTAGAAACAATACCAAAACAATCTGTGAATAGAAACTACATTAAGCTAGTCTGTAAAACAAGAATACGGGACTCGAGAATCTGTCAGCAAATATTCCTGCTCCTGCGCTGTGGAAGGTTTACAAAAGCCAAATTCTCATTTTCTTCTACAGAGGTTCTGCATGATGAGGTTTGTACCCTCAGACAACTACTGGAAAAGCCATCAATTAAACACAACAAATTACATACATAGCAATTTTCCTTTTAAGCCAGCTGGCTTCTTGTTTTTCTTGACAAACACCCTTATTACAGACACGATAATACTAAGTCACATCTAGGACAATATTCCACTCTCAGTCATTGTGAGACAGAAATTCCTGAAAACAGCCAACAAACGACATCCCTTTATGAAACAGACCAATTACCACAATGGATTTGCACAGTATTTTACCACGTAATTATATAAATGACCAAACTTTAAATGTCTGGGGGGGAAACAGTTGTACCAGAAAATGTGAATAACAACCAAATAGTGTGAAAAATTAGCTCAAAATGCTTTTTATCAGCAACGTAAAAACTGTCTTTATTACAATTATTAGTGAAAATGACTATCCGCAACAAAAAAAGTCAATTAACTCCTCTCAAGCCTCCCACCAAAAGCCCGTGCTCAAGGATTCAGACTTGCAAACTTTCTAACAGTTAAAAAGCTACCATATATTAAGACAGTACAAGTTACCAAACCAACTTGTACCTGTTCCATATATGAGTTTACGAAGACTGGGGGTTGAACGCTGCTGTCTTAGAAAGGCCTGAGCTGCCTTTTGTATAAGGTCCTCCTTCCACTTAAGTGCACCTGAAAAGGGGAAAGATTTGCATTCTATTTCCAAAAAAAGAATAAGAATTATAAGCTACACAAATAATTTAAATACGAACATGACCACAACAGCCTTAAGAAGTGTAGACACAACCCACATTTTCTTTTTTTCATACTCCAGAAATATAAATTGTGGCTAACAAAACATATCATTGATTTTTTTTCTGATGACTCCTCGTATTAGGACAAAATTATAAGAGATTATTAGCAATAGTAACAGATTTGATTATCTCCATGACGATACACATCCTCCTCACAGACTCGCAGAATGGTTGAGGTTGGAAGGGACTTCTGGAGGTCATCTTGTCCAGCCCCACTGCTCAAGGAAGGTGACCTAGAGCAGGTTGCCCAGCGCTATGTCCAGATGTCTTTTGAGTATCTCCAAGGATTGAGATTCCACAGCTTCTCTGGGCAACCTGTTCCAGCACTCAGCAAGTAGTTCATAAATTTTAGTAACATTCCCCCCAAGAATGTTTTATTCTTTCTAAACGTAATAGAGCATCATAATTTGTTTTACACATGTAGCCATAAAGATTAAAGAGAAATGTATGCAGAATCAATGCAGTTCATAAAATGAATCATCTCCATTTTAGAGGAAGGAAACCTGAGACCTGCATACTACATTGCAAATCAAAGGCTTAATAGCACATAATCCCAGGTCTCCTAACTTGAAGGTGCCATGTAACAACTGTATGTATATATTTGAGAAACAACATTATATAATGTTTACTAATTATAATATCCTTTAACAATGAACCCAATTAAAAATGGACAGTAAAAGTTTGTAACATTCATAGTCTACCTGTCGTGTCAGCAGAAAAATCTATTTTTTCTTCATAGTCCTCTTCCTCTCTCAGTAGATTCTCCACATCGTCATCCTCAGCTTCTACAGCTTTAAGTTTAGTCTGTCTATTACTATCAGCTTCCTTCGTTTGAGTGTGCTGAAATCCCTTCCTGTCTGACTCTTCAACATCTAATTCATCATGCGATCCTTCTTCACCATCGCCCTCATCGAGGGAGGAGTTTTCAACCTCGGATTCTGATGCCTCTTCTGATGCCTCTTCTGCTGTGCAGTTTCCCGAATCTGTCGTGAGTGCTGCTTTTCTTTTCAGACTGTGATCCAAGTCTTGCGATCTCTTTTCACTATTTATTTCATATGGCTTAGATTCAGCTACTCTTTTGCTTGCAGCCTCAAATTCACTATCTGAGCTTTCATTTTCATAAGTCCTTTGCTCCTCCTCCTCATCGTCATCATCTTCCTCCATCTCATTCTCTTCAAGGGCAGTTTTTCCTTCTTCTCCTTCAGAACTCATCTCAAGATCATCATCACTGTCTGCAAATGCTGGCAGTTCATTCACAGCTTCCTCTTTAGCAACCTCTGCTTTCAGATGTTTGGCTCTCCCAAGAGCCACCTCTTCCCCTAATAGCTCTCTGTCACTTTCTTCCTCAGCATCACCATTGCTTCCATCCTCGGACATTGCTGCTTCTTCCTCATCTTGGTCATCGTCCTCATCACTTACTGCATCATCATTTTCTTTCTCCTCTTCTTCAAATAATGCCTTGCGACGTACTCTTCCAGTCTTGGAATCAATCTGTCTCTCTTCTTTTGGCATCACAAACCTGTTTTCCCAAAGATCACAACTGGAGTAAGATGGTAAAGTACAAGGAAATTTTAATGCAACAATTAAGCTTCGTGTTAATATTTCTTAAAAAAAAAAAATTAAAAAAAGGCAATCGAGTTCTTTCAGTATGGAATGCCTCTTGATTCAAGAATACATCTTATGGTACAGCCACAAATCATTCAAAAATATTCTT
>Ga0065711_1000030_pt1 | contig 123903 bp, 85 predicted proteins | sample Hoacrofraction12_FD_59098 | JGI IMG/M metagenome (GOLD analysis project Ga0065711, IMG submission 59098) | Hoatzin crop microbial communities from Cojedes, Venezuela - Epithelial fraction 12 v2 (version 2) | ecosystem: Host-associated > Birds > Digestive system > Esophagus > Crop | place... | reverse complement strand
TTATTGTTTAACATTGATAATTACCTGGAAACCAAACTCTCTGTTGCTGGACCTAACGTCCAGATGGGCAGGGGCTATACAAGGGACATAACTAGCAACATGGTTTATGCTTATGGTTAACAGATTTCATCCCCTTGGGTACATTTTCATAAGTTATTATTAATTGCCTATTTCAGATACTGGAAAGATAAAACTATTTTCATGGTGTTATGTGTAAAGTAGCTGGTTGGGGGAGTGGGGGTCTTGGGTTTGTGGGTATCACTTATTTTAGTTTTTTTCAAGAGAAGCTTTTCTCTTGAATCATGGTTTTAAAAGTTTTCATCTTAAATATTTATTGGGTTTTTAGGTGTGTATTTCACCTTTCTAGTTACTATTGCCATGTGTATATACATTTTTATTTCAAAACTAATTCTGGCATTTAGCATGTTCCGTTTCTTACAATTGATAAGCATACAGTTCTAATGCTTGTCAGAGCTTTGAAACTGCATTTCTAACAAAAATTATGTAGAAAACACCTCACTTAACCAGGTAATACAGAGCAGAGAAATTTTGAGATATCAAATCCTCCATTCAAAAGCAAAAATAGCATTATTTATTTTCTTTCTTTTAACATTTTTATCTTGAGGTGTGCTCTCAGTTATACTTTCTTTATTTCAGCAGAACTGGAAAATTCACATGAGAAGTATTAACACCTTAAAATAAAGGTGCCTTTTTTTTCAGTGTGCACACTCAAAGCATTTTCAGTTCTGATAAGTAACTAACTGGTCAAATTGTTTACTTTCTACTTTAAGTAGTTTTATTTGAAACTAAAAATGGGGTAGGAATAATCACAAAATTCAATCTCATTTTCACTTCTCATATATGTTTTCCTCTAGGGAAAAGTCTGGGACTATTGCAGAGCAGATTTATACCTATGCCCACCACAACAGAGCTAGCACATCATTGAAGCCAAATGATAAAATATATGTTTAATTATGGTTTTTTGTCATTTACTTATTAAGCCTGATGTCTTTTAAACTAGGACCAATTGAATGAAAAAATTGTTTTCTATCCGTCTTAGGAAGTTGATTATGATACATCGATCACTGCAGCAGGATTCATAATACTTACCTACATCACACACAACATCCGTGGGTCCTAGTTCATTCACTAATTCTCAACATATTCAGTGACTGATTTCATTACTCCCAAGAGCAGGTTTTGAGTTGGTTTTTTTCCAGAACAGAATCAAAGGAATAATAAGAGGACTTTGCCTATCCTAACACAAGAAGTTAAAGTTAACCTTATATGGTACCATATCTCACAATACACTTTTACACAAAAGAGACCTCCATGTTTGCCAGCCTGTATAGAATCAGTGAGGCAGGTGTATGAAAAACAGCTTGTATTCACACCCAGATGTGATCTGTTGCATAAGCCATAGTTTCTCTTTCATAACTTTCCTGCTGGGAATTTTAGTCACATAACTGTTCTTGTACAGACCACTACTAACTTAGCCATTGCCTACAGCAGGGAAAATGGATGCAGATGCAGCTCTATCCAGCACAAGAATAGACATTTTACTCCTAATGTGGACTACAGAAATCTTGTTTAAAAACATGTCAGCTGATCATGATGGAACTGGTATAACGGAAGGAGGTAAAAAATGTCTTCATCAACATTCTCCTCAAAGATTGTCTGGTTCCCCTGAGCACCTGAGAGTTTTTGCCTTCTCCTCCACTAAGGCAATGTGATGTAAATACTTTCTTTCAAGAAAAGCCAAAGAAGTCATCATGAGTTCAGAAATGGATTTCTTTTCCCACCCAGCCTAAACTGGGACAAGCAAGTTCTACTCATATGTGGGACAAGTTCTGTTTTCAGCTAGCTTTTCAGAAGAAATGCATACAGCTGCACTCAATTAGCTCTGCCAACAGTATCTGGCTCTGCACTTCCCATCCCCACCTACACAAACACGTAGCAATATTCCCAATCTGATTGACCTAATAACTGATTGGCATTGCTCCAGGCTAAAAAAATAACATATCCCGTAAAACCCTAGCTGGCCACCTGTGTCCTACCTTGTTGTAAGATAGCAAATACTGACATGTAGTGAAGATAACAGCAGAAATTTGTATTAACCCCTTTTAACCCCCCTTTTTATTTTTCTAGTAAGGTTTAAGCAATTAAGGGGATACATTTCATGTATATTTTTTCTTATCCACATACAAATAGATGCAAACGAAGAAGCAACTAGAACACGAATTCTCCACTCAGTGTTCATTAGATGCAGATGTGGGAAGAGCAGTTCAATGGATTACAGTTTAATTCTGATACCTTTGTCATCACAAAAGAAGAATCAGAGCTACCAGAGAGAAAAAATTCTACTTACCATAGTCACAATTAAATTAGATTAAACACGTTATCCCACTGCACACATTATCCCGTTGTGGAAAAGATCATTAGTTTTTATTAGGACCCAGAACAGGATGGGCCAGGAGTGCACATGACTGGGAAGTACCAGTCAAAAGACAGCAAATACTTGTTCTTCTGCTTTTCTGATGAAATCTATTTATTACAACTGATACTCATTAACAATTCAATTACTCAGGTGACTTTTCTTATTTTTTCAAAACACAGCTTTTTTCTATTCATTACCTTACTTTAAGTACTAGCTAAACTGAAATACAGAGGAGTTTTCAATTTCCCTTATTTTTAATTTTTTTTCTCGCTTCACTTCTTTATGGAACTGTAAGGAAAGGCAAATTTCACTACATCAGTCATAATTAAGGCTTGTCGCCTCAGCTGGAAACAGTTGGCCCTATCCTCCTTCTCTATCAGAGAAGCCCAGAGCACATTTTGCTTATGCAGCTTGTCATGCTTCTGCACAGGGCTAGACAAGTGACAGGCTCAGATCTGGATTTGGACCACAAATAAATCTGTGTATTCCTTGCCAACAACCCAGATGTGTGCTGGCTCCTGTGCTCTCTAGAGAAGCTGTTGCAGCACGTTACCATAATTTTCAGCCACAAAGGTATCCCAAAGCACTTTGTTTGCTCAGTGCACCTGGAACGGGCACACCGTGAAAATGATCTTGGTAAAATTACAGCCTTCTGGAGACACTAAATAGGCTTGCTCGGAGGCTTATCTACTGAGACAGCATCAGAGACACATTGTCTGGTTAGGCAGGCAGTGTTGGCAGCTGTATACAAGGTCTGTGTGCTGTTGGGGTATGCAGAGCTTTTCCCTCCCCTGGAGGGACATAGGAGTAGCTGCCAGGAAGCCCAAGGAAGTCACAAACAACCTAAATAGAGACCAGGTCTTTCTGGCTGACTCAGACCCTTCTCACAATGCTGTAAAAACAGGTATTTGGATGAGAACGTACATTGGAGCTGTCATCAAAAAAGCTATCAAAATAATGTCTCTTTCACATGAGGTACCACAACACACGAGAAATTTCAACAAAGCAATAGCATCACCATGGGACAAAATCTGTGACACTTTCTTCTGTGAAAAGGGATTGTGAACTAACAAGTCTTTGGTTTCTTGATGTCTTTTGTGAACTTAACATTAAAAGCAACCTGTGAAAGTCATTTGACAAGCCACACTTAGACGTGAGGTCTCCTATCAGATTTTTATTGTGCACCAGTTAATAGCTGCCAAGTGTTGCAGCCCATCACATTTCAAACCCCCGTCTTCTTCAAAGTCCAGCTATGAAGAGGTCAGCTATTTCCCTGTGCCAGCATATACTAACTCTTTGTGTTTCCCTTTGTGTAGCTGCATGTCTGATTTCAGGCTGTATTTGCACATTGTTGCAGTGAAGGTCAAGCAAGATACCAATCTTTATGAGCCGTCTAAAATCACAGCCCAGCCCCACAAAATTTCCATGTTCAAAACTCCACGTCCTTCAGCAGGACTTCTGCAAAGCATACACTTGCAGGTTTAGATCCCCGTAAATGGTACTGTCGTTATTATTTATACTATATCTGCACAGTTGGACACTGCGATAGCCAGAATGAGCAGATGCTCAGGAAATTATTCAGTGGCATATGGCTGACCTTGCCACCTCATAGGTTTTGAAGCATTGCTTATATTTCTTTTTTATATAATCATAGAAAACTATTTCATGTTTGCTCACGCTTGCTGAGAATAAGGAGGGCAATAAATCTGGATTACAGAGGAACCTGAGTACAGCTCACAGCAACAGTGAGGTTTAAATGGAAAGTCTTATCATTTGACTTGAAATTACATTATTGTAACATTTCAAAGGCTTGAGTGAGCAATTATAGAAGCAATATTTCTGTAGCACTACAAAAACATAAGTTCCTTCAGAAAAATAAAACAAAAACAAATCAGAAAAATGTTCCTGAAAACCTTGCCCTGAAAGTATTGCATGTATTTTCAAACAGCTCAGAAAATCTGCTATTTCTTATGCCCAAAATGAGTCCTGAGCATCACCTTACGTAATACAGCAAGAGAAAAAATTCAGCTTTAAACATACACATCAACAGCAAATAAAAATTGCAAAATGTAGTACAAAAACCTGTTCAGAGAAAAGTTATTAACCTATGTCACTGCTATGCAGTATTTTGACACCCATCTTGTGTCGTCATGGATATATGACAATGGATTACTTCTCAATCACAGAAATGTCACTGGTTTTATACCAATTGTCTTTGACTGATGGTCTTTATCATTAGCAATTCATAATTTTTTCTGCTCTCCTGTCAAGCTTTGGTCACTCAGTTAAACAGTGTGTACAGAGTTGTGGGACTTAGATCCCTAGTCACACAAGAATAATTAACACTTTGAAACTAATGACAGTGATATTTCATCTATAATGAACTGAAATTTATTCATATAAACTGTGTGATCTCTTCTTAAAAAACTAGCAGCACAGCTGACCACTTTTTCTTAGTCTTATTACTTCTGTCTGAAAACTGGCACGCCCTGAGATGGTGATGAGTGAATGTGAAATGTAAAGGTTGCCAACTGTAGCGAGATCAAAGACCTGTTTCCCTGCCTGTAAATTGCCACCAGAAATCTACTGTCACACACCACGATGCTGCAAGACATGTGCTGGCATTTCACTGGTCAAGAAATTATATAACCTCATATTGGTTTTCAACACCTGCACCGTTTACAAGCATTTGAGTCCTCGCCGTCTTAGTCACTGAGGACTGCAATGCAGTCTTATGACCTGTTAACCATGCGGATTCATTTCTGTTGTCGTGTTTTACTATAATTAAAACTGCCTGTTTAGTCACTTATAGTAAGTCTGAAAACCCAGCTTGAAGCAGAGGAGCAGGGAATGTGGACTTTCCAAGCCACACATGGGCTACTCAGCGTATATAAATAAAGCACTCAATTCACTTTTTCCACTTTCATAGTTTTGTTTTCCTCTGTCTCCTTGTTCCCATTCTTTTTCATCCCCACTTCTCAGACACGTTCTAGTATTGACAGCTTTCTACCCTTGTTTTCAAATCCCAGAAACTCCTCTACTGAAGAAAAGGAAGATAAGTGTCTCCTGCCTATGGTGAGAAGTAATACAGGATTTGGATGGCTCCAGGGAATCCACAACAGATAGTTTCCCATTTATAACTTTCAGACCCAATTCATTTACATGTTCAGATAGTACCATGCCATTGAATCTGGACTGAATGAGGAACTTAAACCATAATATGATGTTGGGTCCAGCTAATCCTACAGATTTAGGTCTGGGTCTTTAAAAAACCCTTGTTTGCTTAGGAGAGGTCTGGTGGAGGTATATTTACAAAGAAAACCAAAATTATGTACACAAGATGAACTGTAGACTTGTGGACATCAGACAGATAAATAAACTACCACAAATCAAATGCAAAACATGGAGATTTTGTCTGGAATTAAGTCAAGTCCCATCAAGAATTTTTAACAGAGTTTTTAAGTGAATGTCTTTCACTGGGTTATTTGGATTAAGATCTTCAACACTATCTGGAAATAAAGGACAGCAAGAAAAAGGACAGAGTATGAATGTGAGAACACGCTGAGACAAAAATACAGAGCAAGCCAGTAACTTCTTATAGTATGTCTGTAGAAGATATAGAGTGTTAATAATATGTTGGTTCTTTTATGCCCTGACTTCCCACAGTAGATCAGAAATAAAGTTGCTTTCGTAGCACACACGGGCGTTCTTTAAAATACACACTAAAGGCTGTGAAGGTAGTCAGATATTGTGCTGAAATATCTTTTTTCCCTCTCTGTCTTTAAAACTGGTCATCCAAGTCTATTTACGGCAATTCAGAAAATAGTAGGCTGAAAGATATTTAAAAGATGAAACAAGAAACAGAGAGAAAAGTTATTACTCACTGGTGACACAGCCACATTAGCCTTATTTACAGGGCTATGGAGCTTCTATGGCAAAAGCAGAACATGAAAGTCTTCTGACGCTTCCTGATTTTTCCTGCATTAGAAACATCACAACAACAGATTTTATCCCAGCATTTGTTCATGCCCAAGTGTGGCCCAAAGGAAGAACATTAAGATGAAAAAGGAGACATGGAGAAAGTGAATAACTCAGCAAAAGTTTCTGTCTCAATCTCCAGTGTAAGTATGGGATAGGGCAGGTTCACTGCAGTTATTTAATAAATAGATTCCTGTATCTGCTATAGAGTTGCTTTGAACAAATCACTTTACTCCTCAAAGTCACACTGTTCCCGTCTACAAAATGAAAACTTTGACACTTACATTCCAAATACAATGCTGAAAGGTCTGTAAGTAAAAATCTCTGTACATAAGCAGAGCATTCCTCATGCTTCCTCTACCAATAGCTGTACCACCCGTTTTCTCCAAATTTCTGAAAAAAAGTCTTATCTCCTCTGATATCACCTCTGCAGTGTTAGCTTACCACTTTTTTAAGGTTTATTGCCTGAGGTGCAAATGTAAATGGCAAGTTTTGATTTGATGTACAGTACTGTGCTTTCCAGGTCAGCAGGTTATACGCACTCAATATTTTACTTTCAACACTGACAATTTAACAGCAGGATTTTTGTGAATTTGTTCTCTTACAGCTGGCAAATTATTAAGCATTCTGGTAATCACAGTCCTAACAATGAAATAAAATGACAATAAGCATTACATGATTGCCAATGTTTCTCAGCTAAAACTTGTAATTATTATTTTTAATAAAATAAATACGTATGCCGTATGTACCAGTTCATAACCAAGCACAAGACCAGTACTTTTCCAACGGGAGCAGGAGGTGATTTCACTTCTTTTTGCTGCTCAAGAAGTCTTTATTTATAGGCTTCAGAAACTGACATCCAAGTCCTTAGAGGAAACATTTCCAGACATATCTTGACTGGAAGAAACACAACAGCTGAGAAATTGCATGATGGTCTACATTATTTTATTATTGAAGAAACAAAAGAGAAAAATAGAGTTTCTTTTGCTGTTCAAAGAAATCCAGCCTAAATTTTTTTAATCCAAGTAAAGAAATTATGTCTTTCCTACATAACGCTTGAAGCACACTTTCATCTGTGTCTGCTTAGATGTGAGAGGAGATTTCTCTCTGCTTATACTGGGGCAACTCTTCACTGACTTAGTGCAGTTGTCTTTTATTTATGCGGGTTTCACCAAGATTAAAATTTGACCACTTTTCTTGTGTTTGTTTATATAAGACATGAAAGATTATATGTTTTTCAAGTAATTAATAATCAAAAGACAAAACTAATAATAAAAAGCTTGTAAATTAAAATGTCTAGCAGGCTAAAGCAACATTTGATAAATGATTATATTGTTTCTGAGGATTACATTTTAATGTCATTTTAATACGTTGATTTTAAAGGACAATTACTGCATTTAAAGTCAGCTGGGCAGAACATAACTAGATTCAGATCTAATTTTAAACTAACCTGGATGTAACACTTCAGCAGAAATATATTTCTTAACTAAACAAAACTGCACTACATTATTAGAATGTGGGGAGTTTTTTCCTCTTTTTTCCCCAATATATCTATTAATTTAATTTCCTTTGATGTTTTTTCTTTTTTTCTATCTGTGATTTCCAATATACTTGGAATTTTTCCCTTCTCGGACAGTATACAAATTGCTTGACCACCTCTACAGAAATTAATTTGGAAAGCTGACATTCATTGCCACCTGAGGAGCTCCTGTGCTGTGAAACAGGAGACCCTAAAGGCTACGTTGCTGCCCACAACCGTGCACTCATAGCATACTCCAAAGATGCAGAAAAGGATTAAAAGTGAGATGAAGGTAGAAGAGACCAAAATTTAGAATGTCTTGTTTATGGCAAAGATCTTTTCTAAAAAACGTGTTCTAAAAAAGATTTATCCTCTGTTGCTGCAATTTTTTTCCCTTGATGGAAGTTTAAGAAAACAGATTCTTTAAAATGGCTTAGGGTATCCGAAAAAAAACACTGTTTCTAGGACCCATGAGCAAATTCATAGGACTGGCAATGTTGAAGTCATATTTGCTCACCAGCTGGCAGACTGAAGGAAGATCATAGGGCTGACCGTCCAGGGCCCAGGACCCTGGAGTTTCTAAAGTCTAAGGCGAGCATTGATTTTTATTTCTATACTTGCCAAAATATTTTTGGTTCTCAAAAAATGCTTACTTTTCTAAATCATCTGTCCTATACTCATAAAGACATAACTTTTCAGTAGCAATCTGTGCCTTGAAAGAGAATCAATGGATTCTAACAAATACTTTGTTAGACATAATCTGTTCCTTTTGGAAAGCATGTCCAACTGTGATATAACTGATTTCATCTTTATTCTCAACCTTTAGGCTATCACTTAATTTAAATTAAAGATGCTCTGGCAACAGGGTGCTCACTGCCTTATCCATATTTGCACAAAATCCAGTGTAGCAAATGCTCTTAGCCATAGCCTTTTCCCCACCTAGAAGCATCCATCACAATGATGGATGTTTGTTCTTTTTAAATATTTGTGAACTATTTTATTTCTGGCACCTACAGACAGTGTTTTGCTCATTTGAACATACTGGTTACTTTTACCAGTTCCTCTAGATTCCTGGAGTTAACTGTTGTTTTGAAGTAAATTATAACTGGGACAAAACCCAAACAACATTTGAATAGAGAAACATGGCATAAAGTCCATCAGTGTGACCAGAAAGAGCAAATCACAGACTTATATTCTGCTTCATGTCTGAGACAACACAGGCTGGTTCAAGTGATTTTTAGCTGCAGTGAACTGGCTCTGTGACAGTCCTCAGCATTCCTCTTTTCGGCTTGCTAGCTGAGCTTCTTTCAGGAGCCAAACCATTTCCATCTTGCCCCAGACGATTTCCAGCAAAACATTTGTGTGACCAGGGACCTTCAGACTCTTCAAACTCTTTAAACCTCTGGGCTGCAGTTGATGAAGAGCTCTTGGACTCCTCTCAGCATTGCATCTGGCAGAGCAGGAGAGGAGGTAGCTGCTAGCATGGGGACACGATGAGTAGCTGAGGCAGGATGGTGGTTGCCATCACCTCAGCCTGTGCAGCTGTATCTGAGGTGTGGAAGTGTTCAACAATGCATAATGGGGTGTCAGTAACACATCTGACATTGGTAGATAATGTTAAATAAAATCAGAATGGAGGAATGATACAGTAAAAATGAAGCCTAAGAGCTTTTGAATATGTTAGGAGAAGCTCCAGAATCAAACATTTTCAGATTTTAAGGCGAGCCAAAAGAAAGGCACAGCACAAAAGCCAACAAATCATCTACTGGGAGGAAACTGTTCTTTAGCTCAAGACATCTACTGCTTGTTTAGAAAGGGATAGAAAGCTTTTGATATGTTGTGATGCTTGCATGGCAGCCGAAAGTAACTCACCACTGTGATATACCTCCTTTTGGCCTTGCCATAGAGGAAGAAGGGATTCTTGTTATTTATAGGTATCCAGAAAACGAGCTTTGTCTTCACCAGAAATGTCAACATCACCAATGTCTATGTTTAAAATATTTAGGATCCAAGTACCAAGACAATGTCAGCTAACATGGGTCTCATTTTCAAGAAAAAGTATTAGCTGGGTGTCATAAAGAAACTACGCAAATCATGGTCACTGGCAGAGTAACTGTACAGCTGTGCAACCCCAGTGTAGAAAGTCCAGGAGGTTTGCCTAGGAGGGCTGCTTTTTGAAAGTGGCAAATTTTCTCTAGACACAGGCATTTCAGAGTCTTCATTTGTTTGCGATTGGTCTTACTGTTGCCAGACCCATCATTTCAGGTCAGAGATTTCCTTCATCGAATCTCATACCAAGCTTCAAGAACAACAAAAAATAATAAAAAAATGGATATTACACTTGCCTAATTGTGAAATGCTGAACATGTTAAAAATCCCAAACTGCTGACCCTTGCATTATTAAGTTTTGCGCCTCATAGTATGAATTTTGTCCCCCTAACTTTAGCCTGTCACAAAAAAAAAAAAACAAAAAACGTAAAAGCAAGCAAACATATAGGGATATAGAACCATAAAAATCATAAATGGAAAAGACCTATGAGATCAGTTAATCCACTTCCCTGCCATTTTATTCTGACTCCTCATTGCATTTGGCAGTGCTTTGCCCAGTCTAACTCAAAATGTCTGAGGCAGTGGGGCAATGGGGTTTTGGTCCTAGGCTTCCCTTGCAAAAAGAAATATTAATTGTAAATCAGAAGACTATATTCTTGCATAATTTGTGTTCTTATATATTTCTATGTGAATTAGCTCGGTTTAGTATTTAAAACAAAAAAAAAAGAAAGAAAGAAAGGCCTTCAACAGCTTGGCTATAGAAACATATTGCTACAGGTAGTAAGTTACTATACATCAACTGATTCATGCTAATTCTGTGGGTCCACTTTCTTAGCCCATAACAAACAGTAATTCAGATACACCAAAGTTGCTTATACTTGGTGCATGAAACCAAAGGGCAGTTCAGTTTCAGGGAATTCCCTAACTGACTTCACTTATCAGGCTTTGGTTCACTTCTCAGACCAAAAAAAAAAAAAAAAGACCTTTCAGGTAAGGCTAAACTTGCTCCAAGAGCTCCAAGAGCCCACCCAGTACACACTAACCAACTGCTAACCGAATCTCAGACCAGAGTAGAGCTAGTCTGTGACAGAGGTGTGAGCCTGCTAAAGACCCTGAACTGCACAGACTGTGGACTTCAGAGTCTCACCACAAACTGTTTTGTTTTAAAGATGCTTTTTTTATTATGCATTACTTATTACTGTAGAGATTGACTTAGACTGCCCTTTGCACATCAAGCAATTTATTCACTTTTGCCACAGACTAAAATGACACATAGAAAAAGTTATCAGAGATCACAGTTGATCTGTCTGTGTATTTAAGCACTCAGATATTTTTAGCCAACAGTCAAAGATTTAAAAGCAGCTTAATATTTAAGTACTATTAAAAAAGTTTATTGACAAAAATATTGTTGATTTCTATTACAATAGAATATCAAGGTCCAAGAAGCCCAGTAGGACAAAGGACTGATTATGCTAAATTCTGTGATGTAAAAGATGATTCGCATCCTCCTGAACAGATTACTGCCCTGATGAGACAGGATATGATAAATCATTATAGGAGCCATTCAAAGGAATGCCTCGGTACAACAAGTAATAGAGAGTTGGGAATAGCTCACTCATTTATTAGAAAGTATTTAAAATTCAAATGTTCATGTCCATAAAGGGATTTCCTGAAATGTTATCAGAACATGAAAAGGTTGCAAATACCATGAAGCAGAGTTGGCTTAAAATTCAATGAAGCACTAACAAAAACTCTTCTTTGTAGATAACTAATTAATTAAAAAAAACAAGGAAACCATTACATGACTTCCTTAGCAAATTAAAGTGTAATTAGTAGATCTGAACAAGTTAATATGAATAAAACATCAACTTGGGAAATAGCTGTTCTTAGACAATTCCTTTTTCTCTATCAGCTGAAGTATAGGTTCATCTACACTGGCTATTTTCCTAGATTTTACAGGTATAATAATCTGTCCACTGCTTCTCTACTTTGGAAAGTTATTAAGTTATTAAGAGTGTATTTTGAAGAAATTGGGTAACCTGACACAGCCTCTTAGGAAATTATTTCCAAGCCACTTTTCCTTGCAATAGCGAAGCCAGCTTTTCAGTTCCAGTACACAATTCCACAGTGGAAAGCACTGACTCACTATAAACTCGGACTGCAAAATCAGATTCATTCAAAACATTTTGACAGGTTAATTTTGCACTGGTAGATTTTATGTTAGTGCCCCAATGTCTGTTCAGGCCAAATTTCAAATGCACTTTTCACAAATATTTTTTTGGTATTACATCCTTTCCATTCCTCTCTGGACCCTGCAACCTCCCTCACATAAAGTCCCTGTGTTGGCTTCCATTCTGGACATTTTCTGTACTTAGACTTTTGCTGCACACTGGTCAGTCCTTCAAGTCTTCCTTTAATCTGTAGGTCAAGGTAGTGTTACAACATGTCCTCATTCTCATGGTATCAGGCTTCTCCAGTTGCTTTTCTTGTCCAATAATTTCACATTTCTTCAATCAGCTTATGCAGGACCAGTGATATTAGACAGCTGACTTTGTTAGAGAGAAATGCTTGCCAACCTGGAGAAAAGCAGATGAAATAATGTCACATCATCCACCATAATGTCTGTCTACACGAGCTCAGAGATATCATTCACAGGATCAACACACTGCACTATTTTCACCTTGTTCGCTAATTTTGCAGTCTCTCTGGTGTGTTTCTCCTGGGAAGTGTCAATGTTATGTCTCCCTTTCTGTTGCACACGGAAAGTACACAAATAGACCCTACCACTAGTGCCATTGTCCCCTGATGCAGAAGGGAAGATATAAATTCTGTTGGTTGTTTATTTGTCTAGGTGCAGAGAAAACATTCATCACTCTGATTTTCAAGCTTAAGGAAGTTTTACCCTGCTGGCCAAAGCCACACAACTGAAGACACATCCAGACAGAATAGGTGAAAGCTTGGGAGTAAGGAAATTAAGGACATGGCAGTAAGACAAGATACAGTGAGTGAACACTACAGAGATGTCCTGAACAAATAGTCGGTGGCTGCGTTTGCTGCATAGCAAAGCAAGAAGAACTATGCTGAGACGATAAGAACACTTTCCCAGACCATAGAAAGACATCAGTATCATCTACAACTCATCAGCACCTCCCACATTGCCTGTTTCATGCATCTTGTATCTGTAACACAGCCCCTTCATGAGTGAGTTTACAGCTTGTACTGCAGGCCCTGCAAGCTGCGAGGAGCTTTGTGTCACTAGAAACCAGAAACGAACTGCTGTAGTGCAATTTGGTCTTCATTCCCCTCATGCTTGAAAACAATGTGCAATAAACAGAAGACAGACACACTTCTGATAAGGAAATGGAAGTCAAACAAAAATCTGACACTGGGCACCCTCCTTTTCAGGTAGTCAAGCGCGTAAGACCAAGCATAACTGGGGAAAGAAATAGGTGTTCTGCAACTTGCCACACTATCCAAAGGTCACTGAAGTGAAGTGTCCACTGAAATCTTCAGTGGCCTGTAACAAATGATTTCTCTCCCTTTCAGTGAAGGATAAGGCTTGATTACCGTATGCAAACAAGCCTCTTACTGACACCATCAACATAGCTAGAGAAGCTTATCTTCATAAAATTCACTATAAACCATTTGTGTAATTAGAAATCGTTTAGAAATTACTTAGAAATACCTTGAGGCAGAGAAACTTATGATTACTCAAGTACTCCCTGGATTATCCCAGCAATTAATGTTTTCCAGTCGAGGCGTGACTGGTAACAGTTTGACAAGAGTCACTGTTGTCAGACTACAGTAGGAACGGTAACAGTCATCTCCACGCTCTGTGGCATCCTGTGCTAGTCATCTACATCAAATTAGCAAGGGAGCTAATCTCCACAGATGCCACCTTCCTCAGCCTCAAGTTCTCCCCTCTCTGACAATCTTCTCACATTTGCAACACAAGCCATGTGTTCTTGTCATGAACTCAGACAGTGCAAGTGAAATTGCTTGGCTTTAGGAATCTACTTTTAGGTACCCAGTTTAGATGAAGGTATCTATACAACAGACAATATGCAATATCAGAATCCACTGACTGCTGGAAGAGTATTTGTATCCAGCTGTCCTCCACCTTCTTAATGTACTTGACAGTAATAAGGTATTCATTCAGTCATTCAGATGAAACAAAACTGTTCTGAGACACTTATATAAGTGCATCTGAAACACCAACGACAGCAATGGGAGATGGGTTCATGGTTTCTCAGCACAGGAGATGGCTTAGTGACTGTCTGTAGCTATTAGTAGCACAGACTCCACATCAACAAGGTAGAATGCAGTACTGCCAACACTAGTATTTTTGAGCATTTTTTTAAAATTGCACAGAGATTAGCAAGACCCCAGCTGTAGGCAAGGTAGTCTTTTCTTCCACAGTCTTTCCTGGTTTTAATGATGCCATTCCTCCATCTTTGACGCACCTATATTGCTATCACCCACAGAGTTGCATCCATGGTAATGGTCAGGTAGAAAGAAATGGGGGGCTGCCCCATGACAGGGGAATGAGCCAGGAGCCAAGTGTGACCCCAGCACAGAGAGAGCCTTCACCAGCAGAATCCATCCTGCTGTGGGATCTCAGAATGGCAGGCCAAGCAGATTCCTACATCAGGCACTGGTAACAGCATCCATCGGCATCCCCAAGAATGGTGAGGGGATCAAACAGGCCTAGGCACATCCAGGGGACAGGTCCAGTGATGAGCCACCTTTGATGCCGTCACCAAATACTTTTGCCAGATGCCTGCGTTGCAACATAGGTCTGAGGTCCATCCAGAGGTATGGTGGGAGACAGGGCTGCAGGCAGGAATTTGTCTGACAGTGCTCAGGCAGGAACCATATTCCTGGGCCGGAGATGAAACGAGGTTCTTGGGCAGGGATGTGGGTCCCAGATGAGACTGGGCAGGTCTGTGAAAGCCTCCTGAGGTCCTTCAGGCCCTGACAGTAATACAGCAAGGCAACTTGCCAAAATACACTGCTACAAAAACCACGGTTCACACCCATATTCTACAATTTCTCCCATAAAGCAAAATGAGCCCCATATAAATGGTGATTTCTGCACCAACTAGCAAAAATATACAAGGTGATGATAGTGTAACAAAGTGAGTTACTATAACACAACATCCAAAATACAATCAGTTATACCACAGCTTATGTCAGTGCAAGACAGCTCTACACGAGACCTATTAACAGCTTTCAATCATTACAAGTGAGTAAAAGCAACTGTCATCGCCATCCTGGGAGAGGTACACTGTAGGCTTTCAACTTCTTAGGTGAAACTGTCAGGTTAGTCTATAAACCTCCAAAAGTATAGTGGTATCTATGTGTTTTTTATAGCTGAAATAATTTACTCAAAATATTGATTTGTCTGGCAGGTCTATAGAGGAAATCCGTGCAACTTCTGAAGTAACATAATATTCACGCAATTGACTCTGTACTACCAGAAGGCTTGAGTAGACTGTACTGTTTATCCCTGTGTAGTGTCAGACTGAGTCTTGCATGGCAAGTCCCAGCCACTGTTAACAACAAAGATCAAAGTGCTCTGATTATTTCTCTGTGTGCCTTGTAGTGGCCTAGCCCCCTGCCTAGAGTTTCTTATGCTTTCATGCCACTAGGCACCACTGAAATCACACAGCAGAATGGTGGGAGAATTCTCAGGCACATTGAATCCGGGCAGTTTCAAACACAAGTACACAAGCAGGATTTTGAGATCCATTTCATGTCAGGGCCACATTGAAATCAAGATTTTTCCAAAGAAATTCCAAGTAACTCCCTTTCCATGAAGAAAACATGCCTTAGAATACCTACTAGCCAAAATATGAGGCAATCTATCCAATATGTGGGAAAGTGCAAAACCCCCCTCTGAGTCATACGAGAGATTAAACCAGCACGTTGTTGACTCTGTCTCTCAAGCCCAGAGTATTGCATTATTTATATAAAGTGGAATAGCTCCAGGAAGAGAAACTGTAAGAGTCTGACAGCATCATCAGCAACTTGGGCATTTTCCTAGGGTGCAGGATCAGCTATCAGACAAAGCAGTCTGTCCTGGAGTGGTGAATTACCGACCTCATGTTACATTTCATGGCTACCCTTCACTAAGAGTAGTGGTGCAGAGTGCCTTACTGAATAATTAGTGAAAAAATTAATTTTGCTGTTCTTCTAAACTAACTATGGGCTCAAAGGGATGCTTAATATGACATTACAATCTCTCTTTCTCTTCCTTTCTCCCCAAGTACTAACCATATCCAGCAAGCAATAAACAGCCTGTTTCACTTTATGGTAAGAAATAAAGTGAACTTTATTACTTCTCCTTTACTATCTTCTCCCCTTTCCTACAGAGGAACCAGCTTCTCTCTTTGATGGTCTTGCTGAGGGTTTATCTATTTAAACTTAGAAGAATTGTTCCTAACTGATATTTAGCCTTGAAGTTTGCTGCTTCTATTTCAGACCTTGTGCATTTTTCCCAGCTTATACTAGCTGATCTAAGAAAAGATATTACCTCTACATATGAATCTCATCCAAACTTCAGGCATTGACAGAGAACTGGAATACAACCTGCTGTATTATAGGTGAAGCCATAAAGCTATTGGTCTGACTTTATACCATTTAAGGCTTTCAGATGAACTTTGGAGGATTTAATAATCAGAGACCTGAAGGTAAATGAAATAAATATAAAGAGGGTTTGCCAAAGGTCAACCATGGTACATTACTTCAGTGTTTCTCTTCAACCAAGGTAAATGTGGTTAGATACATGTGGACCAGATAAACTGTGAACCTCAGTAAAAGATTTAACATAGTGATACAGGAAAAATATCTGGCATGTTGTAAAAAAAGAAAAAAGAATCTCATACAAGACATTTAACTGGATAAGGAGTGGCTAAAATCAGGTCACATCCTAAAGCAAAAGGTCCCTGCCTGCAAGAAGGTTAAAAAAGGAACTCCTCCAGAGCTGTCTTAGAAGTAGCATTATTGCTATTTTGAGTGGTGATATTTGGCACAAAATGAAGCAGTGAGTTAAAGAAATTTTCTGGAGAACACAAAGGTTGTCACCAGCACAGGGCAGAGTGGACTGAATTTCAAAGACAAAAGAAACAGATGACCTGAAGGACTGAAATAGAGAAAGTGGCACAAAAGGCAGGTCATGAACTTAGGATATAATTTAAATTTCTCTTATAAGCTGGAGCTTATCAGTTAGAAAAAATAGGAGGAGAACTAGGTGGGTGCGTTAATCGATTGGAGAGTGTTTATGAGCATAGCACATCTCTAGAAAAGATAAATGTGATTCTTGATTCAGACAGTTATATCCCAACAAAACAAGGAAGCATGTAAGGTACCAGTACTCAGTTAGAACATGACATACCGTTCTCACTGCCTGTGTTCAATGAAACTGCAGAGAAAGGCCATGAGACCTGTCACGAGATCAAGTTTGAGAAGAGCCCAAAGTCCTTGACTGATTTATCTTCAAAACAAGGAAGGAGAGGGGAAGTGATTTCTGCTGTAAATATGGAGCTAAGGGAAGGGTGACTTGTCTCTTGAATAAATTCAGGTTGTAAATTAGAAGAAAACGTACAGTACTGTGCACAGACAAGTTCTGGAGAAACCTTTCACTGAAAATACATGGAGCAAGAAAAATAACTTATTTCAAGATGGAACTTGCCAAATTATCAGAGGGGTTATGCAGTCAGGTTATCCATAATAGCTGAGGGCAGGAGGTCCCTCTCAGTCTTTTCTCCCTTAATCAGAATAAGGAGCACCTTACTTCCCTACATTTTTCTGTTCACCCAGTGGTACAAGTGATGGGAGGAAGAATCTGTCCAAGAAGTGGAAGTGCTAAATTCTGTAACAAATTATATACACTATGATGCCAGCTTGCAGCTGGCTGAGTTCAGATTCCTGCACTATTCAGCATATTAACAGCTTAGCTGGAATCCTGTCATGTAGTCTACCAGGTGCTCTGACAGGCCAACACTTCACAAGGGGTGAAAAAGAAATCTACTTATCTGTCACTCACTCAGTAGCACAACCCTGAGACAAACTGTGTTATTCAACATGTTCCTTTCAGATCTATCCATTTTCTCAGAGGGGATCATATTGAATTCTTGCAAGTCATACGAAGTTATGTTCCAGTGATCTGCACTTGTCAAAGAATAACTGTTTCGCCAGAGCCAAGTTATGACATCAGTGACACCTGCCAAAAAATATAGCACAGATCAAATGTGGCATTCAGAGCTTGTGCCCTGCAACTGTCTGGTCATTCCACTTGGTGTGTAGCAGACTTCACAAAATGAGACTGTGAGTTTGGGTTTTTTCCTCCCCTACCATTAAACTAATTCATAATAGCAGATGTCATCACTTCCAAATAAAAATGAATGACGGATAAAAAGATTTCATCAGTTACTCCTGGCAGTTGGAGTCCTCTTGAAAAGGGGAACCCAGAGGTAAAACTGACACTATTCAGTAATCACTCAAGAAATCCATACTTTGACAGAAGAGGAAGCTACTATACAATCAAAGTAAGCATTTATATTCTTGTATTTTGGCCAAAATAAGATTTTCTCTTCCTATCTTGATTATTAAATTCACCTACATGTATATGCATATACATTTATTTTACTTTTTGTTAAATCTTGTGAATTTGAATAATGCTTTCTTCTTTTTCTCCCCTCCATGACCTTGAATTCTGTATATTATCGTATACTTATTAGAAGACAATCTGATCTTGTCTGATTTATAAAATGCCAGAGTTATTCTGCTTCTGTTTTGTTTTACTCTAATCTTAGCTTCAATTATTAATCTGTTATTTGTTCCTATGTCTGTTTTTGGTATTCTAGAAATTCTGTATTACACATACTCCAGCTGAAAGGAAAACCACCATAAAATGAACATGTAAGGGGACGCTAATCTTAATTATGCACTCTGTAGGCTTAATTTAAAACTTTTTAGAACATACAGCTTTTTTTTTTTTTAAAAAGTGCACCATAAACAGGCTCTGAACTCATACATTGTACTGTAATAATTCTATATCACTGGAAAGTGTTCTGTGCTTGGGCAAACAAACCCCAGTGAAGGGCAAAAGGAACAGGAGACTAATTAGTGGCCTGACAACAATAAAATAACTGAAGGTCGTGATATGACCCAAGGGACTGAGTCTAGATGAAGTCAAAGATAATCTTTCCATTGTTTATAATGGTCTTCAAAAAAATCTGAAGTGACTGTGGAAATTCTTTCAGAAACATGTTCATGTTCAATATTAAAATTGACTGAAACCTCAAATTCATCGAAAGTGTTAAACTTAGCCCTGTCTCCACCTTTTAGAAAGGAAACATTTTTTAAGATATAAAAACCCAATCATTCCTATTAAAGATTTTCTTCTTTCAGCAATCACTTTGGAAATAAAATCAAGAAATATTCAAACATTATTTTATCTTATTGGTTAAAATATTTTCTAATAAGAAAAAGAAACCATAATGTTGTTGTCTTTTTATTAGCTAAACCAATTGATTTTTTTTGATTATGCATAATTCACATTAAAAACTACTTTGACATTTTTCTCAAAATATGTTCAGTTAACAGCTTTACTAAATGCATTATAATACTTCTTATTAAAAAGTAAAAGATTTTCAGAGAATCTCATTATTATGCACAACTGTTATCTCTGTACACAAAATACTGAATTTTGAAGCAATGGCTAGCTCAAGACATGTTTTACATAGAAAGACTGACAAAGGGTAAAAAATGCTACCTGAATTTTCAGACAAGATTTTCTACTGTTGCTTGTTTGTTTTAGATAAAGCTTACTAAAAATAGCATTTTGGTTCAAAACATCAAGAACTATTTTTGACTCCAAAAATAGCTCTGGTAAGAATCCGAAGTAGAAATACAATTACAAAGCATGTAGAAGATAAATTCCTTGCATTAGCTATTTGTTCAAACTCCTTTTTGTACTTCAGTGGAGGTTGTCTGAGATTACAATAATTCAAAAACATGCAGACCAGGAATGGGCTAAGACCAGAGCATTTGGAAACATACTAATTTAACACCTTTCCAAAGCACATTCAGGCTGCAGATCAGATTAAGAGACAGAAGGTTGTACCACTGGCTGTTTCCGTATTAATTTTGTGGTAGTGAATAAAAGTAGTGCATATAATAACTCCCAGCTAGAAGCAAAATTTCTTCTCCCTTGCACTGCAGAGATCTGTTGAAGAAAAACTACTCATCATTCACACTTTGAACCTTCTCTAAACATGCTCTGGGACAGCAGCTTAAAGAGTTTAAACCAACATGTTGTACGCAGATGCTATCTGTGTTTCATGAGTGACTGGCTGCCTTACAGATTGCTGTATGGCTGTGTGATTTACAGTTTAATTATAAATGTAGGATATGTTTCTGACAGCTGAGTTTCAGAGCTACCAAATAGAAAAGCCACTTTAGTGACAATCTAGTTCTAGCTTTACTTAACTTTTGTTTTATCAGCTTGGCTCCCAAAAAGGCAGCCAACTATATTTCAAATGGCTGCACAACCTATACAAAAATACTCCCTCCTCAACGATCTTGGTTGAAGATTTGATAAAGGACTCTGCCTTGCACCAGTGTTATGCACATTTTAGTAGGGCTTCATAGGAAATGTACTGCAGAAAGTTTCATAACATAAATTTTCAGTGCATAACTGAAACTTACACTGATTCAAGTCCTCTGAATGAATCATTTTGAACCTATGGAAGTGTTGTTGGTTTTTATTTTACTTTCGTGTCAGTGGAAAAACACGTTAAAACAACCTGCCATTAGTAGCCAGAAAGACACCTACTTGACTTTCCTTTAATTTCCCTGGAATGGCACCTCGCTATCCAAAATGAAGATAATGATAAAGGACCTTGTATCCTTGCTCACTTTCCACACACATAAAACTGGTGGAGTGGCTCTAAGAAACTTTTTTTACTTACAGAGAGAATCTAACTGTCATGCTAGTTTGTGAACTCTGAGTTATCTGAGTGAAGGAATAAAAAACAAGTTTGCCAGAATTAAGTCCTATTGCCAGTGCAACTCCAATTTATGTCAGTGGCATATCTAAAAAGAAAGCAAAAAATCACTCAACAACAACATAACATACTTTCTAGAGCAATAATAAAGAATTGATTTGATACAAAGAAAGCAAACCTAGAGAATTACTCGGAAATCCAAACCAAGCTCCTAAGTAGACTCTTTCAATTAGGAGAAAAAAAAGATATTACATGGTAAATGTGAATTCTACTCTCTACACATGGATGTTGCAATACCAGGCCCAAAGAAAGAATGCTTTCACACATTATAGCACAAGAGATGCTGGCTAATAATGCCAGACAGCACCACCATCAAAAGACTTACATCATGGACTGTGGCAATACTGTGTGCAATATTTGCTGTCACTCACATTCCTAGGAGCCACCATCAAGTCAAATGTTCTTGGCTTGCCAAAAGTCCCATAAACATACCAGACTAACATCTGCAGAAGTAACTTCATCTTTTGGGTACCTGTCTGACCACAGCTTGTTCCTCTGAGAAGAGCAGCCAAGATTCAAGGCAGCCAAAACCCACATGCACCCCAAAAATATCTAACCAATTTAGTCCTCAGGTAAAGACTGGAGGCCTTCTTTGTACCACTTGAAGAACTTCTACTAGAAGTTTAATAATCATAAAAACTTAATCTGTAATGAAAGGTTAATGTGTTATGGCAGACTCTTACATGAGGCAAAGTATAATAGGGCTTGGAGGGCAAACCGATTCAGTTCGTCAGCAGCTTACACTTGGCTTCTGAGGCAATGGGATAATTATCTGAAGAGTGTCAAGTGGGCAGCTGCTACTGATTGAGGAGCCATTAAATGGTGCAAAGACCCAGGTGACCTGCTGGTCTGGGAATGATGAAATAATCATATTCCATGACTCACTGTAACAAGCTATTACCACAGCATTTATTCTAACATTACTGAAAGCCTATAGAATTAAGATACAGACAGGGCATGTTAAAGTGTGTCTGTGACATGCATACCTTTTTGCAGGATGAAGCCTTAAATAATACTGTTATTTTAGGGCCTCAGAGTGAGACAAAAGATCATTAAAAGATTACCTGTATTCCTATTTAGACCACATAATTGATAAACAAAGCTCTTTTAGCAAAAGGTGGTAACAAAATTGCTGTACCCACGCCAATGTAACAACTCCTGCTGTATCTCGCGGTGGTACACCTACAGCATCCCCAGTCCACAGCAAAGGAAGCACCAGGAAACTGCCTCAGAGGAAAATATCTGATTGTTTTGGTGATATTACAGTTTTTGCTTATCTTGCTGTGAAGAGGACCAGTATCCTAACCACTCAAGCATACCTGATGCTCCATCACATATGATATTATATGACATGGACTAACCAATTCACACTTACTACTCCAGCTGGACTGTGCCGGTCTTTAAGATACTGCTCTTCTCTGTTGAAAAAATACTGCATCTGGAAGTAGCAGAGGTTTTTCTTTTTGTTAAGCAAGTTTTTCAGTTTGGTCAGACTTAGTCCAAGTTTGGCAAAATTATTCGTTATCTATCTTTCTAAAAAACAGATTTGTGAAAATGATGTCAAATTTAAAATATTCAATCTAGGAAGATGCCAAGATCTTACTTATGCACCCTTTTAAAACTTCAGGAGTTTAAAACACAGTGTTTGATAGGAAGACCTTACACAAGTCTGCCTTCATTTTGTTGCATGTGACTGTCCTTGTCTTTTTCTCTGATCTTTCGCTTACAACATTGCACAGATCAAAGGTTTCCTCAGACTGGCCTACATTAGCACAGCCTTCATAGTATTTATCAATGATAGTTCATAACATATGACATTGTCGTAGTTTAGTATGAAGCAGACTTTTAGCTATGAAGCAAACTTTCAGCTATGAAGCAGACTCACAAGTACATCTCAGGGTCTATGGGACATTAATTCACCAGCATTACAGAGTGGACAGTTGGCAACAGTATCTAGCGACAGCAGAATATAGCTGAACACAACGAAGCAAAGGGATTTCATATGAACCCTCAAATAAGAGCTTTGATCCAGTCACAGAAAACTCAGGAGATTTTTTTCTTTCTTGCATCCTTCCACTTACTGGAGGGGCTTAGTGGAGCAGACTGATACATGAAATCCTGCTTCACACCTGAGACAGAAGTCTAACTGGTTGTTGGTACCTTATTTAACAGCAAAGCAACATCTGGCCAGCAACAAATATAGTATATGATGCAATTTTTGTGATTATTTCCTTTGGGAATAAACAATAGAACTTAACTTTTAAAAGTACCATTAAGATCTGATAACCAATGCATATTTGGTAATATCAGCAAGTATCTCAGACATGCTGAGAATTTTAAAATCATCCATGTTTGAATAATATGCATTTAGCAAGGAGAAATTCACCTCATTTCTGTCTTTTTTCTCATTTATTGGAACTCGTCTCTATATTTTAACAAGCTCTACTTTTAACAGTATTTAAGACTGAGTTTTGATAAATTAAATAACAAGGCCATAACAAGCTCCCTAGGGCTTTGCACTCCATGTGCTTCAACTTTAGATCCATAATTTCCCTGCATATTTTGTGCTTGATATCATTTGGAGTAGTAAAAGGAATCATTTCAGAGCAACATATTTCCAGTGGATAATAACAACCTATGATCTTTTTTAAAACTACAGGAGGCAGAAAAAGCGAAAGCCCTTCACAATATCTCCTCTGAACTTCCGTGATGATGGCACTATATTTGAAAGTATTTTTTTCAAGTTCTTCCAAAGCCACTTAAAATCTCACACATATTGAGGCCTCCACAATATTTCAGGCAACTGTGCCATCAGTAGTCATTACTCAGTAACAAAAATATAGATATACCATTTAACTATCACCCCAGGCCTGTTTCAATGCCTTATATTGTGCTTCAAGGCAGAGGAAGTATTAGTTACCTGTTCTTCTCAGGTGACATAACTTGATTTTCAAAGCACTTCATGAGGAAAAAATTGCAAGGGACTAAGCAACACAGTATCTGCCTCAGGTTAGGCTCCTGTCTGCTCTGACCTGCAAATTGCTTTTCAGAAAATGAGCAAGCATACCAACTTTAGACATCACCAGATGGGTGGTCAAGATGCAGAAGAGCTGAAGAACTTCTGGGAAAAAGTCATCCAAGAGCAAACTAAGCAACGAGAAGGTGAAGAGTCTAGGTTAAGTAAAAGCGCCTTGAACAAGTAAGTGGTATTTTTCTCTTTTGCACAGACAGCAAGGCATGTCATCACGTGCTTTAAAATAAGGTAACCTGTTATTGTACTGCTTTATTCATAGCACAGATTGTGTTCTGGATCTTTGGCACTTTTCCTTTCACAGCTGTTTGTCTCATATTTCCATGGCTCTTCTGCATGGAAACTCAGACACCCCTTACCCCTGAACCTCATGAGCATTCTTCAAAGGCCTTGGAGCATAGCCATGTAAAAATAAAACACTTTGGCACTATGGCTTGTGACAGCCAGAAAATATCAGTATTTTTACCTGGAACTGGTACAGCTACAAAAATGAATAAATTAGTATTACATTAAAGGGACAGGCAAACCACATAATTAATGTGTAGCATAAACAAATCCGCAGCATCTTTATCATGTTTAACAAGCCCTTTACATCATATCAGCCCAAAGATAGAAATGGTACAATCAGATTTTCCTGTCCCATGAAACACATTTCATAAGCATTCCTACTATAAAACAGTTAGAAAATAAGGCTATTCAATTTTGTTTTTCCCAAAAATGGTATAAAACAACAGGCACTGACTAGAAAGAGCTGTGCCTGTGGTTTAGACACTCTGCACAAGTGTGGCAGACTGCTTCAAATACTTGCTCAACCTGTTGCACCTCGGAAGTTCGAACCAGGATCTCCCACACACTAAATGAATCCCCTGACTAATAACGGATAGAGAAAGAGGATGAAAAATACCTGTGTCCCTTGTGTTTTTCTGATGGGCTTTCCTCCTGAAGTCGACAAAGGTTTTCCTGCGTAAGCTTTCCTCAGAACTGGGACATTCACATAAATTAGTTTTACTTCAATGAGCTGGAATGTAGTGTAAAGGGCTTTTGCTTTAAAAATATTCCAAGTACTCTGACCCTAATGCCCAAGGAGGAAGCTACTATCATCATCTTAAAGATAAGGAAATCAAGATCTGGGCAGGCCTTGTATCCCAACAAAGTCACATGTAGACAGTCCTGCCCCCAGTATCCTACTCCGGCTAGTCAGTAATATTCCCAAACCTGAATCAGCAAGCTACTGGAGAGAAAACTTGTGTAATAAAATCAAGGAAGGTGTTCAGCTGTACTGGAAACTTTTGTCATGCTATCTTCACAAAAAAATACGGCAACAAGACATCGCAAACCAATTGCATTTAGAGGGGTAGATAATATTTTTAACTTCACAAAGTTAAAAATGCTAAAAGCTTTTATAAGCCTTTCTCTGAATAGAAAAAAAATGTGCAGCAAAAGAGCTTTGAATGTGTCTTAACTTACATATTCAATATGTCTTAACTAACTGTTCACAACTGAAATAGACTCAATAAAGTTTCTTCAAGGTCACTTCACCAAAGCCCCAGTTGTTCACAAAGTGTTCTCGAACTTGAAAAAAAGACGCTTTTGGAGGTAATAGACTCTGTCATTACAAAATCTATAGGTCCACTACCTCATGTAAGTGGCAGCCGGGATAATTATACGGCTCTAAGGATAGGCAAGTGTTCCCTCTGTGACACACAGGACACTAGCTGACAAGGAACACGAGTGCTTCAATGGCAAATTTTACTAATTGCTCCAGTTTTTTGAGGCTTAACTGTATGCACAAGAGAATAGTGAGGACAAGACAGGGTAGACCAAATGAGAAAAGTTTAAAACACAATCTGAAATCAAACTCAGAAGCCAGACTAACCAAGTATCCATGTGAAACTGCTACTGCTGAGTTATTCTCATATGAAATCATTGGCTGCTGTTCTTTTTAGCACACCAAATGTAATATAAAAACCCATATATTCCATGATACATTTGGCATTATCATATGATATCCAATCCTATAGCATTGCTGGGTCAGGTGTTTCATAACACCATTTCCTTTGGAAAATGACCCAGCCAACAATATCTTGCAGTGGTCCCTAGTGATTTCCTCTTCTGTCTGTACTATACTTGTGTCTTGAAGCTATGTGGCTTCTCTTGCATCTGACATCAATTCCTTTCACTAAACACATACAAGGTCTGCAGAGTTTTTGGGTACCAAATGGTTGCCTTTTCTTTTTTTCTTTTTTTTTGTTCAGAGTAAATCCAAGTGGACATATTTAAAATTCTTCTTGCTCTTCTCCACAGCATTTTACAGTAAACTTGAGGGTTGGGGGGCGTAATTGTATTTTTTAATTTATACATTGAATGACCTTACTGGATAGACTGCACTTCTGTGTGTCTTTGAGAATACCCTAGAGGAAAAACCAGAGCTCTTCACACTGACAGTGTTTCAGCAGTTGTTTGACTCATTAGGAATCCAGCAATGTCAACTACTGATAGCATCAGCGCTATCCCTTTCTCCCCTGCATTCCCAATCTAGCAAGCTAGAGAGATGTGTACATGGTAAATAAATACGGGACAAGTGCTACGGTGATGAAAGAGAGGAAGGCTTCGACCCTGCTGAAAAGCCCTGGATACATTTGAAGGATTTGGCTCAGCACTTGCTAAGCGCTTGTCCTCTCTTTGCAGGCTCCGCCACGAATGGACTCTGCGTCTGGAAGGCCGAGCAAGGCAGATCCAGGCACAGATGAAAATGCAGAAAGGACAGATGATGCTGCTGTCCATCGAGGCTCTTCCCTTACCAGATAAAACAGTTGCTTAACGTTACTGTGAAAACACAGAAAGCATTGGGCCTGACTCTGACTTTCTGCGAGCACCTATAAACCAGCAGTTACACTGCTGAACAAGTGAAAGTTCAGAATCTGGCCCTTTTCCAGACTATTTACCAGACACACTAACAAAGTCCTACTGAAATTCAGTGTAAAAATAAGGCCACAGTATGTAATCTTGAAAAAAATGTAAAGGGATAGATGAGAAAGAGAAACAGACACCTTTAATCCTCCATGATGTATTATTACTGCTATGCAGCAGGACTTTGTTATGTAACTCTGCATTTTCAAGTGACAAACACATAATTCTAGGAAAGAGGATCGCTTGTTTAATAGGAATAATACCTTCAGATGGCTGCATGCAAAATTGCACATTTCCATTTACAGAGCTCACAGAGTGTGGTTTAATGCAGATATAAGCTGTTCTGCCTGTCTTGATGAGCTACAGTGAAGGGAGTTAAGGATTAGTCTGCTCAGCTGGACAGAAGGAGAAACATATTCTTTAATGGAATCAGGAAAAAATAGAATTAGTTTTTCTGATCAACATGTAAGAAAATTTACAGATCTTAACCATTACATGAACAGAGGACAGGATTTTGATTTCTGTGGGGTAGGTAAGAAAAGGACTACTGAGGTTATTATGAACCAGTCTGAGAAATGTCAGAGCAAGTGAGTATGAAAGAGAGTTTGAAATAGAAGGCAGCAAATCAGTTCATCATGACAGCACAGGAATGCTTTGCCAGGTATCACTTGCCATACCTGGTGTGCACTAATCCAGACACTTGCTGCATTTCATCTTCTTCTAGGTCAGGTGAAATACAGGGAGGAATAACTAAACACAGGGTAATAATACTGTGCTATGTTTACCTTTATGTCTCTGTATCTAAATACCGTATCTTTTGGAAGAAAACATTTACTTATTATCTCTTCAATTAATTTCTTCAATATGCAAGAGAAGAGCCCTAAGTCTAAACAACTATTTTTCTCTAACAAGATTGAGCCAGAAGGAATTTTACCTTGCATCTTTGTTTAGACTGAAGAAGTAGATACGGATATAAGTGATAAATTTCAAAACAAAACAAAAATTAAACAATTTTGACATCACAGAAATGCTTTTTTTATCCTTGTAAAACATTTCATTAAAACACACAAGTTTACAGAATATTCCCACTTTTACCTAGTGACATTCTCCCACAGAAAAAAACATGTTATCACAAAAATGTTTTTATTCCACAAAGAATTAAATAATCCTTTATATATAATGTTCTTTGGTTATTGAAATGTTTATTCAATAAAATGTTCTTTGGTAATTTAAAACTGAACAGAATGCAGAATCAATCTCTTTTCATCTAACCCAACCCAAAAAGCAATTGTTTCTCCCAGTGTTTTTTTTTCTATTGGAAAAGCAATGCTGAAAAATAATAAAGTTGTAGCTGCTTTTGTCTTTGCAGAATGGTCTTGGTCTTCTGTGTTTATTTATTTCCCACTATCCTCTAAAAAGTTCTTTTGTTGCCACCCAAGTTAAACATTATCTCTGGCAAAGAAGAAGAAACATAACCTGAACCTGCTGCCACTTGCATAAAAAATGTAGTAGCTCACTGCTCTGTAGCAGTAGCTCAGGAACATAGACAGGGCCCACTGAAATGGAGAAATGCCAGATTCCCCACTTCTGAAAACAGATCTGCTAGATTTTCTAACTTAAGCACTACTTTACGGTGTTGTAATGCCACCTACATCAGTGCAGCTTACTCTACTCCATGCCATCATGACAAGAGAAGATCCAAGATAAGCTGGTCTAATAAACATTTATTGTTCTTTTACATTTAATGTCTACATTTTTATTTATTAGGAACACGTTTATGACCATATACTTGACTGTTTATGAAGTTACATAAGACACAGGAAAAAGACCATACAATAAGATGCAATCCAGACACAGCAACTTTCAGCACTCCCCAGAGAGTACCCAAAAACCACCTTAGGTCCCCAAGCAGTAGCTTGTCCATCAGAAGCTCTGAGGAGGTTGAGGGATGTGTGAAATCACTTCCTCTACAAGCAGGCAGCATCATATTGACTACACGCCAGAGAAGTGTTGTGGGCACTGTTCATCTTTGCGAGTATATGGAATCCATTTTAGTCGTGAATGGATTTCTGGCACATCCACTGCAGTGCAGAACATGTGTATCACAAGTGTGAAAGACTAAAATCCTCCTGCTCTTAGTCAAAACCACCTCTTTGCTAGTTGTTAAAGTGCATAGACATTAGTCATGCTTACCTGTTCTAACGTATATTTTACAGGACAGCAGCATCCTGGCACCTCCATGATACTGAACACCAAATGATTTCTGTTCCCATATGTGAGTGTTCATCCATTTTTCACTGCTACTGCACATACAGCCAGACTGCAAACGCAAGCAAGTACTAGAAATAATAAAGGCTAGCGGCCGGATGTAGCCAGATATGCTGCTTGCAAATTGCAAAGCTGAAGGCAGACTGTAAGGTGATGGGTAGTGTTTTGTCATTTCGCTTTAGTTACTGAATTGGTGAAATTCAAGCCTGAAATTAGGCATTTCAGACACGCCTGAAAATGTCAAACATGACTCTCATTTTAAAAAGCCAGCAAAAAAAAGTCAGTTCAAGTTAAATTGTTCTATTCAAAAAAATCTGTCTCATTCGTGTACACTGCCCCCATTGATAAGGCAGGACATCCAGTAAGCATAAACTGTTGGCAGATTAGACCCCTTCAACTGAACACAGCATTTTTTTCCTCCCTTGTCCCTAGTTCCTCCCCCTTTCCAATGGAGAAAAAAAAAAAGATTCAAACAAAAATTTTTATTACGATAGCTATATTAAGAAAGTTGGACTAGTTATTTGAGAAGAAAAACTAATTACCCATGTATTTTTTCCTTGTTTATTAATTTGCTTAATAGAAAAAGAACTGGAATTAAATGTCAGTTAGTCCGCATAATCAGTACCACCCTGAGCCCGCACTAGCAAGGTGTTACCATATCTCACATCTGCATATAAGGCAGTTCATCCTTGCCTAAACCAGTAAAGAACAACTAAAACTGTACAGGACAGGTCAGAAACTCATGTTTTTGGTCATGGGACTTCAAGCGTATGTTGTACAATGCAATAGGATCATATCTATGAGGTAATACACTTAAGGTGGCATATTGATGTCAGCTGCAGAACACCCACTTAGCATGCCCAAATTTATATGCATGGCAGATAATGTGAGCACATGCTACTCTCCTTCACATGATTACTCCTCAAATGTTGCATCTGATCCGGGAACCAGTGACTAATGCTTGAGAGACAGCAAGGACTACTTTCTTTAACTGTCTCTGAGCTGCAGCCAGTTGCTGAAGTCCAGCTTACTCACATGAAGGCAGCCAAAAAGGGTGACTATAAAACACATTGAGCTACAGTCTGACTTCATTCGGACACCATACAGAAGCACTCACACAATCAGTTACAGATAGGACATGTTTGAATAAGCAGCAACTCAACACCTGTCAGCTGCTGCACTTGACTTAGGACTTAAATTCAGAGCAGGAAAGCCTTTTTTTATGAGAAACCCTTGATTGTCTGCACTTACCACACACTGATCTGGATCACAGAACAAACTTACAGCACGAAAACCAGATTTCTTTCAGAGGAAACGAAACCAGACCAGAAGCCGTACACCCAGCACACACCAAAGGACCCTAGCCTGTAAGGGTCTGAGACAAGCACGAGCTCTCCAGACAGTTTTAAGACACCACCATAGTGGGGACATTCGGTCCAACTAACTGAACTAGATTCAGTCTGATGTAAACCCCTGAACTATGTTTAGTCCAACGTAGGAATCTCAGCAGCAGCCACTTTGATCTACTGAGCTGCTGGTAATGTGCTGAGTCACTTGCTAATGTAGATGAGTATAACCCAACCAAAACAACAGAGATGGGATCAAAGCACATTAATATGCTTCACGTAGATCTAAAGGTGGGCCTTAGCAGACACAACGACTGAGCTCAGGAATGATAATTTAATTATACAGCTATGCAGATGTGGTAGCACGCATAACTATGCATAGCTTGGTCAACTGACCTACTGGAGCTGTATGTGTTGGAACAGAGTCTACCCACAGTACAATAAAACTTACCGTAGATCTGGCTTCTGGAACCATAAAACAGCTACGTGTGGTTCAGTTCTACAGTTAAATGATGGGAATATGAGGATAATTACCAACTTCCTTGCCCAAATGTTCCTCCTGATTACAAACTGGCTGTGTCCTAAGGGATGCTGTTCTCTAACTTGCCTATTAAACAGCACTTGACTGGGGCTGCTCTGCCACAGTGTGAATAAGGAACAGTAAATCACATTAAAAATACTTGCGGATTGAAAAGGGCATCTGTAGATAAATGAGGATGAAAGAAAGAGTAGTTCTAGAAAATTTTATACTTCCTGAGGACACTTCCCTTCATGAATTAAGCATTACTACACTATTTATTTCTTGCACAGAAGGACAGGAGTTATACATGGTGTTATGTATTTAAGGCAAAATTGCACACCACAATTCAGCAGTCAGGACTGACAACACAAAGATCTGCTTGTTGCTCCTATTTTCCATCTAATTCAGCTGTGTGTATTTATCTGTGTGTTATTTAGTTGACGGAGTTTTAAACATATTTCAAGCTAAGGTGGACACAAAGCTGTGAAAATTTCAGCCCTAAAAATGACAGTCTGACAAATAGACTCAAAAAGGGCTGTATTACCAGGGAAGATAAATTTTACAATAGGTTCACAGAATCACAGAATGGTAGGGGTTGGAAGGGACCTCTGTGGGTCATCTAGTCCAACCCTCCTGCCGAAGCAGGGTCACCTACAGTTGGTTGTAGAGGACCTTGTCCAGGCGGGTCTTGAATATCTCCAGAGAAGGAGACTCCACAACCTCCCTGGGCAGCCTGTTGCAGTGCTCCGTCACGCTCAGAGTGAAGAAATTCTTCCTCATGTATGTGTTGCTATGTGCTACCACTATAATTAAGTGTAGTTTTCTCAGATGACATTCCTTAAATGAAATAACAATTTCCCACTAGTAACTATTGAAATGTGAGAGACTATTGGCCTAATCCTTACCTGGTATTCAGTGGCAGTTTTCAGCCTCACTGGGTCTACTCACAATGGTATAACTTCAGAGGTTCACAATCAGGGTCACTATTTTTCTATTAGCAGACAGCAGCAGCAGCAGGGAGAGTTATAATTTCAAACAACTGAATAAATAAAATAATAATCTGACAAAAATCAAGAAAGGGGGGGAACATGCAGTAGCAGATCTGAAAGATAATATTTAGTTTAGCTATTTTGGCCAATTCTTTCAAGAATAGCCCCTTTGTGTTTGTTTTCTACTATGATTGTACTGCATATCCAACGTAAACTTTGATGCCATTTAATCAGAACCGTCACTTCCCAATATGTTTCAACTATTCACTCTTAGGGAACAGTTCAAAAAATAGACTTAATAGTGGAAAGTTCTTGATTCTATTAGATTTAGTATCTAACACAGAGGAAACATATCTGCAAAATACTGATACAAAAAGCTCAGTCTGTATTGTCTGTTTGCAAATAGGCAGCAGAAAATTATGTTTTCAAAGAGATTTTGCTGTAGTTTATGTTATTTTTCTCCCTCTAATGTGCTATTCTAGTTAACAATTGCATCGCTGTTGTTAGAGTTTCAGGTTTCAGTATAGCCTATGAGTCTAATCAGGCAAGGAAAACGCAACATTACTGGAGTGGACAACAGTGTTATTTGAGACAAACCTTTTGAAAAAGTATATGTGTTTGGCCTGATGTCTTAATTTTAGTTTGTTCAGTGTGGTGATAATTCCACTGCAGCTCCTCTCACAGAAATTTATTCCGTGAGATTTGTATCAGTGCTTTTATATGAATTCTAATAAGTGAACAAACACACACAATCGTTCATTTTTACGTATAAAAAGTTCCAAATAACAATGCTGTCTCATTAATTACTGGATATTGTTGCAGGAGAGTTCTTCTTAGAGTATAGTTAATGATACAGTCCTAGCTAATGAATTGGTACTTCACAGCTTTTGGATAGTACACAAGTTTACTGATTCTGTTTATACTGCCACAATCATTAAATATGCATTTGTAATAACAAGACTAACAGTCACTGAAAATAAGCCCTACAAGAAGTAAGGGCAGTCTAATCTAAAATATCAGAAACAGCAGTTATTATCCACCATCTTAAACGAACACTTAATAACCTGGAACTAAATCCCTTCAGGCTCCATTTATGATATGTACACACTTCTGCTGCAGTGATGACAAATACTCCACTTTCCCGGAACTAATGACCCCTCTGTAATATGTACTAGGGGGCTGACAATTGTGGAATGAGTCTGTCAACAAACTAACAGAGTGCAGCCATGTTTGAAAAGTTTTATGCCTAGACCACAGGCAAATTTCAGTGCTTCCAACCATAATAAGGCCCTCTGGAGCCATATCAAAATTTTGTAGAATGTGTTTGGTCAAGACAGTTTCTGCATATGCTTTATTTATTTTCATTTTGGTTACCTTTGGCCATTACAGATAATTAGGAGCAATACATGAAAGTAATTCATATGTAACACTTCACTGAGTTCTGACAAAATGCTAGAGTCTCACGGGATGTTTTAGTGCTTCAATTGGTGGATGCACTAAAGAATATCCTCTTTATCTCAAAAGCAAAACAGTTTTTAATTTTTTGTATTCCTAGGCACCCCTGAAGAGGATTTCAGAGTAGGTACACGTGAATCTTACAGCTTTACTGCAGGGATTTTGACAGCACTAAGTTAATATATCACTACAAAAATTAAGGATGCAGAAAATAAGTATACCTCCAACTACATAAGCTGCTATATTTACAGTTTAACTTGGCCACTGCCATTACATACCCTGGAATCACCAGGGAAAACAGTCAGTCGGCATGACAAGGCTACCATCTCTCCCAGCAAGCTAGTTTTGAAAAGTATAATACTGACTATCCCCAATACTGCTAGATTTGAGACATTGTTTTCAACAACAGCTAGCAAATTTGAGCAGGTACACTGCCTAGTTCCATCAGTGCCATCTTCTCTTTTAGGTACCCTCTTACCTGGAATCTCTGGGACTCAGTTGTAAAATCTCCCATCCAAGTGGAAATTTTCCTGGCTGTCAGTCCTCAATGTACCTTAAGAAACTCTGGTATTTCTGTTGGCAATTAGGCAACAAGAATTCACAGGTAGGATGGAGGATTTTTGAACGGAAAAGCTTTATTTATGTAGTCAAAAGACAAGAGCAAAATTTGAATTGAGAAAAATATGGCCGCCTAGCATGAATTCTAGTCAATGTGACAGGCTTGTTGAGCTTTGCTTTGATCTCGCATGTAATTACATAATTGCATCCTCGATCTGCAAGCTGTATCTCCTAAGCTGCAGAGCGATTCCTGACTTGCACACATATATTTTCTAACAAGAAACCAGTACATGAAAGACTTGTCTCAGAAAATTAATTTTTAATCATTGAAAACAGAGACAAAAGCAACCAATTATGCCCTCTGATGCTCCAAACTATTTCAGATTAATATGTCAATTAAAAGTAAACCAAGGTAAACACATGCATGTGAATTTTACCTGCATGAAATGTAGCTGTTCTAGCAGCATCATTTAATCAGTTATAACTGAAACAACAAAAGCCTTCCATGTGTGTACCGGGTTTGCGTGGCAAGGTTTTGGTAGCAGGGGGGCAACAGAGGTGGCTTCTGTGAGAAGCTGCCAGAAGCTTCCCCTATGTCTGACAGAGCCAATGCCAACCAGCTCCCCACCCCTGACCAAGGCTGAGCCCATCAGCAATGGTGTTAGCGCCTCTGGGATGAGGTATTTAAGAAAGGCGAAAAAATAACTGCAGGAGGATAGAGGAGTGAGAGAAACAGCCCTGCAGACACTAGGGTGAGTGAATAAGGAGGAGGAGGAGGTGCTCCAGATGCTAGAGCAGAGATTCCCCTGAAGCCCATGGAGAAGACCATGGTGAGGCAGGCTGTCCCCCTGCAGCCCATGGAGGTCCACGGTGGAGCAGATATGCACCTGCAGCCTGTGCAGGACCCCACGCCGGAGCAGGTGGATGCCTGAAGGAGGCTGTGACCCCATGGGGAGCCTGCACTGGAGCAGGCTTCTGCCAGGACCTATGGACCCGTGCAGAGAGAAGCCCACACTGGAACAGGTTTGCTGGCAGGGCTTGTGACCCCGTGGGGGACCCACGCTGTAGCAGCCTGTTCCTGAAGGACTGCACCCTGTGGGAAGGACCCACTCTGGGGCAGTTTGTGAAGAGCTGCAGCCTGTGGGAAGGACTCACGTTGGAGAAGTTCACAGAGAACTGTCTCCCATGGGAGGGACCTCACGCTGGAGCAGGGCGAGAGTGTGAGGACAAAGGAGCGGCAGAGACAACGTGTGATGAACTGACCACAAGCCGCATTCCCCATCCCCCTGCGTCGCTCTGGGAGAGGAGGCAGAGAAATCAGAAGTGAAGTCGAGCCCGGGAAGAAGGGAGGGATGGGGGAATGTGTTTTAAGATTTGGCTTTATTTCTCATTGTTCTACTCTGATTTGATTGGTGACAAATTAAACTAATTTCCCCAAGTTCAATCTGTTTTGCCCATGACGGTAACTGGTGAGTGATCTCTCCCCATCCTTAACTTGACTCACAAGCCTTTTGTTATATTTTCTCCCCCTTGTCCAGATGAGGAGCGGTATGATAGAGCGGCTTTGGTGGGCACCTGGCATCCAGCCAGGCTAAACCACAACTACAGGGAGGACCTGAATTACAGTTAAAAATGAGTTTTTCTGTTCCAAAGAAAAGTACATGCAGACACACTATCCTAAATGCTTCAGCAATTCCAGTCTCAAGTTTAGGAAAATGTCAGTTTGTAATGCCTCATCTCCAATCTGGAGACAACATGGACACAGTGCTCTGTCTCCTGGTTTCTTAATATTTGGTGTTCTGCAAAATTTCACCTGGCTTTTGGCCAGCCATAGAAGGAATGCATCAGAGAGGAAAACCATGCTAGGGAACGTAAAATACTGATCCAGCACATCCCCCCAGCAGCCTTAGGGACACAGGTTATGGGAAGCTCTAAACACAAAATAAAGCTGCTTCCAGAGCAAAATATTTTTGTTCTTTCAGTTTGTTTTTTCTGATATTTTGAGGGTGGAGGTCTGTCAGAGGACCGAGGTAAAAGAAGGGACATTCAAGTCCGCATGTTAGCGTTGGCAAGCCGAGTTTCTTCTCCCTCAACCTGGAACCAAGTTTTGCCTTTTCCTGCAGGATGTGTTTTACACCTCTGTATCCGTGTCACTGACGGGGGGGGTCCACCATCTTCTCACAGAGATCTGTGCAAGGAGACCATGTGAGAGGGATGGCCTCCCAGGGCAGCTACAACCACAACTGCCATCCTGCTAGCCAGGCTGAGAGCCAAAACTACTTCCTGATCTTCTTCCACCGCACTTTCCACAGCCTCCCTCAGATACTTCAAGCTGCCTTTCAGTTATTAGGAGCTGCAGAAACAGCCCGCTATGTCTACAAGTAGCAATGTGGGAAGGGGCTCTGAGGATAGGATTCTAGGTGTCTTTCTCTCCTTTGTCACCCTGAAATTGCATGTGACAGAAGCTGCGTGAGAACCCTGGCTACTCTCATGTCAGTCCCAAACGCAATCCAGCTGTGGCAGCAGGGCAGTCACAGCACAAGCCCCCGTCAGCGCACGTGACGCAAAGTTTCTCTTCAGTATTCCCATGCAGCTCTATGAAAAGAGAAGGAATGTATGAGCAAGAGAGAAATCCAAGATGGAAATTAAAGTCAAGGCAACAGTGCCAGGACACGGTACCAGGCAGACTTACAGTTGCTCTGAAGCCAAGCAGAAGATCCAGAACAGAAAGCTTTTTAAACTGTTTTTGTACACTTCTCTAGAGATATAAAAGACTGTTCAGATGAACACTTTGAATATATTCTTTGAAGTCTCCTCCTTTATAACATGACTTTCAGTCTGTCTTCAGTCTTTCAAGCTCTGGAGCCTTCTACTAAAAGAGCTTGAAACATCCTGATATCTGAGATACCATCTTAAGAGCTGCCAGTGCTGATTGTATGTTAAAATTGTAAAATTATTACACTGCAAACAAACAATTACAAAAGACCATTTTCTAAGGGTCTTTTCCAACCTAAATGATTCTATGATTCTATCCTGCTCCAGAATAAAATTGCTTTATAGGACTACTTCTGTCGAAGACAGTTTCATGCTCCTGAGCTCTCAAAAGTCACACAAAACAACTGAGCCACTGTAACAACTCAACTGCCACCAGAAAGGCCATTTCCACCCCTGCCCTGCCCATGCCTCCGCTCTGCCTTTTCCACCTGGGGGCTGCAGGGCTCCACAGGTCATTAATTCAACCCTCCAGTGCCACAGAAACCTAGCCAGAGTTTTACTGGGTGAGACTTCTGCTGGATTAAGGATACCTGGCTCGCCCAGGACAAGCACCCTTGGANGGGTGCCATGAAACATCACCTAAGTGAAACTGGGAGTGGAGCTGCAGTGGAGAAGACGTATGTGGCATATTCACTTTCAGACTGCCTAATGCCACACCTCACCAGGGACATTAAATACGCTGTACCCACACCAAGCAATTTAACTGCATGTGTAACAAATTCATGTGCAAAAAATCACCTGGATTCAATGTTCTTTAATACCTAGCGCTACATCACCTATCCCTTTGCTGCCTTTAGCCTTGAGAATTGTGCAGAGTGTTTCCAGACACCCTGGGAGATGGAATCAATGCAGTGTGTAGCTTCCTGCTTCCAGCTTTGTGGTGGTAAGTGTAAACATGCAGCCACGGTATGTTGTCCCCCTGCTTTTTTCATTCAGTGACCCATGTGACCTGAGGATGAGCAGTCACCTTTTGGCTAACCTTTCTGGCTGTAGTCTTGGCAAGGCTTTGAGGGTTGACTGGGAAGCCCTTGCTATCAGGGGATTCAAAACTCTGAGGCTAGTTCTGACCACATCTAGCAGCAGAGGAAATCCAGCAAATTCATAATGAATCTCAACTGATCAAGTGTGCCTCCCTCATCAAATTAGCTGGACTGGTGAGGAGTCCTGACTTTTAAAAATTCTCTCTTCCTCGGCAGTTTCTCAGAGTCCAGTGTTAATGACCTTCAAGTCACACTACGTGACGTAAGTATCTTTGTCAGCTAGCAGAGCAAAGATGTCACAGAAATGAGTAAAATAATAATTCACTGTCTATGGAGTCACTGAAAGTGCATGAAGAGGGAGACAAGAAGGAACAGCCAGTCTTAGTAGCTTTATGCTTCTTCTAGATAAAATTCAAAAGATAGTTTGAGATCCAATTTACAAGAAATTGAGTTTTCAATAAAATTTGCATCAAGGGAATAAGTAAAAGTAGAAAGTTATTCAGACAGAGCTAAAAGAGAAACTGGGAAGGAGGGTACTGACAACATTTAACATTTCTTTGTCTCCAAAGAGAGGAAGCGTCTTAAAAAGATGCAGCTCAGCAATCCCCACAGGGGAAAAGAGTTTAACACAATATAGTTCAGTTCCCAAAACTCAGAGGGCTTTTGCCTTGTTAGTTAGGGATAGGCTAATAAGCTCAGGTAACCAAATTCATGTTTTAATTACCATCTTACCCCAGCTGCCAGGTAATATACTGACATTATTTTACCTACTCCCTGAAGAAAGGTTTTCTTGTATCATAATACAGAACTCCAAGAGTATATGCGGTATTGCTTTTCTGAGGAAGTCCTAAAAAGATCCTAAAATTTCATGTCAAATTGTATTTGTGAGAATGGTGCATTTAAAAAAATGCGTCAAAAACCCCAGCCCTTCTGTCAATAGCCCAGACATTCATATAGCTTCAATCTTTAATACAACTAACTGTAATACATGCTTCCTGTAAAAAATTGACTTTGTGTAGACATAGGCTGTCATAAAAAATATAAATACCTTATAAGAAAGTAAAATACTGAGCAATAATTAACAAAAATATTATTTGTATGTTCAATATATGAAACTTAATGTGCAAAATATCGATATTAAATACAGCATATGTATACATAAAAATATTTCAGCAATTATGCATATAGATTTTCCCCACTCATGATTTCACAGATTTATTCATAGCCAAGCTAAAAGCTAAATTAAAATGGTTTTTGATGAGCTCAAAGCAAAAGTAGAGAGAGAAGAGTCAGAATTCCTGGATAGTTCTAATTATTTTTTCTAAGAAATTAATACTAAATGGTAAATTCATTTTTCCTTCTTTCCCAAACAGCTGCTACTCTGTGGCTTGAAAACTGACCTAGTGGTGCAACACAAGGCAGAAGTTCCAATTTTAGGTGTTTTCTAGGGCTCCCACAGACATGTTTTGGCAGGTTTAGCATTGCAGCACCTAATTGTTGATCCCAATTTTCTGCCTCCCAGGATCCCAGGCTCCCAGCCCATCTAAGTGTACAGGTACAATTTGGCAAACTGGCTTAAGACAAGAGTGAAGGTTTTGCGCGGAAACGCAAGTCCTTGAACTGGGACAAATGAAGTACACATGGAATTTCCATTCAGTCATCCGGGCTAGGAAATGCAGTAACCTGCAGCTGGTAAGGAGAAACGGGCAGGTCGGGGTGGTAACATCCAAAACTCCTGCAGCTGAATCCATCACAGCTGATCTGTTGGAGTCCTAAACCCCCAGCTGAAGATGTCCCAGAGAGCCAGCCTATGCGAAACATTCTGGTCAGCAGCAAGGAAAAGTCAGGGTTAGTCTACACAGTCCAATCAACCACTTCTCATATTTATTAAAACAAGTAAATTGCCAAAGCAGTCAAATCTTAGCCCTTGTAGGAAAGCAAGAAGGATGAACAAATGAGTGACAGGAGGAGCTAAAACACTGAACCCTTCATCAGGAAAGCACAAGAAATTCACTCCTCTGCCTGACAAATAAGATCATATTGCTTTGATATCTGAAACCAGACAACGAGTAAGAATGTAACATGATAAACAGCTGGGCTTTTCAAACCTTCGTGAGGCTGAGAGATGCTTGTTTGTATATGGAAGTTGTCTGCTTTATACTGCCTTTTAACATGCTTGTTTTCTCTCCAGATGAATCAAGGACAAGTAAACTAGAACAGAGGGAAGAGTGCCACAGCTTTTGAAATCCAATCTCACCTTCTACTGCTAATTTGGGGATGGAGAAAATTATGTGGTTCGGTTTACAATCAGGATTCCTCTATAAGGATGCCTTTCCTCCATAGCTTTCACATAGGACACAAAGCTTTTCCAGAAACCTAAAAATAAAGTATATTGCACAGTCCAGCTGTAGTGTTGTTTAACTTGGTGTGACAGATTGACCAACACAAATATAGACAACACCAGAAGACAGCTAGGTGGTCTGACCAAACATGATTTGAAGGGCATGGCAAAGGAGCAATGTGAGCAGCTGTCAAAAGGGTAGACTTTCTACAATGCAGCTAATGTTCCAAAAAGTACATTACGTGCTTATAAACAGCTCTTCACAACGAGGGAATGCATGTTTATGCATTGTTTTTGTGTATTTATGCTCACCTATCCCATCAAAATTAAAAATAATAAGTTTAATATAGGGTAAAGCTCTCTGTGTTCCAGGTAAACCTGCAGTGGAGGCAAATCCTGTGCCCTTTACTGCAAACATGAAACCAAATATACACAATGCCAAAACTTCTTAATTCTTATTACCTTTGGTTTTAACTTGCCAGATTTCAGCAAGTTTAGCTAAAAACCACTTTTATCCTTCAGGTATTTTGGTTGCTACCTCCATTAACCATGCCAAACTATCCCTTAGGAAATGGAGTTAGAAGTTTGTTGCTACACATTTTAACTCAAAGATTTATTTTACCTTCAAATTTCCTTCTTTTGGGGCGAGCAAAGGATGAACTGTTGCCCAGAATGACAGCCTGTACATCTAAAATATCACTCATAAACTAAGAAATCACCAAGGCATTATTTTTCACTTTACCAAAGTTTCGCTGTGCAAGATTGACTGTCCTGAATAAAACTAAAGATCCATGGGAAACATATATAATACCAACAGCATAATAAGGTCTTAGTCATAATGCTGCTGCTTGGCAGATCAAGCTCTTCTGGAATGAGATGCCCCAGTCTTTTGAATTGTACGCTTTTCCTCTGCTTGGCACACAAAGTGACTGCATCAAGTCACCAACTTTGCTTCATGTACAGTGAAAAACATGTACTTTTTTTCTTGGCTAAACCAGATTTAAAGAACATTCAGAAGAAGTTGTGGTTTTTCCTGTAGCTCTGCTATTCTCTGTATCACAAGTGATGGCTATAGATGTGAGGTCCCATCTGGAGTACTGCGTCCAGTTCTGGACTCCCCAGTTCAAGAAAGATGAGGACCTACTGGAGAGAGTCCAGCAGAGGGCTACGAGGATCATGAGGAGACTAGAGCATCTCTCCTACGAGCAAAGGCTGAGGGAGCTGTGATTGTTTAGCCCAAAGAAGAAAAGGCTGAGAGGGGACCTTATAAATGCCTATAAATATCTTAAGGGTGGGTGTCAGGAGGATGGGGCCAGACTCTTTTCAGTGGTGCCCAGCAACAGGACGAGGGTCAATGGGCACAAACTGAAGCATAGGAAGTTCAACTTGATGGAGCTGTGCCATTGTGTTGAGTGTTGCCAGGATTTCACCCCAGCTTCTTTCATCAGCCAAAGAATGGCAGGGAGTTGGAGTCAGCTCAGCTTTAGGAGTAACCACATCAACCTGTTCAGAATATCTTACCAATATTGTGAAATTAGGTAAATCCAGCTTCATAGTTCCTTCTTGTGTCCTCCTGTAATCTGGTCTCTATCTCAGCTCTGTTCCTTCCCTTTTTGCCTCACTGGCAGCAGCTCTTCTGAGGGCCAGAAGAATCACTCCTCTGTTGAATCAAATGCCAGAGTACCTCAGGCAGGAGAGCTGCCTCCACGCCAGGCACTCCAGACTTCCTGCGCAAGGACTGTAGCAGTCTTGGGAGATGACCAGAGAATACTAAATCAAATTACCATAGCACTTTTCACAACATTTTATAAACCAACAATTTCATGAATTTCTTTCTCCTCCTCCCCTGTTATTTGCCCAGTTTACAGCCTTGAACATATAATTCATAAATACATAAGATTTTTCTGTGATGTCTAAAATAAAAGAATTACAAACCAATCTTTCATTATTTGCACAGACTCTTCTGCTTTTGCAAGAGTTCAGACTCAAACAGCGTAACATTTACAGAAATTGTTGGAGTGCCATCTGTTGGAACTAGATGTACAAATGAAAAAGACCTTGCTTAACCTGCATAAAATACTCATTTATTACCCAAGTGTTGGTTTAACTGTATCAAGTTAAAAGGCTTTAAAGTGCATACACTTCACATTCCATTCATAATTGTGTTAAAATTTGGATCAGCGTGTAACTTCAAAAAAATGAGCCTCTCTAAGGGGTAGAACACTGGAAAGTGGTAAAGATTTATAGCCCTGGAGTATAAAATAGCAAAGATCAGAGCAGATCCACTCAAATAACCACCTGCTTAATCATGAGTCACATTGCTAAGCTCTATATCGACCGCTGGTGTAAATTTTATATCAGATCCTGGTTTGCAGTCTGCAGATGCATATATAATCTTTGGTCTCACAGAGTTTAGGTGTGTTTTAGACTCTGAATGTGAATGATTAATTGTCCCTACGGAAGGTGGACACCTTGTGATTAAACAGCCCTGTCCTCCCATGGAAAATTTACAGATCAGTCTTGTGACAGTACAACAGTACTTTTAATAGTGTGATCTTCAGCTGCCATTTCTGTTCAGAAGATACTCAGGCAATGCCACGAGTGACTCCTCTCATTCTCTTTCTCCCACAAACAGAAAAATTTACGGATTTTTCCTCACTCCCTCTCCAGCTACACCTTCAGGCCTTCTAGCCCCTATTTTACGCTTAAAATCGAACAAAACTGCAAAAATTTTAAGACTCTGAAAAATTTGACCCTGTGTTGAACCTTGAACTTGATCCTTGAGCTGTCTGCCCTCTCTCTTTCCTTACCACCCAGCACCCAACACTGCCTGAAGTGCATCACTACTGAAATCCTCACACATCTGCTTCATCTCCTTGTCTTTACTATTGCAGCTTCCTCCTCTGTGGCTTTATGAGCTCTCACACTGAAAGCAGCTACTGTGTTGCCTAGCTCTTTTCTGCCCAAACATCTCAAGCTTGATCTCAGAATCACACTATTCCTCTTCTGAGTCCTTCTGCTAATTAGCACTGACCCCTGCCCGGCTCATGACAGCTTTTATGAGAGCTCTTTTCATGGCTGTGCTTAAGAGAGCTACACAAACACATAGAGTGGGAGCTTTTGTAGACTGCTCTAGGAAAAAAAAAGCCCAAACAAACTGCAGTTAATTATACTTGGTAGCATAGAGTATAAAAGAAACAGAAGACTGACACGGCACAGAAACAAAGCAAAGCAAAATATACTGAGTGTAGGATAATACACATACTATATTTCATCTATTCCGTCCTCAGAGCTATTCTGGTGGCCAGCCGTTCCAATCTGCTCAGTCATTCTTGGTGGTCTAAAATTCCTAACTCAAATTCTTTGGCTAAGTAGTATTTTACAATATGTTTACAAAAATGACACATGGAATTGAATTAATAAAATACAGGCTATTTTCTCTTGTTTGCAGTAAAGCCTAAAACCACATTTTCCATTCATGTTCCTTATGAACCGATTTAGACAGTTAGTGACAGGATCACTTTCTAAATTAGTGCCTAGTCTGTCACACCTTTATTTCCAGCAGGTGTCTGATATATATTTTCATTCTTCACAACTACTTCTTCTTTCTCCTCACAGCTTACATCGTTCTATCAGTGCACATTTTTTTATTCCTTGGTTTTATCTCTTCCTCCAGATCCCACAGAGTATGCTCCAGGCTTCTCTGTGGTTTATAAAAGACCTTTTCTCCTATGGTTTTCTCTTGAAACTTCAATCATTCTCTGCCTCCTCTTGAGGCATGCTCTCACATATAATTTCCCACCCTTAACAAGCATATTTTCTTCTTCTGGGGACATATTTACAACAGAAGTTCAGGGGCATCAGAAGTAACATTTCTCTGGTGCAACAGTTGTAGACCCATGTGTGAGAATAATGATGTGTCTCCTACGCCAGCTGCAGTATCTGCACTTATATTGCATTCTAAGAAGGAAATATGAGGAGAATAAAAACACTTACACCAAAATTCTCAGTGAAATTAACAGGTCTGCTTCAGGTTTGGTGCCATATTTCCCACTTTAAACGGCTATGCCTTAAGCATTTTAGCTGAGAACTCATTAGGGTAAGCGTAGCAGTAATTCTCTGGTGTTGACAAAAGTCTTGGCAGACTTATTTGTGACCAGATTTTTGTAAGTCCAGATCCTGGGCTTCTCCTAGTCTTCTTTTTCCTTCCAACGGAAACTTTTCAGTAACTCTAGGAGGAGCAGAAAATTCACCTGGGCTCGTTCCCCAACTCAGTGTCTTTCAAACTGGCAGTCAAGACCCAGCTATGAGGGTACCTTGCTATTCTAAATATTCATGTCCTTAAAGCTCAATTTTAGTAGACTTCCTAAAAATTTCATGGGGAAGGAAAGGTATTCTGCTCATTCTTTTTCTGCTGGACTGCATGAAATGTAAACTAGGTCAAGCTAATCTCTGTGTTGTTGTTTTGATACCAGGACTCGCTCAAACGAGAAAAGAAAATTGAATATTTTAAATTTTATCCATAGCCTGGAAGAAACTACAATTTCAACACCATCTTCAATTGTAGATAGCTTCTTCCAATCACCTCCTAAAATTTTCTCAAAAGCTTTTCTGAACATATTTTGGAGTAGTACAGAAACAGGAGCTCAGCTGCACCTATCAGCTAAAAGCAGCAAAGGTAGATTTAGGATTCCAGTTGGACACACTATACAAGACCTCTGGACAAGTGACATGGCTACTGTGGATGGAAATTAAATTGTTAGACCTTTTTTTCAGAAGCAATTAGCATAGCTGGAAGAAAACAGAACAAAGAAGTATGCAATCATCTTTATAGCCACTCTCCTTAAAAACAAGCAAACAAAAAAACCCCCCAAAACAAACAAACTGCCCACCCAGCTGTAATACCTGAAGGCTTCTTCAGTTATTTTAGGATACCGCTGATCATTCAATTTAAAATGAACAGGTATACTAAGTGAATGAGGGGATTTATACTTTGCACACTACGGATTTCTCCCCTGTGACATAAATATCTGTAAAAGGCTCCCACGAGGTACAGCACAAGATGCCTTTAACCTTTGCACACATAATTTCAGATCAGCTTAGCATCATTTTTCTCGGAATGAAACCATATGTCACCTAATGGCTCAGGGGAGATACTGGCATATGGAGGCCTTCATGCTTTAACTGCCAGTTTGAATCCAGCCCAGGTCAGTAACAACCAACACTGCTATATCTAAAGGCTGTTGGGTAATCTATGTGAAATGAGTTGGCCATCTCAGATCAGATCCTACAGCAAAGTCATCCACCAGAACGAGACCACTGCAGATGGCTCAGACTCGTCCTTCTGTCAGCAGTATCAGCAAGTCGGCCAAAGATTAAATGAGCATTGTACATACATGAGCTTTCACTCTGTAGAAGTCACTCTCCCAAGGCAGGGATAACAGACATTGACATGCAGGGCAATCATTGTGAGACACTACCCTGGAGGACCTCCAGGCACTCCTCAGCCCATCGCCTCCAGCTGTTTTGCCTTATCATTACAACACCTCCTCCCAGCTATTCCTTCATACAGATTTAACCCATTAGACAGATCAGCATTTAATGCCTGAATTAACACTCCACGCAGGATAGCAGTTCTTTGAATAATGACATCTCTGCTGTCTAAAGTGAGGATTCAGACCTGGGAGAAATCTTTTTAAAAAGGAAGAGAACGCAGAACTAAACAGTGTCAGAAGAAGGGGAGGTTAAAACATTCAATCTTTTTATGAAAGTTGAAGAAAATACTGTACGATAACACTTAATTTTCTTTGAAATCGCATCCAAGAGTAGAAAAGAATTAAATCATAGTATTAATACATGCATTGCAGTATAGAACACTGAAGGCTTGAAAAAAAGAGATTTTAAAGTCTCTTATGAAAAAATTACCAGGGAGCCTGTTCCTAATTTTCAACAGGAGGGATTTTTGTCAGTATGAAATGCGAGATTTTTCTTTGCAGTAGCGAAAACATTATACGTCTATATTATCGGTTCTCAGTTAGGCTTCAAAAACTATCATTCTGGTTTTATTTTCTACTTGAAAGTTTATGAAGATAGCTATTTTAATGCATAGTGTGACACTGATGTACAGCTGGGAAATGAAGCCAGGCAAATTAACTGACAATGCAGTTCTTTATGCACTCTGTGGGAGCTATGTCACAAAGGAGGCTAACGGTAGGTGTTTACAAATAAAACAGAAAATGGGAGGTGATTTTAAAACCAGGACTATTCTTACTGATGAGATTCTATTCCATGTATTGCCAGGTAACCAAAGAGCTTACATGAAAGCATTAAGTTAGTGAGTCATTAGTTCATTGATATAACAGCTCATGTATACCTATCTACACCATTTTTTTTCTGTTATGAGGCTTGATATTTTGCAGTTTTTTCCCACTGGAGCTTTGTGAAATAAATACGCACATACCAGAAAGCAGCGCATACTGTTTACACATGTGCCTTTTTTTTTGCTATTGTAATTTATATTGTTATTTTAGAAAAGACATGGATTATGTCAAGTGCTGAAAAGGATACTGTCACATTAAATATACTCCCCTTCATCACTATAGTAACTAGACCATCTATATCTCAACACTTCCTCTTGTGTCAGATTTGACTCAGTTCACTTACAAGGCTCCACAGATCTGGTCTCCCAGAGTATCTTTCTGCACCTATCCAGTGTTGATAAGCCTCATAAGCAGAGCTGTACCAGAGATGCCAAGAGGCAGTACCACCCCTGGTGCAACTGTGTGTGAAAAGATTTCAGTGAGGGTATAATCTACTCATACATAATCCCTGTAATTCACTAACTGCTGCAACCCAAGTGATGAGCTGAACAAGCAGTACCGCAGAAGATGAAGAAATGACTGGTGAGAGCTGACTGCTGTGCAGGGGGCTTGCACACCCAGTTCCATGGCTGTGAGATATGAGAAAGTCAAGTACTGTGGAGGGATGATATCCTAAAGCCACAGCACATTCTTCTTTCCAAAAAACATTCGTCAGAATCCCACTGCTTATTTCTTCAAGTGCCCTATGATACATCACTGGAACTTAGCTTGACTTCTCTCTTAAACACTACCTAACTACATCAGCATTTATACCCAGCTACAGACCTGATAAACCTCAGCCTTCGTTATAAACTCAAGCCATGTCTTCTCCTAAAGCATTTAATTTCAGATAATCTATATAACTATAATACGTTCATGCATTATGTATTACATTTACTTTTTCCTTTTAAAATGTTAACTTCTGCCTTGTATTTCTATTAGGTAGAGAGTTCACATTTGCAAAGGTTTTCACAAATGGAGTACAGACTATGATTTCTTGCACTCCTGTTTTCTTTATCCTGATGACAAGGTGTTCTCCTCTGCGTTGCAGAAAATGTAAAGGGCAGTTTAAAGCATATGTGTATGGACAAATCTAAGATTTACTAAAAGAAGATTAATAACAATATGTCCACGACTGATTCAAAAAATGGTACTTTTTATCCTCATTTTGTGTTCTGCACAGAAAGAATACACTTTTTTCCATAGGTACAGTAGCAGTGATGAATCATGAAATTTGTCTCAGAAGGCTAGATAGTTTACGTGAACATTAGAAACAGTGCCCAGTTAAAACCATAGCATGTATAATCCCCTTAATGCAGTTAAACTGTTGCCAGTTTCTAAAACATAGAGAAAAAACACCGTCTTGAGATAATGGTTTAGTGGTATTCTGTTCAGAAGTATCATTGGTCTGACTGAGGAAGAGCTATGTTGTAATTGATTTTTGCATGAAGGACTGGGATATTTCAGCCACGTGAGGTAAAATGGAAAAAACACACAGCCTGACATTTGGACTGGCGAGCTGGTTGTACCTCTTTCGTACCCTCCATTGTACCTCTTTTATATTTTACACCCTTCCTCTGTACATAAAAATTAAGAAAAAACACACAGCAGTTAGCTAAATGGTAGATAAAATGCACATATCTGCCATTAATTAAACAATTCACTGAACAATGAAAGAACAGCCTGCCATCCCTTCCTCAGAGATGGGATGGTTAAGTGTTCAGGCTGACTTCTCGTTAATTGCCAGGCTCAGGTACAATTTGGGCTTGGGGCATTTATTCTCTGACAGGAAGCTTACTACATCATGACATGACATGCCTAGCCGTTTTTCTAAACCTTTAGCAGGAGCGCTGTATTTTTACTTTCCTTGGACTGGAAAAATTTAACCATTTAACTCATGGTTTAGATTTTTCCCACATGAGATCCACACACAGGCAGTATAAAGCAGTGGATGGGAGCCTGGGAAGATATCTTGAGTAAGAAGAGTCAGCAGATCAGGCAGATGGATGAGCCTGGTGACAGACCTAACTGCCTGGCTGGGGGTGCCTAACTGCCCTGCTAGGAAGGTTCCCATGGGACAAGCTCAGTCTGATCGAGCAGCATGCCCTGGCAGCAACAAGGCTGACAGAGTCCTGGGCTGCATCAGCCAGAGGTAACCCAAGAGCTTGAGTGCTCTCATAATCCCTCGTGGTGCTTGTTAGGCCACACCTGGAATTCATCCTGTTTTGCAGCTCAGGAAGGACACTGAAGAACCGGAGAGGGTCCACACAGAGCCATCAAGTTGATTAGAGGATCGATGAATCTGATACATAAAGAAACATTGAAGAAATTAGGTTTGTTCAGCCTAGAGAAGGGAGGGCTCAGGGGACACCTAATGACATTCTTCCAACAGCCAAAGGGCAGATGCAGAGGAGGTGAAGGGATCCACGGTGACAGAAGACGTAACAGACACAAGTTGCTTCAGAGGAAATTTCATTTGGATATAGGAAAAAAATACTTCACCACCAGGACACACTCCTGGGCAACTCATTTGAGCAGGGAAGTTGGACCAGATGACCTCCAGAGACCCCTTGCCACCTCTACCTTTCTTTTATTCTGTGGCAACTTAACGTTGGAAGCGGTGGAATCTCCTTTGCTGGAGATACTGAAGACTCAGCTTGTCAGGGCCCCAGATCATCTAATCCAGGGCCTCTTTTTTAACAGAAAGTTGGATGAAGTGGTCTCCAGAGGTCTCTTTCAAGGCAGACTTTTCTATAATTTCTATCCTACTGGAAATTAATGGATTTTTTTTTTATTTGCTTGCAACCAGATTGGACCAAAAGACAAACTATTATCAAGAATAATTCTTACTTTGAAGCAGAATTTTCAGTGAAAAAAAGCAAAATAAACCAACTGTTTTGGAACTGTTCAAATGTATCATCCCCAATCAGTTCAGCATGGACCTGTGTCTACTCAGCTGCTACTCTGCCTCACCATAGTCCAGAGGCCTCATATCTCCTTTTCCTGCTATGGGCCAGACACCAAACCAGATAGCAGACTGTTGCCGTCACAGAAATTGTTGTCAGAAGATAAATAACAATATTATCAGTTATTTTCAAATTATATATTTGCACTGGAAAACTTCGTGGTATCAATATGTTTCAAAACCACTTTAAGTGCCACTAAAAGTGCAAAAAATAGTGCCTACCTATTCACATTTTCAGAGCTGCAAAGACTACATCCTTTTCCAAAAAGGCACACATTTCTTCTGTGAAAACCTCTGTTTATACTGATTGCTACAAAAGGCAATAACTATTCTGGGAGTGCTGCTGAGTAAAGAGTGAGCGTACGCATTGCTTTCTGGGAGTTTTAAACAGATGATCCTAGGACAGCACTACATGCCTATTGCTTTGTTTAGAATGCAATACAATTACCTCTGGGCAAAAACAATCACAAACAGAACTGGCTACATTTTTAAAAATCATTACAGACTCTACCTTTTTAAAAAGCTTTTATCAGTGCACATTTCCTTCCTTCACCTCAAGGCTTTTTACATTTGCAGACACCCTTTTCGGGTACAAAGTTACCCATTGTCCAGTGTTCCATTACCTCAGGTATTAGTGAGATGCTTGCTTCTCCTCTTTAACTGACCCTGAACTCGGTGCTGCACCCATTCCCACATAGTTACATACTTTCCTTCCTGTGATGACCAGTACGCTATTCCTCTTAGATTGCCAGACTCCAGTCTGAGGAATACTCACGTTCCAAAACAATTTAGCATAAGGAGCTCAAAAACAGTTATGGTGCAGCCCAGCCAGCTTATTTTCTCTCTCGTCTCTGTTATTACATCCAGATATCCACTCTCACTTATTTCTTCCTTCCATAATTTTGCTGTTCATCACATTTCCTGCTAAGTTTTCCAGACTAAAGATAAACCCATATTAAATATTATTTGCTAAGAACGCTAACACCTTGAAATATGCCACTGACGTACACAGCTTGTTCCATCATTCTAAGTATGCCATAGATCAAGCTATCTACCTGCGATGTTGAGCATATGAAATCACTTGAAGTTCCATTTGCATGATCATCTTTCCAAACACTCTTCCTGTGTTGCTGACTCAAGCACTTTGGAAGACTCTCTCGAAATTACTGTTTAAAAAAAAATGCGAACATTGTCTCACCGAGTATGCAGGAAATGAAATGTGTTAGCACTTGTCCATTCCAAATTAGATTCAGCACATAACTGTCTAACTTGAGTGCACCTAGCTATAGTTTACATTTGTCTCTCCAGTAAGCTTTTTAATCAGAAGTTATTTAGTGTTAAGCATATCGAAATGTCTTTCATTAGCCATCGATGGGATTTGATTTATTCATATGTTGTGCAACATATATTGCTAATGTTGTCATCTACCACAGCTTCAATTTTAAATAAGTGTTTCAGTTTTCATTTGATATTTTTAAAAAGAGCTCATTTGCAGTCTTGCATCACGCAAGACAGGAGCGTTCAGCGTGCTCAAGCTGTCTGGTTTGCACTGATGACTGAATTGCAGAACTAGTCATAGGAAATCAGGTGGCAGACTGGAGGGGATTTTTCTGTTTTCTTGGGTCATGCTGCATTTCGTTATTCCCAAAGTAGTTTCAGGGCATGATTTTCATTTGCATACTGTTTTTGTAGCAGTCGCAGAACTGAGACACAGTTCAGAACTTCTTAAGTACACAGTAAGGCCTTGTTTTGAATGAGGCATCTATCCTGAATAAGATATTTCATTGCACAATCCCACTGCATGGGAAAGCAAAGCTTAGTGGTCTTGTCAAGACATGGCTGTGGAAAGCGATTCAGTGCCTACACCCACTAAGGTGTTATCAAGCAATTCACACAGGACTAGAGTTATTAGAGGTGTATAGGAAGTGTAGGGAGACTCCTGAAAATCTTATTTAGTTGGGCATTATACATAGGCATTTCTGATAGCTCCCAGGTAGCTCTCCATATCAGCTATGTGCTTATCAAAAAGTCCCAACTAGCTCCCTTGTATCTCAGTTACCCACTTTCAGACTGGAAAAAAAAGAAAATAAAGCTTTCTCTCCTGCCTCCTTTCACCTAGTTAGTTTTAAGGTCTTCAGAACAAGTTTCTCACATGGTATGGCTGAAATCCTGGCCACTATTGAGGTAGGTAAGAATATTGTTGTAGCTTCATTGAAATAAAAATTTCACTTTTGTTTATACAGCAAGAATCAAGAAGGGTCACTTTAGACCTGCATCAGCTAGGTAGTGTCAGAAAATGAGAATCACATTGCCAGTCTCACATCAATATGGAAATCAGTTCTGTCACCAGTCAGACAGAAGCATGAATAAACAAGTTATTTCCCATTGCTGACTCAGATAACTCCACAAGCCCACATGTTACCTTACACATTTACGTTAACAAAAGACATATTTTTGAAGCGCTGTTGTGAAAAAGCTCAGTGCTTTTAAAAAATTAAAAATTGATGTGTTCCAATATATTGCAAAATTCCTAGATATTCTCTAAAGACACACTACGACTAGCCAGGGCAACATTGTGCAAATAGTTTCTTCCTTACTACACTAACCAAAACAAACTTGACAACATGGCCAAACGAAATCCTTAAAGATGCATGCTTACAGCTATCAGCTTTAGTTACACAGAAGCAAGTCTTTCAAACTCCCTGATCAATGAGCGGTTCTACAGACCTGCCTTAGTCATAAGAAAGTTGGTGACCGTGTCTGGTAGGAACTGTTCAGATGCTCTAGTGGTGAAACTTAGCAGGCTCTTACTGATTCAGAAGGCTAGAAGCAAGGTAAAAGGAGAGACAAGCTGCCCAACAGCATATAAATTAAAGTCTATTTCCATTCATTGTGAGGAGTCCAATTCAGCTGAATATCCATCACCCAAAATATTTACATCTTTGTTAATATACATGTTATCTCATGTGTGGCAGGAAATACAGTTCATCCTCATTTCCTCAGTACTGACCTTGTGTGTCCTCAAAAGTTTAAGGCAAGGAACAGAAATTGAATTTTTTTACACCACTTTTACGTATTCTTGCTATGTGCCCACACCTCAGTCTGTTTCTGCCAGTCTCTTTCCCTTTGACAATATTTGAACTTTACATTCAATTTCAGCCAAATAAGACAAAGGGGTCTCTAAGGAAGCTGGTTGGAAATAGGCAGGCAATGAAAGAAGAGAGACCACATTAGTGCCCCAAAGATGGAGAGGCTAAAGCACGCATTCTGACATTATTAGTCACCTGAGATACCCCCTGAAAGAGAAGCCTGGAGTTTCTCAGCAGTCTGAATATTCCAATTACCAGCAAAGATTAGATTGGAGCTCATACCTATTAGACCCCATAAGGCACAGGCATCCACTGGGAACCCGGTCAACAGTAGTTTCTGGAGGAACTGTTGTTCTCTCTCTCCCACAGGCCTGCTCTCTTCCGTCATTGTCTCACGAATGAGCTTCATTTTTTGAGTGTGTGTGATGAACTGTTGAAAAACTGCTAAAACAGCCTCCCTCAGTATCACCCTGATCCCACTTTGCTTCTGTGGTGAAATGCAGCCTCTTGTACACCAAGTCCTCCTGCACCACAGGTATTACTGCACCTGGCCCCTGCGACCAACTGTGTCTAGTTATCTTTTACTTCATGTAAAGAAGGAAGGCACCAGAGCCCAACAGCAACAAAGGAGCGAGGAATATCTTCTACACGGGCTGAAAAGTGAGTTTTTCCTGTCTTTCATCACTGGGAAAGTATTTCCTGCCTATCTCTTCTGACAGGAGATCTTCGACCCTGCGCATCTGTCTGCCCAACAAAGACCTCCTTAATCTGTAGGGGACTGACTGAGGGTTTACAGCTCACCTGTACAAGCCAGGATGCTCTCAAAAGCAATCTTCAATTAAGCTATGGCTGAGCAGGGAATGTGATACAAAGGTACAATTAACTCACAATGTTTCCTTCACTAAAAAAGGGTATTATTTAAATTGTGAACGGACATAATTACTTGTATTTGCTATACAGAATTATCTGTCTCAATAAAATAATACTTCGTGAACAGAGATATGATATGGAAAAGCATTGCATTTTACAAAACAATCCTTTTTTTGCACATTAATCTGGCAATATTAAAACAATGCAAGGTGGTTTTAATTTAAACAAAATAATCAGGGTTGTTTAATTAAATACGATTTTGTCATATGGAACTTTTTAATATTTAATTCCACCAGCAAAATCTGCTGATGCGCTTGGAAGATCCCACGCTGAAGCAGACGGGAGCAGAACCTGGAGACACATTGCCATCTAGTGGGACCCTCCCCGACACAGCGTCCTGCAGGGACCCCAAGGCTTGCTTTCCTCAGGAACGGCTCCGATCGGAGCTGCTACTGGGATCCGACAGGAAAAAAGTTCTTTAAGATACGTAAAAAAAGAGAGTTAAACGCAGATTGCACAGTCTGATATAATGTTACAGCTAAATCTCTGTTGTGATATCTTAGTTGGGAAGCCTTTCACCCTTAAAGCACTGCTTTAAATCAGCAGTAAAACAAAGAAGCACGCTTGTCTGTTCCATTTTACGAGAAGTACATAACTGCTAACGTGCTCTATTTCACATTTAAGACCACACTCCATAAGGCAGGCGGCTGAACATTTATTGTGCTCAGAGAGAGGTATCCTTTAGGGCAGGTTTGAAGAACGGTGGAACAACAGGGGAAAATCTGAAGCTCTCCTACTTGAGACCTAGCAATTCATAGACACAGACGTTGTTCAATTCCTTCAGCCTGGCGACTTTCCCAAACATGAAATTTCTTTCAAAAATTGAGATGTTTAGCTCCAAGCTCAGATGAGTCACAGAGATATTTGTGGAGTGATTAATGAATACCAAAAAAAGCAAGCCGCACAGAGATGAGTCATATCACCATAACACCAAAGAAATAAAAGATACAGCCTTTCTGGTTCTTATACCTTTTGTGGCTTTTTGTTTGCTTGGTCTCTGTTTATTCTCATCATTCAGAGTAATTTCCAGCTATTGCACTTCAATTTTAGTTTCTCTAATAATTTTTTTCTACAGAGCTGACTCACAGATGAAGGAAGTATTTGTCATCATAATATGGTATTAAACAACCTCCAAACTGCAATCTCTGAATCTTTTTTCTCCTGAGTCAACTAGTTTTATCCTTAAAGCCTTTTCACTATGAAGTAAAAAAGTCCAGTCCCCTCTCTAGCACTATGACTCCTTACATTTATCAAGTGGGACAGCTCATAAGCTACAGCTGTGCCAAAAACAGCAACAGTCTTCTGCATTTTTTTTGACAAAGCAAAGGCTATCCTCACACAGGTTTCACAACACTTCACTTAAATCAACACTTTGCTGAAGAGCTGATGAAAGGTGAACCTCAGCAAGAGTGAAGATGATGGGCAGTCACTGCGTGGTCAGGATGACTGATGTGAGAGGAAGGATGAAAATTATCACCACATGGAAATAAGGCAAACGGGTTCTAGGCAGATAGCATAGTCATCTGACTGGGCAAGCAAATGTGGCTGCAGTATGGGGAGAAAGGAGCAAAGACAAACCCATTGCAACGCAAAAGATGGCTTCAAGGTCACTCAGTGACACCTTCGAGGTTAGGTAAAGACACCCACTTTTAATCAGTGCAACACAGAACGTATACACTGCTCAGCCTGGAGTGCAAAACAGATTAGTTGGTGGTTGTGGTCTTTTTGTAGATGACTAATGAAAAGGATAAAAGCAGTCATTCTTTGCTGCAAGGCAATGTAGTCAGAGGCATCAGGAAGGGAGATCGCAGCTGTGCACAGCAGTATGCTGGTAAAAACTACGTGAGTATCACTGTTCAGTTATCAGATGCCGGACCACAGATCTGGGCTGACATGAAGTTGTACTTCAGCAAAGGCTGTGAAAAAGAGCTTGCGGGTTACGTTCAGTACCACAAACAGTCAATAAGTGCTGACTGGGTGTTTATTCAGTGGCTTTCATGTAAGAAGAACCAGAACCACAAACAGAAACGCAGGAGTGCATGCTAGTAGCAACATGTACTTGTGGAAAACACATTAAGTGTATCCAAATTTCATCAAACTCCTGGCCTAGACTACACACACTGATTGCAATTTTGTACAGACCACTTACATCTTGCATCATATACTTTTACCGATTTAAAGTTTTCCATTCAATTTTTTACTACTGTGTTTTTTCCTTAACTTTTGCCCCAAGGAGGGAGTCATACAGATTTCTTTTCTTATATACCTTCATTAAGATTATCATTGCTACCAACCAGGATGGGGCAAAAGAAGTTAGGAAAGAATGCTCAGAATTCAGATCCCAGGTTCAATTCACAGCTAGGAAAAAAAAACCAAACCTACATTATGAACTGAGCAAATTTGTTACCTGCATCATTGAAAGAATAAATATACTGTCATGTCATGTCAGTGATTTAGAATGAAGTGTTACAAATGTCAGTTTTTATAAACTGCAGTGGCAGAGGTTAGAAAAATACCTTAAATTATTTTTCCAGGCACTGTATAAAGGTGATTCAATATATTCCCGTAATTCCAAAAGTTGTACCTAAAAATAATACATCTTTGCCATATTCACAAAACACCCCTCATAGCCATCATACATTGTACTTATGCAGTGAACTAGTTATCAATAACAGTCAGCATAAAAGTTTTCTCCATATTTACAGTCAGTTTGGAAAGGTTCTGTTTCTAAATACCAAGGACAATGAAGTAAAGAATCTTAGCTCATACATACTTTATTAGAATCATCTCATATCAGTGCTGTGTAACATAAACTAAGCAAATGCGAAAAGAGCAACCATAACCACATAACTCAGGATAAATAAAAAACAAAATCAATTTATCAGACTACCTGACATACACCTGTATATAGTGGTGTGTTCTGCCATGTGAGAACTCAGCTTGGTTCTAGTACTCAGCAAGGAAGTACAGCAGGATGTACGCACCAAGAGATGATCTTGCAGTCTCTAAGATGAAGTACTTCAAGTATGTTGATAAACTACCATGCAAAACTTTTACCTAGAAACCCAAGATTGCAGCCAAGAAAATCCGAGAGCATCTAACGCTTTGACCCTGGGGACAAGAGAAGCTCTTGGGGAAGCAGGTGCATGTAGAAGAATATGGAAGACTAGGGACCTGGAGGCTCTGCTAAAAGATTTTTTCTGAAATCAGACAAAGGTGATATTCTTTTTTTTTTTTTTTTCTTCCTAAGAAGAGTCTCAGTGCAATGTGTTTCTTTAAAATCAGCAAATTGAATTGAGACTGTTGTATAGATACCCCTATAGTCCTGTAGTATCATTAAGCACAGGCCATCCGCCGATCACAGCAACCAGAAATAAACAGTGGGCCTGATCTGCCTTCCACTACAGCGGTGTAAATAGGGTATTCTGTTTTTAAAAGAATGGAATTTATCCAGATTTTTAACCGTGCAGTTGAAGGCAGATTTGGCCTAGCTTGTTCAGTGCCCACCAGGGCCCACAATACACATGCAACGATGCACAAATGTGCAGTGAAGTTTGAAAAACATGTTCTGTCTTTTTTCAAAGTGCATACAATGAATATTAAACAACCCCCTGAAGTTCACGTTGCCACTCGCCTAGAATCAGCACTGCAATCCCTATTATAGACTGCACTATGTAGAATACTGATGACTATTTAAATTCAGAGTGGATGTGTGAAGAGCCAGGGCAGTGACAGGGGTACGGCATATAATAGCTGCAAGATTTTTCTGTAGCTTTACATACGCTTTTTCTTTCTTCTTTACTTCAAGAAGACATTTTTTTCCAAATTGGACTATTTTCGATAGCCTTGGAGGACAGAAAATGAGATTTCCACATCCAAATGGTTAAGATACCCACAGGCCAATTTTGATTTAGGAAAAAGGAAAAGCTGCCAAGTACCAGAATATCATGTCAAAGGCTGGGGTGATCAATTGAATCATAAAGGAAATGGATAGGAAGCTTCATTGAAAGTGCGGTATATGGAAATTCCCTGAAAGCTGCAATACTTTATAACCTTATACTGGCGTTCTAAATATATTTGCATTAGATTTCAAAGAATTACAGCACTAAAGTATTAGGAAGCATTAGCTAGGAGATAGAAAGCAGGTGATGTGACAGCCAATTATTTGCATAACTAGAAAAACTGTATACACAACAACATGCAATCCTCATTAGCATATCTCACTTTTTGCTTCCATTTTCTGAAAAATACCACAGCTAATGCATCAGTCAGTGGTAGAGTCAGGTGGATTCATGTCTTTCTGAATTGTTTTTCTGACAGGGTTGCTTGTGACTTGAAAGAACCAGCATTTGGATAGAATTCATCTTAGGCTACAGTAAACTACAGTACAAAACTTTAAACTACAGCAAGGGAACTCACACAAAACCTGAATTGAACTGTGGCTTCGCTGACAAAAACACTGGCACAAAAACATGAGCACCTGAGCTACAATTAACAAGTAGACAACAACTGAGAATCCAGACAAACCTACTTAGTTTCAGAGTAAGTTCTGCTCTGCCTGAAGGAGAAGCCAAGACCTCTAAGAACTCTAATACTTTCAAAGATGAACTCCAGCTGTTAAACTTCAGGACAATCTTGGATTTTAGATATTCTAAAACACCTTGACACCATGGTATTAGATATGCCTCTATGTTTTAATTTGAGATACATGAAATATAGCACACTATACTTCTTCTGAAGTTCTTGGCTAGAAATGTGTATGCTACTCCACATTTCTATATTACTTTCTCCACTTGGCTGATCAGACCTGTTCCATGTTTTCTTCGGCACTCGTCCATGCTCAAAGCAGCACAGTGGCGGGGAAACTGGCTGCAACATGAACTCTGATTTTCCTAGGACAGGGATAGCAAAACTGTCATTGCTATGGCTTTGCAAAATGTTCGTAAGGTGGGAAGGTGGGAGGGATGGAAACAGACTGTTCAGTACGCTGCTGAATGCTTGCACAAAGGTTAGAAACGATATAAGACAGAAAAAAAACCAAACTCATTTAAATCCTTAAAAGGAACATCAGCTTGTAACCTAGCTGTCCTTGATGTTCTTTGCTCAGTTTATAGCACCCTTTTTCCCAATTAAAACAGTGGGGAGTTTTGATAATTTTTGAGTAGATGCATAACTTACTTCTTTACTGCCCTCTATGAATCATTTTAGGGCCAGGGTTCTTCTTTTAAAGATTCTTTCTTTCAAGCTGCAATTCTGGGGACAAATTCTGACCACAGAAAATATCCCAGGAAAGGCTTGTGTTTCTTGCACACAACTCCCGCCAAACACATTCCCGCAGGATCCAGTTTTATCAGCATTTTAGCAAACAAAATCTGCAGCTAAAAAGCAAGTTAAAGATGGAGGGGGGCGGGGAGAGAATTAAACATGAAAACCTAAAGACTGGAAAAGAGGAAAGAAAATTAAGAATAAAGCAACAGAAGTGCCAGCCTTTTGCTGAAGCCTTTTGCTGAAGCCACATCTTAAAACTGAGCCTAGACAATGTTAGCCACCGTCAGCCTGACTGGCATCACAGGATCTGAGCAATGCTGGGCTGTGCTTTCGTGACACCAAGTGGTTAATCTGTGTGGTGCATTCTGCTGATCTTTGCCGATCTCTCCAACACGCTCCTCCGCATTCAAAAGGCTGTTAAAAGGAAGCTGTACTCAAAGGTGATTATAAAGGCAATCCTCCTCAGCCCACCCTTGGTGGGGTTACAGGTCCTAAGATGGTCTTTCACAAGAATGCCACATAACGTCAACTAAACTTTTTTTTTAATTTCACCCCAGCCTCTTACATTTCAAATGGATTTTCGTTTATTCATATTTGAAACTGTTCAATTCAGAAGTCAAATTAAGAGTTTTAAAAGACCCCATCTAAGACAAAGCACACCCACATTCTGTGGAGGCTACTAAACACCTACACAACATCTTTTAAAAAAGCAACTCACAAACAATAACGGAGCCCCAACTGGAGTTAAAACTAAGCCTGACATGGAACAGACGCGTCCCCCTCCCCTACTGCTGTTACAGAAGCAAGTCAGAAAACAAAACATACCAGCCAAGGAGCACAGAAAAACAAATGCACCAGCACAATTGTCCTTTAGTTCAGACCAATTGTTTCTCAAAGTTAATGATTATTGGGACTCAGATGTCTTCAGAATCTCTCAGCAGTAAAAAATCTGCTCCTATTGACTGTGATCAGTGTTCAGGGAAAAAAAAAAATCCCATTTTCCTTTTAAATTTCTATGTCTAATTAACAATTAAAATGAGTACAACTATGTTTATCTCTGCTTCCTGTAAGCAGTCATCACTGCAATTCCTACACATTTTCAAGTCTTAAGGACATTCAACAAATGCTTCACAGTGAACCCTGCTCTCTGTGTGTCCCTGGTGGACGTTTAAGCCAAGTATGTCCAGATTCTCATTTGCTTGCTGATTTCTTTCATTTCTGACCTTTCTATTACTATAATTCTGTCTGCAGTAACACAGAAAAGATTTTCCTAGCAGGTAAGCAGTACAAATTGCAGTTTAAATCCACTTTTATTTCATCCATTAGCTCCCTCCACAGGCAGGTGACCTCCTCCAAGAACCTTCCCCATCTGTCCAGAGCTCTCTAACTACATGGCTCCTGAGAGCATAGCTTTTGCAACAAGCTGCAAATGAAGAAAAATAGATTAAGGGCTCTTGAATGGATACTAGAAGTCAAACAAGGGACCGTGAAGGATGCTGGGAACTAGAGCAACCTGCTGGTAGTGTATTTTTTTACACAAAGAAAATGAACGGCAGCATTTACACCGGGTAAAGCTGGTGCCTACCACAAGCTTCAGGTATAAATCATTACCGCAGTCTTTGCTGAGGTGATGATCACAGGGATGGATTGTTGGCAGCAGTTTCTTGTGATAAAGAATAACAACTTTTGTCTAGCAAGCTAGACATGAAAGAAAGCATTCTCCTCAGTCTTCATACTAATTCAGAGCTTTACAGGAATCATCCTTGGTAACTGAAGGCAGATACCTTCAAAGACAGTCAGTGTTGTGACAGATCATTAACACATTTAATTTCTGAATAGCCCCACTTTCAATTCTATTTGCTTTGATTTTTGTTCCTCTGTTTTCAACTGTTACATCCAGTGCGCACTCTGACATCCTTGAGGAGGAGCCATTTTCAAAAGAGACTTTGCTACTAACAAACAAGAAGTGTAACTGATTTCTATTTCAGCTGTAAGTATTTCACAGATATCAAGTAACAACACATAACCACAGGATAAACGAACCCAAAAGCAGCAAAACAGAGTTTGTTGTTTAGGTAGACCCTGAACTGCATTGCAACGTTTTGGGAGCCCACTCAGTAAGATTTTGTCCTGCAGGGGAACAGCACGCTATGCCGAGAGACTGCACCCAGCTGCTCTTGGGCACAAACGTCAGGTTTTCTGTAGACAGGGGCTGCAAGGGTGCCCTGCAGGGAGGAATCCGTTACCCATCCTGTGCAGTCATGGCTGCTTCCAGCTAGCTCTGAAGCCAGTGTGCACCCCATATCACACCCCAAAACTTCAACCAACCTCACGGTGCCTCTGTTCAGACCTGTTCAAGAAAGAGCGGCCACTGCTGGGAGCGGAGAAACAGAGGAGGCACATGGACAGGGACATCACTGAGGGCACAGATGGAGATGAGCTCTTCAGAGGTGCTCCATGAAAGAGGTGGTACACCTCTGAGGGGACTGCAGCCCACAGTGGTGACACCTTGAAAGAACTGTGGCCCTGAAGTGACACACAGTAGGGTAGGGATACCCCTGAGGGGCTACAGCCCATGGATGATTGCCACCAGGACATGGACATTCCCAAAGGGACTGTGACTCACGGAGAATACATGCCAGGGCAGGAACTCCCCCAAAGAGACTGTGACCCATGCATAAATGGCACTGGAGCAGAGGAAAAGAAGTAAGAAGAAAAGATTGGCAGAAGGAAAACATGTGTGTAACCACAACCTGAGTTTTCAAAATCGTGGCTGTTTCGCTTGTGACACCACATCAGCTGGTCCCCCACGGAATCCCACCAGCTCAGGATGCTCTTACAAGGTTCAGGGAAGGAAGAGACTCATGTAGCCTGCAACGGAGACATACTCGTGTGAGCGGTGCACAAGAGGTCGATCCCCCACGAGCTCTTCCTGCACACCCAGAGATAATGAATTTGTCTCAGTCCTGGCATTAGAGTTTCACAAATTCTTGTTTCCTCTAAGTGGTGCTGTATATGCTAATCCTCTGAAAGACTACCAAATCTGACAGACTGTTAAGTGTAAGTTATGTAAAATGCATGCTGCATGGTTTCTTCTTTTTCAGGTAACAACTGCCAAATAACACCTGTTTCTAGGTAGATAGCAGGCACTAACACTAGTGACTCCATAGGCAGTATCCTCACCCCTGAGGTGGGGCAATAATACGCTGGCGCACGTTGTCAGGCTGAATTGTTGGAAGCACTATCTTTAAGACCCAGTATCAAACCTACATCTGAAGTATTTACAGTCCTCAGATCTCCCCTGAAATGTGAACAACGCAATCCCTGGAGTTCTGACTAAATCACATTTTCGGAATTGCATTCTGTCAACCTTAATTTCCACTGCATTTTTGTTTAGAAACTGTACACTCCTTTGACCCTTGCCTTAAGCTGCTGTGCAGTGTTTATGGTTTTAGAAGCCCACATGTCGATAAGTGCTCGGAGAGGAAAACACAAGGTCACGCCACAGTTTCAATGGGAAATGTGCTTTTATTTCACTCAGACTTGAGAAGAGTGGTACAGCCACATTCCCCCCTTCAAGTATAGGCCATGTGCTGTTGATTTGCAGGGCAACAGGCCAAATATTGCAGCATTTCCAGGAAGCACTAGAAAGAAGTGGCCAGTAGTGCCTTCAGTATTGCCAGCTTCAAATAAAGGTAGCTCTTGACCCAGAATCTTTTCAAGGGTGTCACATTTTGGCATCTTTCTAAGCTGTATTTGAATTTCTAGTTACTTCAGTACTATTTCCAAGCATCTGTTTGTTACAGAAGCAGAACTATTTCACTTTTTATTGAAAGCTTCTGATTTCACCTTTACACTTGTCATTCAAATAGTCAGGAGAAGTGGTAACAGAGACTTCTGCACTCATGAAATACTACTTTCCCAGTCCCTCCATCTTTTACAAGCCTTTCAGTGCAAGTTCTAGTATATCCTGCAACAATGTAGGACCAAGTTTTGTGGCACACTATGCTCAGAAATAAACCACTGTCTAAATCCCACGCAAGCCTCGACAACGTGCAGAAGGAGATGATACACCCAGGAAAATGGAATTTTTACACCCACAAGAGACAGGTTCTCCCCTTTCTGTAGGAAAATTCTTTCTAGGACTCTAACTCTTTAGCACTTGAGGATGGTATGACCTCTTTATTTTGGATTGTAATACTTAAATTTGTGTGGGAAACTGCAGACAGACAGTATGACCCTCTTTGTGCAAAGAGTTGTTCATCCATTATTTGGCAGAGCAAGCCAGCTGTTGACTCCCTGTTCTTCATGCTTTTTTTCTGGAACTGGAATCCGGTAAATAACTTCCTCAAGAAGACTACCATCAATTTTATTCAAATGAAGCAGCCCTCTTCGTTCAATTTCAAATTAAATAAAAGCTCTCTTACCTAAGCGACATCAGAGTCAACAACAGAGACGTCACAAATTTTTATCACCTGAAATTCCCATAGAAAGCTAAAATAGTACCACATTAAAAAAAATCTCACAGTTTGTCCACAATATGAGGTATAAATATTCTGAACAACTTCATGTTTTTACATGTCTTTTCCTGCAGAATTATCCCTTCTTCTGATTTAGTCTCATTAAGTGAAAGTTATTTCAGATAAACAGAGTTCAAATAAGTACATCCACAAGTGGAGTTACTCAGCAATAGCTACAGAAATTAAACTTATATTTACTTTAATCAGTGTTAACTTTCAAGTGTGAACAAGTGCCTTATTACATTGTTGGAAAAAGCAGCTGAATTACAATGACCTAGTTAGAATACAGCTGCACAGATACACACGGAAAAATAATTAAAAGCATGATTTTTAAAAGTACCTTATTAAAGGTTTTATTCAAAAGTCACTGCCATAAGGACACAGCGGCACAGGCCACAAAAGCAGCATTCCAAAGCAGCTACACACATACCCCGCCCATGCGAAAAATGTATTATGGACAAAAAGAATAATGACACATGCATCTCCCAAATGGACTATACTTTCTGAAGAAGGCATTTTAAGAGCAGAATAAATATGCCCACAGACTAAGCTGATCAAAAGCCGTTTTATACATTTGTTTAAATAAATTAATAAACACACACATGCATAATGCCTGTTTAGACTCATCTGCCTTAGCTAGCAGCTGCCTACTAACCAGTAGGAGGGAAATAGGATGGGATTCACAACAATCACCCAAACAATTCTGATTAATTTTTTTTCTGTCTTATGGTCTTTCCATTTAAGAGAAGCAACAGTGGTTATAACCACTCAGAAAAGTGACACACAAACAAGATTAGCAAGAAGTGATTCCTGCTGGGGTGGCAATTACAGACACTGTGCTGATCCCACTTGGACGGACAGCCAGATTTATTGACTCTTCTGATATTTTCTAACAACAGCTATTGCTTCTTTAAAGAATTTCCCTTTGTAGAATTCATATTAGCAGCAGCATAGAAACAAATACATTTTACAGATTGGCTTTTATGATACCTAGCTAAATTATCTGTATAATCAAACCTATATTGAAGTCACTGGTGTTCTATGTCAGGACCTCAGAAACCACGGCAGGGGCACAGCTTGAATGTTACAGTGCTGAATGAGAATTGGAAGTTGGAAAGAACCTCACCTACAGCACGCTGCACAGGACCTCATCCAGGAGGGTTTTGAATAGCTCCAGAGAAGGAGAATCCACAACCTCCCTGGGCAACCTGTTCCAGGGCTCCATCACCCTCACAGTGAAGAAGTTCTTCCTCATGTTCAGACGGAACTTCCTGTGCTTCAGTTTGTGCCCATTGCCCCTTGTCCTGTCACTGGGCACTACTGAAAAGAGCTTGGCCACATCCTCCTGACACCCACCCTTCAGACACTTATAGGCATTTATAAGGTCCCCTCTCAGCCTGCTCTTCTTCAGGCTCACAGAATCACAGAATCACAGAATAGTAGGGGTTGGAAGGGACCACTGTGGGTCATCTAGTCCAACCCTCCTGCTGAAGCAGGGTCACCTACAGCACGCTGCCCAGGACCTTGTCCAGGCGGGTCTTGAATATCTCCAAGAGAAGGAGACTCCACAACCTCCCTGGGCAGCCTGTTCCAGTGCTCCGTCACCCTCAGAGGCTCAACAAGCCCAGCTCCCTCAGCCTCTCCTCGTAGGACAGATGCTCCTAATCATCCTCGTAGCCCTCCACTGGACTCTCTCCAGTAGCTCTTCATCTTTCTTGAACTGCGGAGACCAGAACTGGAAACAGTACTGCAGATGGGGCCTCACCAGGGCAGAGTAGAGGGGGAGGAGAACCTCCCTCGACCTGCTGGCCACACTCTTCTTAATGCACCCCAGTATCTCACTGGCCTTCTTGGCAGCCAGGGCACGCTGCTGACTCATGGTCAACTTGTCGTCCATCAGCACTCCCAGGTCCCTCTCCGCAGAGATGCTCTCCAGCAGGTCCGCCCCAAGCCTGTACTGGTGCATGGGGTTGTTCCTCCCCAGGTGCAGGACCCTGCACTTGCCCTTGTTGAACTTCATCAGGTTCCTCTCTGCCCAACTCTCCAGCCTGTCCAGGTCTCGCTGAATGGTAGCACAGCCTTCTGGTGTATCCACCACTCCTCCCAGTTTGGTGTCATCAGCAAACTTGCTGAGCGTATGCTCTAACTCTTCATCCAGGTCGTTGATGAAGAAGTTAAACAAGGCTGGGCCCAGTACTGACCCCTGGGGGACACCACATGTTACCGGCCTCCAACTAGACTCAGCGCCACTGACAACAACCCTCTGAGTTCTGCCATTCAGTCAGTTCTCTATCCACCTCACCGACCACTCACCCAGCCCACACTTACTGAGCTTCCCTAGGAGGATGTTATGGGAGACAGTGTCAAAAGCCTTGCTGAAGTCGAGGTAGCCAACATCCACTGCTCTCCCCTCATCTACCCAGCCAGTCATGCCACCGTAGAAAGCTATCAGATTGGTCAAGCATGATTTCCCCTTGGTGAATCCATGCTGACTACTCCCGATAACCTTCTTTTCCTCCACGTGCTTGATGATGACCTCTAGAATGAACTGCTCCATCATCTTTCCTGGGATGGAGGTGAGGCCTGTAGTTCCCTGGATCCTCCTTCTTGCCCTTTTCGAAGACTGGAGTGACATCGGCTTTTCTCCAATCCTCGGGCACCTCTCCTGTCCTCCAGGACCTTTCAAATATGATGGAGAGTGGCTCAGCAACGACATCCGCCAGCTCCCTCAGCACTCATGGGTGCAACACATCGTCAGAGACACGGATTCTGTTAGCCCACTCCAGCCGTCCGTGCCCTCAGAGCGCGCGAGGCTGGCGTGGGATGAGGCACTGTGGCGAGGCGCAGGCGATGTGGCATGCGGGGAAGGAGGATGCGACCCCGTGGTCTGAGCGCCCGCTCCCGAGCATGCTGAACGTGCTGTCACATTTGACATCACACAAGGAGCTCATTCCTCGCCTAAACCAAAAAACAATACATAAAGTTCCGCACCTCCACTTGGCTCCTGCCAGTCCCGTGGACCCCCCCTGCCAACGGCAGTGAGGAGATGGGGACAAGGGCAAGAGCTCAACTTTTATCAGAAAACCTGCAGCTTTCAAACTAGCCAAGTGCTGGGGCACAGAGCCCCCTTGCCACCGGTCTGAAGCAGGAGGCTGAAGAAGAAATTGCTTATTTCCTCCAGTTCTACCAGTCTAACACAAAAGAAAAAAAAAAATAGCTCCTGAAGAAACCGCCTCTGTTCCTATGCTGAGACCGCGACAGGTACCAGCAGCACCACGTCTGACCTTCCCCTGCGCCCATCGGCACCGCGCACATCGCCGGCACTGCAGCAGGCAAGCTGCCCGCAAGCGAGTGCCTGGAAGGCAGCCAGCAGCCAGAGACCTGTCCAAGCCATCGGGATGGATACACAGATAAACCAGGTCAGCTAAGTGTTTCCATCCAAGCCAGACAGTGACTAAGAGACAGCATTAATTTGTTACTCAGTCGAAGTAAAACTTTTCAGACCCATAAGAGCCAAATGGTTGTTCCAAGTGAAAAAATACTGCAGGATGCATTCCTTTGCCCTGTCCCAGGAATACCCGAGGATTCATGATTTCAGGATGGAGCTGACAGCTCTTTCACATACCACAAAGCATAACAAGCTAACCTTTCTGTTTGTCTTTTCACTCCCCAAATGCTATTTACTGGTTACAAGACGCACGTCATGTTCACGCAGCGCTCCAGGGAGGTGGAGGGCTGTACGAGCTCCACATTCTGTTATTGCAGAAGATCAAATGAACACAGAAAACAAAAATTTTATTGGCATTACTGCTGTCAGCACAGAGAACAGAAGAGCGCGCATGAGGGAGCATCCACCTTCCACCCCTTTCTGGATTCAATGTGATGGCACGCGTGAGCTTTACCCAGAGATGTGAGACCAAGAAACAAAAACAGATGAATCCTCCAGTGCTTGGAAGCTCTTCCAAATTTCTTTGAAATGTAATACACTGCTCAAATACCTGTGACTCCTGCACAGTCCCCAAGCGCAGCAGGGACACGGCAGCATCTCCATGCCCAGGTGCAAGGCCCAGCACGCCCAGGCGATGGGGCAGCAGCCCGACACCTTGCTGCAGAGCCCAACAATTCCCACACCCAAACAGAGGGTGGGGGACAGCACCAGCAGCTGTCACTGGTGACAGACTTTTTATTTTCTCCTTTTCGGGTGTCCAGAAAATGGCATTTTCAAGGGCCAGACTCAGAGCCAGGCAGGACTCAAGTACCACACCACATAAGGTGCCATGAAACCCCAAGAGGGTGGCAGCCGTGCACAGCAACGGCAGGGGCAGGCACCCCCAGCCCCCGCGGTGCCACAGCCCCTCAGCCCCAGGGCTGAGGCTGCAGAGCCCAGGGCACTGCAAGGTCCCCGGGGTGCCCCACACTGCTGCCACACATCTGCTGCCCGCAGGCAGAGGAGATTTCACCCTGTCAACCTGGAAAATGCTGCACGGCAGAGCTGTAAACAGACGTACTGCCACAGAGATCGCATCTGACTTGCATCTGAAACACCAGCTTCGGGAAACTAAGAGCAAAACACGTCTCTGACAGGATACAGCCTCGGCAAACCCTTGCAAAAACACAATGTCATACCCACATCGTATTTTACAAAAATACAGTGCTTTCTCGCAGTAGGTCAAACCTCGGGCGCTGCACAGCCTCTCAGCTCCAGCATCCCCCTCTTGCAGATCTTCAAAATAAGCTACCCTGGGGTGCCACGCCACAGAGCTCAAAATCAAACTCCCCTCCGCCACCCAGCACAAGACCCAGTACACCTCGCTGTTGCCTGGCCCCTTTTGAAACCCACCCTGCGCCCTCTCCTCCGTCACTCAGGACCTGTGGAGCAGTTTTAATGAATAATCAAACACGCTTAAGAAATCCCTTAATTTTAGGGTGGGGTGATGGAAGTGCCCAGGGAGGCCCCAGCCCCGGTAAGGCCCTTCATGGCAGCACACTGTCACTTGAGGGACAGCGTGGTGACAGTCCTCATGTCCCCGCAGACATGGAGACCAGGGAGAAAGGCGATGTGCCGAGTCCACTTTGTCTCCAGTAAAACTCCCGCCAACTTCAGCCAAGCTGGGCTGCCACACAGGAGGGCAGCCAAGCCCAGCATCCACGCGCAAGGCGACACACACACGAAAAAGCAACTCTTACATTCATGCAGGGCATCCTCCCGTGGCGGGTGATGCACATTGGAAGGACTGTGCCAAAACACAGCAGCCGCTCGGGTGGCAGGTGACACATGCTGCATGCAAAATGAACATCTCTCAAAGCTGCTGGGGCTTTTAGGGCTGGGCAGCGCTCTGCCGCTCCTCCTTCCACCACCCACGGTCCTGCCCTGTCGCACCTACTCCCTCATCCCCACCCTGCAGCTCCTGCCCGTGTGCCCTTGCTCACCCCATCCTGCCGGCTCCTGTCCATCTCCGGACCAGGGGGCATGGGGAAGCCTTCAAAACTAGGGTAACTTATTGGGCCAGACCAACGGCCCACCTAGCAGCAGCTGCTCGGACTGGGAAGCCACGATGGCTCGGGGCCAGCTGCCACCATGCCTGCCAGAGCGGTCCCTGCTCCAACACAGTCCCTCCTCCGGTGCATCCCCCCACACGCAGGGGTCTGGGCACCAGCCGCCTCCGCACTGCACAGCCAGCAGCCCCCCAAGCTGCTCACTGAGCCCATTCACCCTCCTGGCCTTCATCACAGCCAGATCCACAGAGTCTTCATGAACCATATGGAAAAAAAAAAAAAGCTGCCTTTTAGATTCATTTTAGCCTTTTCCCAGCAAATTTTTTGGTGCCCTCCTAGTTCTGGTATTCAATCACTCACCATCTCCGTAATGCTCAGAGCTGCACTGGGGCCCTCGCTTCTTCCTTATCCTACTCCTTCTCTTCCTTCTCCTTGTCCTCCTCTTCCTCCTGCCCTCCCTCCTGGGGCGGCCAGGTTCTCCCCACTGGGAGGGCAGCAGCCTGTCCCAAGATTCCCATCGAGCTGCCCGCGGCCTCTCCCTGCAATTACAGGCCTCCGCTGCTGTCCCAGGGTAAGCGGCAATGACAAACCTCGAGGCAACTTCCATGGAAATGTCTCAGTTCAGACACAGGTTCCTCTGCGCCTGTTTTCGCCTGCCTGGGGAAGAGCATCCCGCACACACTGGCAGCACGGCGACCGGAGACAACCAGGCGGAGAGCGTCGCTGCACTGCTTGAAGTGCACGGCAGCAAACTGACCTCAACCTGTCCCTCAAAAACAAGGGTACGGGTATTCCCCCAGGACACTGAATCACCCACAGCGGTCCCGGTCCCCAGCCCCACCAGCTCCTTCCCAGCAAGGGCAGGTCTATGGGACCAGGGCAGCCACCCCAAAAACAAGGTAATGGCTGGAAACAGCCCAGGGCTTGCACGAGCCCTGCATTTGCGAAGATGAAGTGAACTTTTACTGCTACATCCAAGTGGCTGCTGGTGGGTTCTCCTAACCCACAGGACAATATTTGGCAAGCACACCCGTGCTGTCCGGCCCTGGCAAGATGTGGGTGCTGGGGCACTGGGGTGGGCAGTGCAGGGAACGGCCCTGGCTAGCGACTGCAGGAGAAGCCTCGTACACCTAAGCTTGGGGTACGGCCATACCCAAAGGGGCTGCTGGCAGTGGGGGACATGTTTGATGCCAGCAGGGACACCAGCACCGCGGTTCTCACAAAGCACTCGCCCCACCTCTGACCTCATGGGCTTGATCACCACAAAAGCCCAGAAACCCATTCAAAGGGCAAAGATGGGAATTCATAGCTCCAGCAGACAACCAAAATCACACTCGTGACAGAAACTGCTTTTATAGAGTATCACAAGATTACAGCTCCACTCCCCACAAACTTCTCCATACTCCACAAGCAATAAATGACCTTTTTATCTTGTTCTCCCTATCCCACAGGAGCTAACGAACTCACCATCCCTTGCCTTGCCTTAACTCCGCTGTGACTCCCAGCCCTGCCCAGCAGCACCAGCCCTGCCGGATTAATGCTCGGTGTAAACTCACCATGACTAGCCTCTGCTCTGAAGATGGCAGCCTCTGACCCGAGGAAGGGTTTGTGCCCTAAACAGGGTCCCGTGTTTCCCAGCTCCCACAGTTGGTCCCATAAAAGCCCTCACAAACCACCCGCTGGAGCGGGGCCGCCAGTAACCCCAGGCCTGCCCAGTCGCTGCCCAGCCGCTCGCAGGCAGCAGCAGCACCCCTGCAAGGAGTTACCCTGGTCACTCGCTGCTGTCCTGCCCGTTTATTTTAGGGACACGAGGCAGATGGACACCAGGCACCTCGGGGAGGATGCAGGAGCCTCTGGTCTAGCACAAGCTTGTGGCAAGTAAGAAGTACCCAAATATCACTGAGCACAGGTGTCTGCCCAGAACCATCCTCCGATGGAGAGTGTCGCTTCGAAATAAATCTATGCATACATCTCCATGCTGGGTGATGAGATGAAAGCCAGAGGAAGAACCGACCGAACTGAGATAAAGAGGCTCCTGCATTCAGACCCCATTTCATCCCAGCAACAGCCAAAACCTTAAAAGGAGTTTGTATTCAAGCCTCTGATCTTTGCCGGGGCTTCGTTACTGGAACACTGCATATTCACGTGTAAGAGACAGTCACTGTCCCAAACCAATTTTAATCCAAATAACATTGAAAAGATACTCCAAGGATTAAGTTATCTGGCAAGCCACAGGCACTGCTAAGGATGGAAAACTAATAGTGTGTCTCGCAACAGTGGTGCGATCACACACTCATACCATGTGCCTCAGTTTACCCACTCGTTACAGGCAGGTATGGCAATACCCAGCATGAGGTCACATGTATATATACACGCACATAGACATATATCTACATACATATATATATAAGTTTGTATGTTTTGTTTTGTTTTGTTTAAAAGCGCAGTTTCTAGGACTGCTCCCACGAGAAGCACAGCACCTTGCTGCCTTGGCTGGGGTCGGGATGCACAGGCAGCAGGAGGAAGGCAAGCCGTGCCTTCAGCAGGCCCCGGGGAGGTCTGCCTGCAATCAGGCAGCATTTAGCTGTTGCGAGGGAAGAAATTAAAGAAATAAATCATATTTTGTTCATGCTCAGTAAGCACTCGCTAGAGAGTCATGATTAAACCTTGCATATGCTCTTCCCCAAGCCTGGGCAGGAGACAGTGGTGCTGGTTATCACAGGCTGGTCCCAGGATGACACGGGAGCCGTGGGCTGGCACAGGGATGTGGGTGCTCATGGGAGGAGCGGGACAGGCGCTGCCAGGGCAGGAGGGGTGAAGACAGGGACGTCAGAGCACAAGGCTTGGCTGGGGATGTGGGGACAGAGGGCTTGACAGGGTGAAGCAAAAGTTTTGCTGTGCAACAAAAAAGCTGGGCTAAGATGAGCTGGTGGAAGAGAGGGAAGGTGGAGCCTGAGCCCCACTGCCGGCACAGAGCGGGGCAGCAGAAAACATCCTCTGCAGACCGGACTCTGCTCGACTGCCACCGCCTCGCACCCGCGCGGACGGCCACGGTGGCACTGCTGCGGCTGGGGGTCACCTGCACCCCTGCTCCCCCGCCCTTGGAAACCAGCTGGCCGGCAGCATCCCAGCACCGTGGGTTCCCGGCCACAGCAGAGTGGGCTCGGCCGCCTGCGAAGGAAATGAATTGGGAAAGCCAGTTTTGGGGTAAAAGGGCCCATTCTGGACAGGGGAGGAGAAGAGGAAATTCAAGAAAAAAAGAAATAGGGAAGAAAACGCTGCTGTGTAAGAGATTCAGGAAGAAAAAAAAAAAAAGTTTAAAAGAAATCCCTGGGGAATTGTGGAGGAGAAGAAAGAGCACAGACACGCCAGACGAGCCAGAGCGACAGCCAGAGAGCAGGAAGCGCCTAACTAGGATGGAGACAGAGATACTACAAAATCGCGGTGACGTCATGCCAGAGTTGCAGCGGTTTCCAAAACAACTCCAAACTCCAGCGCCCGGAGAGCGAGCGAGAAGCACAGGAGAAGTGGAAATGAGACAGGTCTCTGCGCTCGGAGAGAGCTAGCACAGAAGCTCGACCAGTCTGCGGAGCTGAGCCTGCTCCCGGCTGGCTTTTGGTTTGCAGTGGTGGGACGGGCTCTGGGGAGCCAGCAGACATGGAGACAGAGGTTATTGTAGAGCCAGGCAGCATCAGAAAGGAAATTCCTGAGGGTGTTTTCCTAATTGACATGTACAATGCAGTTACAGTCCCCCAAAGCCCCCGTCTGCAAGAAGGTAAAAGCTGGATGCTCCCAAGAAGCAGAGCCAAGGAGTGAGCAACTACAGAGACGGCGACCCAGAGGAAATAAATCTGCAATAAATGCAAACCACACACAGAGTTGTCCTGATGGCAGCGGTGTTGCTCTGCCCCAGCCTGTTTGGATTAGAGGGTTTTCTGGCTGGGCTGGCTGGGGGTGGAGGATGCACGGGGACGCCTGCCAAGGCGGCTGTGGAGACTCAGGGCCGTTTGCGAAGGGTAGAGAACAAAACGAGAGGAAGACCAAGCAGACGCCCGTGGGGTCAGGCCGTGATGCCCCTCACCCAGGGCTTGCACTGTGAAGCTGCCTGGCATGCCCCCAACCTACCCCAGCAGTAGGACTACGGCAGCCCCGGCACCCAGCTTCTGGATGAGGGAGGGCAACTCAACAGCCAGAGTGACTCCAAACAAGAAAATTTCTTGGCTGCATGGACAAGCTGGTGACCAAGTGGCTCCTTGCCTGCGGAAGGGAATCGATTTGCCCTCGTTTCAGGAGGGACAATCCAGCACAGACCTCTGCATCCTCCAGGGGTCTGCACAGGACCCCAACATCGAGGACAAGCAGCACAACTTCGAGGAAGTCCTTTAAAAAGAGATTTCTCTGCCAGAACAGTGTCAGATAGATGGGAGAAACCCATCTTAATGCCTTCACTTGCATCTCCCCTTGCAATGCTGCCACAGCTCAGGAAGACGGCAAACCCCCAGGACTGGCATCATTAATGCTCCTCAGGAGCCACAGTTCAAACGCCCCATGGCCTCCAGTGAGGCTGGCCCAGGCAAGGTGCCCACCTGCACCACCACAGTCCAGCTGAGACTGGGAGCTGGTCGACCTCAACCCTCCTGCCACAGCCACTCCGGCAGCACCCACAACTTCCCCATCCTTCTGATGCCCCGGAGGCAGCCGGGATGCCTGGAGCAGTGGCTTCCGGCACAATGCAGGTGCCATGGGGTTATTCTCAAGATGCATCCTCCAAGATCAGAGCTAACCAGGACTTCACAAACTGCGGTCCCACCATTCCTCTTACCACTCTTATGACGGCAAGTTTGGGGAAGCTTTGGCTTTTCCTGTTGCCCTGATCCCAGATATGTTTCTTGTGACTCACTGGGCAACCTGCCACAGGCTGCAGGCAGCCACGCAGCTTCTTCGCTGCCTGTCTGGTCAAAGCCGAGCCAAAGGCAGCAGCGTGAGTGCTCCCCCACCTTTGCTCTCACAGCTTTCACGGGCCCAACACCGTCATTAATTAGCAAAGCTGTAATTGGGGCAGTCCCGGTGCTGGGGCTGATCCTGGGGGTCACAAGGTACCCTGCAGCAATCCAGGCCAGGATCCTGCTGGGACACAAGGCTGCCCACTCTGTAACCACTGCTGCATATGTGATGAACCTGCTCGGTCTCAGTCCTGGCCTACTGCTCCCGTAGCTTCCGCCAGGTGATGAAGCATGCAGGTAACACTGCTGAACACACTGGCCAAGAGGAGGATCGGCATGAGGACATGTCTGCAGGCTGGCAGACAGGTCTGGGGTGGGGAAAAGGGCTCCCAGCTTCACACCACATGCCACGAGAGATGTGCAGGGCAAGCTGGCTGAATCACCTCTCTGCCTCCAAACCTGTGACCGAGCAGCAGGAGAGCACGCATTGCATACAGCTGGCTTGGCCACGAGCCGGGCTGGCAAACTTCACCCCCGTGCCCAGAGGAATCCTTGAGAAGGCAGTGAGACCCCTGAGCTGACAAGACAGGGGATCGCTTGGACCGCTGCTATGCAGGACCCAGCAGGAGATGCAATAGGTGCCAGCACAGTGCCGTCCCCTCTGCACACGCTGGATGACTCTGAGCTGGCAGCACCCGCGGAGCGGGGCAGCCACCAGCAGAAGCCCCTACGTGCCAGCCTCCCTGCAGCCCCCTTCCCAGCTCCCCATTTAAAACTCATCACGGCTGCTTTCCTGCCCGGGGGCGAGGAGAGCCTGACTCACGCACTAGAAGAAATTAATAAGCGAGCAGAGAAGATGGGCTCATCCCATCCACCAGGCAGCATGAATCACTGCTTCTCCTGACTGTCTCATGTATTGTTCCAGCACTGAGTCAGTACCGCTGTGCAGGTTAACAAGGGGAGAAATGAAAGTTATGGCCTACGAAATGCAGCAGCACTGAGAAATTAAAAAAAAGTGCTACTGTAAGAAAGCTAATAGGACTACCCACAGAGTCCCAGAAAAGCAACGGCCTGTGCTCCAGCTTTCCACAGATGTGCTCCCCACCAGAAATCAAACCCTCAAAGCTCCATCACAGGCAGGGTCACTGCTTGCAGCATGGGCAACACGCTTCGCAGCATCAGTTTCCTTTCTGTTTAAAAGCTGCCACCTCTGCATTTATCATTTCAAACGTACAACCTTTACTGGATGAGACGTGGTCTAGTTGTATTTCCCACCCTGACTGGGCCACACATGCTGCACATACACAAGCCCATGCCTTCCCCGCTGCCCCCGAATTCACAGCCCTGGTCTATTGCTTCCTCCAAAAGTCCAAATGGGATTTTGAAGGCTGAGGAGGAGGAAAACAGTAACTCCTGGGGCAAGCTCTGTCTCAGGGCAGGGGACCATCTCCCTTCTCAAGGGCCAAACCCTGCAGCTCCTCTCCAGCTGCCAAGCTGCCTGGTAAGGAGAAAGCCCTGCTTGCTCTTCCCAAGCATGCCAGCCCCCATTTCCCACCCCAAACCCGCTCCTGCTATGCAGTAATGCCTCACCAATGTGAACAGCAACTACTTGCTGGGCCTTGCAAAATAAATCATACTTCACTTCAAAATAAAACAAAAGACTCCTGCACTCAAACAGCTGCAACAATCCGCTTTTTAAGGTTGGGATGGAGTGTCTCCAGTCCTCTTAGGGCCCTTGTTCATTGACAATCTACACGCTTTGCAAACTGCAAAGTACTTATCTGATACGCAAGACAAGGCTGTAAAAACTCTGAGAAACAGAGGACTAGAACCCAACTTCACAAAGCAGAGAGATGAGAAACAGCTTGGGAAACAGGGTCAGCTGCTGGTCTGTCCTTAACATGAACATGAATTAGATACGTCTGCTGTGCCCTAAGCGGCTCTTTCTGATCATATCACCCACAAACGAGTCTCATCCTCCTTTGACACCAGCTAATGAATTGGCTTTGAAGATACTGCATGGCAGCAAGTTCTGCAAGTTAATGCCTCCTGTATAAAAAAGCATTTCCCCATGGCAGTGCTTCATCTCCTTCCTTGCAGCCCAGTGTCATGTATTTCTGCCTGAAAGACCAAGAAACACTCAAAGGACACTCCATGACTCACAGCGTCACCCCACAACCATCCACCCCACCGCACCAAGACTCCAGTGCAGCCGTGCCAGCCTCCTGCACCCCGGACGGATGATCGCAGCCCCCCCTGCTCAGACCCGAGTGCTGCCGGCAGCCCCCTCTGTCACCCCACGCCCCGCTCCTGGCTGACCACTCTGGCGGTGGTGGCTCTGGGCAGGTCCCAACACGAACAGGATGTGAAGCCTACTTGTCCGTCATCCAACCCAGTGTCATCCAATCTTCAATGACCCTAGAAAAAGCTAATCTCAACGAACCATCAACTCAAAACAAAACAAAAAACGCTCAAAAAAACAGCGAGCACCAGGTTACCCCTATTTTCTCCTACAAGAATCTAATTCAACTCTAATAGGACAGTTATTATTACATATTAAATGAACGGCAATTGATTATTAAGAGCGCATTCATTGAAACTGGGTAGATGGGTAATAAGATACCTGCCTATTACATAGCTGTGAAACCACACTGAATATGCTTCTAATGACCAACTGGTATTTACTTAACATTCAATATCCATCACTAAGAAAGGTCTCTCTAAATTTAATAAGCCTCTGTTATTTTATGTTTAATTAAATACCATCCACTATTAAAAACATATTTAACTGAGGTCGAAACCAGTAAAAACTGTATCTTATAACACAGCTGCTAAACCTCAAATATCTTCCTAATGATTAATTGGGATTTAGCACATGATTGCTGTCCTACTGAGAGCGGATGGAAACTGGAAGCTCAACGATTTGGGGACCAAAGTGCTTTGCTTCTGCAAACAATTCTGCTGGTTAAATAGTTTGGCTAATAAAAATAAAACAGAGCAGTGGGAGCCTCAGTTCCTACGTAACCCGACTTTGGAAAAATCAGAATACAGGACAGCCGCTTCCACAATGCCTGCCGGATATTGCCTGGCAACTTGCATGGCTGTGCAGAGGGGCTGGGACCACTGTCCTCCTGTGCTCAGAGATCTGGGCACCAAGGGAGTGTTCCTGCAGGCCAGGACATCAGCAGGACCTCTCCAGGTCAGCTCTGTACCAGCTTCAATGCAGAAGCTCTGGAGTGGTGGGCCGGGGGATTGCAAACGGCTGCCTGTCTGCTTGGGTCGGCCAACTGGTGCGGTTCAGTGGTTCATCACACCTAGTAGCTTTTCCAGTAGAAACCAACAGTGTCTGGAAGAAGCTGGAGATGGATTTGCTGTGATGGTCCAAACCCTTGAAGCTAAAAACCAGGAGAAATTTTCAGGTTAAGGGACCAATCAGTTCCTAAAGTCACATAGCCCACAAGCACAAGTCCTGCAAGAGCAGCAGACTAAGGATGGATGCTTCTGGCACTGCTCCACGCAAGCACCCTCCATGTCCTCTATGACAGGCAAAATGGAAGTCGCCCAGCTGCCCAGCACTAGAAACCCACAGCCAAGTGCCCAGAGCACCACACATCGTCTTCATCGCCAGGCATGGGGATGGCTGACAGGAGAAAAGGGCCTCTTGGCAGGGGAGAAATAAGCTTGAACAGGGAGCAGGGGGAAGTCCAAACCATGTCAGCAATTAAGAAAAAGCCATTCCACCTCAGTGACCTCCTGCAAGAGGATTTGATTTTGATTGTTTTTGTTTTGAAAGCCCTTGAAAGCAAAATCTGACACTAGCAAAGTATTAAATATAGCAGCACATACCCACACAGACTGCACAAGAAAACAAAATAAAAATAGAAACAGCAAGAATGAATATGAATGCAGAGAAAAATATCAACAGAGGAAATCCAGAGGGTCCTTTCCTTCTATTGTTCCCCTCCTAACCTCAGGCACGCTGGTGAAATCGGGGTTAGACAGTGGTCTGCACACTCCGATACTGGGAAATGAGTCAAGAGTTTGGAACGTGCGCTCAGCACTGGGTAAACCCAGTGGCAACCATGTTATGAGCTCATCGCTTCGCTCAGAGGAACCTTGGCACATCATGCCTTGGTTTTGCGGTGGTCTAATGAGATACACTGAGGAAGCGTCACAACGGAGCTGCTGGGCAGCTGGATGGGGTCGGAGATAACCAAAGCTCTACCCCAAAGTCATGTTCTAAGAGTGAATCATCATCCTGCCATGAATGACATACCAAAGGGATACGGAAACATTCCCAGCGTCTGACAAGGCACCGTACTATGCATGATCTGGGTTTCCAAACATCCACAGTGGGCAGGCATCTTCGGAGGTAAACCTCTACATTTTTCAGTGTTTCTGAAAACAAAAGAGACCCTGGGAGTCCAAGCACCTTAACCAGAGGGAAGTGTTTCAAAGAAGACCTGGGCGGTTGCCTCTCTGCCTTGTGATCAGGCTAGTTAGAGGCTGCCTCCACAGATGCTCCAAGGAGAGGACATGAATGAGAAGGATCTCTTGGGAAGACGCTAGTGGAGTAACCATGTCACCAAAGAACCTCTCTCACCTCCCAAATATGAGCACCAGGAAGAAAGTCCAGTTGGTTTTTATTTCCTCTTTCAAGCACTACTGAGTATGTATATGTATACATACAAATACACAAACTACCTACTTAGTCTTCGCAACATCCCTTGCATGAACTAGCCACACCACAATGGTAAACAGTCCATAGCAGATACCATCTGAGTTGCTTCAAAGCCATGCAGCCGATTAAGTAAATAGCAGAGGTGTTTGTCTGAGGAATATGGTGATTAAGGATGTCTCGATCTCAAAATGAGCCTTAAAGACCTTGCTGGAATATTGACTACTGCCCCACAATGCCATGGAAGGAGCTCAATGCCTGAGGTGTCCTGTCTCATTCAGAAGTCAGTGGATGTGAAGAATCAGGAGCAGGTCTCTAGAGATGCCAACCTAGTCTGGTGGAGAAGAGAGAGACACCTGCTCCCTACGCACTCATCTCTTCCAGACAGTGCTGGACTTTCCTCTTTCCCCTTGTTCAGACAGAAACCTTTGCTCATCTTAAAGCAAGTTAATCTCACTTTCAATTGACTCTTCATAAGGATACAAGAGCCCTACAACCTAATACTATATTTTAGTATCCACAAAGGACTCCTACGGGGTATTGGAGGCCTCAGGAGCTGCTCTAGCACAAGCAAAAGGGTTTGTCTGCTTCAGATCTCTTCTCTGCATCCTTGCAACCCCATGGTTCCCATGAAAGATGAGTTAGGACCACCTTTTCCACCAACAGAAACACTGTCCCTTGCACATCTTCAGCTGAGGATCCAGGCCATGTGCTGTTGAGTTCAAGTGTTGCCAGGAGAAAGCTGCATAGCTGAACACGGGAAAAGGGCCCAGGCAGGCATCATGGACACATGGCATAAGGAAACAGAGATGGGCTGAAGCAGCCTCCACGAAGATCCCTTTGCAAGTTTACTTCCCTAACAGCAAGTACACTCTTTGGCCCAAAGTTGAAGTGATGCCAGCCAACTCTTCTGCAGAAGACAACTGAAATATACACAGGCATCCCGACAGAGCCAAATTCCACTTCCATTTCTGCTGGAGATTCCTTACGTCATTTGAGAAATATCACCAGGCACAGCCTTGACATCTTCCTTTCCCTGACTGCAACGGAGGCATCCGCTCCAGTCAATGGTAAGACGGGGCTATCTCCAAAGACACTATTCCTCTCCTCTGCTTTGCACACCCATTCACACAAGCCAGTGACACTCTGGTGATGCCCATTTCTCTCCATCATCTAATGAAGGGAGTCCAAACATCCAGCCCAGATACGTACATCTACACCACTGTGTCTCTATTTGTACAGACAAATCCCACCCCTCATGTTTCCATGCCTCAGTTTCCTCCACTGCAAAAGAAAAACAGACTGTGAATGCCATCCCAACCCAACCAAAGCAACATAGTGAGGCTTAATTCACTACAGCCTGCAAACCGCTTTGAGATCCTCCACTGCTGTACAAATCCAGTGCTGATATTTGTTTAACCCTGCCACACAGATGGAGGCAGGCACCCAAAGCCACAGCACCGCTGGCTTCTTGTAGCCGGCCCTGGCCCCACAAAGGGTAGCAGATGGATCGGCTGCTGCGAAACAACTTCCTTCTTTCTTTTTGCTGGAGTTAACTGGGGTTTAGACTGGGATTTCGGTTATGTTTTGTGGCCAGCCTTTCTGGAGACAACCACCCGCCTGATGCTGGGAGAGTGCGAGATGTCCAAAACCACGGACAGTTGGGTTTGTTTGGATTCCAATCTTACCATCATTCAAAATCCTGGGAAAACGAATATACATTGCTGGGGTGAAATTTTTGTTTCGGAAATAAGTGTTAGACTGGGGGCAACTGGATGCCAACCAGCCAGGAGGCTGGGCTCCCTCCTGCCCTCAGTTTGGCTCTTCTACGCTTCCCTGTCAGTTCAGTCGAGCAGGAGTTTGCAAGGACAACAGTGATGTGCGTGGCCTCCAAGATATTCAGGGGCTTGAAGGCCAGGCGCAGCACACAGACACCCATGGAGCCTGCCCTCCACCAAAACCTGACACCGCTCTGGAATGTAGAAAATTGCAAATGATACTTTAATTCCACAGTCACTCAACAGTAGCTCCGGCCATGGGAAATACTGGGAAAGGCGCATGCTTGGGAGCGCTTACACTGAGCATGTCCAGCCCCAGCCTAATCCATCAGGCTGGAAAACATGCTATCTTTATCAAAACCTCCAGCCCCGTCAAGTCATCCCCACCTGCCTGCCCTTGAACTGGAAGAAGCACTGCACAGCACCAGCCAGCTCCGGAGCCGCAAGCCGGCTCACGCCACCTCCCTGCCGGTGCCGGCATAAAGCGATGCTGGCAGACCAGGAGCTGCCTGCAGCGTCAGCCCACCACACCGCATCGCGATGACCGCAGAGCCCTGTCCTCCGGCCTGGGCACTGCACATCTCATCACTGCCCTCTCCACCCAGAAAATTCAATTCACCGCTGTTGCGCTGAATGGTTTTGTCCAGACCTCCCCTCTCTCCATAGGGGAAATCCCAAGGCAGATCCTGCGGCCCCCAGTCACGTCGCTCCCCTCCCAGCGCTCGGCAGAGGTTGAGCCCCGGCCGCAGCGAGCCCCGGCTCCCGGCGCTAAGCCCTGCCGCCTCGCTGTCTCCCTGGCCGCCTCCAGCTGCCGCCCCGTGTCTGGCACGCTGACGGTCGGCGCTGCGGGAGCCTGTGTCCCCTGTCCCGCCGTGCGGACAGGCTCAGCCACAGCACCTAAGGAGCCAACAAAACCTGCAGGACCTGCACCCCGGGTCCTCTGCTACCCCCAGGAGCTCATAGCTTCTGTGCTTTTAACCTGCTCTGCACCTTCAGCCACCTCCGCAGGGGGACGTGCCCTTCACCAGCAGATCCGTGGGGTCCCTGCACTAATAAGAATCAGAAGAGGCCGAACAAAACCAAATATGGGAGGATACAGCAAACTCAGAAGATCCACATCAGGAGCTCAGGAACTGCCACAGCTGAAGTTATTACCAGGAAGGAGGATCTGAACTTCAAAAGAGTTTGCAGTTAAGATTTAACACCACTTAGTGCTCAGCCAGAAGCGTTAGGAGAGGAGAGGAGAGGCTCAGCACATCGGGATGAAGGCTGCTCTCACGTTTCAGGAACTTCCTGCTCTGGTTTCAAGTCTTCCTTCCTTCCTCTTGAGCTTTCCCCTCTGAAACCAGTGCTTTCAGAGACCAAAGAATAACACAATTTGCTGAAAATGGGCTTTCAGGTCCCTGCCATCATTCTCCGAGAGCTCCCAGTGGCACCCAAGGGGCACGGGGGGACGAGCATCCGCAGGGCAGCTGCCACATCAGGAGACCTTCCTCGGACCCTGCTTATGCTTCTGCTTCCCCCCTGCCTGCTCACCCTCAACCGGGCAGCAGCAGATGAGGTCCTGCTCCCCTCTACAAGATCCTATTCCCCTCTAGCAGCGCGTTGCACGGTAGCAGAGCTGTCCCACAGCGTGTCCCTGCTGTCACCCAACATGTCACACCATGGAGAGACAAGTATCGTGTATGAGACAGGCTGTACCTGCAACACGAGATCCCCCTCCACACTGCAGCTACCTGGACAGACACGCACTGTGCCTGTACGTCAGGAGAAGGATTTAGTGCTTCTCCTGCACTGGGTGGCACAGCACCGGTGGCCTTATAACCTTGCCTATCCCAGGGATGTGCCATAGATGACCTGCACTGAATAAAGGTCATCATGATGGAAAAAGTCTATAGCATTTATTATAAAATCCTCCTCTACCCTTCTGGCACTGAAACGGCCTCTCAGCTGAATGCTGCGCACTGCAAACACGCAGGGCTTCTCACCAAGGGAAACTGCTGCTCCCCCTGTCCCCATCATCTTTGTATTTAGTACACGCTCTAGAAAAGAGGTTTCTTTTTGTGTCCTGTGCCAAAATACTGGTTCTTCAACAGAAAAGATTCAGTGGGATATCTGAGCCTCTGCATGAGTTATCACCGATCCTACATGGAGCTGCTCTCTGAGCATTTCATAGAACCATAGAATCGTGGAATGGTTCGGGTTGGAAGGGACGTTTAAAGGCCATCTAGCCCAACCCCCCTGCAATGAGCAGGGACATCTTCAGCCACATCAGGTTGCCCAGAACCCCGTCCAACCTGACCTTGAACAATTCCAGGGCTGGGGCCTACACCACGTCTCTGGGCAACCGGTGCCAGTGTTTCATCACCCCCATTGTAAAAAATTTCTTCCTTATATCCAGTCTAAATCTACCCTCCCTTAGAGATTAAAACCATTACTCCTTGTCCTGTCACAACAGGTCTTGATAAAAAGATTTTCCCCATCTTTCCTGCAGGCCCCCTATACACACTGAAAGGCCACAATCAGGTCTCCCCACAGCCTTCTCTTCTCCAGGCTGAACAACCCCACCTCTCTCAGCCTGTCCTCTTAGCAGAGGTGCTCCAGCCCTCGGATCATTTTTGTGGCCCCATTTGGTCTGGTGAGGTCCCTAGCACCATGGGGGATAACATCGAAAGGTGAAGCCCCCATCCCCTGTGATACCAGTGCCCACCTGCGGTCCCAACCAGTACAAGCTCTGGCAACAGACAGGCTGCCCAGCCCAGGGTGCCCCACAAGCGCACCCATCAGCTCACTCCAGGAACCACTGACTCCAGGGTTGTTCTTCAGGAGGTTCAGATCCCATTCCTGTCCATTGGAGAACATGTCCCTCCTGCCTGAGCACTCCCCCCGATAGCTCCGGTTTCCTTGGGAGGTTTCGCCTACAAGCAGATCCCTCAAAATTGAGGGTCAAAACTGAGCCCTGGCAATTTTAGGGAGTGGGTTGCAGCAGACAGTGGGGAGAGTGCTGGTCTCCCAGTGCCACCTGTACTGGTTTCCGCTCCCAGTGTGCCCCGTTTGACACCTGGCGCAAGCAGCCTCCCCCCTGCCCGTGTGCCGCCACTTCCCAGCAGAAATCCCTCTTTCCACAGAGCTCCTGCGGGCCAGGGCTGGGCTTTACTTTGTGCTCTGTAGTAGAGAGGCGAGGAGAGAGAAGCCCCTTCTGCCACCCAGCCGGAGCGTCACGCCGTGCGCTGGAAGAGGGTAACCCGAGCTGTGGTTTACCCAACATTCCTTGTGGCTCCAGCTCCCCAGCCAAAACAAAACCAGCATTTTCCTTTTTTTTTTTTTTTAATTCCCTCTTCTTCTTGAGGCCAAACAGGAGGAGGGGGTCCCTCACAGTACTTCGTCGAAGTCATGCTGGCTGGAAATCAGCTAATCTCAGCTGGTTCCTGACACCGTTCCCAGCTGCGTCCCCTGCAGCCTTCTCCCCGCAGCAGCACCCAGGCAAGCAGGGTGTGTGGGGCGATGCCATGGGGCCAGGGCACGTAACAAGAACAAGCTGTCTGCTCCTGGCTCACATCAAGCGATGCCGCTCTGAGCGGAGCCAGAGAAGCACCACTGATTTACATCGGTGGGGAGCTGGGGCCTCCGTCTTCATTAGGCTTTAGAAACTTCCCCAAGAACAGCAAGTGAGAGGAGAGACAACGGCACTCCAGCGATAACATAGTCGTGTTCCGTCACCCAGCGGGCACACGAGTACATGTGAGGCTTTCCAAGTAACGCAGAAAATGAACCAGAAGCCGTCCCCAGCACAGTGTTCATGAGCACAGCGAACGGGGTCCAAAATAGAGGAGGAAATCGCACCCCCAGGCTGCAGAGCGAGTCCCGCTCACGTCACCAAGATGGGCGCTGCTGCTGGCATCCCCATCCACCACCTACCAACATCTTCACAGCATTTATAGAAAGGCTCCTGCTACTGATACCATCCCACAGCAGGGCAGGTAGCCATGGGACGGCATGCCAGGAGGGGGGCACAGCTTCTCTGCTCTCGCCAAACATCTGAATCCGTCATCCCATGCCATCCTGCTATGCTACGGGGCACACTGAAACGCAGCTGGGCAGGAGGAACTGGAAAGGAGGTTCACTCTTCAAAACACTGGGTCAAGTGGACTTGCTCAGCCCTGTCCCCAAGCAGGGTGAGGTGGCAGGGAGCAGCCAGGAGCTCCAGCCACCGGGCATGGATGTTGTTGACCTTGTCTGGCTGCCCGATGCCCACCAAGCTGCCCTCTTGCTCCCCCTCCTCAACAGCAGCCCCAGCGCCAGGGCCGCGCTTTGCAAATCTCAAACAAATAAAAGCTGGCTTGGGAAGATGCGTGGTTTGCCAAAGTAGACCTAAAAACCCATAAGCCCGTTTCATAAGCCACTGTTTCAAAGCACCAGCTTGGGCAGGGTGAAGGGGATGGTGCTGAGCTGAGTTCTCCCATGCAGAGCAAGCACCGAGCAATGCGGTTGGCAGACATGTCGATCCCATCGTGCCGAGGGGCTCTTGGGACGGTAGGAGCAGGAAGGTGAGCCTGGGGCCTCGGCACTGCGCTCCCACCACGGCAGGTCTCTATCAGATCCACGCGCAGTGGGCAGTGCTGTGAAACTCGACTTTCATCACCCCAGGGGAAACCCTGGCACTGCTGTTCTTCAGCCAAGTGCAAACGGGGTGCCGGGCACCGCTCCATGCAGAGCTGCTCTCCAGCCTGCGTATCTGCTGCAAAGGCTAGACCTGAAATTCTCTGCCTGAATTAGAGGAGCACAGATTTAGCAATTATAATGGCCCTTTCCTCAATGTTAGTGCTTACTAAATGACAAAACACAACTGCTGCTTGTTGGTATCGGCCATTCCTCAGCACTGCCAGAGAGCTGGCTCCACAGCTGGAAGTCTCCGTGATGGGGAGAAGATTACACTCAACATGAAGGAACTGCAAAAAAGGAACCGCTGTCCTGGTGAGCAGGAGGTGTCGACAAGAACAGGGCAGGAGCACGCACCAGTCTGACCCGGAAAGTGGTCCCAGCTGGGCAGGTACAGAGAAGAGGCAGAGGCACTTCCCAGGTGGGGAACATCCATTCTGGAAGTGCTAAAAGCTGCTCCTCAATCATCAGGACAGGAAAAAATAACAGAGATGTGCCAAAATTCAACAGCAAGCAATGCCTTGTCATTTAGTGTGACTGCACTGATAAACTCCTGGCTAATTCAACCGCTGTGTGATAAAACCATGCACTACCCCGTACTCCTCAGCCAGCCCAGCAGCAGACAGGGAGGGACAAGGTGCCCGTCGTTCTTGCCTCTGCGGCTGGGGCGTGGGGAGCAAGCTTAGGGCAAGGGACCCCCCAGGGCTGGGTTTTTACCATCCCCAGCTCTCACCACAGGATCACAGCTCTCTCCCAAAGGCTTACCGCAGCAAGCTGCGGACTAGGGAAAGAGTTAATGCCTCCCCCAGTTCCTTACACTGTTATTCAATACATTATTGACGTTGAAAAGTCGTCACATTACAAGCCAGCAGTCCACGAGTATTAAGAGGAAAATAGAGGCACGCGGAGAGAGACACACACCGCAGAGACATGGGCCCCTCCGAGCTACGGTTACGTTACAGCACAGAAACTCCTTTCCCAGACTTGCTTTCCTCCCCCAGTTGGTGAAAAAACAACTCGTTTGTTATTCGTATTTAATGCCACAGTGAATCCCTAAATCCAGCTCACAGAAAGGATTACTGAAGGGGGAGGGATGGCTGCACCCAGGTTTTTTTCTCAGGCTTCAACAATTCTGATGCTCTGCAGTCGAAATGAGGACCGCGATGGCGGTGCCGGGGGCTGGAGCCCCTTCACGGCTGCCCTGAGGATGCTTTGCCAGGGCTGTGCCCCCAGTCAGGGCTCCCACAGCCAGACCCCCGCAGCGCCCGCCCTGCCGGCTCTCTCCAGCCCTGCTCTCATGCTCAGCCCCAGCGGCATGGCACAGCCCGGCACTGCCAACGAACACACCTCTCCCGGCTCCGACTGCCCTGGTTCTCACGGAGCCGAGGATGGCAGCTGTCTGCGCCACAGCACAACCACTCGCTACAGAGCTCCAGCATCGAAACTCTTCACAGGAACAGGTTGATTCCCTATCCCTTCCTCTGACCCACACCTCACTCAGGGCCCTAGGATGGTGCTTCTCTGAGGAGTTCAAACCCAGCAGCAGGAAAATTAAAAAAAAAAAGAAAAACAGGTGGTAAAGCAGGCGTCCATGAAGGGGTCTCATCCCTACAGCCAGTGACAGGGAGGGGAATCCCACCATGTTACAGACCTTGCTCTGCCACGAAGCGCTTGCCTCCCAGCTTCAGGCTCCTCCAGCTGCTCCAGCCATGGACATGTCCACCCAGGCCAACCCTCTGGGAGCCCCGAACTGCAGCGTGTCCCACTGCCCGCCCGCGGCTGGCCGGTGCAGCCCCTGTGCAGAAGCAGCCCCGGAGAACTGGAAAAGTGGCGGGGCCCTTGCGAGGGCGGGCAGGGGAGGTGGGAGCCTGGCAGCACCTGCCCACCATGGGGTCCGCGCAGGCAGGGCGGAGGAGACACAGGGGACGAGGCTGGGCTCGGTGAGGGAGCTCGCCAGGCACGCTCACTCCCCACTCGTATTTTATTTCATCGCCTGATGCGTGAAATGTGTCCTTAATTTGTTCTGAAAGAAAAAGAGAGTGAGCTGCATTCTCACACCCATAATGAAGACAACACGCAAAGCCCTTTAAAAGCAGGCGCCACACATACTACGCGCTGCCTTTTTCTAATTAAAGATGTCTTTTCTCGTTAGCCAGGGCCGCGTGCGAGCTCCAGGCGACGCTGCCTGCCGGGCAAGGGCCCCGCGGGCCGCCCGCCCCTGTCTGCTCCTGCCCGGCGGCAGGCAGCGCTTGGCGGGGCATCGCCTCGCGCAGGGCTCAGCTCTGCCTTCGTGCTCAGAGCCCGAGCACGGGCGAAGGAGCGCGTCAAAGCCCTTCCCAGACGATCCATCCCCAGAGGGCTGTTTCTGGCTCAGCCGGCATTCGAGAAAGGGGGGTGCATCTGGTTTTAATCTTAGCCCTCGTGGTAGCTGTCACCATGGGTTTGCTGTCAGGGTAAAAGATGCCTTCACGCAGCCCCATGCCAGAGCAGAAGACATGAAAACCTCAGGCTACAGCAAAATCCCGATGTCCCGGGCTACCCCAGGCCCAGGGCTCCGCACCTCGGCCCAGCGAGCAGGGGAAGGGGCCATCGCTCCTGCCCCATCCTTCATGGGGTAGCCAGCCAAGAGAACGCAGGAGCCGAGCGACATCACATTAAGGAGCGCATGCCTTCGTCTCAGCCAGCAGCCACAGCAGTGCTGGCGAGAGGGGGCACGGCTGCCCCAGGGACCCCGGCAGCAGCACCCGCATCGGGCAGGCCACTGGCACCCTGCCAGGACGGGCAGCGCAAACCCTCCCATTGCTGGTCGCCTGCCCCGGAGCACGCTTGAGCCGCAGATCTGTGCTCCAGTCGCCTTTTCCCTTCTCCCAAAAATCACAGGGAACCACAAGAACCACAAAAATGCGTCTTCTCCGCACTGCAGAGCCTCTCTCTCTGAAGGGCACGCCACGCTGCCGGAGGACCAGCCACTCTGCTAACCCACGGCTCTCGCTGCCTGGCGAGCCGCCAGCTTTCAAAAGCAGCTGTCACATAAAAGCAAACATTGAAAACCATTACATTTACAGCAGTTTATCTTCAATGCCGCCTCAGTTTTTGACGTTGCTCCGTCCTGATTCAGTTAAATGGTTCCCCCCTTGCAGCCCACCCCTCCTGCTTGTTCACGCCTGTCAGAAGGCTCCTCCTTCTCCTCCGAATTTGCAGCGCTGTGACATCACGTTTTGTCACAGTGACAGCAGTGAGGTCACAGCCTCACATGGAGACCAGCAAATCTACCCCTTTTCCAAGCAAGGGAAGCGGGGGCAAAAGCAGGGAAAAGGGCAGAGGATGGAAGTGGCCGTGACCGGCTGGAGGTGGAACACTCCAGCATCCCTCACGGCTCCACCGACTGCGATCTGTGTCACCACGGGAGAATCACACACCTCCTCGCTGCAGGGAGCTCACGGGCACGCTGCCCTCGCTCCGCCATGTCCCCTCCATGGCACGGCAGGGACTGGGGGAAGCCAGGACAGAGGCCGGGCAGTGGGCCCATGGCACTGCACAGGGACCCACCAGGTGCAGGTCCAAGCTGAAAAGTCCCCATGCGACATGGGGCAGGATTCTCACCCTGCCATCCCTCTCCTCGCCCCCCCAAGCCCTCTGGGTCTGCAGACCCCGTCCCACCGCCTTCGCCGCCCGCGGTGCGGCCAGAGCCTGCAGTGCCACAAAGGCAGCATCAGCTCGGTGCCCTGCAGCACCCCCACCCTTCCCCAGCGTCCCTCTCCACCCCTTTGACAGACACGCGGCCGGGCTGCAGAAGAGAGTCCAGCTCCGCAATATCCCCAGCCCTACGGGCCAACGTCCTGCTCCACACCAAGGGTCTGCACTGGTGAATCCTCATCCCCGTCCCTCTGACCAGCCAGGGTTTCACCCTCCAAACAGGGCAACAACCCAAGGAAGTCCAGCAGCATGCTGGGAATTTCTCACAGCAAAGCTCAAACCCAAACGGGCTGAATCAGGGACCAGGACAAACGAGGTCACTTAAAGCCACTTGAACAGGGGCTGAGTCTTGGGAAAGACTCACAGAGACGCGTGCATCCTAATAATCACAATAAAGAGCGCAACGTAACAGTCATGTTCATGGGCCTCTCCCCTGTGCAGTCACCCAGGGGTGAACCCTTCCCCCAGGCTGTCACCCCCACGGCAAGCCCAGGGTCGGCTGACCAGCTGCAGACCAGCTCCTGGGTGGTTGCAGCCTCCCAGCAAGTTTTATAGGAAACGATCCAACGTGCAAAAAAAGCCTCAGACCCAGCCGGTTCCTCTGCTCGGGCTGAGCAGCAGCTGCAGTGGGGTGGAGGCACGGGCATCTCAAAGCGGTTCCACTCGTCGTGCGCTCAGCTCACAACATGTTTAACCCTACACAAACTAATAATGCACAAAATAAAGAGCAGAGTGAGTCCGGGCAGCCTGACCAGCACGCACAGTTGTGCCGTGGGCCTTACGCTATTTGGAGTTCCCCTTAAAGCTCAGGGTCCAGCACCCCTCTTATGCCATGACCATCTCACATTTTTTAAAAAACGTTAATTTTAACCATATTTTCTAGGCCTTTGATTGCAAATAGAAAACATGGCACAAGAAGAGAAAAAGAGCCCCACACCATATACGCTTTCTGATGCCCAATGCTTCTACATCAACATCATCATACCTGAGGGTGGACAAGCAAAGGCACCGGCACGCTCCGTTACCAGCTGGAGTCACGCAGGGTGAGGAAAGGTCGCGCTGCCCAGGTCCCTGTGTCCCAGCCCCCAGGAGCTTTGCCCTAGATTTCAGTGGGCACAGGATCAAGCCCTCTGTCTGAAGCTGAGAACGGTGCTGGCAACCCTGACGGAAAACCTGCGCAAAGGCAGTGCCCAACCCAGGAGCTGTCGTTGTGCCATGGCAAAGCCGGCCGGAGGGAGGGAAGCGCTGGGGAAGATGCCTGGTGTCACCAAAGGCAGTGCTGGGCTGCAGCCCTTGCCTCCCCTGACTGCTGCAGGACTCACGGCTCACCACCAGCAGGGTTTGCTGCCTTGCCGAGCAGCCAGCAGAGTTTTATTGATGTCAAAAATGAGTGGCGCAGCCCCAAAGCCTGGGAACAAGCCTCTCCGCGCTGTTCTCTTGGCCAAGCCTGCAGACACAGAGGCGTGGAGGTGCCAACTGCCCCGAGTCCCGCTTAATAAGGTGTTAACTCCCAGGCCTAATTGCGACCACTTAACATGTCAACACCCTTCACCTCTCTCCTGCTAAACAAGGAGAAGTTTTGAACTGGCACTGCTCAGCACACACTCGTGTGTTTGATCCTAGGCTGTGCTTTCTTTCCATCTTCCTCCCCTCCATCGCTCTGGACGGGTGTTGGAGCCCAGCTTACCCCCGTCTCCTCCGGTCTCCCTCCATGACCAGGGAGTTTTGCCGAGTATCTCCTTGCCTACCGGCCGCGTTCCTCCCCCTCTTTTTCTCCACACACCTACATGCACAAAGGAAACTTCACTCGCAGCACTGCACAGAAAAAAAATGAATGGCAGGAAATTAAAAAGGTTCATGTAACAACGTTAACACAGCTGTAATGCAGAGCTAGTATACATAAAATACCGCGTCAGGTGATCCCCTCGCCAGCAGAGCGGGACAGCACGCTAGCACCTGTATCTAAACAGTCAGGGTTTAGCTGCCGGCAGCGCAGGCAGAAGGCAGCACGCACGCGTCTGCCGTGGTTACAGGTGTGTTCTTCCACTTTTCACCATGAGATGTTTCTGAAGTGCCATTATCACATTTTCTATCTACTTGCATCGCTCCATCTTTTGCTTTTTAAGGCAGAGAAGATAAAGAAACAACAAAATCAGTCTCTGAGTTTAGTCCTCTGCCCCATTCAACATATACGATTTCAGCAAACTCCTTCCAAGGCTGCTGTTATAAACACCTCTTGTTCACGTCCTAACACACCAGCAACACAGAAACATGATTTGCATGCATTATTTTTCTTTAAAAAGGCTCTTCGAGCATCCAAAGCAGACTCAGACCAGCAATGCTTCCTCGTTGTACTGGGATGGGGTTCCCATCCCTGCAGAGGTGAGCAGGAGAGAGGGGATGCACTCGCAGCTCCGGGCTGGATGTGTGAGAGCCAGCACCAGCACTGCCACTTGCAGAGCACCTGCCCACCAACCCCCCCTGAGGCTCACCCAACACCTTCAATACTCTGGAGACCAGGAAATTCACATAAACTCCATGCTAGTCAAACCTTCCAATGGTTCTCCTTCCAAGCGCTCCCCTGCACAGCCCCAAGGGATGAGCTGATTTTTCTCTGCAGGTCTCGGAGAGCCCTGGATTCAGGGTGGAAACCCCTTTTGGGTCATCAGGCTTCTTCCTCACTCACCTCACTCCCTGACTTGGAATCAGGGAAATATAAGCAGTGGTATCTCCCCACCATCACACCTCCATGGTCCCCCTGCTTAGCATTAGCTTTGAAGGTCACTTCAAAGCTGGCAGAGCAAGCCACTGCTCCAGAGGGTCACCCGTGCTAGGAGTTGGCAGAAAATTCACCCCCTGAAGTCGCAGGGCAGATGCCAGTGTAGCCAAGAGTTTCCATGCAGATGCTCCCTCTCAAAACCAAGATGACCTTGCAAAGCGACTGAACAGACTCCAGCCACTTTGCTACTAAATCAGCCACATGCCAATCTACGTGCGTTGGCTTCACTCCTTTGGGGATGCACCCGAGCTGTCCCCAAGTGCTCCCATGGAGCCGTCCAGCTGGGTGTAGGCAGAGGGGCCATCACTCTGGCTGGCAAGAGGAGCCGTGTGCTGGGACACAGCCCAGCCTGGTGCCAGCCAAGAGCCTCTCCAGCACACGGGCACCCGCCAGCCCCAGAAGAGCTCATTTTCTGCAAGTTATGGCCCTGCTGGTTCCCCTGTCCCTTCCTCACTGGGAAAAGAGCTAAGAGCTGAGCAAACCCAGGTCTGAAGAGCATCCTTCGCTATGGGTGGCATAGCAGCCACGTGCAGATGCCCCAGATACTGGCAGACCCTCTCATGGCCTGGGAGAGGGCAGTGGTTGAGATTACCTGATCCTCCAACTTAGTCATAGACACCCTAACAGGGCTGGTCTCATCACTGACCTATTAGAAACTAAAATATAAACAGAGAGGTCACACCCAAGTCTCCTTCCTCAGCTGTCCACCTTCCCTGAGGTCCTCCCATGAGTGGAGAAAACAAAGACAAAGGGGCAGTGATGAACCACCCTGTCCCAGCCCCTGCTTTTCTGCCTCGTGCCGAGCAGGACACTGCACCAGAGCAGAGCAAGGGCACTGACGGGTGCAGTGGCTCCTCACCAGCCCGGTCCTCACACCAACAAGGGCACAGGAGCTCTTCTCCGAGCACCACAACGCAGCGATGACGTCAACCAAATTTCTACTCGCATCACAAATTAAAGCTCAACTAGGAACAAGGCAGGGCAAGAGAACCTGCAACGTGTTCAACTCCACGGGAGAGAGGAGGGAGAGTCCAGAGGAGATCAAGGAAGACGCAGAGGGAAGGCAAGGTCTGGGAAAGCAAAAGCCAGACAGCCGAGGGATTTCGCTCCACTTCACCAGTGTCGGGAGCCATCGCTCTGAGCGCTCAATGGGGCTGTGAACAGCGAAACCCGATCGGCTGTTAACCCAGGAATGCGTGGAAATGGCATCTGTGCATAACTCCGGGGAATCCGCCACCGGTGCCCCCAGCACCCGGAATCGCACGAATACCCCGCGCGCTTCGCACATGAGCTCATCCCGGGGATAATACCCTCACATGAGCCCAGCCGGCAGGAATTTGCCGCACGCTCGGCAGGCCGGGGAGGGGGGCGGGAGGGGACACCCTTCTCCTCCTGCTCCGTCCCCCTTCCCACCCGCCAGCATCCTGCATTTCCCACGGATCACGCATTGCACCCTGGGAGGGTGCACGGGTCCCAAAAGCCCAGTGAGCCACACTCGGCCTCCCCCTGTCCCAAGGGGCAGGAAAGCTGGCAGCCTCCCTTTGCAGGGTCGCAGAGAGGTGTTGGGGAACCTGCTTGACCCTGTAAAACACTATAAAATTGGGAGGAAAAGAAAGGAGGGGAGAGGCATCCGACTCCCACATCCCTAGCACCGAACCTGCTCCTCTGTGTTCCTCCAGCCTGCTGGGAACGGGAACATCTTCTCGGTTTCACCCGTGTCCCGACTGCTGGTGGTGCCTTGTGCACCCAGCGCAGCGCACGGAGGGACTGGGAGGGACCGTGCTTCAGCCCTGGGAGCACGCTAGACAGCATCAGGTGTCGTACCACTCCTCGCAGCACTGCATCCATGCGGCTTCTCCCCACCCCTTTGCTTTCCCCTCTCACTGTAGTCTGCCTCACAGACAGAGGCTGAACTCCACAGGGGTCCCCTCTCCCTGAGAACCGTCCTGCTCGCCAACACAACAGCTTTGCTCTCCCAAGCAGCCCATGACCAACAGAGGAGCCACAAATATTGTTCACTTCTTCTGTTGTTCCCTCTCCTAACCGGATCAGCCCTAGGCCACGCTATCTGCTGAAGCGGATGGTAAAAATCCCACGGAGCAGGAGTGAGACTCGACCTACAGTCAGGGGATTAGCTGTGCTCTGCACGGCAGACATCCAGGTGGTCCACGAAGCAAGCCTGGCTCACAGATGACACATTTGTCACCCCCTGCCGATGGTGGCTCTTCCAGAGACCGGCTAAGACCAACAAGGGAAAGTCGAATGTGCTTCTGAGCAGCTGTCCTGCATCCATCTTCTGGTGTGACCCAAGGGAAGCAAAGCCACCACAACCAGAGGGAGACCTCAGACCTGCAAGGCCAGAATTCCAGCTGCAGATACTGGGGGCATGGGGCTGCTGGTTCTGAGAGGGGTCAGCAAATCCTGTGTCCACCGGGGAGAGGGGGGACAGCAGAAGGCAGGCAGGTTGCAAGCAACAGGTATGCCTACTTGGTTCACTGCAGCAAAGGGGGATGGCTGTGCCACAGCGCTTGACTCAGGGTGATGGGGCCAGACCTGCTGTGCCTTCCTCCTCCAGCCATCACATGCCCTGCTGACATGGCTGTGGTGGGATTCATGGAGAGATATCCTGAATTCATCCCAGGAGGTGAGGCAGCTTCTGCCTCCCCTCGCTCTCATCCACCTGCACACGCGTTGCTCACGCTCCTCAGCTGCATGACAGAACACACATGCTGCAGGGGCTGCCACACAGGAGCAGGACCTGGACCAGCCACGGGTGGAGGAGGCATTGGGACTGCTCCAAACCAGGTAGCTCCAAGGGCCACCATCAGGTTAGGAGGACAAGGCTTCGGGACCAAGCTCAGCCCAACAGCACCCTGGCCAGGCCCTGGGCACTCAGCTGGGTCCTGCTGGGGTGAGCTTGCGGAAGGGCAGAGCATTTATGATCAAGGTCAGATATCCAAGTTTTGGAAGGAATTCTGGGCTTTTTGAACTGCCTCCAGAGAAGAGGGATCTTCTACCTTTGAACTGAATGATCCAATCTTTCCGCAAGTGAATCCCTCCACTCCAGTGGCTCAGCTCCGGAGCCTCTGATGTCCTCACCCTGGAAATGCCAGGGCAGGAACAAAATGAGCCAGCCCGAAAATAGCTTAGCCTTGACAAAGGTGCAGGCAGGGTCCATAATGTGTCCCGCTCCGGCTGGACAGGCTCCAAAGGCAGACTGGAGATGCAACAGTTCGCTTTACACCTGGACAGCTCTGCTTGAAACGCACGACACATTGGACTGTGGGTCTGACGGAAACCCCGCCACGAGCACTGCAAGGAGATCTCCCGGCTCCTCCTCCAGCCCAGCGCTCTCCCCTCCCGTGGGGCAGCATGACCTGGGGGCCAGCTGGGGACCCAGGGGCAGACAAAGAGCTGGCAGTGGGAAGAGAAAGGACCAGAGCTCAAACCACAAAAGGAACAAGAAAATGAAAAATAAAGCCAAGAAAATGGAAAGCTGAAAGGTAAAGCAACAGTGGGACAAAAAACCAAGGGTGGGACAGAGCCAGCAGAAGACACAAGCAGTCCATCCCACGGGAGAGGGTTAGGAGCAGATGCAGAGTAGGGGTAACCCCTAGTTTCGACCCCTTCCAAGCCATCCTTCCCACTCCAGAGCTGAGTTTCTGCTTGACCACCAGTGTGTGGGACACCGAGAAAAAGGAGATGCTTTCTTCTCCCCAGGGAGTTCCCAGCCCTCTGCCCCAAAAATGTTACCCACAACGCGTCACCGTCAGTAAACTTAGATTTTCCCCAAAGCCGGCCAAGAGCCCTGAGCAAGCTGTCGGCATGAGAGACGGCACACAGCCCCGTGAGGAGGATGTTTTGGAGCTCAGGGTAACCAGACACCCGGCTGGCTAATGAAGGGAAAGTGATTTATACCTTTCCCAGGAGAGTGGGGAGCAGCGTGAGCACCCCGTGGGGTGGGGGAGCAGCACCCCAGGAGACCCTGTGAGCTCAGCAGATCCCAAAACTCTTTCCAACCCACAGACTAAAACCACCCCAGCCTCTTCCTAACGTGCTGCTGGCGGCGGCCTCGCAGCGAGCCAGGCGATGCGGCAGTCATGGCTTCTCGTGACTCGCTCTGAGCCAACGCCAGGAGACAGAGTTACTGGAGTCCCAAGAGCCAGGCAGGAGGTGAGGAGGAGGAGGAGGCCGAGGGCTCACAGGCGGACTCTCCGCTCCAGCGCGACACCTAAAGGACTCTGCACATGGATGCACGAGGAGGATTTTGCTGTCGCATCCCAGCTCCCGCTTGATCCCTCCGGCTGTAGGCACCAGTGCCAGACACACGCACAGGCAGTTTAAGCACTGTGGCTCCTACCCAGACTCAGAGGAGATTTAGGTGATGCTGAGCTTAAAATACCAGAGTGATTGCGCATACCTCACCTACATCAGCACACCTTTTCTGGCCCAGCGAGCCGCCAGTGCTACCAGAACAGGCAGCGCCTGTGGACAGGGCAGGGGATGCAGGGACGCTGCCCCCAGAACAGCGGCTCTGGCAACCACAACGTCCCCAAAGCAGACGTGGTTTAGGGGCTGGCAACATCTCCTCGTCAGCTCTTTGCCCTCCCCAAAACAGCAGCTCTGCCCTTCACAGACACAACCAAACCTGGCCCAAACATCCCAAAGCAGATGTTCAGGGACAAAGCCACAAGACGCTTTGCAAGACAAACGCACGCCAAGCACAAGGAGCAGCATTTGTGCTGCAGGAGCCACAGCAGGGTCTGCATTTTATTTTATACAGACTGGTGGGCTGGTCCCGCGCTCTCGTTTCAGGGCGTACCTGCTGTAAAGGAACAGAACTATACGCTGAAGAGGAAAATAGGTGAGATGGAAAGGTGCAGTGCACACCGGCTTCTGGCACAGAGCGAAGAGCCAGCAGCCCCCATGCCCGAGCACTTCTGTTTCTTCCCTTATCGAACGCATTGCTTCCCGGTGCTTCTCCGCCCACTGTTAAATGCCGCGTGGGAAAGCCCTGCAAGGAACTTCACAGGTATCAAACTAATGGGCTGCTCAACAAATTACTTTGAAACCTATGGAGTTCATTATTCTCAAGAGTCTTTTCTGTGTTTCTTCTACACCAGCCTGAAATACTCCTTGGCAGGTGCAAATAACTTTAACTAAATTCCAAACAAAGATCTCTTCCTAACAAGTTATAGGAATTTCTTTGAACAAACTGAGAGAGGTTACACTGTGAGGGCCTCACCCCATCTAAATCCACCAAGACCCCAATTTTCCCCAGTCAGACCAGGACATTATTTCTATTCAAGGTAACGGGATTTTTGGAGCAGCCGTGTGCTCCAGGGGCAGAGGTGCTCTGGTCTGGGTACTTCCACCCCAAGCCACTGCAGGTAATGAGCTGACCACAGACAGGACTCTCACGCTAGCCCTCAGCCAGAAAACACCCATGGGTGCTGCCGGGACACAGCATGCTGCCCCAAAACTCTCTCCTCTCCATCCAGCCCCTCTCTGCCCCACCTTGGCGCAGATCAGCTTTCAGAGGAGGGAACCAACATGCTCCAAGTGCCTCAGAAACTGCTGCCCAACTGCTGCAGGAGGAGAGGAGACCACCACAGGACAGGCAATCTGGATGCCCCCAGGTTTTTCCTAAGACTCAAAAACAATGGTGCTTTCCCATGGGCAGAGCAGCAACAGCCTTGAAAACCATCATTTCCGAGCAGGGAAAATCTTAACAAATGTTCTCCAGCAAGGGAAATATTCGCATCTTGTCAGGGGGAGGGAGAGCAGCAGGTTTTGTGCCTTACTGGGAGAAGTATTGCCTTTCCAGAGCTGGTCTCTGGTCCTGCAGCAGAGCTGGGCAGCGCTGATCCTGTCAAGCACATTTGGGGACTGAACAAGCAGGACCCAACAAAATCGATCCATAAGCATCACCCATGCTGAGCAGGCACCCAGCTGCTTAGACAACGGCTCACAGACACATTAGTGTACATATATATAAATATAATGCTGACACGGGAAAGTCCCACGCTTATTAGAGGAAGGGATAACGAAGAGTGAATCTAGCCTGCTAATTACACGGGCTAATTAACTCATTGAAGCCCAGAGCTGTCCCTTCTCAGTGCAGGAAGGTGGCAGGGAGCCCCCCTGCCTCAGGTTTCGGGGCTGGGAGAGCGGGGCAGCTCTGTCTTCCCCGCCAGCAGTTTCCCATTTCTAAACACCTCGCTTTCGTCTGCCGGCGTTGCATCAGCTCCTGTGCTCTTATTTATAACCGGCTTTTAAAACCTGATATTCCATTTCCAGTAGCTCGGCGGGGGTGAGCTGATCTCACAGGGCCCCCAGCCAAGCAGCTGCTGCCAGCGTGATCCCTCTTCCCTTCACATCCTGCTCAGAAAAGCTCCCCACCGTCAACCTGGTGCCACGGCTTACTGGCATGGTCTCTTTAATTAGCTGACCGAGGCACGAGTCAGGCTCTCATTAAAGGGATAGCTGATTGAGTCTGGGCGAGGGGGACAGGGAGCCTGGTGGTGTTTTGCACTGTGCTGGTTAATTGAATTGCATGCACACTCAGGCACACCGCTCCCTCCCTCTCCCAGCAAGCCTTACCATTAGCCTGAGGCTTTCCAGATAAAAAAAGACCCCCATGAGCTATTTTTAAACCGATGGATGGGTGGGGAAGGCGCTGGACGAGTGAGGGAGGGGAGTCCCTTTGGGACAGCAGGCTCCATCCCAAGTGCTGGCTCTCTCCTCCTTGCAAGAGGAGCCAAGGGCTGGGAGGAGCTGGAGGTCCTGCTCCAGAGCTGCTCCTGCAGAAACCAAACAAGGCTGAGAGGTCCTGGCACCGGGCTGTCCTCCACTTCGTCCCCATGCTGGGATGAGGGAGCCCTCCGCTCAAGCTGCCACGGCTCTTGGGACTCACCCCAATGCTGACTTGCAGCCGGCTGGAGACAGCAGAAGGACCCGTCCCTGCCATCGGCCCAGCACGACTCCAGGGACCTCCATTCCCTCCAGAAGGAAACTTCCAGCTGCTTTAGGTTATAAATAAAAAATGACCTGATGAAAACAGCCGATCTCCTGGGCACTAGGATCAATCACACACCTATTAAGTGTACAAAGCAACCTCTCAAAATAACAGCAATTCATAAACCCTGACACCAGGAGGAGCAGATCTGAAGCTTGGCTGGGACTCATCACCCAGTGTGCTTCCATGTAGCATTTATTTCCACAGTTATTTTGCCTTTACTATTGTTCATGGAGAGCCACACACTCTAACACAGCAGATACAGCATAGGAAGGAGAACTCGGGACCGCGACTCTTAAATCCTCTCCCAGCCTTGGCTGCACGATGCGTGTCCACAGAGGCCAAGCAGTTTCTCTGCACACGGGCTTGCTTCTGTGGAAAACGAAAACAGCATTTTCAAGCCTGAAAGTGGCAGTAAAAGGACAAATTGCCTATTATTTGAAACATGCTTTGGGAACCTCGGCTGAAAAGTATCTGGGAAATGCAAAATAAGCCTGAAATTCTCCAGGCTCCTGTCTGGATCCTGCAGCATTGCTCCATCCCAGCCCTGATCCCTGAGGACCAGCTCACTTTCAGACGGCTCTGAGCTTGCAGCGCAGTTGGGCAGGGAGTATTTGGGGCAGGAGGGGCGGGTGCCTGGTGGGGAGCAGTTCATTTCCCTGCCTTTACTGCTGAAGCAGCCGGCTGCCCTGCCCCATCACCCCCGGACATCCAACAGCACCTCTGTGGTGGCAGCTGCCCGGCCACCCAGCCCTGAGCCCTGCACTCCGGCCAGACCCTTGCAGCACAGCACGGGGCACCGGCCAGCGAACACCCTTCACACAGCGATAGCCATGGCAGGCTGTGACACGGCAGGGGCAAGACACTGCACAGCTCCAATCTCAGTGCTGTGGGGACATCCCAGCCACCTAGTTGTCACGGCTGCTGCTGGGAGAGCCAAGGGCATCCCATGCAGAGCGAGCAAAACCGTCACCTGCTTTTGTAAAGACCACTGCTAATGAATAGAAATCACTAATTTCCTGGTCACCCAGAACAGGTTTCAAGGCACTTATTTACGGGAGGAGAGCTCCATCTCTATTACCAGTCCTCTGTCATCCTGTCCTCCTTCACTTTAGGGCTCCCAGCAGCTGCTGCCTGAGATGGAACAGGCTGGAACCACCAGTCTTTCTGCAGCATTCGAGACAGGGATGTGGTCCTGTTTTGCAGAATGTAGCTGTTATAGTCTGATAACCCTGGAGAAGAATCCGAGCAGACGCTCAGTGAAGATGAAAAACAAATGTAAAACTCAACCCTACTTCTGACTAGTGCATGAGGTCATTCTAAAAACCTATGGGCGAGTTTCTGATGGGAAGATGTTTTGCAGAGGAAGCCTCTGCTGGCACCCACAGAGCAGCAGAAAGCATGAGGGTGTCTCCCAACAGTCACCACTAACTGCTCCGAGCCAAACATCCATTGACTGCAGCAGGGAGACCATGCTGGGCTGCCTCTGATCCACCTCCATGCAATTACCCAAAGGCAGCATCCCCAGCAGGGAGGCAGCCAGCTTAAGCAGGTACAAACGACTGCCTTCAAGCCTTCCCACAGCCAGTGACAGCCACCAAGCCTCAATCCACCTGGGGAGAAAGCAGAGCATCTTCAAGAGCCTTTTTCCAATCATCTTCACCTCTGGGCAGCAAGGATAAGCCTACACCCAGAGCACAGCATTCGTACTTTCTACTCAAATCTGGAATTATCTGCTCTATTTGCTGACTCCACCTCCCTCCTGTTAGAGCTGTTGAATAGTTAAACCATACACTGGAAAAGAGGAGAGACATCCTGCCCCTGCCCTGTCTGTATCCGCTGAACCCCTTCAGACATGCTCCTGCCTCTGCTCCCAGCCCTGCTGCTGAGGTGCCTCCTGTCCCAGCGAGGGCAGGGAGTCCAGCTGCCTCATTTCTTGCTGACTGCTTGGAGCTCCTCAGATGAAAGGCATTACAGTGCTACAAACTATGAATGTATTTGAAGTCAGAGGGATTTAAGAAACTCATCCTTATCAGTTTGAAAAGTAACATAAGTCTTGTACCTCGTAAGCTGACCTGAATAGATACCAGTGTCTAAGGCAGGGAGGTGCTCTCTAGATCATTATCTAGGAGAGCAAGGTGTTTGCACATTCTACCACCACCAAATTTTGCTAATTATCTTGCAGCTACCCAGTAGTCAAGTTTTGTTTGTGCAAAAATAATAACTAAACAATTATTTTCATTCTCATTCGCCCATCGTATCAGAGGCATAGGAAAAGGAAAAGCAGGTTGCTTGCCCACGGTCAGCAAGAAGAGCACAGCAAAGCACACATTGCTTTCACAGGCATGACTTTGTCTGGAGAAATTTGGTTCTCCGTCTTCACAGCAAGACATTTTTGGGTACCAGTTCTCATCGTGGTTAGCATGGAGCAATCCAGCAGCTGAGATCCGGATAGGAACACCAGACTGAATTAAATTCATCAATCACTCTAACCCCAAATCTTCAAGTGCTGCAGGATGTGCCAGCAGGATGTGTATCATCTCCAGTCAGCTGCATGTCCTGCAGCTCCTTTTAACAATGAAATGCTGGTTTCTTCTCACCTCGGTGATGTGTAGGCTCCTGCCAATGCAGTAGGTAGGAGCACTCCAGGAAGCGTGTGTGGCTGGTTACCAGCTGGTCCCAATGACCCAGATCCAAGCCAGCCTAGAGGACAAGGGACTTCCCTGCACTTTTCATTGACCAGCAAAGGAAAGTGGAAACAGAAGCTGACTTGCTGTCATTGCTGCTCTTTGTAGACAAGAACAGCAACTACAAAGCTTATGACACTTTCTGCTTTGATTACAAGTTTCCCCTGTAATTAAGAACAAGAGCTACTGCAACATAAAAAAATTGCAGTACAAATCTTCTGCATGACTAACAAGGACACAACGCACCAAGAGTTGTTACCCCTGAGTAGAGAGGGGTGAATTGACTGCCCTCCTTTTCTGCAGGGCTCAACACAGTGAGGATGTCCAGGTGAAATGCTCTAAATTTAAATCTGGGTCTCACTAGGCTGAATGCTAAAGAGACATACAGAAGTGTCAGTCCCAGCTTGCCTGAGCTACCTTATCTCAGCCATAGGACTACACTTCCTTTCTCAAGGCATCTTCAGGTTGGCCACCCACTCCTGCCAACACACCGCTCCTGCCCAACACAGTTAACTCTGGTTAACAGCCAGAATGCCCCATGCGCCTTGACAACTCCAAAACCAACGCAAAAAACCCCCAGGATGCAGAAAGGATGCTACGGAGCAGCCGCACCCTGAGCAGACCTCATGGCCCACCAGGAAAGAGCCGTCTCAAGCACAGAGCCTGCAGCACACGGTTTCATTCCCAAAATGCAGTTCCAAAATGCAAGCGTTACATAGGAAAATGCCTTCTAAACACTTTTTTCGACTTGAAATTTAAAACAGTAAACGAAAAAAACATCTCTAAGCTCTCTCCCCTCTCAGCTCTACATCAGCATGTTGATGATACAGAGCTCTTCCAGGGCAGAAATGCAGGGAAGAACCACCTTATTTTCTGTCATGCTTTTCCTTTAAAGTAGCCCTCTTCCTTCTGCTAGAAATATACAGAGGAATAGCTTCCAATTTCGAGTTCTAGGTATACGACATACGTCATACAATGCAGACTCAAATTCGAGGTTCAAAAGGGTACGAAAGCAGAAAGATCCTTTAGGTTTGCAGCTCCAGCATGCAACCAGCAGGCACAAGGAGCCACAGCCCAGCCCACACAGGCAGCTACTGACCTGCGAGCATGCGGGGCAGGAGGGCACAGGAGTAACCGCCCCATGCTTGTCAGGCATGGAGCCAGCTGGGCAAAACAGACCCTGTTTGCAGCGACACGCACCTGAGAATGAAATAAGGGTATGAAAGTCCACCAGGGTTGAGAGAGAGGCATCTTTTCCTGGCAAAAGCCGTCTGGTGATGCCTCTTAGCTGGAAGGGAGGAGGCAGCAAGCATCTGTGCTGTGCTGAGAAAAGATAATAGGAGCTTCCTCCAACAGAGCAGCTAAAGGCCACAAAGCCCAGCATGAAAATGCCAGAATAACTACAGGGCTGAGCAGCTGCCAAAGACATAAATACAGACATGAACCCAGCAGACAGGACTTGCGCACAGACCAGGCAGCACAGGCAGACGGGAGCGACGGTCCGTCCCAGCCAGCAGCACACCGGCACTCTGCAGAAGGGCTGCAGTGCCCGAGAACAGCCACAGAAAACCTGTACCAGAGAGACCCGGGCTGCGCGTCCCTGGGATGAACAGATCAGCCCATCTTTGGGTTGGTCAATACAACAGTCAGGCAAGACACTTCTCCTCCGTCCAAGGGAGGATACCTCTGCCTGCTGCCCCTAGCAATCTTTGAACGAGCAAAGAAGGCTTGAAAGGCCACCTCTCCTCAGGTAACAGCCTCCGGGCCTCAAAATACCCCACAAACCCAAACCCGGTGCACATCTTGCTAAGCAGGCCGTGGAAAGCAGAATGACAGCAAAGGTAAACGCGCTGGGGTCAGCCCCAGGCTGTGCCCGTATGCTCCAGGAACGCGGGAGCACTGGCGTGCACTGCCGACCACGGGCTTGCTGCGTCCCGCCCCAACGGAGGCGGCTCGAGGGGGAAGCCTGTCTTCTGTGGCTTTGGCAACCAAACCCCACAGCTTTCCAGGTCTCCGGTGAAAGCCCGGGAGCAGGAAATACAGGTGAATGTGACAGTCACTGCCTGGCTGAAAGACAACCCACCCGTGGAAACTCCCCACAGACGAGCTGTTTCTCTTGACCACTACCTTATCTCTTGGCTTAATCTAGGGCAATAGAGCACATTCTAAGGCATAACACACATGAGGGGTTTTTTCACTTCCAAACTCTTCATCTTCCACTTGCTTGTCCTCCTACAGCAGAAATTCAAGCACCATCTATGCTTTAGAAAACACAAAGATTCTTAAGAACCAACAGATGTGATATCCCAAAAGGAATGAACTGCTGAACAGGAGGGAAAGCCTGATCCTTTGGTTTTACTTTGCTTAAAGGCTCAAAGAAGGCAGTCTTAGGAAGAAAGAGACTTTCAAAAATTAAGAATTTACATTCTTTAAACGTAGAATTGAAAAAATAAAAGAATCCTCTGGCTCTTTCTCAGTCATTGAGGAGAATCCTGCTAGAAAAGACAAAAATTCATGCTTCTAAGGTAAAAAGTGAGTGCATGCACATATACATGCACCAACACACATGTACTGCCACCCTCTGCACCCAGCTTCATGATCTACTTCTACTAAAACGCAGCCCTCTGCTGCGGTGCATGTGGAGGGGCAGCAGCACAAGGGTGTCTCTGGAGGTTTGAGGTTTACGTTGTCATGTCAGAAGCAGAAATTCATTTAGTTCCTCCTACAGCGGCAGAATTACAGCAATTTATTTCTCCCCTGCTCCTTGATCAGCACTCATACCATCTGAAAGACTCGCTGAGGATGCCTGTGAGATCTCTCCTCCCAAGGGAGGCAAACCTTCCCGCTTGTCATTGCCACATGCATACTAATAAGGGGGGGAAGAAAAAGCGCTCAACTAATTTTACAGGCACATCAGTAATAAACTCTTCTCCCAGAAAGCATATGGGAACAGAGCTCAACAAGGGTTATTTATAAAACAGACCAGACACCAGGCTGCCCTGGGTTTGCACACTCAGTGTTGGCTCTTACAAGAGGTGCTGGCCATGGAGGATTGACCAGCTCCCTCTGCCCTGGGCTTGGCAGGTGGGAAGGGAGCTGGAAGGTGTGGTCCTTCGTCACAGTGGGGAACAAACTCTTCCTCTCCACGTGCCCCAAACACCCAAAGAGAGACCTCTGTACTGCAGCACCAGTGCTGGCTCCTTCCCAAGGGCAACTACCTGGCTATGGGGCTGCCATGCCCTGGGCACTGGGCAGCGTAGCACCCTGCCTGCCCCTGTGCCCCCCGCCAAGGGCACACTCCTTTCCATAAAGCCACCACAGCACTGCCTGTTCAGTAGCGTTTGCTTCTCTTTGGACCCCCAGCTCTTCGCTTCTTGCTCCCAAGCTCTCGGCCAAAGGCGAGCAGCTGTGAGAGCTCAGCTTGGGTCTGCAGATGGCAACTCCTGCCGATAGCTTGGCTGCGCTCGGACGGGATGCTCTGTCAGCTGCAAAACCTTGAGCAGCCAGAAGACTCAAGGTCTGTATCCAGCAGCACAAGCCCCTGCCTCTCCAGTAGCAGTCCTGCTCCAGCATGGGCACCTCTTTCAAGGGTAGCTCTTCTCCGAGGAGACCAGCAGGATCCAGCAGGCAGCAGGTACCCGGGGGCCAGCCTGCTCCACGCGGCCTTTAGGTCCTCACGCATTTCCGCAGGTAGCCTGGCACCTTCTTGCACCTCGAGGTGGTGGGACTGCTGCTGGCGTGGAGAACACCCTGCTCCAGCTGCTTCTCCGCGCTGCCCTCTGGGCAGCTGTGACCAAGCTCCATCACAGCAGGACCCGGCTCTGGGACCAGCACAGCTCCATGCGGGGTGAAAAGAACTGCAGCAAACCTGCAACATCATCCTCTGGATGGGAAGACTTTGCCATGACCCAGCATGAGAATCTCCTCTCTCATGACACTGGAGGCATCTGGAAGTGTTTTGAAGGTGATCTCTGCAAAGCCCTGTGATTACACAGCTTTCCTGTCGTAGCAGATGCTGGGGAGGCTGCTGCCAGCCCCAAGCAACATTTGCAACTTGCTCCCAAGTCTCGGTGGGAACTGCTGGGGTGCGGTGAGGGCCAGAAGCTGGACGGACCCCATGGCCAGCAGGGCAGAACCATTCCACGGTACCCAGAGAGGAGCAAGGCAGACCTGGAGAACACGGCCAAGTTGAACCAAGAGTCCAGATCACCAGCAAGCTGGTCATGATGAGGCAGGTCTGAGGTCGCACTGGGATGTCAATCCACAATCAGGGTCAGGATCAGGCCCGGTGCTCACTGGGCAGGTCCACAGAGATGAGGGTAGGGGCACTCTGGGAATCAGCCCATGATCTGGAGATGGAGACAGAGGCTCCATGGCTGGGCAGGGCAGACACCAGCTCTCCTACAGTGGTGCCACACAGATCCATGCAGCATCATCCATGCCCCCAGCCAACAAGGCAGCAGCATGGGTTGCCTCCACGGACATCTCTGAGACCAGTGGACATCTCAGGATAACTCTACACCATGGCAGGGGCTACTTTTCCTGCCAGATGCAGAGACCACAGGTCTTCTGCTGAGTGCTGCCATTCCTGCATGGCCAACACTTCTCCAGCACAACGCTCCTATGTGGCTGAGGCCACGTGTGCAACCCAGACTCCTGCTGCTAGGCATCAGCTCTATCCAGCTAGGGATGCTGAGGTGAAAAGACTCGCTCAGTGCAGCATTTACTGAATATAGGAAGTTGCACAGCCGGATCCCACAGCACAGTCTACTTCCAAACCTGACCAGCTTCACTGATGGCAGGCGATGAACTGTGCTGAATTAATGATATTTGATTGCAAATGCCCAGGAACAGCCCTGAAGCAAACACGACGCGCATGTGCTTTACTGCTGTGCATCATTTATAGTCCAAGACAGCCAAGTTCAGGCTCAGGAGCAAAGAGATTACAAAGGTTTACAGCGCTGAGCAGCAATTACAGTTCTTATCTGAAATCCACTGATGCCAAAAGAAACCTTGACATTGGCTTTCATGGGCTACTGTGAAAAACCTCTGCCCACCTTGTCAAGGCCTTGAAGCAAAGACGGATGATCCCTACAACTAGCAGGGCAAGGCCAGCCCTCAGCATGCTTCCAGACTGAGCTGTCTAGAAGGGGAGATACCTGAAAAACCCATCACATATGTAGTCTTACTTCTGGGTGAATCCTGCAGGACCAGACATGCCGCCTAGCTCCAGACAACGTCTGGGGGTGTCCCAGCCAGCACCCAATGGAAACAAGAGTCAGCCGCTTTCAAAAGCAACCCCACACATGGCTCTCGAGTGCTCTGGAGGCCACAGCCACTTCCTCTGCCACTGAGCTCCTGCAGCAACCTCTGCCCTGACCTCAGAGCAAGATGCTCCCACAGGCAAATCCTCCTTTGCGTACATTTGTTCTCCTCCTTGTGCTGGTCACTCAGCACAAGGATGCTCGCCCAGGGAGGTCTGACGTCCAGGCAGCACTCAGGCTGCCTCGTGGCAGCTGCCCACAAGCAAGCCACCACCCTCCCGCTGCCCCAGGCGCATCCTGCCCTCTCCATCCCCATTCTCTGTTGTGATGGACCCCCAGGAGATTTTAAAACGAGGTCCCATTGGGGGCCAACAACGGCAGGTGACAACCCCCACCACAAAGAAGCAATGCAGCAGGACAACAACTCTGACTCAAAAGATCTGCAGCTTTGGCAGCTCTTATCACCACTGCATCCTCACGTGGTACAAAAGCAGCAGGGCTGCCGGGGTAGTTCAAGGCACTGTGGGGAGGGGAAAGCATCCTCAAGAGTTTTGCAATATCTAATCCCAGTTCTAACACCATACTGGGCTTAAAAACGGTGAGAACTGCTCCTGTGTTCTCTTCTGGTGGGTGTCCTGGTGGAAAAGAGACTTTGCACAGGGCAAAGCAAGATCAGGTCAAAGACTGGCTGCAGGCAGAAGAGCCAAGCTCTAGTTTGGTTTGGATTATTATTCATGCTGCAGCACTGCTCCACCCAAGCAAAGTGCAGAGCAGCTCTAGAGCTGGATGCATACATGAGGAAAGCCAGGCAGTTCGCATGAGCTTGGCATCTGAGCACGGAGACAGGGCTCTCCAGAACACAAGCCAAGCAGCTGCCCAAGGCCACCAGCAAAGCTGGGCTGAGCCAAGACCACGTCTCCTCCAGAGCACCGGCCTGCTGCCTCCTCCATGCACGCACGCACCCCAGGACTGTGCTGCTGTTGGAGGCAGAAGTTTAGACTACAACACTCCAGACGCTGTCACCATTCCCTCCCAGGGTGTTCTCAGCCCCCCATGCTTTTACAGGGTGGGAGGGCAACCCCAAGATGCTTGGAGGATGGCAGCAGGGTGAAGCAGACCCCAGCCAAACCCTGGCTGACCCTGCAAGCACCAGCAACGTGCAAAGGGGCTCAGGGAGGAGCATGCACACGGAGCTGTGTGTGGCTGTGCCCTGCTCAGCTGTGCCGCAGCCTGCCGCAAGGAACAGCGTCAAGAAAGGAGCCCGAGGCCTGGCTCTCCCCACTCACCCTTGCTGCTGCTGGGCTGGAAGCCGGTGGGAATTCCCTCCAGATATGCAGGGGTTAATCCATAAACAGCTGGAAATGACAAACGGACACGTCCTGTCTTCAGGCATCACTGAGCAACAACGGTCGCTTGAGAGCACTATCAGGGCTGGGGCTTCCCCCTCCTCGGCCCAGCAGGGAAGGCAGGGGGGAGATGGAGACCAAAAAGGCCTGTTGCGTCCCCCCAGGCTCACGGCAGCTCACAGGAGTCGGAGAAGCAGAGCTCAGTCTGGAATTAATGCTTCAGCCTCTGACCACGCAGGAAGGGGGTGCAGCATGGTGTGCCATGGAGAGCACAGCCACGCGTGCCAGGGGGTTGCAACCACCTAGAGACTATTCCATAATAAACACTTTAGGCACCATGAACCCAAAGGCAGAGGGCTGGAGGTAGGAGAGACATGGTATCAGCACTGGGACTAGACCCATGCATGTGAGAGAGACTAAACGACAGCTTTGTCTGTATCCTGACACACGGAGGAACAACAATCACAAAAGAAGGGTACTATTTGGAAAGGTTCCATCCCTGCAGCCCCAAGCACTACCACAGACAAGCACTCTGCCCTAGGAGAGCCAAGAGCCTTTCCCTGCGGAGCTGCTGCCGGTGAGGATGGCCATGCCTTACCTCCTCCCCCAGACTCCCCCATCCATGTGTCCCAAAGCAACAGAAGATATTGGGCACCCGTGTTTCCATACTTCAAGGGGTCCCATCACCTCCCACACATGCCCAGGTCTACTACAGAAAAAAAAACCCACAACCAGATCCTTTAAAAAAAAGCCAGGTTGGCCACACTGAAGAGCGGTGAGCGTACCCGTTTCCACGTTCATTTACACACCGCCTGCCTACGATGCTGCAAACCAGACAGCATCTCCCTTTGTGGCAGGAGCCACTCCCTGGATCCTCCCGCCGCAAGAGCAGCCGACAAGGGCCGCGTCTGAGGTTAGTAAGCTCAACAGCAGGTACTGCCGCAAGCTCCACGAGCTGGAAGCAGCAGCGAAGGGCAGCCCACAGCCTCCCCGAGAGCAGCAGGGAAGAATGACCCTGTAAGGCTCACACACTTATATTTTCTCAGAAAACTTTGGAGCTTAAAGGTGGTCGCTGAGGCTGGTGTGTTTAAAATAACAGCTGGGAGGAGGCCAGGGAGGCAGCGGCAGGAGAAGGGACGCCGCTCTCGACTGTAAATGAGAGCCTGTGTTCAGCCGCGCTGCCGGGAAGGGGGAGCCCCGGGCAGGGGACATCTCTGTGCCTCCCCCCTTCCCCTCACCTAAACCTTCTGGGTGGGCTCTGCTGGTTTCAACTGAGCCCCTGTGTTCACGGGGGTTCAAGCCCACGCTGGGCGAGGGCACGGGGATCTCCACGATTTACTGAGATGCTGACAGGCACCCGGAGGGCTGACCCTGGGGTCTGCATCCCAGTGTGACCGAGCATCGGTGGATGCAGGCAGCAGCAGCATGGGGGCATGCGCTGGGAGGTGCAAGGCTGCCCCAAATAAACACATCTTTTTCTCTTGGTGGTTCATGTACAGTAATGTCTAAATATATACTCAGCAGAAAGTGTGGAGTGATTTATTTTTGTTATTGTTGGTCTAAAATTATGCTGGCTGGAACAGCACTGCTGAGTTATAGAGCCTCGCTAAGCACACACGAAACTTTATCAAAGATATGTCATAAAGCAAATATTAGCAGGACCTGCGGTAGAGGTTCCACAGGGCCACCGCTGCCAAACGCAGCCACCACACAGCGGGCGCCACCGCAGAGGGTGACCTAATCCTGCTTTGCCACCAGCAGGTCCGTCAGCCTGCCCGGCCACCCTCCTTCAGGGTGGAGGAGGAGGAGGAGGATGACCATGGCATCATCTTGCCTTGGGAAGACACCAAGATGCAACAGGCTCTGGCTGGCAAGGGCTGCATCAGACTCCCGGTCATCCTGCATGAGGCAGGAGAAAAATCGCCGCCGCAGAAGGGGTCTGAGCCGCCTGGCTTTTCCCTGCAGCCCGTCTCTGGTAGCAAGATGCAATCCCTTCGAGAGATCCCATACGGGAGTTATTAGCCTTTCATCAGCAAGTGTGCAGATGAACATTATAAAAATCACAAAGCCACCATGTACTCTAGACACCCAACCAACCCATACTCAGCAGTGCGTTTCTCTGGATGTCTTCCCAAAATTTATTTTGTGCCGGAGGGAGGGGGAGGGCACTGATACCAGCAGGAACATCCCTCCTCCCCACTTCCTCATGAGGATGTTTCCCTATTGCCTTTCCATGTACTGGCCATCACTGCCGTGCCGTCCTCCTCATCGCCACAGCTCTGTGCTCCCCATCTCTCCCTGCCCATGCCTGATGGTGACTGCAAAGCGTGATATCCCTTATGCCACCAGCCGAGACAGCCCATGGGCTTTCACGGGCACAGCAGCAGTGACCCGAGAGCCTCTTCTGCCCCACACCCCAGGCATCCATTGCCTGGGAGAAATGCCCACTGGATGGAGAGACTGAGAAAGAGGAAAGGGAGCTCTTGCCAGGCGACACGTTCAAGGCAGAGCTCACACCAAGCAGGAAAGCCACTCCGCCTGCGCAGATGAGTCGCCGTGCACAGCCATGGATGCCTGGCAGGTCCCTGGGTGGGAGAAAGTCAGAACTCCCCCAGACCCTGCCAGCCCCAGCAGCGGAGCAGGACTTGCGGTGCCCCATGGCTCCCCCGGCCACAGCCCCGCACGCAAAGCACAGAGCAGCAGGTTCCTCACCAAAACAGCAGCAGCAAGCGAGAGACCAAGCTGGTAACAAACTTTGGAAAGCTTTGCCCTTCAAAATGGCAATTCCCTCTCTGCCGGCTGCTGTTCAGGTGGTGGGGGCAGAACACAGAGCAGGAATCAAGCTCAACCCCAATAAAGTTTTGGGGTACCGTGCAGCAAGCTCATTTTTAAGCAGCATCATGCCATGCAAGCTTGAGCCCTGCAGATACGCAGCTTACAGATCCCGGCCTCCAGCACACGAAGTGAGCCAAGTCCCAGAGCATGCATCCCCAGCACCACGCAGATCCAGCGCAGACGGCAAGGCTGGAGCCCTCCCGAGACACAGGCACCAATTCGCAGTGGAGCTACACGGACCTGCTATTTCCTACAACTAACTAGCCACTGCTGCAACCTTCCACAAAGCCACTCCAGAGAAACACGCAGGATAAACAGAGATGCATCTAAAGCCCAAATTGACTACGAAAGCTCCAGCCACCACAGCTTTCATCTGGCCATACAGTTTTGTTCTCACTAATGAAATGTTACTTAGCACCGCTACCGTCTGCCACACCGCAAACTGAGGTTACGACTGCTGCGCCAGTGACTCAGGCATTGGCAAATTGCATGGTTTTCCGCTTTCAAGCGGGTCGTGTTTACAACCCTGGAGCTCGTCTCTGCTGCAGGCAGCCCCTCGCCTGTGGCCGCTGCCAAAAGACCCCTGAGCCAGCTGCCAAACACCGAGGCAGAGGCCAGGAAAGCACCAGGCTGCCTGGGCTTCCTCGCAGCACTAACAGCAGCTTGAAGCCTAACGCTCATGGATTTCCAATCAATTCTTGGTACAAAAAAAACATATTACTTCTTTGAAAACCCTGCTGTATACACCCTGCCTGGGTTAGCACCCCAAATACCCAAGAAGCAGGAGAACTGCTGCATTTCTGCAAACGAGAGCGAACATACAGGTGTTGCTCCTCTCTCACTTGCAGGACTGCAACTTTACGTAACACCAAAAGTCACCAACACCATGCCATGGTATCTTCCAAGTGATCTGCCGGAAATCCCCATTGAAGGAGTCCAATTTTATTTAAACATTTGTTTAGAACCAGTTTCTTTGTCTGTGGATCAAGATTTCTTTCCAGAGGGTGCCCAAGACCCTACCACTGCCTGCTCTCCCCGCACAGCCCTGGCCCCAGTTTGGCTCTGGGACAAGGAACTGACCATAGATATGGATCGATATCACGATTTTTAACCTCTTCCCTCTATCCCAAGTGAACTCCCCCAGCTGTCCTAGTGCCACATCATTTTATACTCACCAACAGACTGCTATGAGCAGCTTGTGACTTTGGGCAGCACGAATTTGTGTCCCCTTCAACCCACCGACCACCACTGCACTCACACAGGACTGCCTACTCTCGAGGAGAAACTGGCCCCCACCGACCTGCACACCGAGGCTTCGCACAAAGCAAAACCTCTGTCTCCTCTGGTCAGCAGGGTCGGCAGAGGCACCCAGCCTGCAGACGGAATGGGGATGGCAATTAATGCGCCGCTTCAGCCGCCGTCACCAACCTCACCCGTCCTGACGCTCTGCCCGCTCTACCGCAACCAAGCTCAGGAGGCAGACGCCTGCAGACCTCGAGAAAAACATGCAAACTGCTTACTCAGTGATGCTAACCATTCTAATTTCCTCTCTCCTTGGGACAGAGGGGTGCAGAGTTCAATGCTTCCCCCTCCCGCAGCCTTATCTCACTCCCCACCCATCTGAAAGCCCATATTCTCCTATTAAACTTCACAAGCCGCCCAGGTTTTCCCCCTCTCAGCATCTCTTTCAAACACACACACACTCACTCTATGCAAGAGACAGGAGAGCTGAACAAGCTTCAACTACAGAAGAGAAAATTAAGACAGCAAACTCTTTCCCTGCAGATCATCTTTAAAGTTTTTTTAAAAATTGTCCCTCTTTATTAATCCCAGACAGAAATCTGAAACCATCTCTAAAAAAAAAAAAAAAGAGATATATAATGATTTCCAAAGCTGTGTCACATAATTAATGTCACATTTATCTCTTCAGCTGTGGAGATAAAAAGAAACCATCTATCCACGTCCTCGTTATTTTTTATTCTCCTTTTAAAGCCAGTGTTTAAATCCATGGGATGGGGGTACTCTAAAGGAGGGGGAAAGTCTGACTTTCCCTTTATCCCACACAACGATGGCAATAAAAGATTTCTCCCTCCTCTCTCCCCCCCTCCCTTTTCCTCCATCGCTGCCGATCAGAGGGTAGCATGGGTTGAGTACCCCTTAGGCAACCCTCTCCTTCTGCCCCCCTCTTCTACTCCACCACCGTAAGTTCACCAGGGGACATTTCAGCAGCCGGGAATTTTTCTCTGTCTTCTTCAGCTGAGCAAAGGGCCAACCTTTCAAGGTCTCCTGTGACACACAGACTGAGTCCCACAGTAATATTAGTTTTTAAAAGCCATGTACATTTTCCACCATTAGCACAGTTTTGATTCATCTCATATTGCGTTCTGCTTCATTTAGGGGGACGCTGTCCACATTAAAATGATATTTAACACCGCGCCGCTCCCTCGGGCCGCTGGAAACACCTCTGAGCAGCAGCGCTGAACGGGACCACCAGCGCTTTTCCCCACGGCCGTTCACTCCCACTTCTTACTCCTCTTGGCTCAGAGCTACCTCCTTCTGGATCAGACAAGGATGTGGCAGTCACAGCCTTGTAATAACGTCCCAAGAAGTGAGAAGGGCCCATTAAGATATCTGATGAATGCAGATATAATCTGGTTTTAATTAGCTTATGACAGCTCCAAATACTGCAGTGAGAGCTCTCCAGGGCTTCCAGCAAGCTTTGTGCCCCATACATCCATGCTCAGCATTTCACCGAGACCCTCGGATTGCCGCCTGCCCTCAGCCTCTGGTACCACCAAGGACCTCTGTCATTGAATTTTCCCCAAAATGTGAGGCCTGAATAATAACAAGTATCAAATGAAGCAATTAGTGAATGCTGTGGTAAGAGAAAGGGCTGCAAGATCTCAGGAGGCACAGGAGATCCAAGCCCTCTCCCGAGAAGCCCTCTCCCAGCCCATCACTGCTCCTCTGCGAGCACCCAAGCAGACGTGCCGATACCAGGGAGGATTCTCATCTCCTCAGCCGCAACCAACCTACTTTCGTACTTGCTGCTATGCACGGGCTCTACCGTGCTGCTGCACCAGAGACCACGTTCTGTGTATTAGTTTTAGACATGGCCACACATGCTCTGTTTGCTGACCTTCTTCAAAAAGTACCCAGCGTAACAAACGAAAGCTGAATGGCATTCCGAAAACTGCAGGAATGGAGAGCACCAGGTTCCTAGACTCCCGCACCCAGCTCAGGACAGCACAAACCACTTGGCTGCTCCACATCACCAGCACTAGCGGATGGGCTCAGAAGCTCATCCTTCCTGCCACAAATGGCACTGGCAGAAGAAAAAACATCCTACTTCCTTCTCCCCACTGCCTGAAGAGTGCACAAGCTGGCATCCCCTGCGTGTGCTTAGAAACATACTAAAAAGAGCAAGTTGACCCTCCCCGCTTGCTCTCCCAGAGCTCCAAGGAAACATTTTTCGGTCGGTGATAACCATAATCTCCGCTGTTGGCTCGAGACCACTGCTTTCATCCTAGCTCACCAACCAGCAGGTCAGAACCCTTTTAATCCCATGCCTTTATTCTAACTGGGGTAGAGCCAGCTGCCAGAGGCCCACTCAGGCACAGCAGAGGTGGCAATGCCCGTGGTCACTGTCCCCTGGACCCACCCACACCCGGCTCGAGTAGCACTCCTCTGCTAAGCCTAGGCAAAGTCAAACCAATCAGCCACAGACCATGGGCAGTTTTAACTTCACATGTCTACCTTCACTGCCTCTTTTTTCAGACTGAAAAGTACACTTACGGAAGAAAAACAAGTCCTGAGCATCCTCCTTGGCCAGAAGCAGCCCAGCGCCTTCCTTTTGCCAGCCAGGGCAAACGCCAGGGTGGTCCATGCCAGCCAAAACCTGCCACACATCCAGACTTGCCACAGGGTGAAGACAGCCACCTCTGATACAGGGCCCTGGGAGGCAGCTCAGGAAGGGGCAGGTGTTAAAACAAGCGACAGCATTGCTGTGTCGAGGCACCCGAGTGCTGTCAGGCTCACAGGGAAGCTCTGCAGCTCCAGCAATGAGAACAAATCCACAAACTCTTCCAAAGGGGTGCTTTTGCTCCACAACCACTTGAGCACACCAGTGGTCATCTCAACCCTCCTTCCTTCCTTCCTCTCCCTCTTGAGGGGGGAGAAAGAAAAAGGGGCATTTTTGTTGCTGAAAGCTTCACCCACAACAAGCAGTGGAGTCAAAGCAACTCTTCATCTGCTGACACTGAGCACATGGAGTCTTGAAATGAAACAGTTGCTCTGGGTAAGATATCTTCAAAACATCCTACAAGCATCTAGCTGCACAGCTCACATCCTACCTTAATGTCAGCTCTTCCCTCTGCCTCAAAACAAAAACACTCAGCCAGGGAAAGCATTTGATGGAGCATCTCCGGCCTGCGGTGCCATTGATAAATCATGGTTACAAACTGAAATCGCAGCTTGACCACAAAATGGCTTCTAACCGAGTCGGTGAATAGCGGGAGGAAAGCTGGACCACTGATGGGAAGGTCTCGCCATGACTCCCAGGCGTGCTGCACAGCACACATGCTCCAAGCCTCTGCCATGGGATGTGTGTGGAGAGGCAAGAGTGCTCCCCAGCGCACATACAGCAGAGGTGTAAACGACTCTGCAGGGAGCTTCAAGCTGCGATAGGTCCCAGCTGTGCCCCTGTGAATGGAAGAGCGGCCGGGCTGCTGCAGCAGCCCCTCTCACTGAGCAGAGACCAAATCAGGCTGGGAGGGGATGGAGCAGTTCGGAGCTGCAAGCTCCCAACACCAGAGAAGTGATGTGAGTCCACATAGGAAGGTCCTCCTGCTCGCCCTCAGCCTCTCTCTGCTCCTGCCCTGGGATTCTGCACCAGGACTCTGCTCTCTCACACCACTTCCTCCTTTTCCCGGTTCTCTTTCCACCTTTCCTCATGCGAATCCTCTCCCTGACTCCATCACCAGCATATTCCAGCTTTCCCCCGTGAAGCCGAGACCCATCCATGGCAGGCCCTGTCCTACATAGCCTTTTTTGTTGTTAAATAAGCTGGTTGGCTTCCACTTGGCGATCTTCAGCCCCTTCAGGAGTGTTTTCAGGGTCTGCCTGACCTCTCCCAGCTCACTTGGTGCCACCAGGAGATGACAGCCCTCCGGGCTCAGGGCTGGGAAGCAGCTGTCCCACACCAGTGTCCAGGCTCTGCCTCGGGTGTCATTTCCTTCTTGCAGTAACAGAAACACCTGCAGGAGGAAACGCAGAAGCAGCCTGGCTGTCTCCAGAAGCAGGTATCCTCACACCTTCCTGAAGCAACCCCATACTGTCATCTCTTCAAACTCAGCTCTGATTCTCAAAGCCACACCGGATTTCCCTTTGGGGACTGCGAGCTGGCTCTCTCCTGATCCACCAGCCACGATCGCAGTCAGGAGCAGAGCCACCCGAGTGCCCCCAGGCAGCCCCGGCACTGGGCTCCCCATCCAGACCTCAGCTGGGAACTTGCTGGCAGCCCTGAGTCACAGCCGCTGCTGCATCCTTTGAGAGCAGGAGCAGCAAACCCAACAAACCAGCTCCTTCTCCAGCAAAGCAGAACACCAGAAGCCCTTTCTCCCTACTCCGTGCTGTCACACGCCTGCTCTGATCCGCCTGAGCCATCGTGCCACCAGAGGCAGGGCCACCACTGGAGCCCAACGCAGCCACAGATAAACCCTCCATCTGTGCCAGTGTGCCCAGGGTGAGGAGAGAGGCTCAACGCCCGACTGCAGGCGCCGGAGGAACCCGTCTGCCTTCACCATCCCCAGCCTCCTTTCAAAGGCACAGCACACTCATCCCCAGATGGGCCACTTAACGTCATTCAACAAATACAGGGCTATTTATATGAGAGGGCTTGCAGACATATCGAGAGCTCATTTGCAGGGACATCCCGCAGCAGCAATCCCTTTATCTGTTTATTTATTTATAGAAAGATATTTATGTAGGATAACACACCCACAGAGACACAGCTACCCTGCTCACATGCTTGGCTTGCTAACACAAGCAGCTACACACACGGTTCTACAGGAGGATGATTAAAACCACTATACATCCGCAGAGGGAACTATCCCCAGGCAGCACAGACTGGTGAGTCAAACTTGGATCTGGAGCACCTGGAGACTTCGAGTCTGGTCTCTCTGTACACTTGGTCTCAGGCAAGATACTGAGCTCATGAGGGATGACAACATCTGGGCAGCACAGCCCAGGGGACGGCGGCTCCAGACTGGTCTTTGCCACAGCTATCCCTTGAAGAAAACCCTTCTCTGTTCTGCCCCAGCTTGTGCAACTGCAGCAGGGCATGCTGTGTATTTGCTTGGGGAAAGCCCCAAACAACAGGCCAGACCACAGGACCTCCACCTTTCCTTGTTGTGGTAGCACCTACAGGTTCATCTTCTCCCCTCAGAGCAAAGAGGAGCAGATAGCAGGAGATGCAGATGGGAAGCAAAAGCATTAAAACACTAGAAGGGGTGGCGTTTGGGAAGAGAGACCCAGGGAGGGATTGCTGAGACATCACATTGCACAGGGACAGATTTTGTGGTTCAGCCCACAGAAAATATTTGAGAAGGCTCTAAAGTAGGGCATTTTATTCCTTATAGGAAATAGCTAAAATTTGGTGGGATTGGGGAGAAGACAACGGGGAGGCTGCAGGCAGAACACACCTGCAGGGTATGGTGCAGACCAGGGCTACAGCCACGCAGGGTCCATGGGACTGGTGTCCTGAGCCTGATCCCCTGCCCAACCCTCTTCTCCAAAAAGCCTCTTGGTACCAGCTTTGGGATTGGGTTTAAGTGCACACACATATTTCAGTATCACTTCTACTGTGTCTCCTGGGCTGCAGGAGCCCTCCCCAAGCCTACGGGCTAGGCTGCTTTCTGGGTGTGGACAGGCAGTGAATGAAAACAGTTGTTCCGAGAGTCACAGCATTAAAAAACTGCTGAACTTTTATTATTTTGCACCCTATCTGTCACTATCTGGGTACAAAATAAGAAAAGTTCATCTTTCTGGATTTCATCTAATGAATAATATTAGCAGTGACCTACCTGGCTTGGACACCATGAGACACAATTATCACGAGGTCCTCGGGTAAAACGCACTAAGCGACACGTCACAGCCCTGCTGCTAGGCAGGGTAAGACAAGGCGGCACACGAGCCCCACAGCTGCGCTGCTGAGACCACTGGCTCAAGCAGGAGAGGGCCTTTGGCCCCAGCACGGTCTAAGCCTTTGCTATTCCATCCCTTTGGGAAAGATGAGGTCAGTGCACCAGCGCAGGGGCAGTCTGTGCTCCTTTTAAAACACCTTTCCAGCACAAAGAGCAGCATCTGGGGGATGCTGACACGAGTGGCCAGATTACCAGCCCAAGCCCAATGTTAGCCCAGTCGATCTACACCAACTTGTGGTGCCTTGCACTAATCAGACCAGCTGCGGCAGGACTGCAGAACAGAAAACAGCATTGTTCCTTCAACACAGGAGTCTTCCTCCCAGCACAGGGACCAGCCCAGCATCCTGAATTGGGCTGGTAGACAGAAAGTACTTCTGGGCAGCTGAAGGATACGAAAAGAGAGAACAAGAAGAAAGAAGGACCATTTGTTGCACGGGCTGGTTTAGTGGGTTAAACCTTCCCCTTTCTATCAGTGCATGCAAGAAGAGAGTAAAAGGCCATAGAAAATCCAGCTGATGAGAGCACACCTGAGGATCAATGCAGTGCAGGTTGATCCCAGCACAACTGGAGTGAAGACGGCAAGGGAAAAAACAGGTATGATGTATCCCATGTCATTGTAAGGGCTTCCACTGGCAAGCTGGGGCTAGCAGAATCTCTTCCCATCACTGCAGCACAAGACATTCCAAAAACCTCTGGCAACAGCATCGATGCGGTAGCTGGTCCTAGAGCCAGGCACCAGTGCCTGCAGCCCCGAGCACTGGCTGGGGACCCTCGCTGAGCCCCACAGGCCATTTGATGACTTCTCTTTCTCAGTCCCTTCTCAGCTTCTATTCAAAGCTCCTTTGCTCCACTACAGAGGAGGGCACAGGGCATCCTCCATCCCCAGGCTCTGCCGTCCACCCAGGTGTTAATTCAGGGAAGTAACCCAGTCTCCATTTTCCTCCCACTTCTATCCAATACATTTTGGCACAACTACTCCACTACTCCACAGACAGCAAAAAAATAACCATAAATTCTGCTTCTGAACACCCCCACACTTGAAATCTTAAAATTCTAAAAGCAAAAGAAAGAGCACAGCACCTCCTGCTGACACCGGCAAAGCCCCGGTGAGGCTCTGCAACCAGCCAAGCCAGAGCGAGCCACAGCAAGACGCATGTGGGGCCACCCACAACCAACAGCTCGGTCAGCATTGATACTTGCACCTATTTACACATCACTAAATTAGGAAGTCTGGAGGTTTTACATTGAGGTACGTTCTGAGACATGTATTATCAGTCAAATTCATTCATTTTGAATAAAGAAAACTGCTAACATGTGCAGATCACCACCGTATCGCATCCTGCAGGCAAACATGAAAAAGCGGTTTGTCAAGAATTTTGCGTCCTGGATTAGACTCATTCATTTTAACAACACAAAGACCCTTTGCAGCCTGCTGTGAAACAACAATTTATTGCTGATACACAGGTTTATATGTGCCCCACAACAGTGGTCCGGTTCTCAGCCAGCGCAGCTGCGCCAGGCAGCTTCAGCACAGATAAGCACTGTGCTTGCCCAAACCCTGACAAATAAAAATAGTGCAAATTAAATGCATCCCACTCACACAACTGAAAACATACTGGCATGTTTTTCACACACAGCTATTGGTGTTCAGGTTGGACCACTTGCAGCAGCCATGCAGGACCTCAAGAAAAGATCCAGCAAGTCCTCTGCTCAGCAAGTCTTCTCCCACAAGCCCACACCACCAGGCATCCCGCAGATGCTGATGTAGATCATTGCCCATGCTGTTTGTGCTCTATGCCAACTCCACAGCAAGGGAAGCTCATAGCTTCAACTGGCCGGTCTCTCTCCAAAGATTCATCATCCTCTGTAAGAAAACCAGGCTTACTCTCATAACAGGGATGGGCTGTTGTGCCTTGGTGCTGCTCAGCATCTCCTTCACCCCCAGAGCAAAGGGGAAAGCCAAAAAAATCCCAGTTCTTATCACTGTGACCTGGGGGAGCTTTGGCCATGCCCCGAGTGCAAAAGCACGGGAGAATGGTGATGGAAGCACCAGCTGGGGTGTGACCAGGCACATCAGTGACCTTGGAGTGCACAGTGAGCTTGGGGCAACACATTAAGACGGAGCATAGCCCCTTCTCCTGTTCCTTGCACTGCTGGCTGCCAGACACCAAGATGATGCAGGGAGGAGAAATACCCCCTGCAAAGGCAAAAAACCCAAGACTGTTGGACCTCCCCATGTGCCTGTCCCTTAGCTGTCCCAAGCAACAGGGTCTCAGTGGCCAGCAAAAGGGGCACACGCCGATGCCTGTTCTCATGGTGATCAGCAGCAAGGGCACACACACTTCATATGTGGATGGAGCAGTGGGGATGCAATTTATCCTACCAGATTTTCAAAGCAAAAACAAATGCCTCCCCAGAAAGGGAGAAATCCAAAATCCCCAGGACAGAATGACACAGGATGCCCACCCACCCAGTTCAACGTCTCCACGTGGTGGCCAAAAGCACTGGCTGTTTCACACATATGGTCCGGGCAGCCCTGAAGTAGCATTTACAGGATAACCTGCCCAGGGGAAAGTTTTATCTTGGCTTCTGCTACTTAAGAAGTCTGCTACCCACTCCCCCTCTGAAACCTGCTCCTCCCTTCACCTTATTCAGCCTGCAGCGAACAGTGTGGCAAAACATTTTGTCTTGGGTTGCATCCCTAAATTTCCTGGAGATCCTAACAATGGAAAGGCACCAGGATCCCCACCTCACGGGCAGTGAAAGCAACACACGTGCTTCAGAGCCAGCACCACTAATTTGTCACTGACTGCAAAGGCCATGCAAGGATGCTGCGATGCCATCTCTCCACACCAAGAAAGGGCTGAGAATTGGGCTGCTCCATCAGCAGTTTGGAGACTGACATTAGCTATTTTTCCAGGGCCCCTGAGTTGGGACTAGACTGCTGTTCTACCCCAGACAAAGACTCACCATCTCCTGCTAATCAGGACTGCATGGCCACCAGCCTTTCACAGACCAGGCACTGGCAGTTGAGAGAGGGGAGCAAAGTTCAGACCCCGAGCACATCTTGAGACCCCCAGCATCACACCCAGCTGAGCCTGGCAGTGACCCAATGGCGCTGGAAAAGGCCACAGGGAAATTAAGAGAAAAAGGGGGAAGAAGGGATGCGTGACCTCCATCCCTGCGGCCCTCCCTGGCCCCAGAATCCCACGGCCATGCCCTGGTGGGGGGCCAATACACACAGAGTACCTGTGCGTGGCCTGGCTACAGTGTCACAGCATCAGCCAGTTGCAAGAGAGGAAGAATGAGGACTAATTGGAGCTGTCAAACATTTTTGCCTTGAACAGGAATTGACCCATCAGCCCAACTTCTGCGTTTCTCCAGTCATCAAGCAGATCACCTCATAGACTTTAGGACATGACAATATAGAGATGCCACCCCCCATCACATTAACTGTCCAGGCAGCCCAGCAGCCTGGCTCCACAGCAACGAGGGCCTCGGGGGCAGAGTGAGCCCCCCCCAGCTCACCCCACACCCTAACGAGGGGAACCACTTGGCCAGCAAAGCAGCAGGGAGCTAAGGCAGCCCTGCGAGCTCACGGAGGGTGGCTGGGACAAGCCCATGTTCTCCCTGGTCCCAGGAAAGCCAGGCACAAATTAATCCAGATAGTCACCGTGAGAAGCATTAATCACCGTGGACAAAGCCCCAGATACCCTTACCTTAAAACATGAAGCCCCAGTGCATACAGAAAGCCCTGGCCACAAGCACGGGGGACAGGAGGTCCTCTCCATGGCCATCACCATGCAGCAGGTAGCACAGAGAAGGGATGGGGGGGCGAGGGCTTTTGCTTTGCCTCTCCTGAAGCCCTCGCAAGGTGCTTCCCCCATCACCACTCTCATCTGCAGTTTTTCCCTAATCACGACCAAAACGCACCTTTCCCTGCTACACAGAGAACATCCTGTCTGCAGGGACCCGGCTACTTAGCTCAGCAGGTTCTTTGCCCCTGCAAAGAGTTTGCCCTTTGGTAAAAGAAGATGAAAACCCAACCATCAACTTCACTTCAGGCTGCTGACATCACTGCAAATCCCGGTGAAGGGGGGGATGAAGCGAGGGAGCTGCTGCTTCCCCAGCCTGTGGTACAAGCACTTCACCACGGCTAGAAACCGAGCAAAAACATTTTTCTTTAAGGCTAACATCCAGCTTACACTACTCCTTTTTAGCCTGGGAGATAAAATTCTACAAGGGTATCTTAATACGAAGCGTGAAGTATCTGATGTGGACACTGCAGTGCTGACAACAGAGAACCCCAGGAACTGAAAACAGAGGGCAGAGAGATGTCCATCGAGTGATTGATGAAGAACTGACTTTGGAGCCTACAAGAGCAGCAGCTACCATTCTTTACTATTACCTGGAATGGCGGAATTTTCTTTAATTTGACCAAGTATGGGTTCCTCACCAATTTTTTCATCTAAAAGAGGGGGTAGAGTCGATGTGCCTCTTTTAAACTGTCCAAAAACAGAGAAAATGCACACAGTTGCTATTGACCAAGCAACCAATGGTGACTCATCTTCTCACATGCAATAACACTCCCTGCATGGAGCCACCAGACGGGTTTTGCTCTGTGAGACCAGTCTGGTGGAACTGGTGAGACAGCTCACTGTGTTTTTCTTGGAGGTGAAGCAGTGGTATGTGTGGACACTGCTGAATAAAAATCATTGCTCCACATTAACAACGAGCCAGTCATCCAACAGCAAAACATTTCTCAAATAGAAGAGATAACTCTTTACACACCTCTCAGCTGTGCAGCTCTTCGAAGCCCATGGAAATCAGCTCTGCCCCAGCCTCCCCTTCACATCAGGGCCAGCATAGAAACCTTGTACTGCACAGCTTGGCCTTGGATGACAAAATCCTTCCAAGCACCAGAAGGTATCATCAACACTGCAAACTAACGGACACCTTCAAAATCCCACTGGAAAAGGCAAGCACTTCTCCTGCCAAGCCCACCAAGAAGGGATGAAAGGGGAGCCCTGACGTCTGTAATGTGTACTGAGCAGTATAAACCAAGTGTTGGGTGTTACCAGCCCTCATCTGAGATACGTCTGCATGGACGGGGCTGACCTTGAAGCTGTTTCTGCCAATCACGTGCATACGGAGGTGGCAACAGTGGATTCCTGGATGCAGATGAGCTGGACCCAGGCAGTGCCAAGCTCCAAGGTCCCCATCTGTGCAGGGTCCACACAACCCCCCCAGCCCTGCCCTTCTGCACGGACTGCCCCACCCCACCCCACCACCAGGTGCTTTCCCATTTTTCCAGGAGCTATGGTGCCGTTAGCCCTCCTCCTCCTCCTCACCAGCTGCTCATGTCGGGACCTGGAGAAGGAACACCTTGTCCACATCCCCTAGGAAATGCTCTGCTCCCAGTGCAGCACCTTGACCGGGCTCTGAACCATGTAGAGGGATGACACCAAGCAGCTATCCACTCCAGATGCTCAGATGCAAGCAGTGATGCCTTTAAGAAAAAAAATAAATACAAATAAAACACATGACGTTCTTCTAACTGAGCCGGTTCACTCCTGCCCATATTTATGTGCCTGCGCTGCACAATGCATATTCCAGCTTGGCGCCCGGGTTTCCCTCAGATATGCAAGTCTTTACCCAGGAATTCATAGCAGGAGAAATCAAGAGGAGAAAGGGGAGGGGTGGAAAAAAGATACTTTTCCTATTTTATCTAGTACCAAATCCTTTTGCAGGTCCACTTCCCCTCAGCTCACTCACACTTCTGGGTCTACCAGCATATTTTAGGTAATGAAATGCACATTTGCTGGTCAGCTCTAATATATCCAGAGGGACTGGTTTTTGCGTGTGTTTGTTTTAAACTTAAGGGTGTTGTAAAGTTGTTCCAACAGCCCAGGGACGAGACGATAAGACATGGCAGGCAGCGCCTGTTTAGTGGGTGGTTGTGGTATTAATATTTATCCCATAATTGAAGAAAGACGTGACAACACAAGAAAAGCAAACCACCACCACATTTCCTTACGAGGCACACACTGAACCCTCTGCAGAGACCACCAGATATGAGGCATTTAATACAATCCTTGTTTATTGCAAAGAGAGAAAATCCTCTTAACAAGCCAAGTTCACTAAAAAAAAAAAAAAAAAAAAA
>Ga0065711_1026155_pt1 | contig 124435 bp, 70 predicted proteins | sample Hoacrofraction12_FD_59098 | JGI IMG/M metagenome (GOLD analysis project Ga0065711, IMG submission 59098) | Hoatzin crop microbial communities from Cojedes, Venezuela - Epithelial fraction 12 v2 (version 2) | ecosystem: Host-associated > Birds > Digestive system > Esophagus > Crop | place... | reverse complement strand
CCCCTTCCCCTTCCCCTTCCCCTTCCCTTTGTTTCTTTCTCACTCTTGAGACTCACTATTACCCTAGATGATGTGCCTGTTACATGTCTGTGTTTAGACGAGACAATTCTGGGCCTCTATTCCCATGTTCAGGGAGCCTCTGGCATGTATGAATTCAAATAACTGATATGACCTGAATGTGCCCGCGATTCACCTTTAATACAACGTAGAGATTTTGTCTGACCAGTCACACCAAGCAACATGCCCATAGCATGCTCATATAAATGGTACTCATTCTTTGAATACTCACTCAGAAACCTTGCTGAATACAGACACAGTATACATTCCTGCTTGGCTAGATTGCCGAACCATAAAAGCACCTTCTTTTCCCTGAATAAAAATAAAAGCAAACAAACAAGGAACGATGAGGTTGGGATTCCTTTCAGTGAACTTCTGAGTTTTACACTGTAATGTCCACAAAGGAGAGGAGACATGACTCTTCTGACCTCCTTTAAGGATGACATTAGGACAAGATGAATTATTCCTGAGAGATATAGATTTCTCTCCAACAAAAAGAGGGTCTAGGTAACTGGTTGTGGTATCCCACTGTAAATGTCTTAAGTTAGCTGAGTTGTACCCCAGCCCAGACATGCAGCAAGTAGTCTGCAATTTTGTTTTGGTGCACATATACGGATTTGTAAATGGGGACATGGAGAGTTGTTAACCCCATTTCCTTTGTCATGTCCCCTCCAGAGGAGGTACACACTAGAAGACCCAAACACTACCACATACATGCTATCTGAATAAGAGCTCTATCCACCACACTCAGTTCCTTTACATAATGCGTTAGACTGATGAATTTTCTATTGCCAAAGTATTCCTGAATTACTGAATAAGTAGAAATATTTTCACTGTACTCTATTATATTCGGACTATTTTTAGTCTTTATGTGGTACTCTGGTCCTAACTTTCACTATCCACTTTTACTTCTGTTAATGGTTTGCCATGCAGAGCTCGAAATTCTGGTTTTCATAGTTCATTTAACAGCTACACCTCAAATGTTCTAGGAATGGCTATTGCAGGGAGGAAAGAAGACATCTAGAACCTCACATACAGGGCAGGGTTCATCGCTGTGAAGTTCAAAGGAAGATCCATATCCCCTTAAAGTTAACTGGAGTCAGGAGCATCCAACACCTTTTGAGACTGGGACATATCTGCCTTTCTCCAGTGATTTGCCAAGCTCACATTTCATTCCTGAACCTGTGGTGCAGGTCTAAGGGAAAGGACACTGAGACAAGGCTCCCAAAGGGTCGGGTTATATCAAAGTTGTTAGCGGCTGAGTACCAGTAGGACTGGCTGTGAGAAAGCAGCAAGCCATAAGAGGAAAACTTGTTTACACAGCACATCCAAGACCAAAGCATGGCTGAGGCTGGGTCTCCACCAGAAAGGTGCATGGACAAGTATTTCTGCAGTCATCCACTGTAAAGACACCTGACTAGCCCTGTGGTGCTATCCATCCTCGCTCCCAGTCAGCTGCATCCGGCCAACGCTCAGTGGACACAGCACTGAGCTTGCTCGGGGTTGTCTGCTTGTCTGGGTGAACTTTTTTTACTTCACATTTGTGTATTGTAAAATCATCACAGAGGATTCCTCTAGGCTGACCTGCAGGAAAAGCCACACTGCAGCAAACAGCACAGTCCTAGAGGTAAAACCAAAAAGCAGAGCTCTGAGGGCAAATGCACACCGTATGGATTTGTTTCAATCCTATTTTAGAGATGCATCATTTGTTTATTTGTGTAAAAGGACCATTAACATATCCAAGCATTTTTGGAGATCTGTTTATCGATACCAAGTTAGCACAAGAATTTCTAGCAGTCTGTAATACTACAGCTATTTGAAGAGCATCAGCATCCTCTAGCTACACAGCATAGCAAAGACAACAGACAGAAATATTTCCATGGTTGTTCATATACAAGCAATAAAGGACATATAGGACCTTCTGATGGAGCAGCTGCTCAGACTGGGCACGGGAGATATTACCAGCATACCAACTGCAACGAGAAATATTGGGCTTATTATTCACAGGCTGATTTCTGAATAAGGCACAGCAGACACATGATAAATGCCAGACATCATAAATACTTTCAAAACTGGTTTTAAAAGCCAGAAGGTAGATTTGGGACTTTTCCTGCATATGTGATTTTAGGCCCCGGAATAAAAGGGAAACCACTAGTTCCAATTTGCTCCCTCTCATCCAGTGGCTCTCCTTGCCCTGAAATATCTGGGCTCACCCTGTGACTCTGACTTTTTACAGTAACTCCTTAGAGAAGAATCCTGCTGCCCTAAAGTTCTGCCTGGAGCTCTAGCAGAAGCACGCTGCTCTGTCTCCTGCAGACCATGACACAGCTGTCTCCCTAAAAGCTGCGAGGTGCATAGTTCTCCTCCAACCTTGAACCTTCTGGTTGTCACAATATTTAAGTAAACCGAGAGATCCCAAATGGAGGAAACAAGCTAAACATGCTATGTCAGATCAGTTCAGGGAACTCCAATGAAGCCTTTTTAATAGCAGTTCACTTTCATGAAGCATCCCTTTAGCGTACAAAACTGATTTGTGTAAATGACTTTTTTTGTCTGAAACCAAATACATTCATAGAATCATAGAATGGTTTGGGTTGGAAGAGACCTTAAAGATCATCTGGTTCCAACCCCCCTGCCATGAGCAGGTACATCTTTCACCAGACCAGGTTGCTCAAAGCTCCATCTAACCTGGCCTTGAACACTTCCAGGGAGGGGGCAGCCACAGGGTCTTTGGGCAACCTGCTCCAGTGTTTCGCCACCCTCATGGTGAAGAATTTCTTCCTAATATATAATCTAAATCTGCACTCTTTTAGTTTACAGCCATTCCCCCTTGTCCTATCACTGCACACCCCTGTGAAAAGTCCCTCTCCATCGTTCTTGTAGGCCCCATTCAGGTACTGGAAGGCTGCTATAAGGTCACCCCGCAGCCTTCTCTTCCCCAGGCTGAACAACCCCAACTCCCTCAGCCTGTCCTTGTAGGAGAGGTACCCCAGCCCTCTGATCATTTTTGTGGCCCTTCTCTGGACCTGCTCCAACACATCCATGTCCTTCTTATGTTGGGGGCTCCAGAGCTGGATGCAGGACTCCTGGTGGGGTCTCACAAGAGTGGAGTAAAGGGGCAGAATTACCTCCCTCGACCTGCTGGCCATGCTTCTCTTGATGCAGCCCAGGATATGGTTGGCTTTCTGGGCTGCAAGTGCACATTGCTGGCTCAAGTTGAGCTTCTCATCCACCAGTACCCCCAAGTCCATCTCCTCAGGGCTGCTGTCGTGCCACTCTCTGTCCAGCCTGTGCTTGTGTTTGGGATTGCCCCGACCCACTTGCAGGACCTTGCATTTGGCCTTGCTGAACGTCATGTTGTTCACACAGGCCCACTTCTCCAGCCTGTCAAGGTCCCTCTGAATGGCATTCCTTCCCTCCAGCGTGTCAACCACACCACACAGCATGCCTTTGGAAGTCTGTGGGCAGTGATGTTGCTCATGACAATATCTACAATTATTATTATTACAGCCTTACATAGGATACCATTGCTCTATTTATAGTGGACATGTAAAGTGGAAAGACAGTCTCTGCCCAAAGAATCTTTTGGTCCTCATGCAGATATATTCTATGTACTCACTCGTGCTTAGCAATACTCTGCTCTTCTGCCAATGTCTGATCACTGACGCTGAGGTTTTCCCTGCAAAGACAAAAGAACATGCTGAACTTGTGAAAAACTACTTATGAGAAATACCTTCTTTGGGTTAAAAGTCATACTACATATATTTTTTGAGCAGTTATACCATGGTCTAAGCTGAATATTTCAAAAAATTTAGACATATTTAATTACGTTGATTTTTTTATGACTTGGTAAACACTTATACAGCCTCTCTCCTCCACTGTGCAATGTGTTGGAAACCCAAATATTCTCTGTGCATGATGTAACAGGCAATGAAACTACATACCCCTTTAGTGATCTTATGAAGAGAATGCATCTACCTTTTCCAAATTTACGTGGACGATTTCTAAAACTGCACAGCCCTAGACTTTCCAAATAAATGTTCTTAGCATGACAGACAACAGGAGTTCATGTGCCAGAAAAAGAGGCCTCTAAAATAATCTTCTTGATTCTTCTTTATGCTGCCTTTTACACGATACTGTAAGAGTATGGCTTTTTTAAGGAAACCTCTGAATCTTGTCAAGCATAGTTTACTATGAGACAATCTTTTCTGTTTCTGCAAGATTTTCATTCACAGACTTTGGCATACATTTAATGCTTACAATGTCCTGTCATCTTACTAAAAAGGGAAAGATGGATCTGATGCATCACTTCGACAGACCTGGACTCCCTTTATCCTGTACTGGACTACTCACATACATACAAAGGTGTGAGAGTGCTAGCAAGGCTGATTTAATGCTGAAATAAGAGCATAAAGATTAAAATCCCAGCATAACTGAAGTCAGTGGCAAAACAGTATTGATTTAAATGAAACCAGGATTTTCAATGGATGTTTTTTGCATTAATGTATGAGTCAAGAAGACAAATTGTATCTGATTCTGCAACTTTCAGAAAACTTTATGCTTAGTACTCAGAAAGTTATTTAAAAAGAAAAATATTCCAGAAATATTGCCTAATCTTTACTAGAGTGGTGAGTAAAACATTTAAACAGTGGATGGCTGTATATTGATTCACCTTGGCTCATCATCATTCAGAGATAACTTTCTCAAGTAAGTGCTTGGTACAAAACCTTCATTCCTGCAAAATAAACAGTTCACAGTTTAGCTATCGTACATGACTGCATCTTAAATTCGGTCACTTAAAAAAGGTATTAATCGGAGAGTCACTTTTTAGAATGCCACTAACAGAACTGCTCATAGTTAAAACATTTCTGCTTTTACTTACCATGTAGAAAAATAGAGAAGTAATTTGCTTTAGAAAATTACATTTCAATGAAGTACACTTTTCACTAGTCTTTGAAATGGCTCCTTCTTCCGTGACTGGTTTCATCATATGGGAGACTGGAGCAGCTGTTCGGCAATATCATTATATGCCATCTCAGTTGCTGTGATGAAGGATGCCAGCGACTAATGGGTGCCAGCAGAGTATCCAAGGTCAAGCGCAGAAAGTCAACAGGTAGACTCAGCACTCTTCCTGACACAATGCCAGGTGCAACTGAGCAGCTAAGCTAAATGAATATGGACAGCTGAGCTACCACTTAAGGCAGCTGGAAGCATGGCATGATGGCTCTAAGTTATGGGGGCCAACTAGCATCTGTAGTTGTAAGGGGGTGGGCTGTATGCTGTGCCCATCTGAAAAATAAATAGGGGGAATAAATTGTATGTTTGAATATGGATGGACACAGAAAGGAAGGATTTCTTCAACACAGATCTCCATAGAGTGAAAAGAAGACAGAGAGTGCATGAAAACAGGTGAAACAGGTAACTCCTGATGTTTGTTCCTACTACATTCAAGAAAACAAGATCTTCAGTATATTTTCAAGCAGAATTTGAATGTTTTGTTGTGATGTATCTGTGAGTTGTCCTTACAGAATCAATACTGCAAAAGTCTCACTTTCTCAAGCCAAAGAAAAAACTATAAATGTCCCTCTTTTTCTTAATCTCTCTCTGCTCCTTCATTCATCTTAGAGCCCTCTACTGAAGCTCTACAAGTGGAGCTGCCTGGATCATATGCTTTTACACAGCCATAAACAGTCCAGTGAAGACATTTAGGAACATATCTCATCTTACTAATTTATCATTGTCTTTGAGTTGCTGGGGTTGTGTGATGCTTTCTTCATCCAGAATGGTATGCCAGTCCTGTGAGTTATAAAGTGCAGACACTTTACCTTAATTTAAGATTGCTTTATTTGTTGGTTTCCATGCAGTTGTAAACATAGTCAGTGAATTATGAGTGGATCAAGTAGTTTCATTCTGTTCCAAATCAGTTTGGGCATCCCCTAGCTCAAAAATTCTTCCCTTCCACATTTCTATTAATCACATAAAGTCAAACTCAGCTAGTATCCATCACGAGACAGACAAGGAATCTTATCTCTTCCAGGCAGATCCTGTTTGTTGTGCTGCCTTTGTCTCCAGTGTACTCCTAAAGCCATTTCTCATTTTGTAACTCGGGAAGAGAAACTGTTTTCTGTTCCAGATGGGTATTAATGCAAAATATCTATTTTAAGTTGCTGAAGGGGATTCCTCCACTTGTGAACCTCAAAGAGAGCAATTAAACTCTTCTGTCCTGTACAGGCTGAGGTGTTCTGTCTCAGTGGAAAAGTATTGCTAAAGCTGGGAAGGGACTGAAGTAAGAAGTGATTAATGCTTCAGCATTTCTCACTGGTCTCCCTGCCGTCACTGCTATTGCAGCAGTAACCGTGATTGTCTAAAAATGGTTTAGTGCAAACAAGAGTGGCAGCATTTGTGAGGAGAAATTTTATCTTTTTATTCACTTAAACTCAATAGTTGGAAAAAGTGGACAGCTTCTGTATACACAGCCCTTCTTCAAGCACATATCAATAATAAGGTCACTGGGTACTATCTTAGTATACCAGGCAGCAACTATTGTAAATCTTACCCAACCTGGCAGCCAAGGGTGGTAGTGAAAATGGAGCTGTACGGAAGACAACGAGGCTTCTAGAGCAAGGTTTTAAAGCTACTAAGGGCTAACATAGGCCCTGAAAGGTAACAGGACTGCCTGCAATGTCGTCTGTGAAGATGGCATGTGGAAGACCATAGTCATGGAACAAAAGTATTCTGCAGCACATACTTACCCTTGCAAATCCCTTACTTTCCACCAGTCAGAATCTTCCCCTTGCAATACATAGTATTTATGGCTTCTGACAAGCTGGATAGCTGAATTTCCTTCAGGTTCATAGCTGCATTTGGCCACAGCCATTTTCAGGCCTGACTTGTCTGGGGATAGCACCTGCAGCAGGCTTCTGTGTTTCCACTTCTGAAGACAGAGGAAATAAAGTGATAAGGAGATGCAACACAGGATACAGTAAGAAACAACATATGACAAGTACACCATCACTTGTATCTTCAACATGTTTAATGATATTAGGCAAATTAATCAAAGCTAAGAGCATGGGCACAGGCAAGCAGCTTTTTCCTCATCCATTTCGAAGCACATCCCAGAAACTGTTGTCCACATTTGTGAGACAGGTGAGAACAGAACCAAGTTGCATGACAATGATGCCAGAAGCAATTAATTCTGAGTGGAGGCTGACACTGATGGAATAGGAAGCTCTCATTGCCAGGATTACATGACAGACTTGAGTCCTTTCAAGTGCCTGCCACCTATCCGAAGCTGATACTACTTAATGAACAGTTGCAATTCCTGGGCTTTGGACACCACATCATTGAATTGTGCTTTACTGTAGCGAAGTGCGGTGATGTCCTGTTGTGTCAAAAGACCCCATCACAATACTATGAAATAACTTTGTTTGTTTGAATTGCTTTTGATCAATAGGTAACATTACCATGAAGCGCAACAAGCATTAGTCAGTTGTTACTACTAAGCACTGAAAGCAAAAAGCTATGTTCATTCTAAATCATTCCCTTTCCTCACCATGTTTTATTGATGCTTCTCTGCTAAGCATGTTGGATTAAGGAATCCCACTCCCTGGTGCCGAACTTTAGCCGTGCAGGGTTAAACAAGTGTAGGTATGTAACTACAGGATTCATCTTGCCTATATTTGACGTATATCTTCATATGAAATATGTCATCCTACATGAGTGTCTACTTCTCATCACTGACCGTTGAGGAGGTCTAGACAAATAACTTGGATGAGAAGCCTGGCATTAAAGTTAGGTGACATCAGACTAACCATAGGCAAAAGGGCAAATTCATGCACTGAAATACATTTAGAAATCAGGGAAATGTCATAACTGAGAAAATCCAGACATCACAATTCTTTAAAAGCAGAGAAAACTACACATGAAACACTGACAGCAAAGGATGAGGGAAAATAAGAAAGACTTAGGAGAAGAGGGTCCAAATGCCAGCTATTTATAATTGAAAACCGCTGTAATGAAATGCCAGGGAAAATTTCCAAGTGTCCTGAAGCAGACTGTGATTCCTTGAAGTCAAGTCCAAGTGACCACGGCATTGTATGTTTACTTGTTTCCTCTTTACTGACATTTTTTGATTAATTTAAACAAGGAGAAACCAAAGAGCCAAGTGAATGTCTGATTGAGTTTACTGAGCCAGAAGACATACATGGTCTCTTCTTGCAAACACACAAAGTCTCAATCTGATCTCTCCAAACTCCAGTGGAGATACTCATTCTTTAAAGAGGTATCACTCACAGCAGAGTTGTCTTCATTTGAGTAGAAGTAGGTCTTATCAAGTACTACTACTTGAACCCAATAAGGGTGGCTTCTATTTGTCTTATCTGACTCTGGTGGAAAGCAGCTGATAGCTTGAGGGCCTGTGTCAGGCAGGATTCAGGTCTTAGACTGTCCATTTGCTTTGTGGAATAATGACAGAACTAGACTTGCCTGCAGTTTTCAGAAAGATGGAGAAAATTACAAGACAGAGATTAAACCGTTTTCTCTTTAAAGCATCTGGTGATGTTAGAGCAAGCTGATATTCACCAAATGTGTTTATGAGCTGATGTGGACCTCTGATATTTGGCTTTGGTAGTTTTTGGAGATTAAATTGTTCTTTCTTGATTTCCTATGTTTTGCTTGTGGAATGATCAGAGTGTCTCCCTCTGATGGAGTTTTGTCTTTTTGTGTGAATAGGAGAAATTGCAAAGTGTTGGCCAAAGTAAATGGTATAAAGGTTTATTATCACAGAAATGAGTTTTGCTTTGTCCAACCTGCCAGGGAAAAGAACCAGCCAAAGATGATCACATCAGATTTGCATCCCTTTGAGTCCTTTGAGTTTCACTACTGGATCTGTATTTGTCTGTTGCAATATTCTGGATGGACTTCATCTGTAACCTGGTACAGATTAATGTCCTGATTTGCGTCCATATATACAGCTTTCCATTTCCAGCACTGGCTGAGAGCCCAGGAGAGTTTCCTAATAGTAACTGAGGGGAACTTATTATTTCCTTTATTCTGGCTGTGATATTATTGTGGTTTTCATGTTGATGACTGTGCCACTGTCATCTAGAAAGAGCCATAGGTGACAGTCTGAGATGCAGTACGATGTGCATATGGGGAACTGTTACCATCTGCAGCACTGCATCCCTACCATACCGCTGGAGGCATGTGCTGGATCATTTCAGCTTCCATAAAACTTGTCCAGTGCATAAGCATGAGAAGACTCGTGTATGCACTCAGTGGAATTCTACCTGATCTGCTGAAGCGCTGGTCTGACCTATGTGAACCGTTTGCCATTGCAGACAGCGGATGCCAGGCACCTAAAGCGGTGAAAGAATTTCTCAGGCAGGAAGCTCCTGCTCTGCTTCCTGCTGTTACCAAAGCACAGGGGAAGTGCCCTCTACTTCCCATGCTAGAATATTTGTGCCCAGTATTCTTTGTAATTGCATCACTCTGTAGGAACCAGCTCCTTTGTGGGAGACTAGGCATATAATGCTGAACTGATGAAAGGGACAGTGGCATCAAAGCTACAGGATGTAAGCGTGCGAAAGTAATGCCTCATGCAAAATGCAATGCCTCTGGTCATTTGGGAAGAAAGCAAGGGAGCAAGACTCGCAGAGGCTGGAGAGATGAGGGACATGAACCAAGACAGGCAAAAGGAAAGCTGGGGGTACGGTGGCACCTCTGGTGATCAAACTGAGTGGATGAAAGGGCAAAGTAAAAACGTGCTGAGAGCTTAAAGAAGCAGCTCTGTGACTATAAAGTGTTCCTCACCATGAGAAGTCAGTATTAGCCTTCTTAACCTGATGATATCATATGGCTTGGGAAAATGGAGTCAAGTTGTTCTAACCAGATGTTGTAGTTATTACATCAGCAATTACTAAACCTGTTTTAGAAGTACCCATCCAAAAACTGTCATGTCCCTGCTTTTTAAATTTTCCTTTCAAAATATCTTCTCTGAACTCAAGCATATTATAATAATAAATTATAAAGGCCTAGCAGAAGCCAGCATGTTCAGGAGCAGATTTGAATGACTGATGATCTCTCCAGATAGACAAAGTATCTTCTGATGGAAGCCAGGCAAAACAAACCACGGTATTCAAAACAAGTTACGCTGCTGCATGTTCACAATGCTGTTACTTTCAAATCTCATTATCACAAAAAATGTCAAAAGGTTCTTTGTTCATGCTTCTTTCCAAGGTTTTATTATTACTTTTCTTGAAGCTCCACTTTACAGCTCTTGTGATTTTATCTTCTGTCTCTTGATATACTATGTGTTTCTTAAAGCCCTGACTGTTCATGTCAGCTGTATACAGAATAACTCCAGCTTCGTTTTTTTTTGCTCTAAGTTACTTTCTAATCAACAGAGAGAGGTGAGGAAATAGACCCAGACTATATTTTAAAGACACAGAACAGAAGTCAAATGAAAATAAAGCAGGAAATACAATTTTAAAAATGCCATGATTTGAAACGTAATCTAGTTTAATTGAGAGGAGGCTGGGGTAATGATCTATGAATACACAGACAGACCATACTGTTCGTCCTTTTTTAAATAGATAAAAACATCATAACTTAAGCCACTTTGTTCTTTTCTATTCTCTTGTCATTGTTAGGTCCTTCCCAGCTACAAACCTCAATAATTAGGCTGGGCAGTAAAATTAAGGTCAAAGATACCACTATTGCCCTTGTGTTTGTACAGGAGGAGATAGATGAGGAAATAAGCATAGAAGCAGATCTTCCAGTCTTGCTTTTATTCTTAACCCTGCCAAATATTGCCCTTCTTCATCTAGCAGCTGCTGGAGGACTCAGTCTGGGTTGAGCACGAGCAGTGCTTTTTGGCATTCTGGTGTCCTTATTTTTTTCTTTGGGTCTGTGAAAGCCTGGCTTTCTCATACAGACAGCAAGTCTCAGTGGGTGCTGGTGGGACACCACACTCCTGGGTTTCTGTCCTATATGAAGTCAAGATATAGGCAAGAGGACACTAAGAGCTGAGATGCACTTCCCAATTCATTAACTTAGAGGCTGTCTCTGTAAATTTGGACTAAATAGGCATTCCTGTCCAGCCATCTGTACTCCTGACCCGACCCCAGAGCAGCACAACCTGGGACTTGTCTAAGATAAATGCAGTTCATCCACCACTTCTCACCCATACAAAGCAGTTATATTTGTTTACATCTTCAGCTGCAATGTTTTCTGCAAGTACTGTGAGCAGCATTTTCACTGGGGAGGCCGGTGGCAGGGATTTTTTGGCATCCGTAGGAATGGGGACCTCCTACACACTAGAGAGCTAATTTTGATGGCATTCCCTGATCCCACTGGAAATAAGCGTATAAAGTAAAAGACATCCTTACAAGGGCTGTAACCCGTACTGCCACCAGCATGTTACAGTGAACTGAATGTGGCTGAGACTTTCCCAGTTTGCCATTTATAGCACATGGAAGAGGGGGATGATGACACAAGGATGCTGAAACTGCACTGTAAATTACAGGTCTACATCAGCTTCCAGTGAGTGGCTGTTTGCAATTCTCCATCCCATCCCACAGTCCTCCCTATGATCTGGATGCCAGTGCTTTCCCTGTAGCCAGATACTCAAATATTTTCACCTACCAGCATTTGAGGGACTGGAGGCAGTGGTTTCACAGACTCAGTTGTGCAACACAGAGTCACATCTAGAAGAGAGGAAGAAATAAAGGCAAAAGCGTGATTTAAGTAAAGCTTTATCTCCTGAGGCTTTCTCACTTGCAGATCTATACAGTGGCAGCAACAGCATCATGACAACTGACATTTCACCTCCCTGACTTATCGACACACTTTAGTTCTGTATTTTCCAGCCTTCTTTTAGTTCAAGCACCATCTCAGTATCTTAAAAAAACCCCATCATCCATGTCTTCATCTATGCCAAAATACAAAATTCAGGGAAATTTGTGGTTGTATTTAGCTCTGTGGTTTTCCCAGTTCTGCTAGCTTATTTGATTGCATACAGAGGGAAACGCACGTATGCTTTATTGTTATTTATTTATTTTTTAAATTGTTTTATTGACACTTTTAGTCTATGAAGCAGTAATTAAGAAATACTGCTTTCAATTACCCAGTTGCAAGGCTGAGGCTGTCTGGAGTCATCCCTACATAGACAGTCTCCCTGTTGCTCCACACATCTCTGTTAGCAACCTCAGGAACCTATTTAGGAACAAATTTAAAGTAGATACGGCACATCATCCTGCGTGCATTATTATCTCAGACATAAATGAAGCATTCAATATACAAAAATTCTCTTTTTAATCCTTCTCTTGGCTAAGCCTTCCATGGCTGGTAATGAGGTATTTCCTTGTCTTTGCCACTGACAGGGAGTTTCTTGGCGTTATTTGCTTTTATAACAAGTGGTTTTGAAGCTAGATGATGCTATTCAAACTACTGTTACAAATCAGCTGACAACTCTTTGCATTATTTAGTGTTCCATAATGATGAAACCTGTCGTAATAGTAGATAAGCCTATATCATTAATTTCAATTTTCAAAAGCAAATGTTATACTGTTACAGGCAGTCTCACAGATCTAAATCATGTTCTTAATTGCTCACACCTTCATTTTTGGATTGAACTTTTAATTTTGGGTTCATGCTTTTTTGATTGTGACTGTAAATGCTTAAGATCAAGGTTTAATCACAGCCCAAATACTCATAAACTGCTGTTACATGTCCTAAATGTTGCCTTTCACTGTTAAGCATGTACACAGACGTGGAAATTTTCTTTTGAAAATGTGAAACAAATTTTTCTCAGTCTTTACAGATAAAAACTAGAACCCCTAAATAATTGTGACTAAGTTCTACAAAAATACTTTAGAAAAGCATGTTGAAATAAAAAAAAAATCTGCTGCAAGTTAAATCACACTGTTTAGAAAAAGAAATCATATAAATATAATTATATGTTAACATAATAGTTTTACTTCTATTTAGTTATGAAATGATATTATTTCAGATTCATTCTTACACACTCTCATGCTGAACTTGTATTGTTCCTACCCATCCAAAGTATGGGACCCCATTTTGAGGAAGGTCTTACAGCATAATGGTACAATTTAGAAAAATAATTATAAATAATAATGCTACTATTTAGAAAACAATTCCACCTGGTTTGTTTTGTAGGCAAAAATGTCACTAACTTTTTTATCAAACAGTGCAGATATAATTTAGTGTATAACTTCCCCCAGTTATACTATATGCTACAACACATAGCAACTATGATGTTACAAAGAGCTTATCACATGAATGAAAAGGTGTAAGTAGATTAGCTTTAATATTGGTTGCACTGCCTTAAATGCACATATGATTTGACAATTTTGTCAAAAATATAAATGAGACTAATCAAACAAATAAAAGAACACATTACATTTCTCCCAAATTGTACATCCAGGGGCTGCTTTACAGGTCTGGTTGCAACAGAGAAACTCCCCGTTGATGAAGAATCCTTTATGGTACTTGTTCAGTAAATCAGAATTGTCTTTAATTTCTGGAAAGCACAAAGAAACCAAAGAGAACATGACAGGCTGCAAAATGGGAATGTTCTTCATGATCAATAGAGTCTGCTGCACTAAACCATGGGACCCCAGAGTGCTTACTGACTCCTACGTCTAGGCACACATTCTGGTCACATTTTTATCTCTGTACCACATTCCTCTATGCAAACCTGAGTCTGAAATTCATCCCCTGCCAGCTACCTGTTTCTTTGAGAAAGAAACCTGGAAGTCAAGAAGGAGGTACAGTACAATTCAACGAAACACCTGAAGATAAAACAGGATGTGTCACGGATCTGGTAAAGATTTCACCATCAGTAATAAAACTAATTAGAAGAAAATGTTTTCATGTATCAAAATATGCTGAATATTTTCCTAGAACTATCTACTGTACGAAGATCATATTCACTGATACTCAGTATCAGAACAGATACTCAATACCTATCCAAACTACAATGTATTTGTTAAAATACATTTCTTCTTTAAGCACACTGTCACAGAAATATCTATTTTATATTCAAAGCACTGGTTTACTCTTGGAAAATGGCCCCAGTATTACCACTGTGCTAGTGATATGTTAGTTCTGTATCTAAAGGAAATGTAGAAGGTGTAGAGTGAGACTTTAAAAACTGCTTGTTTCAGGACTGGATTTCTCGGTCCTGCTGCAGTGAACCGCAACAAACCCCAGATTCTTGAGCATGTGAGAGAGTAGCAAAAGGATCAGGGCAGCTCTTGGTGACAAACGCGTTTTATATGCTTTTTAAGTTTATAATCATTAGAATATTTGTGCTATTATTTGTCTCATGAGCATTACAAAATATATCATTTATACAACCTTATTATTCACAAATTTTGTTTTAAAAGATCTTACTGAAAATCTTGGTTTCTAGAAGGTTTAATGTAGCTAGTTTGCCATATGCTTCACATTCTGTTTCTCATCCATATTCTCCATAACAGTGCCAGATTAATTGACAGACTCTCACTTCTGTATATGTAAAGGGAGTCACAGATAGATAGCTCATACACAGGCTTGCAAGCAAAATCAGGGAGGATATTTGTTCACAGTCCATTATAGATCGCCTGTTTTTGTTCCTGCAATGGCCAGCATGTGTGAGGGCTGCCCTATTCAATGTGGGGTTTTTGCCTTCACTGGAGTTATGCAGGGACACAGTTTTCTGCTTATAACTTACACTTTGCGTGACTGTGATTTTGCTTCATTGAAAACAATGGAAATTTCCTTGAAAAAAATAAAAGAGGAAAAAAGAAAGGAATAAGCACTAGCAATATTGGATATCTAGATGGTATTCATGCAGGTAAGCATTGTAATAGCCACATCAGGAATGGCTGTGCTCTGTTAACCTGCATTGGTAAAGGCTGAACGTATGATGAAGATGAGCAATTGCCCATGAAAAATATAAAAATAAGCTTCATTTTGGCTTACTTCTTACTAAAGCTTTCAGCCTTTAAAATTTCTAATCCATTCTCGAAAATATCATGTGTTTCAACCAGTCATTGCTGGAGTATGACTGAGACTAAAAACAGGTGACAAAGAATTGCAGAAAACGATGGGGCAGAAGCATTTTCCTATCTCTCCTCATGTTATTTGAATATTTTCATACACGAAGGAATAGTATTACCTTTATGCAAAGCTGCAAGCCACCGCTCCCGGCTCTCTTCATTGGTGGCATAGACATAGAGAATGCCACCTTTGTACACAATCTGGAAGAGGTTGGGAAAGCCAGCATGGTGAGAGTGTGCTGCCTGAAAACATGCTGCTGTGCAGGAGGGGAAAGGGGAAGCAGATAGGAGCCAAAAAAATAAGCTTTGTGGATCCACATTGAAGTTCCACAACTTAGTAACATTTCTCAGATGTCACTAACATTATTGTCATTTCATATAAATGCTTCCTATTTCCTATAAGTAAATATATAGATATAGGTATACATATACATATACATATATAAAAAATATATACCATCTTAACCAAAGTGGTTTGTGTCCTAAAGCACAGTTGCAGAAACACAGCGCAGCATCAAATATTTCTGGATATTGCCATTTTCCACACACAAAAGACCTTGTAGCCCTCATATAAACTCTCCCTTTCCACTTCAGTTTTTCCAGATTAGTCTTCCAGTTTTTGGCTCGTGTTGCACAAGCTCAGACCGAATGCTCACCGAGGCCATGAACCTGTCTCTCACAGTGTCCAGTAACAAACACCGAGGCAGAATATGGGCTCAGGGCAGCTGTACAGTGATCAGGGAATTCTGATCCAAGTGATGCATTTATACTTAATACCCTTAAGAGGTATTTTTCTTCTATGAATTCATCCAGTTGCCTTTTTAGGCACATGACTAGTACCTACAACAGGTAAGCAAGTAGCCCTACAGTAATCTCTGCAGTAAGCGGCCCTACAGTTCAGCTACATAACATGAACAGTCAGCTTTTTTACTTGTTTTCAGCCTGTCTTCTGCTAGCTTCATTTGATGCCTACCTAATAATTGCTAACTTCTGCTTTGCTTTTTGGTTCATGTGCAGTACGGGGCTGACTGTGTGCATGTGTCTATGTGAAGTCAGGGTTTCATTTCCCTGTGTACATTGCTCTTCAGTCACCTGCACTGAATTTCAAATGCTGCTTTATTGCTTTTGTTTGTTAGACTGAAAAGCCCTCATTATTACATGTGTTCTCCCACTGCTAAGTGTACATGACTGATTAATTTGCTTTCTGTCTCTGTATTTACTTAAATGGTGGAGCCCTGTGAGTTTTTCTCTTTAACGTGTTATCCATCCAATCTATCAGTCATTGTCAAGTCTCTCCTTTGACCTCTCTTCAGCTTACAACATCTTTCTTCAATTATAGTCACCAGAACCAGACACAATATTCTCCTGGTGATCACACTAGTGTCAAAACATATCGAGTGCTTCTACTCAGTATGTGCCTGCTTCCATGTCCAAGGATGCCATTAGCTCTTTCAGCCACAGCATCACACCAGGAATTTATGTTCAGCAGCCATGACCCTAAAGTCCTCTTTGGAGATACTGTTTCCCAGAACAGTCCCCCATCCTGTAACTATAGCACACACTCTTTTGCCCACTTAACTGAGTTATGCACTACTGACATAAATACACTGATTTTACATAAATGTGTCATTCGGTGCCAGAGAACTGGGGGAGGAAGAAGGAAAGCAAGACAGGAATGACACCCAGGATCAACCAGGCAGTGAAATATGAAGTACCTCTCATGAGGTTGCCCTTGGGTATGGCAATTATTGCAGGACCATGAATTAATGCACTGTTCAGCAACCCTGTTGTTCACTCTAGCAGCCCGCTCCTTGCGGTTGCATTGTTTGGCAGCGGCCCTCCAGAAAGGGATCTGCGGCCGCTTCTCACATCTGCATGTCCCACTGCCCATAGAATTGAGATTGATAGAGGCTCTAGGAGGAACCTGAGCTGGGCAACTGAAACAGATGAAAGGCAGCAAATTTGAAGTTACGGTTTTTGCATCACATTTAATTCTTGAACATGTGTAGTGCTTAGTGCAGTTGCATCTTCTGACACATGCACAAAGGATAGCCTTGGATTTCGTGACTGTGGCACGTTTGAATGGTAATCAGGCAGTCAGGGGTCAAATCCTGCACTTGGTGTTGATGAAAAAAAAAAGTAGTGGAAATAGGCAGGGACAATTGAAATAGGAATTTTTAAATGCTTAATTCTGACTTTAAATAAGTGCTAAACACATAGTGTAGTGATCTGTATATTCCAGATCGTATTAAAGCAAATATCTGATTGATCTTTCAACACAAAAGAAACAAGACTTGGTCTAAATTCTGTCACAGTCAATGAAAACATTTCAGCAAAATCACATCAGTAATAGGGACTGATTTTCTCTTTGCTGTAAATATCTGTAGCACTCAGCAATATCACATATCACCACGCCGGATAGGAACGATCAGTGTAACCTTAGGATGCTTGGAAAATCTCACATGAAATGTAAATGAAAGATTTCATGGCTAACCTGAAAAGGGTATTGTCTCTCACGAGGTGTTGATTCCTCAAGATTCACTGTCTCAACACATCGTATTTTCTCAATCTCAATTGTCCCCCTTTTGCTTCCTTTTTTCTAGGAGGGAAAAAATGCAACAGACTAAAAACTAACATTAACAAAATAAAAAGTATTTTAGTTTGACTGTTTTGTGCAATTTCATGTTTCAGTCTGCATAAGCCATAGCTTCAGGTTTGTTAAACTTTACAAGAAAGGTAGTAAAAGTCCCTGGACCTGCTGGCCACGCTTCTCTTGATGCAGCCCAGGATACAGTTGGCCTTCTGGGCTGCGAGCGCACATTAGTGGCTCATGTCAAGCTTTTCATCCACCAGTAGCCCCCAAGTCCTTCTTGGCAGGGGTTCTCTCAATCCCCCCATCCCCCAGCTTGTATTGACAGCGGGGGTTGCCCTGATTCACATGCAGGGCCTTGCACTTTGCCTTGTTGAACCTCATGGGATTCACACAGGCTCATTGGCCCAATGGAGCTTATTCTCACAGATCTTCCCTGCAGCTTTGTAATGGGATGTAACTCACAGGAGGAGTCCAAATGCATGAAAAGGAGGAAAAACTTTAAAATAAGTTGTCTGGGACATATATTTGCATTCCCGATGGGAGATCTTCTGAGTAAAAAGCCAACGTTTTGTGATATAGAGTCACTCCTTAGGAAACAAGGATAGCTTAACCATCTGCTGTGTGCAGCTGAGGGATGAGACTATAAGCTAATTATGCCTCATGCAAGTAACTTCTGAAGCCAGTTATTTACATCAGTTCAGAGGGAAGCATGAACAAGGAAAACATCCCTGTTCAGGACAATGTGTAAACATATGCCAACGTTAATTACTTGCTGCAGTTCTCTTTGTAAGGACAGAAACAGATGCTCAGTGGTAAGCACAACTGTAGGAGCTGTTGTGAATAGAGATACTCTTAAGCCTGTGGCTAAGTGTTTTCCTGAACTGAAACCAGGATTTGATACCCTATAATTCTACTCAAAACAAAGTACACCTGTTGTTCTAACACATAATGTCTAATCAAGTTTCACAGAAGAAAACTGAAGGAATAAGGTGACCCTGGAAAATCTTAGAACAGTTCACTTAAAAAAATTATTTCTTACCCCTTTGTCATATTTATAATAAGAAAGGTTTGCTTTTGTCAGAACAAACAACCTTTTCTTGTAATTAACTGGCGATATTTTTTTCTTCTGTTGTGACTTCTTTAAAAGAAGTTCTTCTAGAATTGTTTTCTTCTCCATTATATATCCCTAAAAGAACATCACAGTTACTTCTCTTTTTATTATTTTATTAATTTTTATTATTAATTTTCATTACTTTACTACTAATAATAACATTACAACACCAAGCATAGAAACTGTAATTATGAATATATTGAGCCATTGTTCTCTATATGTTCTATAAAATTTTATAGTAAAATATGGGTACAAAGCATGTGTTTAATCCTGCTTAAACAAATGAGGTCATTTAGCTTAATCACTGAGTAAAAACAATCATGGTAAACAAAAATTAAGGTACACATATACTATAGTTCTAAACAAGAAGTCTCTGTTACTTTGTTCTCTGAGGATCTTTCCTTCTGAAGCCATGCACCCTTTCTGGCAAAGAGCACAGTCTGCTTTATGCACAAATGTATTACATCTGCAGCATACCACAGAAGTCATTACAGCAGCAAAGACAAAGACAACAAGAAAGAAAACCCTTCTATTTACAGACCAGAAAAACATATCTAATGTTGACAGGTGTGGTCCCTGAACTGAAAACTTCCCATTTCTTTCTTTCAGCTGAAACAAATGTACGTTTATGGAACAGTGACACGTAGAAAAGATCAAAAAGTAAAAAAGTCATTGCACAACATGTATATACGTATGTACTTCTATCTATGTAGTTTTTCTTAGCCTGGATAATCATACAGCAGAAAATGCCAGGAAGGATGAGATCCATCACGTTTCTACAAGTGAATACGGTTTCAGGTTATCTTACCCAAATGTGAAGAAAGCAGGTCACGCCCTTTGCCCTGTATGTTCTGGAGCTCCAAGGGAGGTGTTGTGCTAAGCTACCCACTTCGTTATGTCCCTGTTCACTACAGAGCACCCAGCAGACAGAGAAAATTTGCATGATGCTCATCACACCCGCTTAATCTATCCACTGAATCCTACCTGAACCCAGAAAACAACAAATACCTAGTAGGAACACTCTGAGGAGGAAAAGGAGGGCTTTACCAGCCATCACTCCAGCATGAGTCTCTGGCTACCCTCCCCATGGACAGGATGCATACTCACACCTTCTACCAACTCCCTTTTGGACAGACCAGTGCATGGTAGTGCCACTGGTGAGTCAGCTGAAAGGCAATCTTGCCATGACATGTGACGTCTGAAGGAGATACAGGCTTGAAGTAGATAAAGGAAGAGTTGGGGCTGAAATCTTTCCATTGAGATGGCTGCTCTGATATAGGGGAAAGGAGAAACAGCCACCCCACTTTAGGACATTTTTTAGGCATTACAGGGTAGGTACTTGCCCTGACTGACTGTAGGAGCAACTAGTATGAAGTTAGGAGTTAGTTTAACGTAGCTTAGAGAAGCTGTCTTTGCAATTAAAATACTAGGTTTGATAGAAAATGTAAAAATCATGTCATTCCCACAGTGGAGCACTAAGAACTTCTACTTTTTGTAACGACTCGTGGTTTTTTTTTCCTTACGCTGGGAAACATTTAATCTTTAGCTCCAGCTCACTGAAACTCCTGGAGCTCACAGAGGTGCTGGAGGCCAGAAAAAAAGGATGGGTGAGATGGAATTTCAACTACTTTACTTTAAAGTACTATTTGCAGGTCATTTTTCTGGGGTTGTCACTATGTGATCTTTACAAAAATCTCTCAATTAACTGCTGCTTGAATTCATCAGATCAATTACCTGAACTGCCAGGGCTGGTAACATTGCTCACGTGAGACTAGGTTTCTAATCCACATTGGCTCTAACACTGTGACCACTGAGAGGCCAGAGAGTATCAGCTGAAGGCACATGGAGTGACTGCACTCTACACTCAGTGTGGCTTAGAAAAAAGGCCGAGTACTTCCATTTCCACTTGTAGAGACACTAAGAAAACAACCTCCGGGTCTGACAAAGTTGTGCTTTGAATGCACATCAAGAAGTGAGTAGAGACAAAAGGATTTATCAAGATATGTAGTTTCATTTTAACCTTATGTTATGTAAACCGTACGTTGCAACAGCTATTTGTTAACAAACAGTATTAAAAAAATGCAGGAAGATATATTAAATTTCTCAAATTCAAATTATTAAATAAACAGTAAACTCCTACAAGATTTATTGAACATATTTAATAAACAAAATTATAAATATTTACAACATTTTAAGTTTTGTTGATATGGGAAAAAACACATACTCTTCTTTCTAAACTAATTAGCTGAAAACAATGTTCTGTTAAATTTAGGAACTCAATGTCTCTGGATTTGTCCTTGTGTAGTAAATGACATACTGGATCACCTTGTGGTCTAACAGCATGCCTTCTGCCTTGTCTGTGGACTTGTAGCAAGCACACGACCTATATCCAAGTGTGCAATAGAAGGTTAAAGGTGTAGGTTAAGACAAACACCTATAACACTCAAACAAGCCTATAAAAATTACTACATCCCTTAGTTTCTCTGAGGCAGAATACTGTGTATTCAGCCTTTGAGGATGCAGCTGCTTATACTGCAGCGTATACAAAGCACTTCATTACTGGAGTGCCCTGGCTCAAGTTTAAAAAAATGTTTTCCAGATTTTGACTTCTCATTACAATTTGAGATAGAAAACAATTTCAAACTCTAAAAAAAAAAAATCTTGCCAGCAAAACTACTTCCTGTCCAGATCCACTGCACAATGCTCTTGATTCTCCACTTTTGGAAAAGAAATTACAACAGCTGAAATTATGCCAAATGAAATATTCAAACTTTTTTTTTTTTTTGAATGAGGCTGCAGTTCCAGGAATAAAATGTGTTTGTGTCGTACTGCCTTTTCACTGCCCAGACTGCCCTTCCTCCATGAGCAGACTCTGTTGTGCTGGGTCAGAACATGCTTGCACTAACCACTCTGTCGGGCAGAGAGTGCAGAGAGTGGCCCGTGCTGTGTACAAATTTCTGCCCACCTCGAGAACTGCAAGGTATGGTACTATTCCTCTTTGCTGGATGGAGCTCAAATCCTTCAACTGTGAAATCTAATTTCTCCCTGGAAGAAAATAAAAAAATGTATGGAATTAGCTGTAGACATTTGTTCTGTGTGATGTGAAGAGACATAAAGGGTCTAGGGATCTTTGATTACTTTTCCACGCTTGAAACATGTGTCTTGTGTTCCAAACAGTTGTGCTTGTACTGAGGATATATGTATTTTCTTTGCTTTCTGTAACACAGTGACAAAATACAAGGTTTATTCCCCCAGCAGATCTTTAAAGCCTTAGAAACCACCCTGCCTTTCAGAAAGAGAGCTGTTGTGAGACAGTTTAACAGAACTGCACTCAGCCAGGAAAGAGCAAGAGGGACTGGGACATCCTGGGGTGGTGGGGGTGGATGCAGAGGGACCAGGACAGGATGATGTGGTATAGGCTGGACCAGGAGAGAGGAGGGATAGTGACAGGCCTGGTGGGGAAGGCAGGATAGCAGGGAGCAGGGAAGGATTGGGGAGATGGAACAGAAGAACAGGTAGCTACAGGAGTATCTGCCTGTAGCAGGCAGGGGCTTTGCAGGAGCAAAGGCAAGGTCTTCTGCGGTCCTGAGCAGGGGATCGGGCAGCTGGTGGGGAAAGTAACACGGTCCTGGGCAGCGGGTGAGGCTGTTGGCAGGGTTCTGTGAAGCTATCAGGGTAGAAAGTAAGGTCTGGGATATCTGGTGTGGTGGTAGACAGGGGCTTGGTGGGGGTGTGAACAGGGCCATAGTAGGGTATGAAGCAGTGGAGGATGTCCCAGCAGCTGGCTGGGGACAGCAGGCATGGGGTTTTGTCAGCTGCTGGAGGTGGTGGGACAGCAGGCATGGACCTGGGCAGCTGGCATGGTCGCTGGATGCAAAGCAGGGACAGCTAGTGGGACAGCAGGCAGAGGCTCAGGGTGAGGCAGGGAAGAAGGGGCGTTGTATGGCCATGTGTAAGGGTGTGGGCAGCTCATGGGGAAAGGAATACCATCACAGGCTGCACAACTAGCAGGGCAGAAAGTGGGGTCAAGGCAGGCAGGAGAGGTGTCAGGCAAATGCCTTAGGGTGATGGGCACATGTCAGTCAGGGTAAGCTGTTGCAGGACTAGATTACCCCCACTCTGCTATGTGGACCGTCTTTGAGGAGAGATTCCATCATCTTCCTCCACCCCTGCCCCAGCTGGCGTAAGGACACTGCAGCAGGCTTTGCTGGCCTTCACTGTACAAAAGATGGCCAAACACCACTTCATTTCATAGGATTAGCAGACATTTCACAGGGGTTCTCTCCTGCAGGTTCAGAGAGAGCCTTTTCCTTCGTTTCAGGTGAACTATTTCAGCTCAGCAAGCTGTTCATTCCAAGCTCTCAAACAACATGGGATTTAGAATAATACAAAATTTTTCCCTCTTCCAAATAAATTAGATGCAGAGGGCGAGAGCTACTAATTCTAAAACTTCCAAAGTGCACGTAGACATGCAAAATAAATAATCTTTAGTTACTTACAAATTGTATTAGCCTTGCTAGTGAACCATAAAATTTTTAAGTTTGAATGTTTTGATAAACTGACCTTTTTCAATCCACCACACTCGAAATACATTTTAGTTAATTAAATCAGCTGCAAAGCACTACCTTGGTGTTTATAATTTATGATTAAGGTGGCTCTAACATAAACAGTGAATAAAAAGCCAGGTAAAATGAGACAAGCAATTTATTTTAATACGATAAAAACGTAAGCATAAAAAATCTGAACACATTTCCATTAAACCATGTTATTTAGATATTTATGATGCACCGTCTTGTGCATTTTAGCAAGTCATATTTAGGCTAAGAGATGGAACCATTTCCTGAGCCTGGTGTAATGGAAACCAGTGAAGGAGACAACTCAAGTATACATGGAAAATAGTCCTAGTAGTCTTAAGCTTTTCTGTATTCTAATTTTAAAACTTAATTTCAAATCATGGTTTAAATTATCCTGCATTTCAGCCCTCACTTTTCAGTGAAAATGATCTCTTTGGTATTGTGTGTTTTTCTTCACATTATAAGACCTGTGAAATCTTTGCAATACTCTACTTACTGTTCTGTATATTAAGTGGCAGTCTAATTTCACTACATACAGAAAACTTCTCTTTACCCACAGAATCTCGCTTGTTCCCTCATTCTTTTTCTGTGCAATTCAAAATTACTGAGGGTCAGAACTTTTTGTATGCAGAGTATAATATCGAAACTACTTTTTGAGGGCTTGCCACAATAATTCGTTCTTTGTAAAGGGAATATTCATGGGGTCTAGCCTCAAGTCCCTTAAAATATTACCACTGAAGTGTGTTTAAACTTGCATTTCATTTATGCTGGTTTAGGTTTAATAACTTTTTTATCATGTACCATCTGAATTCTATTTGAAATGGGATATTATTCCATAGGGTGACAAACTGCATTCTTACTTGTTCACATTGTGATGCAGTTGCCCATAGCTGGGCCTATGCTTTGTGTAGGAGGTTGAATGTGATGATTCTCTGAAGGTCTCTTTCAAACCTGACTATTCTGTGTCTGCTTTTGCTTGTTGCTAACATTACACAAAGAGTACATCTTGCAGGAATAGGTGAAAACCCACTTTCTTGTTCAAAGGTCTCATCAACCCTGCACCTGGTAGCCCAAAGTTGCAGCTGAGGGCCTGACTTGCCTTACAGACCTTTAGTGAATAGGGCCATGTGCCTTAAAAGAAGTCATCTAGTAAAAGAGAGGAGAGGAGAGGAGAGGAGAGGAGAGGAGAGGAGAGGAGGCGAGGCTTGGGGGAGCTAGTTACATTCTTCAAATATTTAATTAATCGAATATCAAATATCAAAACATTAAAAGGTATTTTTAGAGAAGATGGAGGCACTCTTCACAAAGATGCAGAGGCAACATGGCAAGAGGCAACAGACAAGTTGCCTCAGGAAATTCTGTCTGGATATAAGGAAAAAATACTTCACTGTGAGAAGAGTTAATGTTGAAATAAGCTGCCCGGAGTCATGGTGGAATCTCCTTTGCCGGAAATAGTTGAGACTCCGCCTGGCATAAGCAGGGCCATCCTTTCCTACAGGAATTTGGGCAGGAGACTCTCTACAGGTCCGTTTCAGCCCGGGGAGCACCCCGTGGTTTTGAGCTCCCCCCAGTCCGTCTTCCTGCAGAGAGCCAGCAGATGGCACGGTTCAACAGCAGTAAGAGTCCGCAAGCGGCGGTAAGGTGTGTTTCATACTGGGAGAAATACTAAAAAAATCATGCTGATTTAGGAAAAAGGGGTTAATTAGAGATATTCAGCATATTTAAAAAAGAAAAAAGTTTCATTTGTGGTCAATTCTGTTTCAAGGTTGTATTATGAGTCTATGTGCCCAAGCCAGGTAGCACTACACTATTCCGGCAGGCCTCCCTCCTGTGGGGTTAGCCCCATAGGTTAATGGTGATCTTCCATGGCTCTCCCTTGCTGACAGGAAGGTCGTCTGACCTGTTATGAAGCATTTTATAGATGCCTTATAGGGAAGCAGTCTCATGACCTCATATATGCATATGAGCTTGTTGACTGAACAAAAGACATAGGCCTTCCAACACAGCAAGGACATTACAGGTTGGTCCCCAGAAAGGTGTGTCACCAGTTAGCAACGGGACCACAACATGGGATTTTAAGGAGAGAAGGCACTTGGACCTTGCTGCTCACCAGTTTAGCCTGTATTTCATTCCTGGCGAGCATCTGAGGACCCTTGGGAAACACAAGGGCAGAGAGCAGGCTGCACTCTGTGCATGATGTCTTCACGTAAACAGACACGGTTGTTAGAGATGATTAGGCTCCATCTAATTTTATTGTTAGTTTGTTATGCTGTTGGTGTTACCGTACTCTGACACAAGCCATGAATATATCAAAATTTCTGTTGATGCAAAAAACAAAATTGTCAGCTTGTACGTACACATCACCTTAATCACGGGGGGGGAGCTCATGGAAATGAGCAGACATGTAATATAAATGGCTTTTATAAGCTGATGACTACTTGCACCTGAAGGCTTTGTGATTACTGTCAGTTTAGAAATTTTAGCTGAGTGCTTGGAGTAAGAGCTTATGTTTTTAGTGCTGGATTTTTTAGTATTGAAATGCCATTGCTCCTAATCACAGGACACAGACGCAGGGCTGAACTGAGCAGTTTGAAGATGCTTCATATAATGAAGTAGTAATATATTTGTACAAATGTTTGAGGGGGACAAACTGAATCGTCAGAAGTGGGCATTTGACTGATTAATGGTGGTAGTGGGGTAAATTGGATGCAACCTTCTTAAAATAAATTCAGAAACAATATTCAAAGGATCTAGTGCTAGCCCTGGGAGCCCACACTCATAACACAGTGGTCAGAGTATTCATTATGAAGAGTGGGAGGACAAAGAGCACCTTTCCTTAAGTTATTTCTTTGCCAGATTTGGGAATGGAATTTGAACCATGGTCCTTTGTTTCATGTGGAGCTTGTTTTGCCGTAGGCTGCAGGGAATTCAGGGTGGTTTCTTCTGGTCTTTGAAACTGCTCCTCCGAAATATGTGCTGGATTAAGAGCTGAAACCAAAACCTCTCCAAAGAATTTGTTAATCATCATCACAGTGTCAGTCTCTTTCCCTGTGGCCAGTAGCTGTCTGGGTACTGGAACTGGTGGAAAAGGATGAATGTAATGGGTCTCCACCTTTGCTTAGAGTAGGAGACAAAGCTTTAGTTCAAACTTTCACGCACAGTGAAACAGATAAGAAAAGTGAACTGCACTCTTCTGCAGAGGTGCCAAGACTGTGCTATGGAGGACATTAGAAGGATTTGGGGGCTGTTTCTCCGCCCGTATGAGTTTAGCCTTGCATATTACAAAAAAATGCCCACAGTGACTAGCTTAAACAAATTGGGGGTTTTCTAATTGTTATTTTTGCCAAACCCACCATTTTTTCAAAGTTTTGCGTTAACGCAACTAGACTTTTGTTTTGATTTAGCCACAAAACCGGGGATCTTTGGTCTTGGAAACACTGTAACTATGTTAATGTGGTGCTTTTCGCAAGGCTAATTAGCCCACAAACAGTGTGGTTCTGATGTAGTTACATTGCTGCTTGTTCTGCAGCTAATTGATTGAGTGATAGTTTGGGGATCTCTGTGCCATACTCCACTGCACAGAGTAGGGGTGCCCTCAGTCATCTTAATATGTTCCTTATGTCTCACTCCTGCTTTCACTTTGAAAAAAAATTACTGCCCCTGTTCTTTTTAATGTTCAGCACTTACTGAATTTAGCAGACAAGGTGGGGCTTCAAAACTGAGTCATTTAAATGAGTTGGTGGAAATTTACAGCAGCAGAGGTTGTCTAGCGGCCAGAAATGAAGGCCAAAAGGAGAAGGACAGAACATTTCAGTCTAGTTTCATCAGGCGGGTAGAGTTTGTTGGGTCACTTACAACCATGTGCTGAAGTAGGGAGCTCTTTGCCCTGGGAGTGCTGGAATTTCGAGCGGTTTGTTTGTCATCAGCCTGATAATGTCAGAGCTCTTACACCAGGATCCAGCCATAGCAAAGGGTCGTGCAGAGTGGCATACGGTTATTTTCAATCTAAATTCCCTTTAATGTAAAAATAATGACATTCAATAAGGCCCAGAGTAAGGACAGAAAAGGGTGAGAAGGAGAAATAGGATACATCCTCAGAAATGTGATGCAGTACACAGGAAACACACTCACTGTAGATATATACAATTTTCCTGTGGTATATGTGTCCATCCTGCCCTCCTTGGGTAAGCATGGCATTGCATGTGCACAACTGCAGCACTTTCTAGAGGAGGAAAGAAACCTGATCTGTCCTTTCAGTTACCTGTGCTTTTTTGATCTTTAAAATGTCTGAAATGACGAAGTAATTGAAAGGACTTGGATGTACTCCCTGTTTACTGACCTGAACCTTTGGATCTGAGTCCAGTGCTGTCAGGATACTGGTGTCATCTGTATAAATGAGGGAATGCTGACTTCTAGGTAAAAATGCCAAAAAGCTCAGAGTTGGGCCGCGGGTTCCTCAGTTCTAAGCAGCACATTACCATAGAGGTAGGCTAACAGAGCTCTTACTCCTAAAACCACAGGGAACTCCATTATTGCTCCATTATTGCTCTGCAAAATGCACTGTCTTGTTCCTGGAGTGATACTGTTGGTTTTGCTCTATTCCTTTATGAAACACCATTTGAAGAATTTAAAAGCTTAGATTTCACTTTATGGTATTCACGTTTTTCCAGACTTTCTGTGAATGTTAACAATCAAATTTTATCATTCTTGTTGACTTTCTCTGGACTATGTCAATGTCCTTTCTCTAAAAGGCTGCCAAATATTTCACAGAGGATTATAAATGTTTTAAAAGAACTAGTTTAATTCTGCCTTCTTGTTTATTTGTAGTCATTTGTTGGTGTTGATGGTTTCATGAGTCTTCCTCACACACAGGTTCTCACTGTGTGTTTGTGTAATATATGGGGTTCAATTTTCATGACCTGTGCACCAAATTTAGGAAGAAATTCTGCAGTTGGGGTCAAACTCTAAATGAGGTTCGTTATGTACAAACCCATGTAAAGCTGAGACAAGAAAATGTGCTGAATCTCACTCTAACGAAAACTACATAGTACTGCACATTGTTGTTGATGAGGTTTGAAAGCAAGTGTAACATCCCACTAGCTGGTTTATTTCAGCTTGAACTGTGTTTGTGAGTTGAGACTAAGTTGCATAATGCCTTTGTCAAACCAAAATGTTTGCATTTGTAAACTCATCCTCTGAAAAGACTTCTGGCATATTCTGTGTTGCAGATGTTCCAATCAAAATGCTGAAACACACGGAGCTAGTGCTTAAGATAATAACGACCTTTATGATCTATTCTGAGTCAAATCTGAGCCTTGACAACTCAGACTAGTGAAACTGTGAGCAATTATACTGAGCAAGGCGCCAATCACTAATGTATCAGGCCGCGCGTTCTTCGTCTCTGGGAGAAACTTTGTTCTTCAGATATGTCTGCTTTATGTGAAGCGCTGCAGTAAGGCTAAATGTTAAATCTCAAGATTCAGAGATAATAGCAAGAAAAAATCTAGAAAGGGTGTCTTGGGTTTATTTTTAACTAGCAGAAACTATAGTGGACTTTTGTGATCTCTTCTCGTCATAACTTGTTGATCACACAGAATCGCAGAATGGTAGGGGTTGGAAGGGACCTCTGGAGGTCACCTAGTCAAATCCCCCTGACAAAGAAGGTTCATCCAGAGCAGGCTGCACAGGACCACGTCCAGGTGGGTTTTGAATGTCTCCAAAAAAGGAGATCCCATAACCTCTCTGGGCAGCCTGTTCCCATGCTTCTTCACCCTCAAAGTAAAGATGTTCTTCCTCATGTTCAGATGGAACTTTTTATGCTTCATTTTGTGCCTGTTGCCCCTTATCCTGTCGCTGGGCACCACTGAAAAGAGTCTGGCCCCATCCTCCTGACACCCACCCTTCAGATATTTATAAGCATTTATAATGTCCCCTCTCAGCCTTCTCTTCTTCAGGCTAAACAAGCCCAGCTCCCTCAGCCTTTCCTTGTAGGACAGATGCTCCAGTCCCCTCATCATGTTCATAGCCTCCTGCTGGACTCTCTCCAGTAGTTCCTCACCTTTCTTGAACTGGGGAGCCCAGAACTGGACACAGTACTCCAGATGGGGCCTCACTAGGGCAGAGTAGAGGTGAAGGAGAACCTGTCTCGACCTGCTGGCCACAGTCTTCTTAATGCACCCCAGGATACCATTGCCCTTCAAGGGGCTGGCTTATGGATAACTTGTCGTCCTCCAGCACTCCCAGGTCCCTCTCCACAGAGCTGCACTCCAGCAGGTCTGCCCCAAGCCTGTACTGGTGCATGGGGTTGTTCCTCCCCAGGTGCAGGACCCCGCACTTGTCCTTGTTGAACTCCATCAGGTTCCTCTGCACCCAACTCTCCAGCCTGTCCAGGTCTTGCTGAATGGCAGCACAGCCTTCCAGTGTATCTACCACTCCTCCGAGTTTTATGTCATCCACAAACTTGCTGAGGGTACACTCTAACTCTTCATCCAGATCATTGATGAATAAGTTGAACAAGGCTGGGCCCAGCACTGACCCCTGGGGAACACCACTAGCTATGCGCATCCGACTCTGTGGCACTGATGACAACACTCTGAGTTCTGCCATTCAACCCATTCTCAATCCACCTCACTGACCACTCATCCAGCCCACATTTCCTGAGCTTCCCTATGAGGATGTTATGGGAGACAGTGTCGAAAGCCTTGCTGAAGTTGAGGTAGACAACATCCTTTGCTCTCCCCTCTTTTACCCAGCTGGTCGTGTCATCATAGAAGGCTATCAGATTGGTCAAGCATAATCTCCTCTTGGTGAATCCATGTTGACTATTCCTGATAACCTTTTCTTCCACTTGCTTAGAGATGACATCTAGAATGAGCTGTTTTATCACCTTTCCAGGGATGGAGGTGAGGCTGGCTGGCCTGTAGTTCCCTAGGTTCTCCTTGTTGCCCTTTTTGAAGACTGGAGTGATATTGGCTTTCCTTCAGTCCTCAGGCACTTCTCATGTTCTCCAGGAAGTCAATGGAGAGTGACTTAGCTCCCTCAGGACTTCTGGGTGCATCCCATCATGGCCCATGGATTTGTGGGTGTCCCCTTTGCTTAAATGATCTCTAACCTGATCCTCCTTGACCAGGTGAAGGTCTTCCTTTCTCTAGGCTTTCTCTCTTACCTCCAGGGACTGAGATTCCTGAGGGCCAGCCTGAGCAGTAGAGCCTGAAGCAAAGAAGTCATTTAGTAACTCCGCCTTCTCTGTACTCTCCATCATCAGGGCACTCACATCATTCAGCAGTGGCACCACATTTTCCCTAGTCTTCCGTTTGCTACTGATGTCCTTGAAGAAGCACTTCTTGTTGTGTTTGACATCCTTTGCCAGATTTAGTTCCATGTGGACCTTAACCTTCCTTGTTGCTTCCCTGCATACTCTGACAATGTTCCTATATTCCTCCCAAGTGGTCTGTCCCTCTTTCCACATTCTGTAGACCTTTCTCTTCCATTTGAGATTTGCTAGAAGCTCCTCATTCATCCATGCAGGTCTCCTGCCTCCTTTGCTTGATTTCTTACTAATGGGGATGCACCGATCCTGAGCATGGAGGAAGTGATGCTTCAGTAATAACCAGCTCTCTTGGACCCACCTACCTTCTAAAGCCCTAACCCATGGGACTCCTCTAAGGACGTTGTTGAAGAGGCCAAAGTTAGCTCTCCTGAAATTCCAGGTTTCGATCCTACTTATTGCCCTGCTTCATCCACGCAGGACCCTGAATTCCACCATCTCAAGGTCACTGCAGCCTAGGCTGCCCCAACCTTCACATCCTCAACCAGTCCATGTCTATTTGTCAGCACAAGGTCCAGCAGCACACCTCTCCTTGTTGGATCCTCCACCACCTGTGTCAAAAAGTTATTATCAGTGCTCTGTCGGAACCTCCTGGATCTTGTGTGCCCGGCTGTGTGGTCTTTCCAGAAGATATCAGGACAGTTGAAGTTCCCCATGAGAACCAGGGCCTGTGATCATGAGGTTACTTTCAGTTGTCTGTAGAAGGTCTCATTGACTTCCTCTTCCTGGTCATGTGACCTGTAGTAAACACCCACAACAGTGTCACCCATATGAGCCTGTTCCTTAATTCTTACCCGTAAGCTCTTGACTCATGCCCATTTTTAAAAAGGATAGGAAGGAGGACCTTGGGAACTACTGACCTGTCAGCCACACCTCTGTGCCTGGGAAGATCATGGAACACATCCTCCTAGAAGCTACGCTAAGGCACATGGAGGACAGGGAGGTGATTTGAGACAGCCAACATGGCTTCAGCAAGGGCAAGTCTTGCCAGATCAACCTAGTGGCTTTCTATGATGGTGTGACTAGATCAGTGGACAAGGGAAGAGCTATGGATGTGATCTATCTGGACTTCTGTAAAGCCTTCGACGCAGTCCTTCACAACATCTTTCACTCTAGATGGGAGAAATATGGATTTGATGGGTAGACTGTTCGGTGACTAAGGAATTGGTTGGAAGGTCGCAGCCAGAGGGTAGTGATCAATGGCTCAATGTCCAAATGGACGCCGGTGACAAGTGGTGTCCCTCAGGGGTCCATACTGGGACCAGTGCTGTTTAACATATTAATCAACAACGTAGAGAGCGACATCAAGTGCATCCTCAGCAAGTTTGCAGATGACACCAAGCTGAATGGTGCAGTTGACACACCAGAAGGACGGGATGCCATCTAGAGGGACCTGGACAAGCTGGAGAAGTGGGCCTGTGTGAACCTCATGAGATTCAACAAGGCAAAGTGCAAGCCTCTGCATCTGAATCAGGGCAACCCCCGCTGTCAATACAGGCTGGGGGATGAAAGGATCGAGAGCAGCCCTGCTGAGAGGGACTTCAGGGTACTGGTGGATGAAAAGCTTGACATGAACCACCAAGGGCCGCTCACAGCCCAGAAGGCCAACTGTATCCTGGGCTGCATCAAGAGAAGCGTGGCTAGCAGGTCCAGGGAGGTGATTCTGCCCCTTTACTCCGCTTTCGTGAGACCCCACCTGGAGTCCTGCATCCAGCTCTGGAGCCCCCAGCACAAGAAGGACAGGGATGTGTTGGAGCAGGTCCAGAGGAGGGCCACAAAGATGACCTGTGGGCTGGAGCACCTCTCCTATGAGGAAAGGCTGAGAGAGTTGGGGCTGTTCAGTCTGGAGAAGAGAAGGCTCCTGGGAGACCTTATAGCAGCCTTTCAGTACCTGAAGGGGACCTATAGCAAAGATGGGGAAAATATTTGTAGCTGGGCTTGTTGCGATAGGACAAGGAGCAACGACTTTAAACTAAGAGAGGGTAGATTTAGACTAGAGAAAAGGAATAAATTTTTTACCATAAGGGTGGTGAAACCCTGGAACAGATTGCCCAGAGAGGTAGTGGAGGCCTCATCCCTGGAAACATTCAAGGCCAGGCTGGACAGGGCTCTGAGCAACCTGGTCTCATTGAAGATGTCCCTGCTCACTGCAGGGTGGTTGGGCTAGATGACCTCTAAAGGTCCTTTCCAACCCAAAGCATTTTATGATTCTATGATTCTATGACTCGTTCTTCATGCACCCCTAGGCAGAGCTCGATACATTCCAGTTGCTCCCTCACGTAAAGAACAACTCCACCACCTCGCTTTGCTGGCCTGTCTTTCCTAAAAAGTACGTAGCCATCTATGGCAGCATTCCAGTCATGCGAGCTGTCCCACCATGTCTCTGTAATTGTAGTGAAATCATGGCCCTGTGACCACACAATCTCTAGTTCTTCCTGTTTATTCCCCATGCTGTGTGCATTGGTGTACATGCATTTCAGAGAGGTAATCGAGCATGCAGGTTTTCCTGGAGGGATGCAAGAGGATCCACAATAGCCTTACCCACCCTTAAGGTGGTTGGCCTTCTGGTTCTCAACTTGGGAGACAGCTAAGGAAAATTTGTCATTGATAAGTGTTCAAACTGCAATTCTTACAGAACAAAAATACTAGCTATCTGATACCTCTGTATCTGATGTTCACAGTTTCACTTAAAAGGTAATTTAGGAGATGAAAATAAGAGTCTATGGAGAGAGAACTCTTTGTTATTGACTGATCTAAACACTTCCTGATGCATATGCTTCCCGAGAACATGTATAGTGTTGGTGGAGGGAGGGAATAGCATTGGTGGTAGCTACCAAGGACTTCGATAATACTTCCTAGAATCTGAAAGGTTTAGTATTTTTCAGGAAATGGTAGTTTCAAATGGGGATTTTCTTAGTGTATCAGGCAACCAATTTAAGCCAGGGGACCTTGAGGAAGGTGCCAAGTGCAAGGCCAGGAGCTGTATTCCTACTCTTCTTCCGTACATATCCCATCTCCAAAGATGTGAATTCTGGTTTAAACGTGTTTTTGTAAAAGTACTGGCTCTGAAGGCAGCACTGTCTGAGATCTTGGCAGCATGTAAGCAAAATTAACTTGCATTCAAAATCCAGATCAAGGCATTGTATTTCAGCTGGCTTGGAATGCTAAGCTGGTTCTCAGCCTTCCAGCTCCTGAAGAAATGATGTGCCCAAACTTTTTGTAGGTTTAAGCAGCAGAGATGTAGCCCTGTGTTGGAAGAATTTCAGCCAGCTGTGCAGAGGCTTGTATGCCTCCAGAGCACCTGGCTATGCAATACCAGCTAGAGCCTTGCATATTGGAGTAGCTCACTGCTAGTCACAGGCAGTGGGCACAGTGCTAGGAAGAGACTGCTTATCTCTTTCTGTTTAGCCTCCAATTACCAAGTAACTGGCTTCTGGTTAACTACAGAAAACTCAAAACTTGGTAAAACAGGAACAAGTCTGGACAAAACAACTGGACAAAGTTCATCAACATTCAGAAGAAAAGCGCCATTATGAATAGCATGCCTTTTTCTGCAAGAGCCTCGTTTACAAAAAGGAAGCTGAGGTAAAGGAGAAAATGAGCTATGCAAGGTCACTTAGATTGCCTTCTCCTTGGCAGAGGTTTTTGGTTAGTGGCTTACTTTCTACTGAATTGATTTGACTCACTAAAACAGCAAAAATGTCTTCATTTTTTGCCGGATTGTTTCTCTGTGTTGCGTAAGTTACACTGGCTCATGGAGAAATCTGATGAACAACATGAAAGCTGGCACAACTAAAGCAACAGGGAGTGTGCAGCTGGCAAGAGCAAGCTCTTATGGTAGTTCACCATGTGTCATGAAACTGCTTCCACCAAAGCGCTGGTGGCTGAGCATGGCAAGAGCAGACGTTCTCAAACTTGGTTGATAAGGTTGATCTGTTTATTCCATCTGGGAGTGGATAAAGCCAATGATTTCTCTCCTAATTTTGTATTCTTTTGCTTTATTGTGGGCATGTGTGTGTGTATAGAGAGAAGAACACCTCTGTTTTGAGTTGCAATCACATTATATAGACATGGGGAAGCTGACTTTTTTAGGCTGAAACTATAGACAAACTGAGGGAAAGATGTTCTACCTAGTCAAACACAGATAGGAGTGTTGCAGGTGTTGAGCCTTACGGTCATGAGTCAGTCCAAGAAGACATGAAATCAAGCCGTGAACAAATTACTAATTCCATGCAGCTTTGTTCCTTCTAGATGTGTTGAATCATCAGAGTTCACATTATCAAACTTGTCTTTCAAACCACAAATGCTTTTTTTGGTTTGTTTTTTAATGTAAGTTCATTTAACTTAATTCCAGAGCAGAAGGGCTACTGGAAAACAGCTAGTATTGTGAAATTCACATTAGCAGCTGATGCTGAGAGGGAGTAGATGTGCTGGGCCAAGGCCTGGGGAGTAGTTCTGGAAAGCCAGGAGCCTGGCTGAAGCTGGCTGAGCTCTCAGGAGGGTGCTCCACAGTGTGCTTTCTTTGGAGACAAGACGTTCTTGTCCTTTCCCATCTCCTGGCTGCTGTTTCCTATTCCTGCAACTCTCTCAGTTGTGCTAACATAACTGTTTGTGGTCTGTGTCATAAGCTCATCACCATGTGCTAAAAAAAGAGTTTTCATGATGAGAGCTGGGAATTATGGTGCAGGGTTAGGAATAAGGAACTAAGAAGGGGCGAGATAGGAAGGAGATGCGACTTTCATATGCCAGAATTTCTGCTAAAGGAAGCAAATAATGCAACTGAACCCACCAAAGATTTAGAAAGAGAAAAAACACTTTCAGAGGGAGCTCAAAGACAACTTCCTAGGTAGCTGCTGCCTGCTTGTGCCTCCTCTACCCTGTTCCTTAGGAAAGCATGGGAACCGAGATGCTTGGCTGATAGAAAACCACCTGTGCCAGGTGCTGGCCAACTTCATTGCCTTGGTTCAATTGCTGGCTCAACTCACTCTTCTCAGTGAAAGCTTTTAATATTTTGAATTAGCAATTTTGTTAAAATATTCCCATGAAAGCGTTTATTATAGTACATCTTTTTTAGCTGAGCTTCCTGTTCACCTCTTTCTCCTCCTCACACTCCATCTTCAGGTGTAAGGGCCTTCCTGCTCTTGTCCATCAGAACAGTCTCTCTAGTCCTGCTGCTCTTTGCCTCCACTGCCCAGCCACACTTTCTGAAAGGAAATACTATCAAAGGAGTACTAGTGTTCGACACATTTACTAGATTCTTCTACGTGAAAATAAACCTAACAAAGCAGTCTCGCTTCTTTTGTACCCGGAGCCTTGTGTTGTTGCAGTGCAGCAGTATGTGTCTGTGGGATGTCGGTGGTGGGGGCAGCGACCTTTAGTTAGAAGTGTTGCAGTGTGCCTTCATCTCTAGCCTCAGGACAAACAGCCTTTTTTTTTTTCCCCCTCTTTCCATTCCTCTGAGGAGAATCTGGTTTCAAACTATGTTAAAAGACTTAGTTTGTTTTTTTGTTTTTTTTCTTGACACTGCCCCAAACAAATATGTTACATTGGCAAAACCACTCTTTGTTCTTTAGTTATTACTAAAGTGGTTTTCATTCCTCCTTCTCTCCCTTTTTTAATCTGGCAGAATCTCCTAGACAGAAAATGATGATCTGGGTAAATCTACAAATGTTGTGGGCAGAGAATTATGAGTTTCTGGGACACTATTATCCTATGTGTGTGTCTGATTTGACTATTATGAAACAATTTGTGTGTAAAACTTTCTTCAACTATTTCATGAATGGTAGTCTCCCTTTGGAGATTAATCTCTCATTCATTGCAGTAAAGTCTACAATTAAAACCAAGTACTGTTTCAGGATGGAGAATTGGCTCTATCTGATGAACTTCATATAGCACTTGCCTTAATGTTGGAAGATTCTTCACACGTCCTTTTCTAACAAGAGTAAGTGGTGATTAATGCCTCTGTAAATTGTTCCAGTTGTGCATTGCATTTTAAATTGCCTGAGCACAACCAGCAGTAACCCTGCTGCAGAGTTAAAAACTGTGGATGAGCAATGGGTACTTGATGTCTTCCTCCTTGGAAAAAGTTTTGAGGGTCTCTGTAAAGCAGAGATAATGTTTCCCTCTTACTGTTGACTCTCTTCTTCACTGTTCTATCTCAGCAGTATTTAATTTCAGCAAAAGATATATAGTCACCTGTAGAGGCATGAGACTTCTGTTTTTCTGAGCTTCTGGTAGCATTCACACTTGGATGAGGAGCCCCTCTGCCAGTGGCAGCTCTCTGAAACTCACCTTAAAGAGGCAATCCAAGGGTAACTGCATTACCTGTTCCCACAGCTCAGACACTTGGCAGTTCTTTCTTTTAAAGTTATGTACGTTGTCTCTAGACTGATAGGTTTAGAAAAAATCAAGGTAGGTCTTTTAAAGAAAAAGCTATATAAAGGTGTTGTAACAAAGCCTAAAGCAGCTTTAACTTTTCTGGACCTTTTCATAATATAACTGCATGTAAGGGTGAAACATTATCTATGCAAAAGTACTCGGCACAGATTTACACATACAACTTTTCTATTGTAGATCTCCATTCAAGGCCTGATACAACATGTTTTGTAGTGGTATAACATTGTTGACTTTTTCTTAGTGCAAAGTTTCAGTGGTATAAAACTAAGTGTGGCAGTAGTACATTAACCCTTCTTTTTAAAAGAATAGCGCTTCTCATGCCTTGGGGGAAAATAATAAGATACACGTTTTTGTTCACAACTGGTGATTAAACCAAACATCCAAACATCACAGGAAGCATATATTAACTAAATGACTCAGTAAATTTAAGGACAAGTAAGTTTTTCTTAAAGAATGGACAAGGCAAGTTATTCAAAGTTCAGTCAATGAAGAGATGGAAAACCAGCGGAGAAATGCTGCTGTTATATTACTAGGGTGGCATTGAGCAAAGATGCAAAATTACAGATTATATTTCATATTTAAAATCATTGTTTTAACTGGGAAATGATAATCACAGATTTTTCTTTTGAAACACTGCTTGTAGATCTTACTATATAATTGCAGAAGTTCAAGTTAAAGGACTGGGTTGTACTGAAAACAGCAGAAGGATTAGATGGAAATCACCAGATTATATGTAAAATAGTAAATAAACTGCAAAAATTGCAATTCACTCTATGCATGGTGTACTACAAATGCCATAAACCACAAGAATCTAACTTTAGAGAGTTAAAAATGTTTGCAATACCCTTGTAATTGAGTTATCCATTGAAGTAACTTCCTATATATCCAGGATGAATGTTAGAAATAATTTAGGTTGAAGCTTTCTGATTAAAAGGGGAGAGATTTTTCACATAACATCAAACATGAGTTGAGTAAGAATATTAATGTGGTATAATTCTGGAGATGGATTAGCTGTCCCTAAAATTTGATTTTCAGCAAACTTTTATGTAAATGCTGAAACAAAATCATGACTATATGAAATACTGCCTCACTGTAGCACGTAAAGAAATCCATGGCTGCAAAATGATACAGATATTTTTGTTGAGGCTGTGGTAATTTGTCTACACATCCTGCAAAACTTGCTTTTTACTACTTTGAAAATGCTTTTCTTCGTCTTCATAAGTACAAAAAGACTGTTCTGGACCAAATTCACCCATGGCGTAAGTGAGCATATGATTATTCTTCTCTGTGACATGTATCTGTGAATTTAGTCTTGCGATACTGAGACCTGTCCCTAATTTGCATGTTGTTTCCTTATTCCTGCCTTCCATCTCCTGGGATATTATTTCCTCATTCAGTACAATTGCAGATTCCCATCACGTTCAGTGGAGTCAGACTGGAGCAGAACGGCTGCCATTTTCTTAATGCACTCATTTACAGATGCTTGCAATTTATTATAAGAAAAGCAAAAAACAAAACCAAAAAAGAATATCTGCATTCTGCAGATGTGATGGGCCTGGAGGGGTGGGATGCAGTGTGAGAGAGATGGGGTAATGTAAGAGCGTAGACGGACCAGGGAGACGAAGGAGATGGCCTGGGAGGGGGCAAGAGAAGGCCCACAAAATAGATAGTGCAGATGAGACTAGAGGTGACAGGAGAGGTCAGCTAAAATATCCACCTGCCTGGTGTGGGGGATTTTGATATGATAGATGGAGTTTCCCTCATATGGAGAGTAGGGGACCGTTATCTGCTGCTTCCCTTTTATAGTGAGCATTGAACTGTTTACTTACATACTGAAGTTAGGAGGTTTCATGGAAAAATTAATGTACATGGTAGACAATGTCTAAAAATTCATATATATTTATTAGAGCAGCATGATTTCTGCAGGCTGGACTTGTGGTTTGTAAATGCTTAGGATGGGCTATACTGAGGCCTTCTCTTGAAGTAGGGGGACAGGTTTTCTGATCATCGCTGTCTGTGCCAGTCCCTGCATGGGAGATCATATTTAGTTTAATTGACTGTTTATTCTAGGTGCCCACATATGCTGCTTTATATTTGACTTCTGATCCTCTCCCCGCCCATATAATTATACCCCTGGTCTTTCTCAATCCTTGGCTTTATTGTCCCAGATCTGTAACTTGTTTGACCTAAGTTTCGCTCAAACTGCAACTACTTTTTGAGAAGCTGAGCCAGAGAGGAGATAGCACAGAATTATTTTGTAGCTTCAGATGCTAGGGCTCATCTGGTGTGAGCAAAAACAGATGGAGAAATGCGTGAGCCTACGCCCTGCTGGCAACTGAAACCAACTGAAGCCCAGAGATGCTTGGCCAGTTGAAGGTATTCCTTCTTGCCTCAGCAGCTAGAGTCCAGCTAACCGGGGAATTCAGCTGCTGGTTCAGTCAGATTTAATTTGCAGTTCTCTGAAAACCTCAAAGTGAGCATTATGTGCTTGCAAGAACAGCCAGACCTGCACAGTCCTCTGCAGATGTCTTGGCATTGCTTTCCTCAATATGCTGTTGCAGGAAAGATTGACCATGACTTCTGCTGCAGAGCTTCTCCTCCTGCTTTCCTCGTTGAGGACAGTCGTAGTGAAATGTGGTTTTTTTGTGTTACCACTGTAATAAATCCTATGGTGTGCAGGTTTAAGATCCTAGCTTATTTCTTCTGCTCTTTCTCCTGTCCTAGAAACAAAAGCAAAAAAAAAGAGGAAAGTTCAAAGATGTAAGAATGGACAAGGCAGAAAAGGTGGAAAAGCTTAATAAAAAGAAAAGAAATGAAGAAATGAGAGGCATGAAGACAACAAAACCAAAAAGTGTAATTTTCACATGAGGTATGGAAACCACACATATTGCCTTCAGCTGTTTGCTGCAGTGGAATAAATTATTTCTTTTATACCACTGCCTATTCTACTGGAGCATATATCTTTATTTTTCGTGTAAAGTATTTGGGTTTCTGATTATTTTGAATGCAGCTAGCACTTGTTGCATTAATCTGTATCCCTTGTTCTTCATGGTAACTTAACCATTAGAGATTTTACAGCTTATGCAGATTTCTGTGGACATGCGACTAAACAGAACCCAAGCTATTCACGGTTAAAGCAATCTTGACAGAAAGGAGTACCTGATATTTAAAAGGCTCCAACTGCCTTCTTATGTGAATTGATTAAGACTTTGCAGCCTAAAAATATTGCATGTCTTTCTTACTGCATCTTTCTGGTATGCTGCAACCAGCTGTTGAAGTCAGCCAAAGTATTGTACTCTGCCCTCAGAAATGTAGCATGTTTACATTCCAGATGAATTCTCAATATGCCATGCTTTACTGAGAATCTTTAGATTTGAGCTGCTTAAATCTCCACCAGCATTTCAGTGGTATTTTTCCATGCAACATTTCAACACAGAAAAATGAATGGATAATAGATAGGAAGTGATTGTTTACCTAACTTACCTTCAAATCAGGTGAAAGTCTCAGCCTATCAGTTTGTCCCATAAAATGCAATTCTAGTATTTATTTGTCTCCACCTGTGCTTCCTCTGATATGGTCTCTGCTGTTGAAGGAGTGTAGGATATTTATGATGCCTTTAACACTGTGTGTTTTCGATCTATGTCACTGCATTGTACTTTGCCTTTTAGTATTTTTCTGTGGGTATTTCTTAGGCTGGGAAATGTTTTGCGGCATTGCCCCACTCCTGTCGTCCTCTGTTCTAAGATGTAGTGGCTGACTTCTGGTTTTCGTGTGTCATCTGTTATCCATTTCTTCTTTACTGGATGAGACAGACAGGTCTTCATGCAGAGATCTCTTTCTCAGAGAAAATAGCCCATGGCCTTCAAATCTAATCAATTTGAGCAGATCAGAGAAAATTGTAAGACCCCACTACCATGAAACAATCGAAGCAGTGCCAAAACCCCGTAAGAATGGTGTAATTCCATCCATCATTTCAGAGGAGACGCTGGGGGCAAAGGTAAGTTCTTTAGAACACTGGGACAGCTGGTTGGTATATGCAAGGGATTTGCATGCTGTAGAACTTTATTTATCATACAACTGTAGACAAGTTTAAACATAACTCTTTTCTCAGCTTCCTTATACTTGAAGACTGAAGAGTCTCTGAATTTTGTAAATAAATTTTGAGGGTTGCATTTATGCAGAAAATGTTCTATCTTGTGATTTCTAATCAGCAAGATGTATTTCTTGCAAAGCCTCATTTTATTACAATCACTCCTTCATGTGATATACTACAAGCCATATTTATGGCATGGTTTGCCACTCAATGAAAAAATGTCTTACGTATACGTGTTGTTAGGTGAAGAGTTTCTTTGCAAAGGGTTTGTCTGTACAGCTCTGACTTGCATGAATAGTTTGAATCCACTCTGACTGCTTGTACTAGTTAATGAGAGGTACTAGTTAATGTCAGTCTGCAGACCGTTAAAAATTAATATTTAAAAATTAAAAATTTAAAAGTTAAAAGTTATTATTTAAAATAATATTTAAAAAAGGATAGCAGTGTTCCCTTGAAAAATCTCATGCTGTTAGGGGGTCCAGTCTTGCTGACAAAGGGTCCTATTGATAAAGATTTCTATGGGATGGGCTTAACAGTGGGGGAAGAGTAGTAGGAACAACCAAGTCAAGGTAGGTGGCATTAAAAAGGCTTTATGCTGCTCTTGTTCTTGGCAAACTCACTGTCTTTACCCTGAAGTTTCTGTTCTAGGATGCCTGTGCCATAGGGATGGAGCGTCAGACCAGGTCTGAAAAGCTGGATGTTGGCTGGCTCTTCCTGTCCTGGTGCAGTTGTGTTACTCTGGCATGGAGGAGCAGGCCACTGGTTGCTGGGTACCAGGGAAGTGTAGAAAGCAGACTGCAAAAAGAGGCCTGGTTCTGCATGATGCTATCATTTCTGTTGTCACTTAAGTCCAAGCAAAAGAAGACAGATTGACAGCCTTTCAATACCTTTTCCATGTGTGAGAACTGATGGCACAGATCATTAGGAAGCCTAAGGGAAGGTGATCTCCTGCTCATACCACAACAACAAAAGTTCTGGTCTACTGGCATAGCTGTATAAAGAGAAGCATTGAAAAAAATTTTACTTTAAAGAATGCTGACCCTTAATCCCTTCAATTTGATACACGCTTTTTTTTTCCTCTGGTAAGCAAGCTATTCCTGCAGCTTGTAAAGAAGGAAACTGATGACCATAGTTTTTACACTAACCAAAATCCAGATGCGTTTGACTGTAATTTTGGCATAAATATTAGGGCAGTACTTTACCCCTTAGAGAGACACAGGATCACTGAACAGTTAAGGTTGGAAGGCACCATTGGAAATGTTTTTAGGCCAAAAGGCCCTGCTTTTGAGGTCATGCAGAGCAGGCTGCTGGGGTTGTGTTCTGTTGTGTTTTGAATAGCTCCAAAGATAGAGACCTGCTCCAGTGTGCTGTCACCCTTACAGTAAAACATTTTTTTCACTTACATTTAAACAAAATATGTTGCATTTCAGTTTGTGCCTATTGCCTCTTGTCCCACCACGGGACACCAGGTAAAAGAGTTTGTCTCCTTTTTACATGCTTTCATCAGGCATTTGTATACATTGATAAGGTCCCTCCTGAACCCTCTCTTCTCCCAGCTGCATGATACCAGCTCTCTCAGCCTCTTCTCCTGCTTCCGACGCTCCAATCCCTTGATCATTTCTGTCACCTTCTGCTGGACTCACTCCAGCTTGTCTGTGTCTCTGTTGTACTGGGGAGCCAGAAGCGGACCCAGTACTCCAGATGTGTCTCACCAGTGCTGAGTAGAGGCGAAGGATCATGTCCCTCAATTTGTGGATGATGCACTTAATGGAGCCCAGGACAGCATTGGATTTCGTTGCCACAAGGGTCCATTGCTGGCTCATTGCCTGCTTGCTCTCCACTAGGACTCCAGGTCTTCTTGTGCAGAGCTGTTTTTCAGCATGTCAGTCCCCGGCACATACTGGTGCCTGGCGTTGTTCCTCCCCAGGTGCAGGTCTTTGCACTTCCCCTTGTTGAACTTCATGAGATTCCTGTCAGCCCATTTCTCCTGCCTGTCAACATCCCTCTGGATGGTGGCACGACCCTCAGGTGTCAAAGACTCCTCCATGTTTCTTTACATGGCTTTTCTTTCCTTAAAAAGTATAAAGGCTGTTTACAGACAATGTAAATATTCAATTTCCTGTCCAGATTAGAAGATCTACAGTGCATTTAAGATGTATAAATTAAATATATTTCAGAAGTATATATTCCCTTTTGCTGAGTCTCAGAAGAGTTTTTTCTTTCTTGATACATACTTGTAGCTCATAGCAATGAAAGTTATATGCATCAGAAAGACAGCAACATTTTTTGTTTCTCATTAAAAATAGAAAAAGAACCCACTCTTTTTTCCAAATGTCTGGTCAAACAGGAAGTTGTCTTGGAAAAATTTCTGTTGAATACTAGTGTAGTATGAAATGGAAAAATTTAAATAATGGCAAAAAAATAATAATTTTTAAGGTCACCTGCTTATGTGATTTCCTGTCCTAGTAATTTTCTTATAGCAAAATGTGCCTTGTGAAAAAAGAATGAAAGCACAATGAAAAGTGCTTTTGTTTCATGTTTTATTTCCTCTTTCTGTTAAAACAAAGAAATTATTCGAACTTTTCTATCTTTGGGGTGAGAGGCTTTGAATGTGTATGAGTCAAGCTGCTTATTTTTGCTTATAATTTTATTAGAATGCAATCTCTTGTTAGGGTTTGATTACACACAGGTCTAGAAGCAGATGGAAGAGAGAGTCAATTTCCTCAGATACAAGGTTTAGGTAAGAAAGAATACCTTTGTGATCTGCAGGAACGTGTCTTGTCAAAGAAAACTGAGCTTTTGTCTTTGCTGTGAACCAGCAGGATGTTTTCATCAGAGCAGGCTGGGAAGGAACAACCAGCAGTACAGCTTGCACAGCAGCTTCCAGGTGCTCACGTAGGGGGGATCACCCTGCTGCTCCCAGCTTCAACCTCAGCCTTGGCCTCTGCATTCATCTCCTCCTTTTAACCTGACAGCCAGCTCTGTAGCACGTCAAGAGCATGCAAGTGTCTCTGTACACATCTGTTTGACAGTCCCCAGCCCAAGGGGAGTTCAGTCCAGGTGCCCATTCAAGGAGCAGTTTTAGAGGAGAGAGCCTGCAGAATTAGAAAGAAGAGCAGTGCAAAATAAACAGCACGTGTAAGGAAATGTACTCATTGTATTACACCCTCTAGCACATCCTTTTGCTTTCTTTCTTCCCATTGCACCAAGAGGAAATTTTCTGTGATAACTTTTGCTGTTCTAAATAACTGCCTGTATCTTACTGTTCTCCCTATGGTTCAGTGAGTATGAATAAGAGGTATTAGCCAGATAAATCATACCTCCAGACTGTAACTTTTTCAGTCAGAAAGCTTGTCAGGTTTAGACTTTTCCGGTAAAGCATGTAGGGCTCTACAGAAGTTAGCTGAATGTCTGGAGGTCGTATGTAATTGATAGGAAAAGAAGCATCTGTCTCTAATTTACACATGTTCTTCAGACCAGATAAACTGATTGTCCAGGTGCTTCTCTTTCTTCACTGCCTTTACAGGCAGCAAAAGCTTTTATACAAAAGTGTAGGCCTGACATGTAGTTTTTTGGAGGCTAACATTAGCCTGAATGTAAACAATGCCATGCTGAAAGAAATCAACTGTACACATGTAAGTAACAGGGCACAATGACTATCTTATCTAGCAAGTCTCCACTTACAAGCAAATGATATGCATCTGCACAGAGTATGCAGACAGATGTGGGCTTCTCTGTCCATGGGACGTGGGAGCCAGAGAAGGTCTGGGGCAGGGGAGCTGCACTACACAGCTTGGTGCTACACTCAGGCTCAGGTAATCAGTTTTTCACTAGGCTGATTTGCAGATATCCATGACTTTATCCATGAGACATGTGCTCCATAGCTGGCTTACATTTGACTTTCGTGCAGTGGGGACAGAATTCACTCATAGCTGTCTGGACAAATGCACCCAGAGCATCTGAGGAGCACTACAAAATGTACAGAGTAACCATTTTCTAACTGAGGAAGTGAGTGGTAATGGGTTCCATCTGTAATTGCAATCTGTAAATGAAAAGACAGTCTCAGGAATGTTTAGCTTTTTTTGGCTGTTCTAATTTGTTTCTGATAGGGTGATATGAACAAGTATACTGAGGACTGTGGATTAGAAGGGATACAATTTTTCTGTTGCAAACTAGCTTGGCACGGGAATTTTTTTCCTCTCCAAGCAGTCTATGAAGCACAGTAAGAGTGTACACAGAGAGAAAAAAAAAAAGACCTTTTTTTTTCACTGAATGTCAACAGTGTTATGGAAGACAGAAGGAATTTTTGTGGAGCAGCTTTAAAGGAAGTGCTAGGAATCCCATCGGAGGCATTCATCTTATGAATGAGGTGTCTCCTGTTCCATCTTTCACAAAATGTCACCGTATTTTTCTATATTTTCTTATTCTGTAGACCTCTTTCTATTACTAGTGGGTGCTGTCCCAACACACACCTTTAACCTGAAGTCCAGTTGTTTCGTACCAACACAAGAACATGTAAGTGCCAGAAACTCAAAATTATAGAGCATTACTTCACAGTATAGAGCTCATGCGATTCAATGAAGTTACCTAAGAAAAGTCCTTCTAAGACTGGTGCACATCATTCTGCATATAGAATACACTGCAGCTAGAAATTCCTCCATGTACAGAAGGATTGCTAGATATGGGGGTACTTACCTTTTGTACTTGCCTCTTGTTTACCAGGACTGCATCAAATATATTTTTTCTTGTATCCCAAACAGAATATTTACCTGGCTGCAGCAAATTTAGAAATACTAGGGATAATGGAAATAGACCTATCTCTGCTGCAAATCTGGAGATATGTGTATCTGGTGTTACAACAAATATGAATTTGAAGTAAGGTCATGCCATCAAATCAGTAGAAGCCAGAAATGCTCTGTAAGAGATGCAGTATAGGAGTGGATGCTGGGCTACTTCTAAGGGAAAGAATTTGGAATTTTCTCTGAAAATATGATTAAATATAAGATAAGCCTGGATGCAGCTTTGGTTCCTTACCACCTCTGTTAAGCAACACCTATACTCTTCATAGCTTTCCTTAATGAAGAGAAATAGGAACCTCCAAGATGCTGTGCAGCCTTGATCACACTGAGAAGTGCCTCTTTATTGTCTAGATAGGGTGGTTGGAGTGACAAAGTTCTTAACTCTAAAATGTTGGGGGTATGTGTAACAATTCTCAAGCTTGCATGTATGCAGGTCACATGCTGTGACTGAATTTCTTGCAAAAATGATGACTTTAGAAATAAGCAAGCTGGCTAGAGAATGTATTCCATGTCTTCTGTGTCACTGGTAGACAATTAAGGAGGATTCCTTTAACCACAGAAAACTCAACCATACAGACACTAGAACATTCAGAAAGGACCAGGATTTCAGGAATGGACAGTCCCCCAAGAAGGAGTGCCAATCTGTGTCTACACTTTATATGCAAGAAAATTTTTGTTGTTGCTAGCTTCATGCTTAAAAACACACATTTGATGGCAGCCTTTCTGGAAAAAACAATTTCACTAGAAAGAAGAGGTGTTGAAGAGACTGGACTGATCACATGGCGCAAGGAGATGGTGCTAAGCGAAATAGGTCAGCTCTGTGGCCCTTTTATTAAACCGATCTAATCTGTAAAAGTCTTTTAGATGCTAAAGCTGGGTTCATGGTGAGGAAAAGTAGAGAGACTATTGTAATGAACACAAAAAAGAATCTAAGGATTTTGATTCCTTCATACACTTTAGGAAAGAAAGGTAGGGCTGGGTAAGGAAAGGGACATTGTAAAAACAGAAGAATGCTTTGGTAGTTATTGGTTTTTGGTTATTGGTTTAAAAAAGCTTTGGTAGAGCTTGGGGCCTTGGCTGCTTTAACTGCGTGATCATTGTACCAGACAGTAAGTGCTGCAATCTGCAGCTGTTGTCTCACAGAAGGATGTGAAAGTTTGTAGTATTAATGCTTATAAGCACTGGGCTTCAAATACAGTTTTCAAAAACATAACCAAGGGGTTTTATGACCTCTCCTCTCTTTAAAGGAGCAAAACCAACTAGCGGGACTTAAAATTCTAGGTAGTTAAATGTCTCCTTGCAAGGATGGAGTGAGTATGTAACGATCACCTCACTAGCTGTGAGAATAGACAAATGGTAGCTAAAAGGACAAATTACAGGATAGGGGTCTATTGCTATATGCAGAATGCTGGACAGATAGATGAATGTTTGCTTGCCAGATCCTGTCTTCTGAGAAAAGAGAAAATCCAGCTGCTGGGCATGTCCCTGAATGATATATGTTTAGGGCAGTAGCTTGAGATACAAAATCGCACTGTGTTTAAATTATAACTTAATTTATTATGATTTTTAACTATATTGTCACATTATTTTTTGTAAAGAGAATTGTGCAGGTAGAGTTTTTGGAAGGTTGTTTAGTTTATTTTGTTTTTCAGAATAGACTATGACATGTAAGTAGATCCAGGAATATTTGCTTTTCTGTTGTTAAGAGACAAGAAGGGGACATTCAGTGCAGATGTGAAGTTTGCAAATTGAAGACTGATGAAAGCTACTGCTTTTTAGACCAAAAATGTATTTAGGCTTTGGAACTCATGTCATAGGAGGTTGTTGATGCTGAGAACATAACAAGTTTCATAAACTCTTTGACAGAAATATAGGGTTAATAAGAACATTCTAGGTTGTGGTGGTTATTGGTTTAAAAAATATTAAAAAATTAGAATGTTATTAAACCACATCCTTGTCAGTTTGAGACAGCCTCTGTTAGAAAACAGAAAGACACTTAATCTGTCCAATGTGGGATTTCTGACTTTTCCTGTGAAGTACCTAATGCTTGTTGCTACTTCAGAAAAAGACGCTGGCCAGTTGGATAGATGTTGGACTGATAGATTTAATAATTCCTTTTCCCTATGTCTCTATGCATTTTATAATTTTCACATTCATTTATTTAAAATGATCCCCAAAACAGTTCAAGGCAGAAGATTTGAGTTCTTTTTCTTTTATGCTCATTTATATATAAGCATGTAATGCCTAGCATGTGATTTTCCTGTTAGTATATTGTTCTCTGCCAGACCACTGTCACAGTGAACCAAAAAACATGCAAAGCTTAGAGCAGTGCAAAACCCATATGTCTGTCTGAATTGCTTTGGCCTCTCATTTCTTCTGTCTCTGCTTCTAACAAATTCCTGAGAAATAATTGATTGTGTGCTTTCAGTTGTTTCATAGATCCCCAATTGCTATATGAAGCAGTTTCTCACTAATGAAAATAGTGATGAGAACAATTTAGTGTGGAGAGTAAGGAGCTTTAATAATGGATTTGATCTCTAAGACTGAAGATTTCTGACAGTAGCCTCAGGTGCAAGCTTACTCGTCCAAAGGTTCTGTGCAGTTTTGTGGCTTTGAAAATCCTGTGAAATACAGTCTCAAAGTTCATGAGGCTGAAGCAGGCTCCACTTCTGTGGATTCTCACAATCCATCTCTGTCTCCACCTCTGCTGTGTCCATGGGATGGTCAATGCCATCATATGCAGCCCATTTTTCAAATTAAGACTAGACTTTATCAGTCTTGGCGTCTTAAAAATACAAAATAAAAGTTACTGCCTGTCTGTTCTTTTCTACTCATCCTTCTGTCTGTTCCTCAAGGTCTTGAATTATGTTTACCTGGCCAGGCTCCTCTCCCGAATTTACTCCAGGGTTTCTTACCCAGCCCTGTCACTGTAAGGAAATCCCCTCCTGCCCCTACTGTGGACACCTTACTGTTGCAGGTTCCTAAATTTCTGTCTTTTTGCAAGTCATTGAAGCAATCTGCAGCAGCTCAACACTACTCCTGTGTTGTCTTTTCTTGCAGGGTGTGTTCAGCTTGCTTTCACCACCATCTATCCTATCAGCTGCTGGTTAAACTGAGTGTCCCAGGCTTCATTTAAAGTGCAGCCATGTTGCAGTTAAAATCCTAGCATAGAGCATGAGCTATGTAATGTTTTAGGTGTGTTTTCTGGCCTTACATTTCAGTCATGAACGATTCTGGCTCTTGTCCCACATCTCCCACAAGAGCAAGTCTTGAAAGGCCATGCTAGACCCATCAGTGTCTGCACGATCAGTGTGCTATAACAGGAAGTCAGAGATGAAAAAGCATTTTGATTCATGAGGTTGACAAGCCCAAGCAGTGCAGGATATACTATTTCTATTTGCATGCCTTCTGTGTCAAGGATTTTCTAATATTCTATAATTCTAATATCTTTACATGATTTCTGTTAAGGGATGTTAAAAGCAGTTCCACCTCCAGCATACTTGAGGCTGGGGGATTCTCCCTGCTCAGCCAATGGAGCCCTGCTCAGAGACATGGGGATCTCTGTCTGACAGGCACAGCTGCTGCTTTCCCACTTGCAGCACTGGGGCCACTGGTGCCGAGCCCCTCACTCACTCCCATCTGTCCCAGCAGCCGGTGTTCAGGACATGCAACACTCCCGCGCTGGTGGCTGGCAGCCGAGACCCTCACCCGGGCAGGATCCGGGAGCTGGCCCCATACCCACCTGCGCCTGCCAGGCAGGCACCTCATCCGTACAGCTCTCGCACAGGACAGAGGCCGGGACTGCACAGAGAGATAGTTAAGAAAGGATTTAATAAGCAGATAGGACAGACTGTGGCGATCAGGTGCAGGCATCAGTCGCACAAGCGTACCGTCCAGTGGTGTTTTACGTGCAACCGGCCCCTTTTATGCCCCTCTCTGTCTAGCCCCTCTCTGTTCTTCCTCAGTCCCCTTCCCTAAACATTCCTTAAGTTTGGCACAGTCCCACTGAGCTCGTTGGAAAATCCCAAATCCTTATGTTCCTTTTGCTTCCATCTTCTGATCAGTTACAAAGCCCAAGTTGACCTTTTCCAAAGCTAGAACGGTAATTTCTTAATAACCCATCAATTAGTGATGGGAGACTTTTGGTCTTTGGCATTGCTTCTGTCATTCCTTGTCTACCAGGTTTGTGTCTCTGTGTGTTCTTGTTTATTCCTTTCCCCTCTGTGTGCTGTCCCCCTTGGCATGGACAAGGTCCTGGATTGAATAACCCTAATGGAGCAGACAACCTCACCTTCCAAATAATCTTACAATTTCTGTTCTTTTGTGAACCCATTCTGTTAGTCCCAGTACCTATAGCTATTTTAAGAACTTATGTAACCATATTATCAACTGAAATTTGGAACCAGGTCTTCAAGCAGATTTTAAAAAGAAATATTAATACATGTTACGGTTTTGCATACATTTGCAAACATTCATCCAGAAGCGTATCAAAAGGAACTTACTCAAAAAAAAAATCAGATTACTTCACAACTATATTTCAGGACCTGGAGCATTAAAAAGCAGTAAATACCACAAGACTTAACAACACTGAAATGGTGCATCTCCTGCCAGCAAATATCAGCATTTCCTCCTGTGTTCTACACATAAAGCCTTCACGGTTTTAGGACCATACTCTTTCTCCCAGTACAGTTCATTTTCTCTCCCCAAATCTTCTTTTCAGAGACTTTTTTCCCTCTCCTCAACACTCTGATTTGCAGCACTAGAGATCCGAGGCCCAGAAGCAAGGACAGTCTGTGGCAGTGGAAGGCGTGCGCTTACAGCGGGGCCATGAATCCTCAGGGCTGCTCTCCCATCCAGAGACAGAGCGTGCATGATGCTGCTGGTGCTGATGGATGTGGAAGGAAAAAAACCTGGAGAACCCACAATCTGCTTAGCATGCCTCCCCCCCCGGGCCCTTGGTGCCCCAGCAGTGTCCCAGTAAGCTCATCGGGGAGTTGTGGGCAGTGCAGGGGTTGGTGGGTGTGTGCCATTCACAGTAAGAGACCTCTCTGCACATGGAACTCCAAATTGCATTTTGGGTCATCTTGGGTACCACGCTGAAGATCTCTCTGCTTTGGTATTCCTACTGCCCATTTGTGCCACTCAGCACCACTGTTACTGCATCTCCTTCTTCTTATTGCATGCATCATTTTTTCAGACTACTTCCTTTCTCCAAAAGATGTATATTTCTCCCAGACATGGTTTCACCAAGCTCTCACCTTCTGCTTTTGATCAAAGACTCTTTGCATGATTTCTCCCTTCTGACTGCTGGTCAGAACATTGACGTTCTTCCCGGTTTAGTAACATCTAAAAATTGCATTTATGTGGTATCCCCTTACTTTTCCTGATTCTAAATATGTACTTTAAATAAAACCAGATTTACACTGATCCCTAAATCTTCCATTAGCTGTCTCCCCTGACCTCTGTACTTAGCTATTTATCATTACCCTTATGTTCACGGAGTTTTTCAGTCCACACGACTGTTTTCATGCTAGCTGGCTCACATTCATGTTGCAAGCGAGATTTTGAAAAACAGATTGCTATAATTCAAGAGTGGTATTTGGTGCATTCTTTTCATCTACCAATCATGTATTTCTGACAGAAAGTAGTCATGAAGAAACAATGAACATGGTGCTGAAAGACAGAAGGTGCAGCTGAGTTCAAGATGTGCAAAATCAGGAACTTAGGGAGTAACACAGTCGAAATACTGTTCGTGGCTGAGGCTTACACTTATCTGCATGCAGAAGTGTTTTCCTTCTGCCATTTGTCTAAATACTCTCTGTCTGTGTGAACTACTGCAAATATGCCAAAATAGCAAGTAGAGTCGGGGGAGATTTACGGTTCCCCTTGCCAGATGGAGCAAGTATGTGTTTCCAGAAAGGGGAAGAAAAAATGTAACTGAAGTTTCAGAAATCACAGATGTACGTTGGAGAACTCTGGGCTTGATGCTGTGTGAGTTTTTTTTGAAATACAGAGAGTGGAATTATTTCACCTGATTTTAAAGGTCTCAGCTGTCACTGGAGAAGATAAGGATTTTATTTTTAATTTAGATTTCCACTTTAGCTGAGTCTGAGTCAGGCCTGTTGACCTCAGGAAGCAGCTTAGATGCAGACGTCTGCACTTTATATGGCTGGTTTTGATCAAATTGAGCTACTTCCTGATGTTACTAGATGTTCCTGATGTTCCTGATGTTACTCTCTAGAGCAGGAGCTTGAGTTGCCTCTTTTACCCTGTGCTATGCCAGAGCGGGGAGAACAGGAAGGCTCTTATTTCTTATACCCAAGATGTACCTTTCCACAGGTCACTTTCCACGTTAGGTAAGCTGTTGGGGGTATTACAGACATTGCTTCAAAATGCTCCTCAAACCAATTCATCCTGGCACATTTTCTGTGAGAGATGAACAACAGTGAAACGCTGCTTCCCGCGCTAGTGAATGGTGCCGCTGCCACCTCCTCCTGCACATACCAGTGCAAAACAGGGCCAGAAACCTGCTTCCCCACACACTTTCACAGGACCCAGAACACAGAAATGGAGCTGCTGTTGCAATCACTATGAACATAATTAAAACTATTTCTCATGAGGATGGCATGCGAACAGGTGAAACCTGGGAACTCCTGCTCTTCATGGATTTGTTGGACACCATTAAAAATGAGTTTAAAGGAACCCTCGTCACCAAGGAGAAGAACGTTGCCTTCTCCCGCTCCTTCCCTTCTGCAGACAGTGTTGTCAGGTCCTGTAAACTTAACATGAGGGTGTAGATTACTTGATTTTTCTTTTAAAGCCAAACTTCTGATGCTATTTTGTCTATCCAAAACAAAATCTTACTGCTTTCTGACTGCTGTGCCAGTATTTTGAGGGCCACAGAGACATGTTCTGGAGCTTATAAACAATTCAGCAAATCAAGATAAGAGTCAACTATTTGTTACCAACAGAATGGAGCCAGTTTTTTCAGTAGACATGCCAAGGGAGAATTTCTTTGCCAGAAGATAATTGTTGCTTTGACTCAGCTTATAGAAGAGCACATGGCCTTTTGTGTTTTTCATAGTTGATAAGGCCATTGCAATTTAGACAGTCGTCTCAGTGGAAGGGTGGAATTAATGTTTATTAACTAATCATCACCAGTTAATAACTCCGTAAAATTGAACATCGCATTACCTCTGACATAAACTCATTCCAGGAACCCTTGCTGCATGATGTAAGGCAGTCGTATGTAGTTCCTTCATTTTTATGTCAGTTTATCTGTTTTGCAGAGGTATAAGGCTCTGTGGTTTTATTATCTTAGTTAAGAATAATCTTTATGGGAGAAAGTGAAGATGAATGCATATTGAAATAACATTTCTATATCTACTAATAACATTGTAATGAGATGCCTTTCAGTTTTTCATGGGTTCTCCTCTGTGTGATGGTTAAGCACAAGCCTCTCATTGTTCTGCAGCTGTGATGCTTCCCCTCATCTATGCGAAAGGCACACCATGTTGTGGGAACAGCTCAGTCGATCTTTTCGGTCAAGCTGGCACCACATTTCCAGTTGTGACAGTGACTGGATGATGTTGGTATCTTTCCTGCTGTGACTGAGACTTCTGTTTACCCCACAAAATCCGCTCAAAAACCAGCATCACTGACAGAGCCAGTGCAAGTCTAAATCCCTAAATAGAAAAGCAAGCATGACCTCTGCGTTAGAGATCCTCTAGGGGTAAAAGTAGCTAGGAAATAACAGTGGACAGGGCTGCAAAGGCGATATGAATCTGTTTGTGTTACAGTCACCTTGTATCTGCTTTTTTTTTATTATAAAACAGAGAATAAGACCATGATTTTGCACCAAGCTCTTTTATAGATGACCCTTCTCTATCTTGCTTCACAATCCCCAGTATGGTGATGAGTGGGGTACAGATAAGGTCAGGAGTCTGCACTACCAGATTTAAATCAAGATGTTGCTGAACAAAGCCTTTAGTGGTAGGCAATTGTGGTTACATACATAACTACATTCACAACACGGATTCTACTACCCATACTTGGACAGAGCACAGAAGAATTTGTAGACAGATTTTAAAAAGCCCTGAGACTTGTATCTGTTCATACTGTTCAGATTTCACGTCCCTGCTCCCTCTCCAAGACCAGATGCTTGATGTCAATGGGTGTCTTTGAACCAACACAAGAAAAACAGCAGCTGCCCAGCCTACAAGTAAAGCATGAAATTGTGGGGTGGCCTTGATCATCTTTGAAAAATGGCCATTGAAGTGTGGGTATTTATACCCAGGCTCAGCAGTCTGTTTGTTCAGTGATCTTGCTATTAGTGCTAAGCAAGGAATAAATGAGAGCAAACAAACATTTGGGCAGGATATGCATTTTTATGAGGTTAACTCATCCTTAGGGAAATAAGGCAGGCTCTGATCAAAGCATAGCCTTGTTGCAGAAATCTGACTGCAGGGGTAGTTTCGCATGTTGAGGATTCAGCCTCTAGCAGGCAGCAGTGTTGAATGATTTAAGAGACTGGCCCAAGAGAAAGAAAACACACAGGAAGGGGTTACCACTGCTGTGATGTTTAATAGTTCTGAATTAAAGTGATTCATTTTCAAAGCAGGAAATATACGACGGTGTTGACATTCAATGACCTCTGGCAAGAATGTAGTGGGTCCATGTGGCAGCGGTTTTTTTCTGTTTTATTTCCCTCCCTAACGAAAAAGGGAGGAAACCTTCACTCTTTTTTTTACAATTAGTTTGTCTTTGACATATCTTAAGCCACTAATGGGGAAAAATGCTTGGAAAACATCACAAAATAGGAAGAAAATGAGGGACACTACGCCAATTATTAGGTTCATTAATACATAAGGAGGTATCTACCCAGCCAGATAATTGGCAGAAGGGCTGCATATAAAGCCTGATCTCCTGATTTACTGTCCACAGTGCTCTCTTCAGAACCAACCTTTTATTGCAGCTTGCTGTTTTATAAAATATCCTCACATAAGCTTCCTTGAAGGGCTACTCAGTCATGGAGCGAGAGTATACACAAATCAATATTTGATATTACTGTCAACAAAATCAACTGGTAAAATATCATTGTCGGGTTTTTCCTATATCAGCATTCCTAATGATACAAATTACTTTAGCTTAAAAATTTCGGAGTGAAATTCCGGCCCTCCTGAAGTCAGTAGATATTTTGCCATCAACAGATGAGGAGAACATTATCATAGATTTATATATATATAAAACATATATATTATATATATATATGTATAAAAATAATATTCTATGTATACTGCTTGCCTGAGGCAGGTGACATTCAGATACAACTTGATTGTGCTATGTCTAACTTGTTCAAAGTTGGAACCTAAGTCATGATTCTTCATTATAAATATAAAGTTTCTGGCATTGCTTTTGCATTTGCACAGAGGAGTGTTTCCTACTTCTTTGGCGTTAAACTCTGTAAGACATCTGTACCCTGTAATTGGCAGGGGCTCTTGTTTGCTAAAAAAGGGATGAGACAATGAAGTAGTGAGTAAACCACCTGATTGCTCACCAGAAAAGACCTAGCAGGGCATATGAAGAAAAAAACAGATAAATCACTAGAATAAGTAACTAGATAACAAATTGTATAGTACATCTGGCCATGATAAGTCATTGCTATATAGGACATTCAGAAGCCTGTTCTGAGCTTGTTTGAAATTGTTTTGATATTAGTGTACTAATGCAGAGTGCACGGGTTAAAAGAAATCCTTCCCTCTCCATCTGTCCCATTTTGCCGTAAGTATGTCATCCCGGACTTTCATGTGCTGAGGGGCAGCTCCCTGTATGCATTAAAGAGGCAACTTGGATTCCACCATTCACCACGGACTGGTGAGTGTCAGCTAAACGCTACGTTAAGCTAACACACCACTGGGCTACAATAGTGCACTGTGGCTGCACTATACTTTTTTCAGGACGTCTGTGAAGATAGGCAGCTTGACAGAAGTTATATTAAGGTATTAAGATTGCACTTATTAACTACCCAGCCTGCTTGCCAGTCCCAGTTGTTCGTGTACACTTTCAATGGTCTTCCTCCTTAATTGATGGATTACCTTAAAAGCGCAAAATAGCTGTACCCAAAATTGCTAACTTACACATGTTCACATTACTAAAGATTCCTTCATTCCTCCTTTATAAACCATATTTTTTCAAGTACTTTTACAATAATTACTTGGCGGGTGGAGGGGGGGGATGTCTTTCTGTGGTTTTCTGTGTTTCAGAAAGCACTTGACAACCTTTGGCACTTTGGGGAATGCTCATTTCAATACCTTTAATTTATTTTCTTTAAAATGCATTGGCTTATTTTGAATTGCGTCTCACTCCTACGAAGACCTCACTAAACATATTACAAATATAATCCATTGTAGCAAAACAATGCAGAAAAAAAGGAAGAAAGTAATAAAAAAACCTCTTCTCTTTTCCAAGAAGACAGCTTTTGACCCAGTCAAACAAGCCCCCTCCAAACTTTTAACGTCTGCAGCATCTGGTGGAAAGAAGTTTTTTAGCATATTCAGGACACAAAGCTCAGGGAAAATGCAATACACAGTGTGCGGAATCTTGGTAAGAAGACTTTGCTGGCAGTTCCTCTATAGCGCACCTGAATGTTGTAATAATTTTTAGCTCTCACAGTATTGTGTAGCAGATCACTCAAAATGGGTAAGCTTGGCAGCAGTGCCAGCCCTGTAAGCTGCAGTGGGAAAGCCTTGAAGCACCAGCGCCAGTTGAGCAATCAATGATTTTGCAGAAACACTTGTGAGTTCTTCACTAGCTTTATCTTTCCAAGGTAAGGTTTAATATGCTTTTTGTATGCAATATGTTGAAAAAATGCTATCTACAGTTGGCAAAGGTACGGTCAGACTTTCCTTCCTGTCTCTTTCTGGAAAAGGATTGGCTGATGGCTAAGCAGGAGTATTTGTATCTGTTATTAAAACTAGTAAAACTGATACAGTTCTAGGTGCAGTCACTGTTCTTTTGAAGACAGTTCTCCTTAATTCTACTTTCTTTTAGTTATCTTGGATTGGTAGCATTAACAGGCTATTTTTCCACAATTATTTTACTTAAAACATTACAAATTGTTGCCTTTTCAAAGACAGATTCATGATCTAACTTTAACTTTGGAGTTTTTATGCTAAATAAGGCTCAAATTAATTATGGGTTCACCAGTTAGTCTTAATATTTTTTTTTATCAACAGCTAGAGGTACTTTTATGTATATACAGCACACGATTCAAAAAACTATCATTCTATAGTAAACTATATATACACCATCCTAAGCTAAATATAAACTGTAGTAAACTATAAATGAAATATAGTATATATGGTAAACTCTACATAAACTACAGTAAACTATAGTGTTTAGAGGTTGCTTGGAAGAAATTTTGGTCTCTTTGAATATGGTAACATATATGTGTGTATATGTGCCCTGAAACTAAAGAGTTGTGCTTTCTGTGCTTTGGAATTTTTGTCTTAGTCCTGTTAACGCCGGCCAAGTAACCTAATCTCAACAGTGACATACTTTTTTGGTCATTTTAGCAGGGGAAACATCAGTTGATTTGGCATGGAGACTAACCTTTCACCCCTTCAGGTGGTCCCTTCAGGATATAAGAGAAGTCACATAAGTGCATTAGTGTGTGGGAGCTTACACTGCTAACAGTGATTCCCACAAGCATCACATTCTTAGGGCTCTAGCAGCAATACAGCCCTGCACAAGGGAAACTATGCATGTATTTCAGTTCTATTTTTGTTCTGTTCTGTTGTCTTTTCAAACGAAAGTTTTCTGCTTCATTCATATCCTCATTGTAGAGTAATATCATGTGAATGTGACTAATGAAAAGCAGTATCCTAATGGTGTTTTCAGCACTAATGGCTAATGAGTTGGCTATTTCCTGGCGGTTAATGGCCATCTGGAGGAGATCTTAATCTGTCTGGTCATTAACTGCCAGGAAATGATTGACTTGGAGGTTGTTACTGCTCTTAAAAATGAAATAGATTTTTTCCTTCTCAGTCTCCTCACCATCATGCCACTGGCTTGCAGTCCTTAAATACTGTCTCAAATGTGATTTTTTTTCTTTATTGCAGAAGTTTTTTTAGCTGTCCAGAGTGTTTTCTGCACTTAATAGTATCAGACAAATATGTTCCCTGCCTGAAACAGTCTATAATCTGAGGCTACAATTTTGTATTTTTATCTATATCGGAAGAATCGTCAACTGGCATGAAATTATGTTTAACTGAAGGGAGTTCTATGTGCAAAGAGAGGTTTTGGTCTTTCATATGCAACTGATAGGCTGTATGATCTTGGCAGAAAGCATATCCATTGCAAGAGCAGAGAGCAGAAAGCAACATGAGAATGACAGACAGAGAAAAATGGTTACAACAATCTGCCTTAAATAAAAAGTAACATGGATAAAAGTAAGAGCTGCCATGGGCACCTTTGCCTTCACCTCACATTTCTTTCTTTATCTGCTAAAAGTTTAGGTACAGTCTAGTGCACCTTTTAAAAATTTATCTTCGTTTATTATAATAGTTATTTAGGGAAATCTACATTTCTAAATCTCTCCATAAGGACTTGCTTTGCCAGGTTGTCTACAGCAAGCTTGATAATAACTTGAGGTTGTGCTGAGCCCACTGCCTGTCACCACCAAATTGCCTTACTGGTTCTTTTACCCCCTCATCTGTCTGTGCTGATCTTTGTCTTAAAGTACAATGAAGCCATGCTATAGGTTCTCTTGGATATGCAGTATTTTTTTTTGTATTTCTACAGGATGTAGCAGAGTTGCATATATTTGATGTCTGAAGACCTAGAAGTTTACTGCAGAGCTGCTTGAATAAAGTTGGGTCTGAGACTTAAAGCATTTATGTAGAGAGCAGACAGGAGTTAAAAAGAGCGGACGGTTGTGGAATGGCATCTTTGGGTCAAAATTCATTGACCCTGAGGGGAGGAGCAGGGGAGAAGGAGAAAGACTGGAAAGGTAAGATGTACAACAGAAAAACAAAGGTAGGTGAAGCAACATTTCAGGTAAAATAAAGCTGGTGCTGCATATGTGAATAAAAACAAAAGCACAGATGATTATCAACTTATAGTTTACTTTACAAACAGCAATTATTCTAGAAGATGCATTGCCTGGATCTGACTGAGACCCACAGAAGCAGCTGTTAGAAGAGTGGGTCTGTCAAATACAGAATATTTCAAGAAGCAAAACTGGATAAAATCTTGGCTGATCCTCATCCAAAAATCTCTTTGACTGCACAGTTGATAGTGTTTCTGGAAATATGAATATCTGATCCTAATACAGTATCTGGATGTAATCTGTTTAGTTTCTTTATTCTGTCAGGAAACAACTATTACTAGAAGAAAAAAAAAAACAAGGAGGAAGACCAATTTTTTTTTATAATGTCTTAAGACTTGGTGTTTCATACCTTAGTTACAAATTATAATTGGTTCAGGAAATTAAACACAATACTCTGTAGAAATTTAAAAAATGTAGCAAGCTTGAAGAAAAACATTAAATAAAAATATCTTTCAAAATATGTTCATAAAATAGTTCCGGATAGATTTGAAGACACATGTTGAAAAGTTTACGACTGCTCTGGTATGCAGACCCCACTCTGTTTCAGCCTCTCTTCTTTATTTCAGTTCTTACATTGCAGTTCAGTATGGCATATTAAAAAAGGCTGGTAAATCAGTTCTAATGTGTAAAAAGGGAATTTATTGTGGACATACATATTCTTGCCTCTCATACGTTCGCTAGAAGCTCCATTGGCTCCCTGCTGGAGCAGCTGTGATTTCAATAGGCTGCGTAGTTCATGCGTGGCAAAGCTTTTTCCTTATAATTAAGAACACATTTACAAATAAAGCCCAGGAAAGGAAGGAAAGAATGTTAGGGGTGATAAAATTAAAGACTTCTGAATGGAAACTCGTTGAAGGGCATACAGTATAGGTAATTCTTCATTTCAAAAGGGGATTTATAAGTTTAGTTTTTTTCTGATCTGTATGTTTTGTGTGTTTTGAGACTGTGCATTTGGTTACAATGTAAAACTGTTTGCTAAGTGCCAGTTCCTCAACTGGTTCAGTCCTTAATTAGGGAACTATCTAGTGATGGTGATAGAGATTGTATGGGTAAAATTACAAGAAGAAAAAGAACACCAAAGAGCTTCAATTTTTAGCATTACTTAATACTTGCTTAGGAGGAAGGCAGCTCCCCCATTGTCTGCCTGGACCCAGGGTCCTCTGTGGCCTCTTCTGCTCCTCAGCAGACTCTCCAGTTTGAATTAGTGCCCCAAGACCAAGGCAGACCATGGCATTTGCCAGCAGTAAAAAGTCCGTCAATCATCCCCATCCCAGAATAAAGGCTCTGGGAAGTCTGCATGAGCCACAGAAGAAGGAAACAAACCTCTTTGTGTGAAAAGGGACCTGAAATACTACAGCCTAATCTTCTGCTGTTTTCACTCTTTAAAAATATGTCTGCCTTTCCTGTCTCTGTGTGTAAAATTAAGTCTCAGGGCACGTAATAAAATGTGTTAACCAGCAAGCAATTTAGAGCTGACTAGGCTGCATGTGCATTAAATAATGTCAGAATAGGTCTTTTTTATTTTATATATGAAAGATGAGGATATACCTATTTCACGACTATCACATGTGTGACAGAAAACAGACTATGTGACAAAACCTAGAAATTGTCAGTAAAAAGGAGGCTGTGTCAGACAGCTTCTGACATTTTTCTACATTCAGTATTTTCAGGTAATCTTTAAGCCCTTTCTCTGCAGGGCGAGGCACCATTCTGTATCCTGTCTTCTCTTATTTTGATACACTGATGTAAATGACTATTGTACAAACTGGAATACGTTGCCCAGAGATGTGCTGGAGTCTCCATCCTTGGAGATACTTGAAACCTGATCGCACATGGCTCTGAGCACTGCTGTAGCTGCCCCTGCTTAGGCAGTCTCCAGAGGTCCTGTCTGACCTCCAAGACTCTGCAATTCTGTGATCTATTCTGTGCTGTAAAGCAGATGCTCAATCTAATTCATCTTCAGGTTTTTTTTCCTGGTTTCTTTATTATTTTCCATTGTGAAACTTCCCTTTGAATGTATGGAGACCAGGCTCAGATGTAAAACACTCAGTAAAACTCCTAGGATGGTATGTATGTCTCTTAACTTTAGAAGTCCATAGCAGAGGCCCCTGCTCTGCAGAGATGGTCACCCTAGATGCTCTTTACAGTATGTCAAGAGATTTTTCGGGTTATGTTCACAGGCGTCTTTTTGTTGCTGATTTTAAGAGAAGATGAATAACCCTGTGAAGGATCTGTTTCTATCCATCAGCTATAAATTAATCTGAAAGCGACTACTTCAGATAATTCAAACTATTCGTATGTTTTGGATTGTTTCATTGACTTTTTTCCAGTGTCTTTTTCCAAAGTTTCCACCGTCATTTCTGCTTGCCATTAGTGTCTGAACTTCATCCACCGAAAAGGCCAGGTGAATGGGATACATCACTTTGTTAATAGAATATTGAGACAACATTGTGTTGTGTTGTAGTAAATTCCCATCTTTTGAGGCTTTCACACCCAGAACCTTCCTGAAATCTCTATATTTTTGTGGGCAGTCTTTTTTTTTTTTTTATGGAAAAAGTAGACAGGAGTAATACGTTGTTTACATATTGTGAAATATAACAAAACCTACCAAATAGCACTGGAATGCATTGGATACATGTATTGCATGTTTGTAGTACTAGATTAGGTCTAAGTTTCACAAGGCATTGCCATTGTGAATTTTAAACTCAATTTACTTCATTTTTATCTGCTGTGTGTAAATAGTGTACTGCAGGCAAGGTCTACAAGAAGTTATCTATAAGAGGTGCTCTGTTATTCTGGTTTTGTGGTTTCAGTAAAATTATTGCTGCAGTACTTTGATGAAATATTTAATGAAAAAGTCAACATATGATCAAGTGCATAACTTAGCTCAGGAAGTTGTCATTGTCTGGTTATAGAGTCAAAGCTGTCCTGTCCAGGCAGAACAGAGTATTTGCTGAAAGATACTGTCTTGCACGTGTCCAGTAACTGTTGTGCAGCCTGGCACCCATGGAGGACCACTCGATCTCTTTACAGACAGTTAACTTTCCTGTCAAACACAAGTATAAGTAGCTGAAGTCAGTCAGCAGAGACCTGGAAAGATCATGTCTATGATCATGTGATGTATTGGAATAATCTCTGTGAGCACAGAGGATGACAGCGTTCCTACTTTGCTATCATCCGGGCATTCGTGGCCACTTCAGTATCAGCTTTTCCTTGTTGCTCTGTATGAATAGAGTACCATCTTGTGAAGCCTCCTGGGGTCTGCCAGGAATCCTATGAGGAAAATATATTGTGGGGTAGAATGGGCATGAAATAATACTACCTTGAGAGCTCCCCGAAAAATTGCACAAGCTTTGAATATATTTTAGACCTTTATAGAATTCTTAAGAAGAAATGTAATTCTCTATTAATATAGTTAAATTTGTCTTGAGGATTTTCTTTTTTTTTTGCTTTGTCTGTTTTTGAAAAAGAACATGAGCTGAGCAGCAGCTTTTCCAGAAATAATCCCTAAATTGTTGACTTACAAAAGAAGAAAGCTCTACCAGACTTGCAAGGTGATCAAATCCAGCAGCAGCATTCCACTGAGGAAAAGGTGATAGAAAAATGTCTGTCTGTGTTTCAACCTAGGCAGTCTTCTGCTGACCTCCTAACCCTGTTCATTACAGCTGAATGGCCTAGTGACATGACGGTCCCTCCCAGCAACAACCTGAGCTTCTTTTATTCAGCTGCAGAGAGATGAACTCAGGAGCACCTCAGGGCTGTTATACAATACTGCAGGAAGTTCCAAAGAATCCTCTTTGCTTTTCTTTTAGGGAGGACTGATGTATATTTTGGAAAACTTAAATGTTTAACTTAAATGCACTTACACTGTCTTTTTATTTGGTGGAGGGATGGAAATGAAAGGCTTTTCTTCTGTACATCTGGAATTGCCTCTTAACTAGAAATATTTCCAAAAAAGGGTAAGCCAAGTAAACACCCACTGGAAAAATTATTTTACTGTGTTGCTATTCCTAGTGGATACTTTCATTGGTTTTATTTATTTAAGTTCTAGTCCCATCACTTGCATGGATGAGATTCATAATTACTATTGATTTCCAGAAATAATTTTTTTCTTATAAAGCAGTGTGATGTAACCCTTTGAACACCAGCATTTGACGCTGATAATCAGTCCAAGAGTTGTGATTCCTCTGGTTTGCCTGTAATCTCCGAGGACAAGTGTAATATTTCCAGTAAAGGGTAATACTGCTTAAAATTTTAACTCTTCTGTGTTTCCCTTAATTTGCTTCACTACGTGAATGGTGATAGCAACAAGTCATGTATCCATACAGGCCATTAATTTGTCTCCTATTTCAAATTCCCTGCCATCTTCTGAAGAGTACATAGGTACATAATTACTTGGAGAATACAGAGATAAATGATGTTGTGCTGGAGCTGTCAAGCTGAAAGGATATGTGACTACTGTCCACAACCTTCTTCCTTTGTGATGGGCATTACACACTTCTGCTCAGTGTACCTGAGGAAGTGTTTTAAATATTAACGCCAGACTGCTCACCTCAGCCAGACTTCCCATCTTTTTTTTTTTTTTCTGTTTGATACTTTGGCTTTTTCTTTTACAACGAACTTTTCTTTTTCTGTCTTTCCACACTGTTTATACAGCTGCCATTATAGCTTCTATTACTACAGTCATAATGCTACTAATGTAGAAATCTTCCTCAACCCACTGCTCCATTTATCTATGATATAACAGCTAACTTCAGAGGAAAAAAGGAAAGCAAATTCATTTTGAATAGTGGTCCTATACATCTTCTTATAAACTGGCTTCTAAGTATTTAAAAAATATTTTTCTTCCCTGCGTCTTCCTTGGCACATGCAAGTACAAGATGTGTGCCTGGATTTCAGGAAGGACAAAGAAGTCAAGCACATGCAGCTTTCTTGAAGGTAAGAAGCTTACTATTTTGGGGGGAGGAGGAAAGTGGGAGAAGAACACGAATGTATTAAACTGGATGTGATTCATAACAGGATAAAGACTTTCACCCTTATAGGCTGAAAAAACTCTTATTTTTGCAATGTTCTTTGTCCTCAGTGTTTGGAAACATATAAAAAAAGGCAGTCACCTATTCCCAAATTCTGCTTCAAGGACAGAGCAGCACAGTGTTTGATGGGTGCTGGGTTCCTGTGTATGGGAGAAGAATATCTCTGTTGATGTGAAATATCACTCAAGATCAGATCAAATACCACTGACTGAAAATCAAAAGGAACTAGAAGATGTAATCCCAAACTGGTAAGTGTGACTTTGAGGTGTTGGACTGGAAAATGGGAAGATATCAGTTACCACCTAGAGGTGACTTTTTTGGAAAGAACTCGGTCCCTCGGAAGGGTAACCATGGATTAACACTGGAGCTGATTCTGTAAGGATTTCATTGCTTTCTGGATCATGAAAGGTGAAAGTGTACCAGCAAGAGGACTGAACTTCTTTGTCTCAACTGGTGATGGACTTGGTGAGAGATGAAACTTTGTCTTTATAGAAAAGCATGCCCTTTTGTTTCTAGGAATAACATTTGGGTTCTCTGATGGTTCAGAAAACCCTTAAGTGAGAGTCTAGGCCTTTGATGGCTTTGGTGAATGCAGGCTGTCTAATTATTGCTAATTAAGCTTAACAGTTTCACTTGGTGGGAGTTAGAAAAAGAAGCAAAAGTGAAGTTGTCAGCTATGTAAACTTGTTAATGAGGAGGTATTCTAAATACCTTCACACATACCCACTGTAATAATGTGAGGGCAGATGAATGGGTAGGTATTTGGGAGAAAGAATTAGACACAGACAGCTCAAACAGAACCATTTTTCATGTGATATTTCAAATGTGTTGTTTCATTGTTCCTTCTTCATTTGGCTTCTGTAGATTTATTAACTGTCAGACTGCAATTGGAAGATTAATAACAGATGCTAATGGTAATCAGATATTTTCATGTATAAATCTACTACAGACAGACTTGGAAGGACAAACAGTGTTGGACTACAAGGTATGTTTACTTCAGTCTGAAGCACCTAAAAATATATGCAGGTAACGTATTGCCAACAATATCTTGCTTACATTTCTTTTAGGTAGTAAGGAAACACCTTTACTATGTGGAACATGTCTTTGGTGTCTGTCAGTTCACAGCAGTCTACCCACTGGCCAGTTTCAAACAGAGGGGCTGAAGGAAACTGCTCACAAACAATTCTGCAAGTGGTAAAGCAAACTTCCTGCAAACAGGGAGGGATGAAGGCTAGTCACAGCAGTCAAGGGTTGCCCTCGGGATTAGCAGAATCTCAGCACGGCGCAGTTCTTTCACATTTGTAACACATTACTCCCTGCTATCTGTATAAAAGGGAATTCGCTATTACCTACTGCTGTGTGTTGGATTTGCGTAAGAAATCAATCTTTCTGCAGTGCAGGACATGGTTGTTAGCTGCTTTCATGTAAAAAGGGCAGATGAGGGAGAAGATAGTATCAAGCATTACAAGCATGTAACACCACCAATGAACTCTTTTGTCTTTATGAGCATAGGTTACAAATTAGTTACATATGAGAAGAATAATAAAGATGTGAAGCTAGGCCTAGTGAATCACTCCAAATTACACATTTTATGCATCATGTAGGTGTTATGAATAGACCTGTAGTTGAGTGGTCAGGACTGTATTCAACTGCTGTAATCAGCATACCAGATCTTGGCTTTAAATTGCTAGGAGAATGACCGGAGGTGGTCATAGCATGTGAATTAACATGAACCGAGTGAGCAAATACATTAAATTTAGCAAAGGGTCAGAGTAACATGGCTACCCATGAATGACCCTGTGGTCATGAATTGGATGAGTTAGGAGATGGTGGCTTTGATTTAGCAGATCATTTTAATCACAAATAGACTTGCTTATCTCTTCTTGCATAATGAAATTTCCATGTACATTTGTACACAGAACTGGAGTTTCTAACATTCAGAGCCCTCTGTCAATGCACAGTCACAATAAGTGAAGGTAGCTGAGCAGTATTCTAGTTGCAGTTAAACAAGTCACTTTTGATCTGTTGTTTCTGAGATAAGTTCAATGTCATCGTGATTTTGAACTTCATAACATGTAGATACACCTCATCTTTTGAAACAGTCACCCCGTGTTGCTTCTGTCTCTGTACACTACCATATCCACAAAAGATTGTTTAGAAGGAGCTCAGTGAGAATTGGTCCAATATCTTACCTTAGCAAAACCTAAAAAAATAAAAAAGATTTTATTTCATTCATAGTTTCTTATGAGATTCTTTTGCATATTCTAGCTAAAATTATTTTTATTTTGGCTGCAATATCTTGAAAAGAAATTGCATCCCAATTATTCTTCGTATTGCAACTTTGCAACATGGTGATTTTTTTTTCTTTACATTTTTTCTAAGTTTTCCCCAGGTATTTTATCACTCTTGCAGTACGTTTTGCATGTTCGCTGCTTTTGATGGTGGACCTGGTGTATTGAAGGGGAGAAGCAATTTGCTTCCCATTTGCCACAAGCACTCTTCAGCGAACAATGTCCTGTAAAATCTAGTTCCAGGATCTGAGGGTTTTCAGAAATAATTTCTTTAAATATCTAAAAGCACTGAACATGCTCCCACAAATTTTAAAAAATATGGTGAGAAGACTTGACTACCTCTTTGCAGTCAAAATATCATAGTTTGCAGTTAAATGATGATTTAAAATTGCAGGTAACAAAAACACAAATATAAGCAAAACCAGATAAGGCTGATTTATTATCATTGCTCAAGGTGAGAGAAGCGCCAAATCATTAAGCAATCCCATGCAAAACAAATATGTCAAGTCCTTTCAGTTCTTGTAATTGACAGTGTTCATCTGATAGGGAAGTTGGAAGATGTTTCTTTAACCTGAAGTACGTTTCCAAGAATAAATCCTTTGGGAGGATGCAGTGCTGTTCTCTAGGCTAATACCATCCTTGGAGGTCTGAGCTGACTTATTCCTCTCCAGTCACTCTGGAGAACAGTATCAGCCAAGTCTATGGAGCCAAAACCAACAGTCTGCAGTTTGGCTAGAGAAGTAGATTGTGTGGCATCCAATGTCAACGCGTAAGAAAAGCATGAAAGAACTGTGCTAGACCCGGCGTAAACAGATGTTTATAAATGAGGGACTGGGTGAGGGATTTAGAGTCTGTAGTGCTATTTAGGCAGCAGGCCTTGATTTAGGGGCTAACTGCAGATGGAGATAAGTCATTTTGAAAGGGTCATGGAGGTTTCCCTAATTACGTCTTTCTAGCCTTAAGAGTATGGGAGCTGGAATAAAAAAAGAAAATTACTGAGGTATACCCTTCATTTTTACAAATGATTAAGTGAAAGCATAAAAGAATGGAGGGAAGAGATAAAAATAGGGACTTAGAAGGTATAGAATAAAAAAGATGACATTTTTGAAAATTTCAGAACTGAAGTATTTCATCTCTCACCCAGCTGCCAGAGATGATCACCAAGAACCAAATGATTCTTTGCACAGGGCAAGTGAAGGAAATGTATAAATGGTGGCCAGTGAATTTAGCAGGATTCCTGTTAGCTGATTTACTGCAGATATACTACTGATGCAGTAGCAGATCCCAAAATGGAAATGTGATGTTTGTTAGCTTGTTAATAGGTAGTGAATGTGTGTGTATTATTAATATATGAATGCTTCTCACTGTGGTACTCACTGAAAAACTGACACTCCAAAAATCCTTTTAGTGCAAAATTGTAATTTGATAGCAATATTAACTTGGCTTCATTGAACAGTAAAGCATAGAACAATGTGCAAAGGACACACCGCACTTAGGAATTTGATTAGTAAATGAAAAGGATTTCCCTCTCAAGCCTTCTAACATTAGAAAACATACACCAGTTGTGGAGCTCTGGAATTTGACAGATGTGTATGTAGTATTTGGTGTAACTGTTCCAGAGAGACTACTGTACATCTCAGATAGTAAACCACATCGTCTATTAAATGGAATTCTTCCAGCTGAATCATAGAATCATAGAATGCTTTGGGTTGGAAGGGACCTTTAGAGGTCATCTAGCCCAACCACCCTGCAGTGAGCAGGGACATCTTCAACTAGACCAGGTTGCTCAGAGCCCCGTCCTGGCCTTGAATGTTTCCAGGGATGGGGCCTCCGCTACTACTCTGAGCAACCTGTGCCGGTGTTTCACCACCCTCATGGTAAAAAATTTCTTCCTTATATCCAGTCTAAATCTACTCTCCCTTAGTTTAAAGCCATTACTCCTTGTCCTATTACAAGAGGCCTTGCTAAAAAGATTTTCCCCATCTTTCCTATTGGCCCCCTTCAGGTACTGAAAGGTGACAATAAGGTCTCCCCCGTAGTGTAGCATAGCTCAACACAGAACAAAAGCTGTTTCTTTATTTTTAAGTAATCCCTGATGCAGGAGCCTGCATGGTTAAGGTGTGACTGTGAACCAAATGTAATTAATAATGGAGGGGAGCTTCTAAAGATGAAAGCAATGTATTATGCCAAAAGAGAGAGATTGAATCAAATGGGGAGTAAACTGATCTAGAGCGAAATCCTTCGCTAGAGGTTGATGCTACATGATAGCAACTCAAGCAGAAAGTGAGTTATTAGAAGTTATTTAAGAAACAGCGTGTCTAAAAGCCTAAGGGACCTGCAGAAAATTTTGGAAGACCTCATTTCACCTTGAGCAAAGAAGGACACAAGGTTGAAATATTTCAATTCAGATGAAACAACAACCCCGGATGGAATACTTTGTGAATTCTGTAAGAAGGGGTAAGTCTTTGGCTTCTTTGGCATAATAACTGAAAATGTTTCTGGACAATTGACATTTTCTGGGCAGTATATCAGAAGAAGAAAAATATATCTGGAAAACACTCTGATTTTATTACATGGCTGAAGGACATCTGAAGGAATTGCTTGCCACTCTGAAGACAGAATCCATCCATGCTTGAGTTGGTCACCCCAGGCTCACTGTAGAGTCAGAGGAGGCAGTGAAAAGTTAGAGGAAATTAATCCAGTCATAGCTACCAGTAATTCCCTTGGATACTGGATGATTTGGCTCAGTGCAAGGAGTTTCAGAGGTGAAGTTAGACTTCAGAGTTTCAATACACAAGACTGCTAGGTTCCTCATAGCCAAAGCTGGAAATACTGCTTTGACATTTATGCTGGTGTGCTTGTTCAGAGCACGTGTGTACATGTGTGCATGGACATATGTGCACAAAAATGGGAAGGAGCATATATAGAGCTGCAGTTCTCTCACAGGGCTTACACAAATGTACCCTTAACACTGTCTTTGAAAGAGGTCCTAGACTCTCCTGAGGAAGCTGGTCATTGTCCAAAATGCCCTTGCTGACTGCAAGTGAGTCGTAAAGCAGCATTAAGAACACTCCGAGTAAGTTACACTGCCTCATTTGTATCTGTGAGGCTGGAAATGAGAAGGCACCTCTGTAAATCTGTTCTTATTATTCATCCCTCAGAAGGCAACTGTACCTAAGGCTTATGGATGTTACCCAAAGAGGCATCTGTTCCTGAACAGCTCACCGTCCAAGTTTGTGAAACCCCTCGGCCCCATTCAGTGTGGTCCTCTCTATACGTTTTTTAAAAATATGTACACTAATCTTACACTGTATTTCAGTGCCGACACCCTTTATTCACACCAAGCCTGCAGTGGGTGTGTTGGTAAATCTCTGTATACAACTCTCCTTGAGGCTTCTGGTCAGCTTTCAGTTCTGGCAAATGACATGATGATAAGATTTGCAAATATGTGAGATACTGCTCTTAATAAAAACAACAAAAGTTTGTGGTCGAACAGAACAATGTGCCGGTGGACTGACAGCTCGCTGCTTTCATTTCCTCTTCAGCCTCTGAGCACTGCTGACACTGCCTTGCTTTAAAGAAGAATGCCCACAGAACTGGTTTATATTACAAGATTATTATTTACAAGCTCAATGTCATCTATCGGATTTGTTTTGCCACCTGCTGGAACTGATTTAGGACCCAGTGCTCTCCAGCCTTTTATCTTTGTGGGGCTGCAAGCCTGCACAGAGTTAGGGGAGCGCCAGGGCCACCCATGGAGACCAACCTGTGGGGAAAAGCTGTGCCCCAACAATACATGTGCCAGCGGTGACTTGGATGTTATACTGCAGCATCTGACTGCTTAGCTCTCCTATTCTCTCCACATAGTAAATGGATGATTAGGATGACTGGAACACAGGGACACACTTTTTCCGTGTTTGTGTTTGCAGTCCTAATTCCCTTGCTAAGAGATTTAGGACAATCTGTAAGTCTGCTCAGCACTTCCAATCTAAAGAAAAAGCAGTAATCAAAGTTTTAATATGCACACTGGAGTTTAATTGGTCTGGTCTGTATGTCTCAAAATACTGGGAATTATTGCTTAATCCTCATCACTGGAAGAAGGGAAGCAGACCCAATGGAGATTAAATGTAGTAGCCAATAAAAGTCATACTCTGAAAACATTACAATTATAAATGAAAGACAGGCTTTCCGGATAGCTTTCCTTGTGCTTTTACAAATGTTTAGACAGTCTAATCTACCCACATATTTAGAACAGCTATTTTCAGTGAGACCCTTATCAACTGTACTGTAAGTTAGCATTCTTGGCCCAGGTTAGCAATGGAAAATATTTCTTATCTGATTTGGCTGCATTTATAAGTGAAAGACATATAAAATGTATTTTGCCTTTTGAAACTTTTTTGATTTACAACAAATAACAAGATTCGTAATCTATCAGGAAAATTGCCTGTGAACATTTATGTACTTGTCTTTGATGCTGCTCTGCAACTCTTTTGTAAGAATTTTCTGTACAAACAGCAATGCATTTTACATATATAATGCAGGTTTATATAGCTAGTTTTCTGCAGTATTATAAGCTGGCATAAATATCTGGAGATACAGTCAAAGCTCTGCCATTCAATCATGAAGCCAGAAATTGACAGACCATCAACAGGCCATAGGAACTACCTTTATATTTACATGTAATTTGAAATGATCTTTCATATCGCAACACTGCTGTTTCCATCCATCCCTTAGAAAAGCGAGGAGAGGAAACATGATCCTGTATAAAGTCAGAAGTTTAATATTTTGGCAAGCTGGTACTAGTGATGTGTAAATCACAATTCTCAGAAAGGACATCAGAAAATAAATTCTCAAGGAAGTATATGTGTCCTTTATTAAAAGGGCACTCTTGGTACGTCCAAATTGCAGATTATATCATATAAAATCCTTTGTGTTGCTTTGGAAAATGGTATTCAAGGCTTAAACAATGACAGAGTGGCACTGATGACCATGTGGGACAGTTCTGTGCAGACAATGAAATGTAGGTCATAGGAATGTAAGGTCTTATTTGAATGGGACTATTGAGTCGTTACAGACTCCTCTCCTTTGTATCATCTTCTTCTGCGTTTTAAAATACTTATTAGAGTATTTCAGCCATTTCTTATCCACAGTCCATGCAACAACAAAAGATTTTGAGCCTTCCTTCATATCCAGTGTTTGGCTGCACAGATCTAGCTTGGAAGTGGATGGAAAATGACCTTCTTTCATCGTAGAAAGATTTTGGGTTGACACTAAGAAAAACTGAATCTTTCTGAAGAAAGATTTTTCAAGAAAAAAAAATCTTGTAAGGGTTTTAAACTGATTTTAAGAGAAACATAAGTATTTCTGAGAAAAATAATTTTCAGAAGTGTTTAGAAAGAATATACATCTCAGTTCCAATAATTCTTTTCATATGCAAATGTCTGTTTTATTCAAAGGTCCTGATGATGTTAAACAAAAGCTAGAACTTCACCACACAGTGTATCAACTGATGGCGACTGTTCAGTTTGAGAACAAGTTGCCTCTGCCCTAATAATTGCAGCCTGAAGGACACTTCTTGGTAGGACTTCAGATGAGAGTTGTTGACACTGTTGCCATAAGCTGTAACTGTGGGGTCATCACCTTCCTTACACCTCCCTGCAGCCTTCAAAGTACAAATTGACAAACATACTTTAAGAACTTTCAATCAGAAAGTTCCTAGAAATTCCATAATGCTTGTGATTTTTCTTAATTTTCATGATACACATCAATCCTTCAATCTCTGCATTAATTGCCAGTTTGGAATGGCACAGGGGACCTTTCCACTGATGTCAGCAGAAACAGAGTTTCACCTGGGCAGATCATTCCTTTTAAATCTCTTTTGCAAATCTAAAAATTTAACTCTCCCAGAATAAAGTCCTTCTTTTTCCCACAACAGGACAACAATAACAGGCCTGCAATTACACTTAACATGCTAACTATTCTCCAGATGAATTTGTCTTCTGTACTGTCTGCTTTTCCAGCCTTGGAGATTATCTGTGAGGCTATACTGGGGGAGACAGAGTATCTCTTTGGGGAAGCAAAGTAGACACCCTAAGTCACTACGAGTCTTGATGAATTCACATCGTGGTGGGATCTTCTCATCCTCTTTCTGCCTCATTTGATCTTTCGCTGTGTTCTGCTTCCTCTTCTGCTAAGTGCTCTTTATTCTATTCAGAACAATGGTGGGTGGGGTGGTATGCATGCCAGGGAAATATTCTTAACATGGAGTCCAGCTTGGCAGAAAGATTGATAAGTAATTATCTGTTGAAATGTGTTTACAGTGTTTGCTTTGGTCCCTCAATAGCAGAAGACAATTAAAAGCAGGAAAGTCAGTGTTGCTTGCATCAAAGCATCACCTCATACATTTTCAAAGCCTCAGGTAGTCCCTTGGACTATTTGCATAACGTTGAATAAATGTGTGACTGGCCCTCTCCCTGAGGTCAAGAGACTTGCATTCAAATTGCTTCAGGCCAACCCGTCAGGCTAGTATTTATGAGCAGGTTGGCTGAATTTGGGCTATGCAGTATTTAGCCAGGCATCTCCTCTAAGATCCTTGTGATGTTTCTGTGGCTTTAAGTCATAATTATCCCTTTTTATGACTTTTTAAACATCATTATCCTTAATGACTTAATTATTAGATCATAATTATGTATGTACTGTGCCTTGGGGCATGGCAGAAAGACTCTTGTGCATGTCTGGAGATGCAAAGCCTGCTTGAAGACTGTCGTAAAGCTCTGCGTGAGGGGAACTGGGCAATCCCCTCGCTACAGTCTTGCTCATTGATAAAGAGATCTCTGGAATGTGCCATTGTCAGAACCATACCTGGGTGTTGACTTGAGGTGAGCTAACCAGAGTGGTGCAAAATAGGGCCAGTGAGAAATGTAACCATGAATGAGGGTAGAGGAGCAGAGATCCAATACTCAAAACTCTCTGACTGTTTCTTTTAGAGTTAACAATCTAGAAGTATCCTCAGTTCCCAGTTACTCCTGGATCAAAACCTGCTTATTGGGTTAAAACCTGCTTCTCAGTGTTGTTTATGGAGCACTGATAATTACTTTTTTAAAACCTGAAAACATTCTACTACATCTCCAGCTCTTTAAGATTTCGTACCTCTCAGATAAGGACTGAGCTTATGCCTGAACAGCTTTCTATCAAAGTGAGGGCATCACAAGAGCAAGGGTTGAAGATTTAGGTACAGATCATCTATTTTTTTACAGTGTTTTAAAACTTGTTGAAAATTTGATATTAAGTTAATGATTGTTTTCTAACATGCCACAGCTGTGATATATTTCCAGAAGTTTTTTAGCTAATAATGTTTAATTTCCTTTGGACTTGTCTGCCTGTTTTCTTTGCTTTTCTTTTTTTTTTTGTATTTCTTACTTTTAATAACCAAATGTTATTTCCGAATCTAAACAGTTCTCACTTTTATAATAGAAATCCATCTGTCAAAGGAGACATTTCTCCACTGCAATTAAAGATTAACCTAGTAGTTTATATGAACTTGAGAATATCTCATTATTTGACTTGGTCCTTGTCTTTTCCCTTTTCTTTTAAACAGCATAGATTTGCTTGCTGTTCTCTGACTGCCCTCCTGAGCCTAGAGAATTACGTTATGAATAGGCTGGCCAAAAGGCAGTGCTAGAGGCTCAAGTTCATGGTGTATTCATCAAATACTACCAACAGAGTGATTCCCAGATGGACGAGGAGATCTCTCAGAGTTGTTGTGACATTATAAAACACTCTGTGTAAAACCTTATGGTTCATATGTCCAGCTAAACTCTTCTACTCTACAACACTGTGACTGGTGGGGGATCTGTCAGGCTGTCTGTGCTATCTGAACACAGCTGCAGAATCTTACATTGGGGAGCAGCTGGCAGCAGTTTAATCCATGAAAAAATAGGTTTGCATCGGGTGTGAGACCAGCAGGCTGAGAGATGAATGAACGCCAGGGCACTCTCTGAGCTGCTTCAGGACTCCTCCTGTTCTTTGAGAAGCCTTTGTGGCACCTGGCCTTCTGAACCCTGATGCCTTCAGTGGATGGGCATTAGAGATAAGTAGATCGTTTCATGTAGGAGGCTGACCAGATGATGATGGATCTGAAGTGCGGGTTTGATCTTGGTATGCAGGCAGACAGAGCTGGAGTAGCACTTTCAACTTGGGAATGAAAACTCTTTACAAAAGCCAGTCGGCCAGGCCATTTTTTATTTTGTTTTCAATAGGAAATGCAGGGTGAGATTGACAAACTGTGTTTATGTTTATACATTATTGATAGCAATAGGATGTAATAGAGACAGGAAACATGGATTTCTTGGAAAAGCACAGAAGTGCTTTTAATTGTGAAAAAAATCATCCCATTAGAGCTAGAGATGAACTTTGTGATGAACATACTTTACAGTATACATTTACTTCTCTAAACATCCTCAAGAGTGAGATCATTAATTCTCCCCTGCTGATGCCAGGGAGCTGATTTACCCTTTTATCAGCCCAGTGTTTGTGGATGTTAAAGCAGTGAAACCAAATGTAAGTAATAAACATATCATCCCCAAACTTTAAGTTGCACCAGACGGGTTTTATTTTCAGATTACTGAGTTGCTACTCTAAATTGTCCTTAAATAGGTAAAAGTCCTGAAATTAACTTTTCAGGCTTTGTTGTCATTTTAAACCACTGTGTGCATGCTCTCAGGGTGTTCCCCGCACTGTCAATTCTGCTAAACCTTGTCCTTGTTCTCAGACCATCTGTTCTATATGCATATATTGCTCCAAGGATGTTGCTTCAGGGTGCTACAGAAGTAAGCAGGGAAATCACCTGTAGAAAATAAATATATAAACGCTTCTGTTCTCACCCTCTTGCTGTCCTACCTCCCACAATGAGGTTTCAGTTTGCCTAGGACTTGTATCAAAATTTGCTCCCTCTGGACCTCTTCACCTCTACTTCCCTGCCTGTTATCTCTGACCTGTTAGTTGCCTTTGTCTGTGAAAATGTCTGTATGGGGAATTCAGGTCTCAGTTAGGGAGAAATGCTGGGTGAAGGCAGTTGTTCCAAGGAAATTTTGCTGCTGAAAGTTCCTGCAAAAAGCTGTTTTGTTTTCGATGAAGATGGGGAGAAGCAAGGAGGGTGAATACAGGTGTCTTCAAGCTATCTTGTGTTTCTGGCTTGGCCTTGGAGTTCCTTGCCAGCCTTGAGGGGCAAGATGTTTTCACAGTATACTCTGGCCATACCCACCAGGTCAGGAGTCTGGGACTTGGGCACAGAAAGTGTTCCCAGAGGGTTGTTTCTGCTTAATTCAAGGTCTCATCTCCCTGACAGGACATCAGAACTAGGAAGCAAGAAACATCTGAGCCCTGGAACTTGGCCAGGCGCTTGAATTTGAGGTATTCTGTATTAATTTTAATGAAGAATTTTTTTTAGTAGACTGGTTATGATTAAAATGTCCAGAAAAAGGCCAAAGGCTACTTTACATTTTAGGTAAATACATTTGGCTTGGAGACTAGATTTTTCAGTGGTCCTGTTATGACAGACTAAGTCATGCCTACAGTTCCATCGATTGCTTATGTTGGTGGAGTCTAGCCTGGTGACTGAAGTGTAAAGATGAAACTAATCTTGCATTTTCCACTTCTGTCACAAAGCCTGTCTACTTCAAAGAAAAGTTGTGATGAGTTGGGTGAAGCTCTCTGGGAGCACTTGAAGGTGATCCTGTGGCAAGGACCCCTTGAGAAAATATCCTTGCATGAATTCAGCTTTAACTGACCAGGCCTGTAAGATGTGTTTGCTCTTTGACCCATAAGAATGCAACAGTGACTAGACTAAATGAGTATTTTCTCATCTAACAGATGTTTTACAATGCTATTTTCATCATTATCAGGCTGTGTCAGATCTCCCTGATGTCTTGTAGCTGTTCTGCTGCCACCATGCACCTTACAGCCTCTTGAATTATATTGCTGTAGGACCCTACAGTACTGGATAAGAATAAAAGGAAATGTTTAAAGTACAAGCTGTACTGTTGCTCTTCCATGTGGAAATATCCAACATCTTGTTCTGACAGAAGAATAACTGCCAGTTGGTGCTACTTCGTCCATTGCAGCAGGAGTACAGAAGTGTGTACAGCAGGAGCAGATGAGGCTCTTTAACTTGCTCAAGACATTACCCAGAGACTGCAAGGTTAAGGATGTTGATGTCGTCTGCAGTCACATATATCTCTTGAGAAATTCTAGGCTTGATGTGCATAATACAACAAATGTCTATTCAGTTACGCAAGCTGGTGCAAGCTGCGCATACCCTTCAGTCCCAGGGTGATTTAGCAATAGTGCCACGTGTACTAGAGAAAATCAGAACCTATTATCATTTTCTCCTTTACAAGCACCCAGGAGTTCATCTGTTTTGCTCACAACTGATTCAGGGTTCAGCAGTCTGGATATCACTGTGCTTTGCAGTTACACCTTCCTTTCTTACTGTACAGCAGCAGAGGTTGAAATGTCAGACTGAACGTAGACATTGAACTGTTGACATTGAATCCATCCTCTTGGTATCTGCTTCCTTCCTTGGCTTTGTGAGCTGTTTCAAACATCTGATTTGAAAAAGGTAGTGACCCTCAGATGTACTTAAACACCAGCCAGTGTTCCACAGTCTGGAGGCAAGGCCCTCGCTACAACAATACATGTGAAGGATGGCATCTGCTCCCTGGTCAGAGCTCCCCCTCTCTCTCCTTCTCCTCTCCCCTCTCTCCCCCCTTTTTACCTTCCCTTTATTCTCCTTAACCTTGAGACCTCTTTTATCTTTCTGCCCATCTTGCCTCATTTCTCTGCAGAAAGAAGCGAGGACTTATAAAAGTCACAAGTGAAACAAAGGCTTGTGAATGCTGTTACACGCCTCTGTAATTGAAGTTTGATTACTGTTCCAGTTGTGCCCTCGTTACCGGTTATGTAAACACAGATGGATGTGAAGACAAGTAGACACAGAGCTCCCATTGTTGTAGATAAATATGAATTACAGGAATCCCGAGAGAGGTCTTGCTCTCTGCATCAGGGGCCGTGTAGGTTAGGCTCCTTAGAAGCTGGAGTTACACAAACAGATGCAAAAGCAGCACTGAAACCAAAGAAGCACCAGTTTCTTCATACTTAGGCTAGATACATCTGTCACTCAGCACAGCAGCCATCCCCACAGTGGTTTTCCATCTTTTCAGGCATTATGTATTACAAATGCGAACTAGAGAAGGGTAACAAGCCATCTGTGTTTTTCGTGAGGTTGGGGCAAGGCCTTTCAAAGGTAAAGCAATTCAAAGGTGTGTTCATCACTCAACAGTTCAGCCAAAAATGTTTGTTTGTGGTTTTTATCTGCCTTTTGCGGACAGCGCTCCTCCTGCTGCGTGCTGTTAACAGCAGCGTCCCTCCTCTGAGCCGGGGCGTAGCGTGGCACGGCTGAGAACTGAACCGGTGGATATCGTGGTTTGTATCTGCTAAAGCTAAGAGTATGCCTGCCCTTCAGCCAAGGGTGTGTACGTACCTTGTGTAGATACTCCCTCGTGAACTTTAAGCTAGCTAGACTGGGTATGGATAGCAGTTCAGCCACCGCAGCCTGGAGCGCAGTGGTGGCAAAGCAGCTGGCAGGTTAGCCCGCTTCTCGGGCAGGTTTTTCAGCCTGCACTGAGCTCTAGGTTTGCCGCAGCAACCAGACAATTCGGGTATCTAATTTAAGGGTAGCTAAGGTGTAACCTTATGAGATGAAGCGGCTTTCTGGCTGGCGTGAGGGCTGGCTCTGGAGGTGGCTGGTTGGTTCTGCGCCCATCACGCCACTAGCACAGCTTCAGCAGAGTCTTGTCATGCTCTGAATAGGAGACTCTGCAGATTGGATTTTGCATATTTTTATTAATTTTATCAGTCCAGCATAGCATTCAGTGTGAGGTTTCAAGCATTCTGCTATTTGACAGAAATTTCTGATGCCAGTAACTGCTGTACTAAACATCGCTTTATTTAAAAAATTATTTTTAATAATTACTTGATAATTAATTTAATGATGTGTACTGATTTACCTCAATGACATATAATTACTGTCATGAGCTTCTTACTAAATCTAAGTTAGATTCTTGTTTGTGATATATGAGATAATTGATCCGATTTTTCTTTTTCTATGCAATTTTTAAGAGAAAAACATGTTCCTCTGTGTGTGGATTACTTAGAGGAAATGTACAGATCTGCTCATAGAATCATCTTTCAAACGCTTACTTAATGGCCTTCACTGGGAATTATGTTATTTCCCTGAACATTGCACCATGCTGAAACTTGAAATTGTGCAGAGTTCTCAGGTGCAAAGTATCTGGTGAAATAATCGTTTATTTGAAGTAAAGGCAATGAACTGCCTTTATTGATCTCCAATTTTAACTGTGCAGTCTGAAACGGATGAATTTAATTGGAGTTTATTTAGGGCATGTCCTCACTTACCTTCCATGATGTGAGTAGTCCTATTGATTTATAGCTTAATCCTGTGTTAAGAGGCCTGAAATATCTTCCTTTTTTTGTTTGGTTACATTTCTCCAAATGAAGATGGTTTTTGTTTGAGGTATTTCCCTTTTAGTTTTGTCTGGAAAATAGTGACACTAGTCTGGACCTATCTGTGGGTGTAAGTTATTTTCAGATAGCTGAAGGAATTTACTGTCTCACCTGAAAAAATTTCAGCTTGAAGAATATGATTTGTTCAGCATTGTGGAGAAATTCTTCTGTTCCTTGGGTGTGTATGCATGCAAGAAATGTGTAAGCTAAATATAGTGCTATTTTTTGAGTTCTAGTCATCTGTACTGGCCTTTTTTCTCTTTATCTGCTGTGAAGCCCAAGTACAGAACCTGCAATGCACGATAGTAAGAATTTCTGGTAAATAAGCTGTGCTTGGTCTATGTATTCTATCTTAAAAATTTGTGGAAATTATAAAGAAAGTACAATTAATCTGTTCTTAGGAATATCTGCCAAGTTCTGGGTCTTTTATTTGTTCTTTTCCATCAGAAAAAAAGAGTATGGGCATCAGTGAATCAGGTTATCTGTCCAATGTATGTGAGACTGTTACTTTGGAATAGAGCCCTATATGTTTAAAATATTATTGAGTAAATTACGCACAATGTTTGCAGATAAATAGATTTAAACTTCTTTTAATCCGAATTGTTCATTCAAGTCATCAGTTTTGATCAACATTTGAAACAGACTTAACTAAACTAAATTTTTAAGCTCTTGCAAAGAGCTGACTCGTTGCCACAATATTAGCTGCTCACCCAAAGGTGGCACAACTGTTTGAATTCTCGGTTCATTAAACAGTATTTAGCCTTGTTGATGTCAATGGAGCTGTTTATTCAGCCGCAAAAGTAGAGTCAAGTAAATAGTCATGTAAACTTTATTGAAGTACTTTTTTACACAGTGCTAGATTTTAAAAGAAACACAAATCTGAGCCATGCACAGAGCTGAGCAGGTGGTTCTACAATAGCAAACTGAGATAAAAAATGAAACTAGAATGTGAGTATTGTCAGCTCGTGTTCATATATTAAATGAAAACAAACGGCATAGTCCTAGGAGATGTCTGGTCAGACAGCAAGTCGGTTCACTGCTGTTGCAGGCAGCCTGCAATACAATCTCAACATACTGCTGAGTTTTGAGATCCAACACAAAAGCATTTAAAATGTTCTCGGTGCAGCAGTAGGCAGGAAAAATCGTAAGAAAGCTGTGTGAGGAGGGGGGGCTGAGATGGTGCTGGAGGGAGCACTGATTCACATCCTAAATCAGAGGAGAGAGATAAAAGCAATAGGGAAAGGGATGGGGACAGTGGTTCAGATGGTGAAAAAGCTGTTTCCCAAAAATCCATCACTAGAGTTGCTTTGGTGTCCTATCAACTGATTCCTCTTGCTTTGCCTTTGCTTTCACTAACAACTTTCAGCTGGTTTTGAAGTCCTCTGCAGTTAACAAAAGGTTTTTTCCTTTGCTGTCTGAGTCCTACAGGAGAGACAGGTATTTTCTGTCTGCTGCCTGCAGCATGTAACTCGCTCTTGTAAACAAGTTTGATTCAGTGCCTGAGGGTCAGTTCAGTCTTCCTGCCAAAAAGCCCACTGAAGCCAGAGGTGAGTGAACTTTTCTGATGAATGGTTTTCTTTGAGAAAGATGCAAGTTTGCTTTTCCAAATGTATTTGTAATTCAGAGCTGAATTTGGTGAGTAACAGTGACGAACTAAAACACACACAAAATATTACTGAGGTGTTTTCCTCCGACATTTCCAAAACAAACAGCCTTGATTTTCTAGTGTTAGATTGCTAAGAGTTGCTTAAGTATTGTTTGGGAGTCTTTCAAGGGCAGAAAGGCAATCACCACCCTCACCATGAGGCTGAGAATATGAGACCCCTTCGGTTTGACTCGCTTTCCTGCTTGATTTAGAGCAGAGACCTGAGCTATGCTCTTGTTCTCAGAAATGTGCCTTCCTTGCTGATTTGCAGAACATAGCACTGCAGGTGCTTTTTGCTTTCCCCACTGAAGCTGTTTTGCTCCGTGTAAGCAGCTAAACACTTGCTGGGCTGACGGGAGAAATTCCATAGCTGGTGTTCGAAAACCTCAACGCTGCTCCTGGGCTTTCCCTTGCTTCTGCCAACCTATGAAGTGGTGAGGTGATGCCTGTGAGAAGGACAGGCGCAGTCTGGCTGATGGCCAGCGGGAAGGCTTGCTCCAGGTGCCTGGGCAGGCTGGCGAAATTTTGCACCGCCAAACTGTGTAGGAGTGACGGGCTGTATAAGTATCCCACTCACCAGCCATCAGGGCACGAGGGCATGTATTGCTTCTTGCGTCCTTTGTGAATTTGGGTCTGTGTTTCAAATAATGATCCCCTTAAATGAGAGACGTTAATGGTCAAGTGCTCCCTCAAGTTAATTACAGGTCAATAGAAAGTTATCATCATGCAGTCCTGAGACTATAGTGGTTCTTTTTCATTTGATCCCTTATGCTGAAGCAGTGCATCCAAGGCTGAGGAGTATTCATGCAGTTTAGCAGGCTTTCAGTTCCTGTAAGGAGATGGATATTACTATCAGAAGGGAAATGGAGACATTAAATGAGATCAAGGTGGCTGCACATAAGCATTAGAAAATATATTACTTAAAAATGATGACTGAAATAGTTGAAGTATTTTAATGGCAAACTCAAGTACAGACACAGAATGTCCCTTGTAGCATGGGGCCGGTGAAACTGTATGAAAATTGCTGGCAGCCTGGGTGCGGGGAAGGCATGAGGCAGAGAAGCAGGTACACAGGGAAGAGGAGCTTTTTCACACTCAATTCAAAGAGGTGGAATTCCTGCTGTCCTTGTATGAGCCAGTGTGGGCTGGGCAGGGGAGGAAGCCACCATTTAGAAAACAGGCGGAATTTCACAAAACAAGTGGCAAAAGACAAAGCTAAAAAATAACAGTTACATACATGTTTTTAAAACATAACGGCTCAGTTAACTGACAACAGCTGGAAAGACTGGATTGAAATAATTTTCTCTCCAATGTTCATTTCTGATGAATACTTAAGAAATTATGCAAGCTAATGACAGTTACAGAAGCGTGACTTGTATTCAAGAGAGCTACTGCTTGGACATCAGAGGTAGGAAACCAGTGCTCTGAAATATTGGGTACAGGAGTGTTTTATGTTAACAGCTGTAGGGTCTGATACTGCAAACCCTAAGCCATGTGAAAGTGGAACCACTCGCCTGAACACAATGTATGACATGAGCAATACAGATTTAACGTGCATGATTATCAGAGCCTTTGTCTATGTTCTAATTTTAAATGTTCTCCATTTTGGTTTTTAAACTGTGGAAATATACAGACAAAATGCATGCACATCTTGGGACAGAAATAATGATTGTGTTTTGCTGAAAAAAAAAGAAGATTTTTTTCCTTTTATATCTGTAGCTTCATGAGCTTTCATCAAAAAAATCAAAATCTTGTTTGTTGTCAGAGATAGTTTTAAACTTTCCTTTTTAAAATCTATTCAGAAAACCCTATGCCACATAAGATACAACACATTAAAGAAAGTCAGCCTTTCTCTTTTCCTTTCCCTCCCTCTCATTTTTTTTAAAGAAGCAACTTAAAATATGTGTGCTGTGTAAGAACGTGTGCTGAAGTTTCATGTTTCAGGTAATCTTCTCGAAAATAATGGGAGCCTAGATTGCATCAGTTAGTTTGAAAACTGCTATGCTATTGGTAGGGACAAAATGGGATTAGAGCCAGAATTTGACTGTGTTACTGCCAAAGTCTGTATCAGATTTAAGACACATGCTTCTGCAAGCTTCCATGAAGGTTGTGAAAAAAGTTTTAATACAGAGTTGGATTACAGCTCTCCAGCTCAAAACATTGGCCATTACACTACCTTCTTAAAAGACTGCTGTAACACAGAGCACAGAATAGAGCAGATTTCTTACATTTTCTGGACCACAGCAGGATTTTTAATGCCTTTTTGTGCCTTGATGGAGAATATATTAACTTCAGCAACTGGAATCCACACCTGATCACTTGTGAGCATGTATGTGTATACATACAGATATATATCTATTTAAACGCTTATCATGATTTTCTTGCAAGAGTATCTAAAATCTGCTCTAAGAAATGACATTCTGTAGATGATCTTACAATTGTTTTGAACAGTAAAGAGCCAGATATTTCCTCTCAGATGTTGGAATCCTTTGTGAGTTTATAAGAGAAATTCTGGAAGCTTTTCTTTTCTGTATTGCTGATAGAGAAATGCATTTCAAAACAGATGCCTCTAGCTGTATGATGACGACTGCGTAGTAACCTGTGGATTTTAAACACCAGAATGTACAAACCGTGGGCAACTGTGAATATTTTCATAGTTTCTTTTCTACATCTGCTGCAAGGATCTGACTATGAGAATGGATCTGTGAAGGTAGGTGATCTTTATTTGCTGTTATTCTTAACAATGCAAATTGCCAGAGTTAAATACATTTAATGTGCAAGGTGGTAGCCTTTTTGCTGGTTTGGTCCTTGGTTTTTTTCTTTGTAGTGGTTTAGATGCACAGACCTTTAGAAACCACAGAGGAAAGATAATCTGTAAAGAAGTTAAATCCATATTTGCTGTTTAATATTTTATGTCTTTTTATTTGTTGTTATTATTAAGTACTTGTTGTATACTTTGTTCTTACGTTAAACTTTTAGTGTTTGTCATGCAAAACCAAAGCAAATCTAAAAAAAATGCAAGTAACAGCATTTAGAATACTTCTTAAATACACTTCTTTATTTCAAATATTTATAATTGTGGGAATTAGTATCCTGGTGTTGAAAATTTTCTGCTAAAAACATGTGTTCATCAGTTGTTCACTTGTTTGCCAGAAATCAGAGAAATATTTTACTTTTGTTTTATTAGGAGATGTTATCCAGGAATTTAAAATAAGCAGAAACTAGTAATAATAGAGCACATTGCCTAGGAATTAACTTTTCTTCTGAATATAATACATGCAACAAAATTTAAGCTGAAACCTCACCTCACCTTCAGAGTAGGATTTTTCAGATTTGACTTACTGTGAGAACATCCAGGACAAAAATTTAGAAAAATCAGAACATAAACTGGAACAAGTTTCTACACGTGCAGTGTGTCCAAAAATGATTAATTCGGTGTGTGGTCCAGAAGAAATATTTTTTTTTCCACTAACAGAGCAAAACAAGCTAATATTTTTGTTTTCAGTTCAGAAAACCTTCCGCTTGCAAGAGATGACCACACACTAGTCTGTGAACTGCACTGCACGTTGACCCGTGCTTTAGAAGAGAAATGCTAAATTATGTGCTTAATTGCAGACTGCTGTTGCCAGCACAAGAAGTTAGCAGTGGTGAGTGATGTGTGCCTCAGGATGACTGACTAACCCCTTCGCCTGCTCACCATTCACAAGCTATTAATTTACAACCTCAGCAACCAGTGCTTTGAAGGCATTAGGACCAGACTAATCAGTCTTGTGTACATTACCTTTATTCACTGCATGACAAATCACTGGTTTCTTACGTGTTAGAATCACTTTATTTAAACCAGAAAGAACTTTCCAATGTAGAATACTAACCGTTCCATAACTGGCAGTGATGATTCTATCCTCACGTGGGACATGAGTTTATTCAGCATAATAGTAAACCACTAGTTAATCTTTTAATTAAATTTCGAAGCCATATCCACTTTGCCTAGAACACATGCAAGAGCTCCTCGTGCTGATTTAAACTGGTTTATAGTTTATTCACTGTGATAGGATTGTCCATCCAACATATGTACATCTGTAATTGTTTTAATTGAAAGTTTGCTAGCACTCTCAAGCAGCCAGCTTAGCCACAGGGTACTGTATGAAATAACAAATCACTGTTAGTTCCCAAGACTGACCTAAATGTATTGTGTAGATCACACTAAAAAGGGCTGTGTTTCACTTGCATTGGCTGCTCACTGCCACAAGGAAAAGACTGGTTTTCCACTTGTTCTGGCTCTTTCTTTTTAGACAGACATTTTTGGCTAAGCTGCTGATTATTTTTCTTTTAATGTTTTACATAGTATGTTAGATTTCTGGGTTGTTTTAGCATGTATGACCTGTGGGCTTTTGCGTGTATATGTGGATATACCACACAAAATGTCCTTCACATTACAGCGTTTAACGGTACACAGAGTTATGTCTGCTTTTACCAGTTTCAGCTAAAATTGAATTTGCAGAACACAGAAATGATGTATTGCATTCACCTACCATACCTCATTTTTTTAAAGCTCTGTAAGATCAATGGCAGTATTGCCTGGATAAAAACCACAAGGTCAGGATGCAATTAACGAGACCCAGGAATGGTTAACCACCAGCAACCTGCTCTTCCCCCATTATATGAGTTGAAGCAGCTGAGCTCTGCCCAGGACATCTGAAGTTTTACACCTGCTAATGGTTTAAACCATCAGGTGGTGTCAGTGTGGTATCACGTGGTAGAGGTTCAGGGGGCTAAGGATTTAAATATTCTCTTGTCCTGCTTCTGCAAATATCCTGATAAACATCGTGAACGTTAAAGAGCTTATGTACAAGCTGCTGTGATTCAGCAAGTATCTTCGTTGTGCTTGGCTTTTCCCAGCCCTTCAGAAACGCCATCTTCTTCAGGGGAGTCCCTTTTCACCTCATGTGCACATAAAGGTTGGTTATCCTCTGCCCATCAGTCTCAGCTCCTCCCTCCTCTCTCCATTCCTGACCTGTTCCAGCCCCAGCATTTGAGCAGTGTTCCTTCACCTCCAGAACTCAGGGTCTCGGTTTCCCTACTGGGCTCCTCTTTGTGCTCGCCATGTGTCACCCTCCTTCCCACTTGCTTCCTCCTGGGTGGGGATGTCCTGCTCCTCTCTCAGACCCTCAGCAGGTCTGTCCCAGTTCCTCAGAGACAGCCCTGTGGACTCTGCTTTCCAGTCGTGTCTGACCACGGTTCCCCCTTCCCTCCTCCATCTCTAGCTTCTTGTGTTGTCTCTGTGGTCACATCCTGGCTTTCCTTTTTCCCGACCCCAGTTTCTAGTTCTGGTCTCCCCACATGCCTCCTTGGCTAGGTCTTGCCCTCTTCCATCAATTTTCATCTCCTTCCCCTTCCACAGGCAAATCTGTCAGCTTCCCCTTCCCTGCTTGCCCGACCCTTGTGGCCTGAGGGAGAGGACGAGCAGGTCCTCTGCTCTCAGCTCTATGGGCTGGACCTGTGGTGGCCTGCATCCATGCCCTGCTCCATTCTTCAATGGAGGGGGATCAGCACAGGCCCCATCTGCTTAGCTGCTAAACTCTGGCAGGTCTCTGGTGTTGCTTTCAGAGGTTTTTATGTTTGAGTGGATTATTGCAGAGATAGCAGTAGACACATCTGGGTCAACAAAGGTTCCTCAGGTGTCAAAACTTCACATCTGTGACCTACAGTGGGGAAATGCCAGACGTTTGCAAAGACAAGACAGACAGAAAACTTTTTTGGACGGATAAAGGAGGAGCTTCATCTTCAACTGTTGTCAAGCTATTCTGACAGAGAAAGCAAAAAATTATTAAAATCGTTTTGAGGCAGACATCTGGTGGGGAAAGTTTCAGCCTGAACATCTAACAGCTGGCAGTGTTATAAACAGCTGGAAAACAGCCTCACGATGGGAAGCGGTGGGCAGCCTCAGACGGGCAGGTGTCAGGCGGGGCGCCTGAGCTCAATCCACTTCAAGGCTGGCAGCAAGCCCTCTGCCTCGCATGCTGATTGCTTGGTTTAGGATGCCAGCCTGACATACGAAGTCCTCATCGAACAATTAGATTTCCGCATAGGTTTTCTGAAGACTGAGCATTATTTATGTTTTTTTCAGCAGGAAATGCTTTAAAAATTCCTTGTTGAAGTTTTGTGCTGTCTCTTACATTTTGGAACTCCTCAGCTACAGAACCGCAAACTTCGCTGTCTCTTTTCCTGTCTCTCCCCCACACATTTTTCGTCTCCTAGAGCAATGACAGACACAGGCTACTTTTTCCAGAATTTTAAAATTAGATGCAAGGAGCTGCATCCTATATTCATCAGAGCAAGACAAATTTTTCTGCCAAGAAAAGCCAATGGTCTGTCAGAGCTGCTCCTGCCTTCCAACATAAAAAGTGCCTCTCTAATGAGGCTGCAAGGTCTTGATCTCAGAATTTGAGTCTCATTGCTCGCTGTTCTATTCTTCCCCCTAACTCATTAATAAAAGTGTTAGGGGGAAGGCAAGAGAGAAGGTCAACTGGTAATGCCCACATTATACCAGACTCACAGCCTCTTCCTTTTGCAGAAGTCTTCTGCCCATGATGAACCCTTCTTTGGCTTGTTGGAGAGAAACCAACAACTCATAGGCCTGAGGAGTGAACCCTTGGTGAACCCTCCTTTGGCTTGTTAGAGAGAAACCAACAGCTTATGGGCCTGAGGAGTATCATTGACCTAGAAATCTGCTTTCTGATCAGAAGACCAAGGGGTCAGTTATGCTTAGCCCTGGAGGCAAACATGGCTGCTCTCTGTTACATGAAATCCTTTTCCACAGCTAAACCTTTTTTACTTCTGCGCTAAAAATCGATGTAGCCTCGACCGGTCACTTTTGCTCTAACAGATCTTCTTGGATTCAACAATCTCGTGTTGCCACTGTGAGCTGGACAGAGGTGGAAGCCACCTTCCAAACACAGCTGGCACATGGTCCCTGTCTGCTGGTGAGTGTGCCACCTAAGTGGAGAATGCTTTGCCCCTGGGAAGGCATCGAAATACCAGAGAGCAATCACATCATGAGTGGAAGGAATCGGGAAGCTCTTTGCATCTCTCCCTTCCTAGAGCCAGCTGCAGTCTGTCTGTACAACCAAAACAGACAGAGCTCTGCCAAGAAACGTAAGCAGCAGAGCTGGGCATAAGCTTTTGTCTCAGTAATCACGACTGACACTGTTTTTCAGACAGGTCTACACAGCTCTCTAATAACTGCTTGCAAATGTTGCTCAGTTTCTAGAAAAGAGAGATTCTAACAAATCTTCTATCTCAGGGGTTATCCTCCTCAAAGACAACTCCTGGAACTACAGCAAACTGCTCAACATCTAGAAAAAGCAACTCTAAAAGTTGTTGGACACACTATCTCTGTTCAAACTAGGCTTTTCATCCACACACCAGCTTTCTTTCAAAGTCAGCAAACTCTCTTAAATAAATGTTATGAAATCATGGTTTTCAGAAGTGTTTTATTAGCACAACTTTGCCACTGCTGCTTTTGATTCTTCATGATTACCATCTCTGATAGGCACGATAAGTCAAAAACATGTGAAAATGTACTTGCCACATTCCTGCAGAAATGATCGTCTGTGCTTTTCCTTCAGGAGTGGGAAGCTATCAGGGAGGCTGTGAGGAAAGCCAGTTTGTTCTGACTTATCTGCTACTGTCTAAACAAGGTACAGCGAGGGATAAGAGAACAATTCTGTATTGTTGCCATGCCACATGGCATCTGTCCTTGGCTCTTATCAATTTGGAAAGGGAACTACTAACACACTGCTACCTTATCAAGAGCAGTTCTCGCTCGTGAGAAATAGCAAAAAAAAAATCTCTCCCAGCTGCTGTTCCAGTCCAGTCCATTTCAGCTAGGACAGTAATGTCTGAGTACACAGCAGCACTCTGAAAAGTGCGTCAGGCTGTTCAGATTAATCAGATGCAGCATTTGAGAAATTAATTCTATTAGTCAGTTGTTTGAAATGAAGACAGTGCTAAATAAACTTTGACATCAGTCGTGGCTCACATCTGAAACTCTGTGGAACCAAGGGGAGGCAGGAAGGCATGTTCAGAGGGCAGTGGAGCAACTTTCTATTAATTTGTGGTCAGAAGGCAACCAAAACAAGCAATCAGCTCAGGCTCAGCGAGTGTTGCTTGTTTCTGCCTGATGTAGCCTACTTGCGCTTTCTCCTTCTCAGGCATTTGGGCTGTTTCTAACCACTGATGTGGTGGTATTGACGCAGGCTCCCACAGGAGGCAAACAGAGAAATAGCCTGCTTGAACACAGAAAAAAAAACCCTGGTGCAAACTCTGGCTTGTGAGACCTCTGCCATTGTGTCTGCAAATTTTTTTCTGATCACTGCTGCCCCTACTCCAGACTAGAGCTGAGTAAAGTTTACTTGTGTCTTATCTCCTGTGGACACTGTCTCAGTATTTGGGAAAAATAAATAAGGTACAGTTGTTGTAGGTGATAACTCTATTATTCTTCTTCCCATTAAAAACCTTGTACAGTACTTTTAATAGTTATCACTAAATGACTGGGATCTGTATTTCTTTTAGGCCCTTCCCTCAGGGCAAGCAAGTCCAGTTACAAAATTGGCTATTGCTGTTTCTTGGGCTTGGCTTTGAGATGTAGTCCCAGGCTTTGCTGGGGGAAAAGATGACCCAAGATATTTTTACAGGGAAGTAAACTCAATATGATACCTTTCCTAAAGAAAATCTTTTTCCTTAGGAATTCCTTATTCCTCCCACTATGTGGCAGTCCCTGATCTACTTCTTCCCCTGCTCCCTACCTCCCCAGCATGTTTTGGAAATCTTCATAATCCTTGCTGGGATCTGGGGAATGGGGACAAAACAAAATGTGCCCTCACTACAGCAGCAGAGACCTCATTTGCCCACGGCAAGACCAAGCAGGACTTGCTCTTTTTCTGATGTCCTTGTGAAAGAGCCATATGTGGGCTTATGTATCAGTGAGTAGCAGAACAATTGATCAGGGTGTTTTAGTCTTCTTGCATTAAGAAAAAATCAGCTTCCTGAAGGACATCTGCATATTTTTACTGTTTTCCCCCAAAAAGTGGATTAAAGTGTGCGATGATTCCGCCAGTGGTCGAATGCCATCTAGGGTCCTTGCTGCTTCGGCAGAGCCACACCGCGTACCATGGACGCACAGCTGAACACACAGGATTTGGCAATCCCTTGTGGGTGCCATGTGGGTTTGGAAAGGGGTGGCTGCTCTCCTTATCATCAGGATGTCAGGATGGCTTTGTCTGAGCCAGGCTTTCAGATGGGAGGCATGCTGGGTTAGTTCTGAGAATTCACTGTCACTGACTGCAGCGCGGTCACTGTTGGCGTGCAGTTGGGGAGGGAATTCTACTGGAGTCGGGTTGAACTGCAAAAAAGTTGCATCATGTTACTGTATCATATGTCACATTGCACGCAGAGGATGTGCCATACAAACAGGCAAAACTTTTCACTTTAATTAGCAATGTGACTCAGAAACCATGATAGGATACTTTCCTGAACTGCAAGGGAAATATTACTCAAGAAAAATCACAATTCCAGGAAAATGTGTGCATGTGACTGGGGTAACATAAGTTCATTCAGTATTGGCAATAGCTTTGCTTTGTGAAGTGACATTTTGAAACCCGTCCATCCAATTAGATAGTCATCCTTCCAAAACATTTATTAAAGTGTCTTGGGGCAAACCCAGAAACCAATGAAAGCACTAACTGAAGGAACCTTCACCACATTAAAAAATATTTTCAGGTATTAAAAGAATACAGTCATCTGATTTCATTCAGGTCTCTGTTACTGAGCCATTCCAAAATCACTGTCCGAACTCCAGTGACTTTCAAAGAATGGACAAATATCAAAAGAAAGTGACTACAGTCTGGACACACCCTTTGTAAACACATATAATATGCTATTTTTGACACATGCACCTGTCACAGTGTTAGACTAGCATCTAACATTGTATATGATGAAGGAAGTGCTACGTAATATTTCTAGCTGTGCTCTGTACTGATCATCACAGCTGCCGGAACAGGCTGCAGCAGTGCAAGTCCACATGAACAAGCATACAAGTAAAGGCTCAGAAAATGTGCCATAAGACTCCCAGACTTGTCAGTAGCATTTGGGATATCACTTTGTGTGACCCCTGTAGGAGGGACCTAAAGGTAAACTCTCAATGTAGATGACTAGGCTTGAAGAGGAAGAAACTCCATATCATAGTAGGCCTACCCTTTTCTTCCACCTGCCCGTCTGGCTCTTCCATCACTGCTGACAAAATGATGCATAGTGAATGTCGTTACCTTCAAAATCACACTTCAGCTGCTGTGAGGATGTTTCCTACAAGAGTGAAAAGATGTGGCTGTAGAAAGAAATATTTGTTTCACGAGAGTTGTAGTTGATTCTCAACATGTTTGCTGACTGGAAAAAAAACCTTCCTTATCTGGTGTAAAGATCTAGCTGGCTAAAAGTATATAGTTGTCACAGGTATTCTGACAACATATTATCAGTCTCTGATTGCTTTGGACATGAAAAAGAGTATGAAATATTCTGAGATTTATGCTTTCACAAAATCACATACGATTCTGACGTCTTCTGTTCTTTGCTTTGAATGTTTTGGTTCATTCAAATCAGGAATACAGCAACTAAAAAGTCTCATCTGAGGATTTTGATAAGCATGCTATTAAAGTGCACGAAGTCTGATTTGTTTGCTCTAGCACCACGAAATATCTATTTTAGTTCAAAAGGCCATTCAAAACATATAACAGCTATTCTCTTGAAGCCATAGGGTAGATAATATGATTTATTTATGAAAACATACCATCTTCAGCTAAAGTAGAAGCTGTTTTACCTCCACCTTGACCACTAAGTTTAGGAAATGGGTAATTAAGTCTCCCATCTTCATTTGAAGAAAGGCAGGAGCCCAGGCAGGCAGACTCCCGTGGAGGGGAGTCTGGAGGGAACTTATTACCACACTGAAGACCAGAGGTGGAGCAGTCTAGACGTTGCTGCTCCTGCGGTTTTGGGTCTTGGTCAGATGATGTACTGACAAGGTTTTAGTTAAAGAGTCCTTGAACATCACATCTGTATCAGTGAGAATGTGACAGTCTCAGATAAACACCTTCCTGTCAGCCCCTCGCCCCCTCATACAACACCTGGCCAAACTATCAGTCTTACCCCTTTATGGTCCTCCCAAACCCACAAATAATACAGCCGTCAATCCTTCTTTCTGTGCTCTGGCAATTCTCCACTGCTCTTCTTACAGGACAGGGCTCTGCAGTTTCTCCTTCTGCAGCCACGGCACGCAGGACTTCAGAATGAAGTGGTGTGATCACACAGTCACCCTTTCCTGAGAGGGTGCATGGCCATGGCCATGGCCAACACTCCTTAACCCCTGAGGCAGGCAGGGGACAGGTTTTGCCCAGGCTGTGGGCGGGGGAAGCAGCAGGTTTTTTCCTGTGCCTGCTTTTCAGTCCTTGAGCTTTTTCTGGGCAAGCAGGCACTGATGAGGGTAGAGAGGTGACCTTCAGGCTTCCCACCCAGCATACCATTTCCTCCTCTGCAGGCACAGCGGGAGCAGCCATCTGGACATTTCAGCTGGGAGATGTGCGTCTGACACATGCGCATTTTTGCTGGTGAGAGTTATATGGAGTGTTCCTTTGATGCAGTTGCAGAAAATGCTGCAGCAGTAGGCAGAGCTGAAAATATTAGCAGATAAATCAAGGCATCAATTTTCTGAAGGGGCTTTGGAAAACACAAAGTGCTGCCCTGGTATGTCACCTCTGAGCCCCAAAACCCCAGGTTCTTTGACTATCACATGTCTGATGCAACCCTAGGGTTTCTCAAATGTAACACAGTCTTTACCAATTTTATATTTAGGGAAAGAATGTTGAAGCTGTTTTCAACCTCTTAAAGAAGAAATTCAGCCCAGTTGCATGTTTTTTGCTATATACTTATAAATAGCTATAAATAGAGCCATACACTTTCAAGACAATTGTCACTGGCGAAATCAACCTCTTAAAAAAGTGACAGCTGGAAATCTGCCTCACAGGACCTAAACCTGTCCCCACCATAAGCAGCATGTCCCTCCAGGATATTAATGCTGTAACTGTGATGGTCAAGTGAATGTTCAGTCTGGATAAGGCAGTGAACTGGGAGACCCTAAACTTTTGTCTAAGTATTAGAACAGATCTGAGTATTTATTTAAACAGTCACCATTCGAAGGTGGAATGAAGTACTGCATGCTCCTGAAACTTCACCTATGCTTCTGATAATGATGGCAAAGCCTGTAATAGTCACTGAAAGATCCCATGACAAGCCTATCTGTTTCAGAGAACAGTGTAAGTAGGAAGTCAAAATATCTCATTGTTTTGTCTCTCTATGGTCATGTTCACTATAATTAAAAATAGCTTATTTGTGCACTAATAATGCACAGATAATCATGATTCCAGAGGCTATACAGGCAGGGATGGGCTTCATATATCAGAAGTTCACAGCTGTCAGAGAATCCAAATTCTGATTTTATTGGAGCTGTTGAAAAGTGCATGCTATTTCTCTCCTCAAAAATGGAATACAATGGTGGTGATACAGTTAGTGCAAATTAGTATGTGTCAGACATGTGGTAAAGGTAGACGCCTCCTGCTAGATGTTTGTAGGGTGATGCAGTTGCTTGTTAATAAGATAGTAAGTCAATCCTGCAAGCCGGATGTTTTCAGCTGCAGAAGATTCGCTCACTATTTTATTATCCATTATGCAACACGTCAAGGATACAAGATGCTGTATTATAGACAATATTTGTTATGATAAAATTTGGCAACAGTTGAGCCCTTGCTGTCTTGAAATCATGGCCCTTCACTGAGCAATATTTTCTGTGTTTCCTTGGTACTCGCTTTGGATGAATGCCTTCCTCTGTTTTCTCTCGTCTTTTACTTTGGTTGTAGACACCAGATAGGGATCATTGCTTCATTTTGTATTTGCACCTGACCCCATACTCCTAGGAGCCACAATAATGCTAAAAATATTACTAATAATGATGTAAATCTTCAAAAGGAGTTCCTCTTACTGCAAAGACTCCACACAAGCTTGTCATCCTCAGCAGGAAAGCAGTCAAAGAAGAGACCTTCAGACACCATGCAGATCTTTGTGTTGGCCTCATAATGGCAGGAGCCGCCCTGTTTTCCTGCCAAGAGAGAATGAGACTTTTCCACAGGAACTCCCTTGCAGTTCCCTGGCCACATCGGCTTACAGCCTGTGTGTGGCGAGCCACAGCACGGCTGGGCAACTACCCCAGAGCGTGGAGGCAGGGAATGAAGTGCTTTCTTCTGTCCAGGTAGCTGCCAGGGCTGGTCTTCAGCCAGTCCCAGGTCCTTCAGGATTTGATGCAGTTGCACTTTCTTGTTATTTATATTTGTGTACCAGAGAAAAAATGACTGCGGTCCCTCATACTTTGCCTGTGCTCTGGGTAAGGAGAGGGGTTTCATCTCATTTGACTGCTCTCCGTTGAGCGGGATTCAGGTCACCTAACTACAGATGAGCTAGTGACCTGCTGACTTCTCCGTCAGGGTGAATGGAGAGAAAGAGGCAGTTTGGAGGCAGAGTTTATCCAGCTGGCTTTAGAATGACGTGAATGTGCACCCAATGGACCTATTTCTCTCTGTTAACTGTAATAGGCATCTCAGGTAACTAGTTCATACTCAGTCAGGTGAATGATACCCATAGGATTAGATTTTTTTTATTTTTAATGATCATGGGGTGGCAGGGAGCTGTAGGCACTCCATGTCTGCAAGATGAGCCTGTAACAACGATCAGCTCATACGTCATTGTATAAGCACCTTGGGGAATGCATCGCAGAAGAAAAGGAGGTTATTTTCAGGTACAGCATACATAGTAGCAAAGTTCATTGGTATCTTCTTGTGGTGACAGATTATATACTAAGTAATTTAAACTGGTTTGAGTCTAGTGCTGAGAACAGTCTTCGGGTAGCACTGGAATGAGGGGAGTTCAGCTTCTGGTTGCATCAAGTCTTTGTCTTCTATATAGAATCATAGATTCATAGATTCATAGAATCATAGAATCATCGGTTGGAAAAGACCTCTAAGATCATCGAGTCCAACCATCCACCCAACAACACCATGCCTACTAAACCATATCCTGAAGTGCCACATCTACATGTTTTTTAATGTGTGTGACTCCTCTTGAACTGAATGCAGCTGCTACTGCTGCATTAAGCACACGACACTCGCATAAAGGTTCAAAATGTCCTCGCATGCTTCCAGTACTCTTTGTTGATGTCCAAGTGCCCTCACTTTGTGATGACACTTCCCCCCAGACTGGTTAATTTTGAAAGATTAAGTTTGAACTTAGCTTAAACCTGTTTGGCCATGTTTGTGATAGATTGGCATTAAGAGAATCATCACTCTGTGTTATGCAGCTACAATCTGCTTTTCCTGGCAAGATAAAGCTGTTACCTTTTTTTTATTGCTTAACCGCTGAGAGGATGGATCGTAAAACAGTGCAAGGTTATTGAAAGGTTTCTTAATCATTTGTCCTGGCCCCAGACACAGTGATAATGTTGAAGATTTCCATTGGTATTTATGCAGTGCTTGCCACAATGGTATCTGTGACCCTAACTCAGAAGAACATTCCTTTTCAGAAGAGCTCTTACACATGTGCTTAGCTTTAAGCAGAGGTTCATGTCCCACTGTGGATAAGAACTGAGAGGCTGGGGCTTAAGAAAAGTTGTCAGCTGTATTAAGGTTTCAGTATGTCCTTCTTGAGTCTGTGGGTGTGCTTGAGTAAAGAGTGAAATGCAAGCAGGAGTTTCCTCAGACTGAGGAAAATATGGATTTTTGATGAACCTTTATTTTTGCCTTCTCATGCACACAAAATATTATAATATTATTCACCATGCATCTATTTTCTTAAATAAAAATACTGATAGTTACTGATGGCCTTGAAAAGAATTGCTTTTGGGTCCTAGGAATGTGTTTGTGGTATAGGTCCTCAAATAAATTCAGGACTTTAGTTGGTCTTTCTTTTGCTATCATATATCACATACCTTTCCTCCACTGTTCAAAATGCTTCCAGGAGATCCTGAAACACAGCATTAATGTAAAGACTATCTATGTCAGGCTGGAAAGAGCGGCACACACAAGAAAAGGGGTTCTGCAAACGTGGGTTCTGCTGACTCACTCAGACATCAGTTTGAAAAGGGTAGGGTATTTTTTTCTTAGGCAAGAAACCTAGGAGCTTGTCAACCATGGAGAAAGGTGCAAACTGCTGAGCTGCAGCACCTGATCGGAGATGGTCAATATGAATTCTCAAGAAGGGGCTCAGTTTGAACAGTGCAGACTATGTGTGGGATTGTGCATCTGTATGACATGATGTATAAGCCAAATATTTGACTAGCGTAAATGAACGGGGTAATGAACTCAGTGTCTGATTTAAGCCAGCGTCCAGGGTGGGAAAGGCCACTGAAAGTACCACTGCTTTTTCTCTTGTTCCTTTCCAATGATAGCTACTTTTAGGGTTTTTCTGGCATCTGAGATTCCTAGGAAGAAGACAGATAGCCCATTATGGTTTCTTTTGGAAGGACAAAAGTTGTAATTATCCAAAAATCACAATGCTAACCCACGTTATCATTTCCTCATGTCATTGATGTTGTTCATAGCCCAAGCAGAGGAAAAATAATATTCCTCTTTGATTTGAAGAATAGTTTTGGAACACATGAGAGGTCAGTGTTATGAAAAACATACAACTTCATTTAAATATGAATCTGATTTTTATCTCTGGGTATGGGATCCATTCTTAGATAAGATATTTAGAAAAATGATAAGAGTAGCAGTCAGCTGAAGAGATAAGAATGAACTACTTAAACCTACTACTTTGATATTTGTTGTTGATGAGCTCTATGCAAACATTTCTTGTAGGCAATAGCATTATGTATTAGGTCGACTACAGGCTGTACATTTATGGGTACTGAAAATTTCGGACATTTGCAGCTTTCCAGTGATCTGGCTCCACAGGTAATTTGTTCATTTTGGGACCGTGTAAAGGACGTTGCCCTGGCCCTTTGCCAATGGCTCCTTCTCTGCTTTCTTTCTCTCTCAAGTCTTAATGTATATTTTAAGCTTTCTGGGGCCAGAGATCATCATATTGCTACCTATCTGAAACATGCCAAGTGCAGTGAAGTCCTGCTCCACACCTAGGTTGCAGCCTTTACAACCAACAACTACCAGAGCGGTGATGGCTTATCCCAGCTGACTACTAAAATCTGGGCCAGTGTAAGGGAAGTGGAATGAGGGCATGGCAGGGAGAAGAAGGGATGTTCCTCTGCACCAGGAGGCTGGAAAGAAGGACTGTAGTTATCAGAGAAAGCCCAAAAAAGGGAGGTAGGAGTATCTGAAAAGTAGGAAATAGCATGTGCAGATGACTACAGTCAGGAGAAGCAGAACAGATGGCAGCTCTCTTCCTTTTGCTTTTTGTGAGCAGCTGGATCTCCCAAAAATGTCAGTGGAGGTTTGACCTCTCTGCATGCTTCCCCCTGCTCTGCGGCCGAGTGGGGACCTCCCCTTCTGTTCAAACGCTGATTTTAACTGCTGTGCACTCGACATCACAGGGAGAGGAGATAAAGTCCTTGATCATCACATGAGGGGTAGGTCTGGGATGCTGTTGAACCTAACACCATCCTCCATTTTCACATTTTGAAACATTTATTCATCTTGCTGTGCAAAGCCACACTGTTCTAAGTGGGGCTTTTCAGTCAGCCAGGGTATGTCTGTCTGTGAATTTGAACTGCAGTACATGAAGGAAGTCTCCACTTCCGCGTGGTGCCAGCAGCCCTATGGCACGTCATCTACGATATTATCTGAGTCTGTAAGAAGTACTGTGTTTTCATTTGATGCTATGCTTTTGAAAATAGGATGACCACAAACGAATGTTTTGGAAAGATTTCATGACCACATGCTATTCAGTGCTGCTGTGCCACAGCAAGAGGGTGTCTGGCTGAAGCAGTTCAGTCTGTGGTGTCCAAGGCCGTAGAGCTCCACCCTCCTGATGGAGCTGATGCACCTTCCATGCTCTTCTCAATTTTTAAGCTTTTAATTTTGAATGTTTTAAGTTGTGGATAGCTACCTCTATGGTCGAAGTGTATAAGGATAAGGGATGTCCTTCTAGATGCTGAACACTCTGTTCATGTTCTAGCAAGTGTTTAAAAGAACATTTTGGGTAAGAGTACTGCAGTAGTCTCAAAGGAGTCAAAACAAACATGTAAGGCAGTATTCACTGTTCCTGTTTTGGTGCTTAGGTACGTTGGAACGAAATTAGGTGCTTCTCTTCAGATGTTTTGGGTAACCATGGTTTAGTTAATTAGGATACATTTCTGATGACTGCATAGTGAAATCTGTAATGAGCACTGCTCCTCCCATTTCCTTCGACTGTACTTCTCCAGTTTCCAATCTATGAAAAACAGTAAAAGAAGGAAAAACCTTCAGACAAAGGCAGGCTTTGTCAACACCACTATGATGTGTGAGTACCAGAGGTACATTTCTTTAATTACCACATTTCAAATCCTAATGGACATGCATTTTTTGGGTCTAAAAATTATTTCTACTATTTGTTCCTCTTTCTATACAATACTGATTGTGAAGGCATAAAATCAGTTCGTTTTAGTGTATTCAGTCCACATTAAGGAATCTCTACAGCTTTAAAAATACAAGATTCCTTAAAGCAGTACAACTTCTTGCTTGAGATGAGCCCAGAGATCTTTTCTTATCCTAAGGAGGCATGTATACTTTTTCTGTTCTCTTTGATCTTAGGTTTAAAACTTATTTTTCTCATGTAAAAATAATTAATAAAACCTCTTGATATTTAAGTAGAAGAAATGGAAAAGCCAGTCCCAAACTACTGATCCTTACAAGAAGTGCAGGGATATGTCTTCTAATTTACAGAATACCGTCATCTCATTTTACAGGTTCACTGTAATTTCATTCTAGTTTAGAATTCTTGGATGTTGATTCAGCTAGAAAATCTTTTTACTGTAAAGAGAAAGAAAAAAGTGTTGTTAATGGTTAATAGAGTTCAGTTTTAATATCTTTTGTCCCAATGCCACACCAGTGTTTGTCCTATATTCGCAGGTTTTGTACAGTCAATGAGACAGTTTGTGAACGGGAGTGAGTATAAGCTGCAGCTCTTAGAACAAATGTCTTGACGCATTGCCTCAAGCTGAATTTCAGCTTTCCTAGATCAGCAAAATTCTAGGTAGCTTGTTTGTAAAACTATCTTAAAATTTGTTTACTAGTGCTAAATATTCACATCCCTTCTGACCTATTTGTCTGTAAGTATTGAGATGGGCTTTCCAGTTTTCACCATATACGAAATGTATGAAAAATCATCCACCTACAGAAAACAGTCACCTCTATAATGGAATATGGCAGCTTGCCAGAGCACAATGCAATGTTCTGTATGGGCATAAAAGAAGAGCAAATAACTTACTCTGAGTTAACTACACTGGGAATTTTAGGTCAGTGGAAGGTAATCACCCAAAAATGAACTTGGCCCATATGTACAGTCTAACATCTGTATCATTGCAAAATAAATGCCACAGATGTTTCAACAACAAATAACAGATGCAGTCAGTGCCTGGGTTTCAGTTCTCATCTAAAAATGTTCCTCTTATAGGTGACCCTTTCCACTGCTCCTTCCCCAGTCCGATACAGAGCACTCACTTGCTACGGGTGCGGGCTGCAGGCTGCTACGCACCTCATCACCAGCTTCCCATATTTCAGCTTTGCCTTTAAGGATTGGCATTTTATTTATGAGAGCTGGCAGTGCAGCCCTTTATTTGCAAGTCAAAAAGTAGTCAACTGTATGACTAGAGAGCACAAGTGAGAGCACCAGCCCAGCGCAACACAGCCGTTTACAAAGATAACCTTTTACTTGGGTTGGAGGCAATAGCTTTCAGCAGGTCTGGTGAGTCAGTGGAAATAACTACTCCATGCCTTGATAAAGGCACAAACACAGATGTCGGAAAGCAGCAGCCAAAGAAACCAGTATTGTTATGGGGTGCTGTGCAATATTAAATTTCTGTTAAAAAGGTATTTTTTAAGCGAGTAATGAGTTTAAACTGATGGAGTAGGCCTTTGTAGGGAGTGTTCTCCCATGGGAGCAGAGAATGGTCACATACATCACGCAAGTGGAAAGTGCAATATTTGTGCTAACGCTGCTGCACAGCCACAGTGCTGAGGCTGGGCTTCAGGACGCTTTGGCTGACTAGGGCATGACCCAAATGGTACTCAGGATGGGAAACGGCAGATGCATCCCGCACTTCGCAGCACACTGAACGTTGTGTTTGCCCACTATGTGGACGGGCCCTCCTACTTAGGGCAGCTTCCAGCTGTATCCCCTGCCCTGCAGTGACGTCTCGTGGTTGGCACCAGAGTTTTGGCCCCTGAGGTGGCTCGCTGCAAAGGCACATGGGCTGTGCTCACCGGCTGAACTCATTCAGGTTGGCCGGGATTCACTCATTCATGGTGACCCGGGATTCTCGCTGGCGCGGCTGGCCAGCTCAGGCCCAGCAGCAATGTGGTCGGCATCTGCCAGGCTCCCTGGGGACCAGGGGTATGGGGAGAGCAGCCCGCGTTTGTCAGTTAGCTCTAACGGCTGTGATGGTAAGGGTGAGGAAGCGGGCATCTCGCCTTCCCAATTTATGAAGGCACAAATCCTGCAGATCAGCCTGGTGCTGGGCACTGTCAAAACCCAAAACATCCCTGTGTGCTCCCATTTTCCCAGGTATTTCCAGGTGTCCTCAGTAACGTGCTGCCTTTTCGTACAAGTGCTCCATGTGCTGCGCTGGGGACAGGCCGTAAAGGTGCTGGCTTTCTGACCTCCCTCTTCCCTTCCAGAGGACATCTCTGTCAGCGTTGGAGCAATCAGAACAGCAGATCAGGAGAGCATCCAGCCTGGAAGAGCTGCTTCGTATCACTCACTCTGAGGACTGGAAGCTGTGGAAATGCAGGCTAAAACTCAAGAGTCTGGCCAGTTTAGACTCCCGCTCTGCGTCACATCGCTCCACCAGATTTGCTGCTGCTTTCTATGATATCGATACACTGAAAGGTGGGTGCAGGTTTTCAGTGAGTAATTTCGGCTTCAGGACCATCGATTCTTATGCAGCACAGGGTTAAGTACCAGGGGTTTCCTAGAATACACCCGTACTGGAAACAACAGGGCATTCATGGAAAATTACTTCGTATGAAAAAATGTCAGGCAACAGCCTGACTACGCCTCCCGGTTTTGTGGCCAAATCAGGCTTATTGTTCTCTGTGTACTCTCCAAAGGGAGGATGTATTATGTACGGATTTGTCAGTCCACAGAAAGGAGGGCAAGTCAATGTGCAAAGAATAGGCTGGAATGACTGGCTGAGGGGCTGGCCAGCAGCATCAGGCTAAACCTCACAATTTGCTTGCAGGCAGAAACAAATGAGATTTACTGCAGGCATAGAAATCTTTTTTTTTTTTATTAGGTGTGCTCTGATGTAAGGCACTGCGTCAATAGCAGTGTCTGGGTGGGAACTGCAGAGGAAGGATGTATTGCCCTAATCTCAATTTACCTGAGGAAGCCTCTCCAGAGAGGAGAAGTAGATCTTGAAAGAACCAACCAAAACCTGAATGCAGGGAATCACAATGTATTCCCTCACCCAGAGCAAAATTAATATTGTTCCCTGTAGCTGAGAGACTTGAGAGGCATTTTGTGTTCACTGACATAAGATAAAGCATCAGTTACTATACTTTAGTTAAGCAAATGGATATCCAACAGCAAAGCTACACTGTAGCCTAACAAAGGACAAGACTGAGATACTCTTTTTTGCTCAGTCTTTATGCTGAAGTGATATGATCATATCACTTTCTTTCTGGGAAATCAGACATTGCTGATTCTGTTCCAATACCACTTATACAATAACCACAGCCACATTTGCACAACATTACTCAGCTAAATCATGGCTGTGCAAAGGCCTTAACTTGCTTCTCTGAGCCACAGCACTGAAATGCAGACATGAGTGCCAGTCTGAAGAGGGTTTTCATATGACAGGTATGGTTTTAAACTTCTCATATCAATTTTGTGCAGAAAAAAACCCAAAATCCAATACACAGTGGAAGCACAACTTAGAGGACTTTAATTAATGATAAAAATTTTATTTACGTACCTTTACAAGCCTACACAGAAACATTAGAAGTCCACAGAGCTGTTAATAGAATTTGTACCTGGCGTCAAACGCCTTAATTCTCTACTCGCTACTGCTCATTTAGTGAGCATCAGCATTTCTGAAAAATTAAAACATTCCTTTTGTCAAAAAGCAAGACAACAGACGATGTTACCCAGTATTACTGAGGCAGTGTGTATTGCAATGGGCTTTTTTCAATGGCAGAATAATGTAAGTGTTCAGGTAATAAAGTCAGATGACTATAGTCATATAGATGTAATTTTCTGCTTGGAACAGCTGTTAGGTGGCTTCGTACTTTCCCGTTAAAAGTCTAAGTCTAGACACAGAGATGTCAGCTTTCTCATTCAAAGTCAAGCCACCCAAATTGAAGTTAAAAAAGCTCATTGGGTCATTTGCTCCATTCTTCCATCCAAAGTGGAATTATCCCAGGATAGAAACTACTTTTGTTTTAATATCTTCATATGTTCAAGGTACTAAAGCTCCTTTTAAAAAACCTAAGCCTATAAACATGTATTTCTTTCCCACACCTTTTCAGTCATTAAGCATTAACCTTTTTGCCAAGGGCATCTGTTCTGTTTTAACAAAGTGTTTTGACGTGAAGGCTGGGTCAAGGGTCCTCGTTGTTTCACTGCTAGACCATCTTCCACAGCACCCCAGACTCCAGCAGGGCGAGTTCGGGGCTTTGTTCCTCCTTTTTAGAGCTTTGACAATGAATTCACTGAAAGCTCGTCTCACCACAGCCTGCCCAAGCATCTCAGCTCACCTAGGGAGCACTTTCAAGCTGGAGACAGTATCGGAGCCAAATTTCTCAGCAGATGCCCTGTGCATGTTCACGGAAAAGATCAGGGTTCTTCTGAACAAAATGTGACACCCACTTCTTTGTCCATCCCTTCCTACAACAGCCCTTCTGCTAAAGAAGAGGTTAATAAAGTGAGGATGTGTGCAGTTGGAAAGGTCATCACCGCTTACGCTCGTTAAAGTGACATCTGAAGTGATTACATGCACATACCTTAATGAGTCTGGCAAACACTTTATTTTCTATTTTAAGGCCTAGGATTAGATTACTGTTTTGACAGACTAATGTTACTCTAGAAAATTCTATTGATGTTAGTGATTTTTCTCTTAATTTATGCTGTAAAATCAGAATTTGGACCCCAAGCTCTTATTTCTTGTACTTTTTGCATGACTGGAAAATGGAGTGAATCAGCCCGGGGGAAAGACTTTGCAGGAATAAACAAATTGATTTAAATATACACAGTCAGTTGAAGAAAAAGTTAAAAATAATAAAAGGAAAGTCAGGTAGGAAATAGAGAAATAAATACTCATCCAAAGACAAAACATAGCATGTAGAACAAAAGTATTCCAGATTTTTTTTTCTTCCCCAGAATTTCCCTGTAAACTTATGCACTGCTTGCGCAACAGTAGGGAGGAGAACTGCACTGGAAAAGAGAGCAATTTTCTCAATACTATAGAATTTGGTTTTGATCTTTCAAAAACCTGTTGGGTGGGGCCAGGCGGGAAAAATGTTTTTCATAAGTTTAAGAAGGACTTAAAGCATAAGCATTGATGACTCTTGAGTAATTCCATATCTTGAATCAGGTAAATAAAAGCCAGAAAAAGCAGGGCTACCTCTTAACAAGACTTGAGATAATATTATGTAAATGCTGCTGCTTTCTCCCTCTGGTTCAGTCAGTTAAGGCATTATTCCTTCCCACAGTCAGTATTTGACAGTTCAGTCGAAAAGAAATTACTAGTCTACAACAATTTAGTATTTGAAAGATGCCACAGTGTTTTGAATAGATAAATCATTCTCGAATTCATATTCCTGCTTTTCATATTTGAACCCCCTGATGGTACTGAGGTGTGAGAGTGTTTGTCTTGGATTTCATTAGACATTTTGGAAACGGTGCTCACTGGCTGACATCCAGCAGGATTATTAATACCCTCTGACCAGAATCTGTTAATCATTATGTGCTTTTGCAGTCAGGCCCAGGCCCTACCGAGTCCGCAGTGGGGTACACGCAAAAAGAGGATAAAATGACAACACGGAGGTCTACGCTGGAGAAAAGCAGAACGGGGTGCGGGCCAGCTTTGTCAGACAGACAGCGTGGAGCTGACTCTCGGCTAGAGGAAATCGATGCAGCTGTACTTAACCCACCAGAATTAACGGAGGTTTTGGTCATCCACGTTGAAAGCTAAAGGCAGATAAATGCAACGATCTATCTGCCAGTGCAGCTGGTGTAACTTACTGGGATAATTTTGCACTCAGTCTCTCTCTGGTCCTTAGATCGATCCAAGTTAAGTGCAAATTGATCCAACTAAGTGCAAACGGCCAGCCAGCACTTCATTTTTATTTATACAATGCTTCTACCTCACTAATCAGAGGTTTAACATTCCCATGATTGCTCATAAAAATGGTGTTTTCTCCAGTCATAGATGAGGAATGGCAGAAGACTCAATGTGTACCCAGGGAAACCTGCGTGGAAGTTGCCAAAGAGCTTGGTACAACAACCAACAAATTTTTCAAGCCTCCCTGTGTGAACGTGTTCAGATGTGGAGGCTGCTGCAATGAGGAGAGTCTGAGCTGCATGAATACAAGTACAACTTATGTGTCGAAAACGGTAAATGAGGCTATTCATCTGCTTTCTTTTTACCCTGGCTCTCCAAGACGGGAGGGGAAGGAGGATGTTTGGTTTCTGAGATCCTGTTATGAAAGATCTGTCTGCTCTACCATAACAAATAGAAGATTTAATTTTTTATCCATGTGCAGTGAATGCAGGCATGTGCAATAGAATTTTACTTTCACGTTGCATTATTAAAAGTGGATATATATGTGTAGAGATGGAAAATCAGGCCCTGACAAAGTGACTGCAGGCTCACGTGATGTTAAGGGATTTAGTCTTTCTTTAATGTATCATTACCTGGGCCTGGGACCTCTTGAGAGTACTGGCTCATGGGAATCCTCTGCACCAATGGATTAAGAGACACTCCTGGAAATTTTGCTGTGTGAGGCCAGGAGTCCAAGCGCTGCTTTTTAAAAATTTCTATCAGTGCCAAAAAGTCCGGCTAATAATTTTGGATGTGCACTTTTGCGAGCCTAAAAAGGAGATATTTTCAGCAGGAGAGACCAGATGCTCTCAGTTTGAATGCCTCAGGATCTGAATGTCCCAAATCACAAGTCACTTTCAAAAAGCAAGGCTTAAACCAGTAGTACTGCATTTAAGTACTGCTTAGATGCAACAGGCGACATATACCTGAGTTCTAATGACCAGTGCCAAAAAGTGAGCATAAACAGAGCAGCCAGAGAGCTTCTTTCTGTAGACTCCCTCTAGTGCCTATGTACAGAGATATCTTGCTCCAGTGGGTGACTGAGCAGAGCTCCAAGTTTAGTGCTTTCAACCAGCTCTACAGATGAAACCATCTGTGTTAATACTGCAGAAGCAGCACAGGAGACTGGTCCTCCTTGATTAATCCTCACCTTGTGCATCCCTACTTATAGTTGATAACACCTTTTGACTTGGAATAATATGTTAAATTCTGCTTACAAAAAAGGCTTTTCTTTAAATCAGAACAAAGATCCAGGCCAGTTGTTTTAAAAGGAAAATTGAACTCCTCGTGGGGAGCAGGTCCAATTCACTTCTGTATTTGTTTCAGGTTTGTTGGAATCTAATTCCACTGTGTCTCGCTGTACTGGAATATAGCTGGAGTAAAATAAACCAGGGCCTGTCCTTCTTGCGTCAATGTTCATTAAGTGCTTTCATTCCACACCAGAAGGAGAAAGCTGTTATGAGCTGTTGGCCACACACAAAAGACATCCGATCAGCTCAGAGAGCTAGGTCAGGCTAAAAAGTGTTTATTTATTTACGTGTTTTTGGAACAGCAGTTTATAAGTTTGTTGAAAAGCTGCAGTTTTGCAGAGTGTAACATTCCTTTAGTGTCCTTCAAAATAAAGATTCCCTCAAAAGCCCTCAGCTAAATTCCACTCCTGGATACACCGCCATCCATCCAGATTTACTACTGTGAAATGAATGGAATTACTCATGTGTTAGTGAGAGCATTTTTTTTTTCCCTTGGTATAAAATATCCACTGAAGGATATTCATGAAACCTAAAGTTAAGACACTGTGACACCTAAATTTAAATGTCTAAGCAGTCAGGCTTAGGAATACTTCTCAGCTCTTGCCTGTGGATGCAGCTTTAAGCCAAGACGTGCTGGCACGCGAAGACGTACCTTGTGCTTTGGTTTCCATGGGATGGAATCTGGCTTGAGGGGGCAGAGGGGGTGTAGGTCACTTCAATAGCTTCTGCACATAGTTGCCCAAGAAACCAAGGCTTCCACAAGGCTACTCAGGGATCACCCTGAACAATCTGGATGCGCTGAAGGTAGGCTGTTTGTTCCTTAAGGTCCTGGTATAGTCAACAGAGAGATGTTTCCAGGATGATTCCTTGCAGGGACCCAGCTGAAGCGGAACGAATTCTCCTCTGTTCTCTCTTGTTTCTTCCCTCTCTGAGGAGGCCGTGGGGATCAAGTTAGGCCCCTAAAGATGCGTGTTGTGACTACACTCTAGGACAGTTAAATAGTTGTCTCCGTAAGTGGCTGAGATTCAACTGATGATATAACTGAGAACAAAGTTCTTAACACCTGTATATTTTCAGTTTTGCCCTAGCATCCAGAAGAGGCTTCTGAGTGTATTTGCAAGTAATTTTGAATGGTCTTGGATGTTTAATAGCTGGTAATACAGCACTGGGATCACTGTTTTGGCAAGTTCCTACCTTGGTGGGCATTGCTTACTATACAAAACCCTCAGTGTCCACCTGTTAATTTATACCTACGATAACTATCTCTAGAAAAGAGCAAAGGTAGGAAGAATAGTGGCAAAGAATAAGAGGTTTTGGTTCAAAACTCCAAACATTAACTGTATAATGGAAATTGAAAAATAAATGTTATTTCACCCACCTAGCTCTTTGAGATCTCGGTTCCTTTGACAAGTGTTCCTGAGCCCGTGCCAATCAAAATCGCCAATCACACAGGCTGTAAGTGTCTATCAAATACCCAGCGTCATCAGTATGGCATCATACGAAGATCTGTCCAGTACCCGGAAGAAGATGGGTAAGTTCCCTCATTTACAAACTTCCACACACGATTTGGAGCCCAAAGTATGAAAACTATTTTGTTTGGGTTTGTTCATTACATTGGTCCCTTTATTTTCTGTTATCCCAACAGTTTTTCCAAATAGCTTGATTATCACTCAGGGTTAGAAAGCTTCAACTAAACCTGCTGAATTATAAGTGAATGGGCACCAGAATCCAACAAACAGCAGGCTAGCTCAGCAGGATCTGGAGACATTAAGACATTTAGGTGCTTGAGCAGGGACTCACAGTGCACAGATTAGCACTGTGCTCCACTGGATCTATTTGGATAGGTGGGCATAGACTTCTTCAACCTGACATGAGCAACTCTGCTTGTGCATTTAGCCAGGGCACACAGAGTGCTGTGCTCAAGCTAAAGTCCTCTGCCATACCTCACAGCACGTCAGGTCAGAAACAATGTGAATTGTGGATTTTCACCTTCTGGTCCAGTCCTGATTTGCATCTGTCAGTCACACTGGCTGGAGAAAAGCGATCTCACATCTAAATTCAAAAATCTGGTATATAATACCTGTAGTCCTGGTGAGAACAGGCTACATTAATTTAACAAAGACTCTAGAAACACACGTAGCTTGAGTGATTCATTGGAAATCAGCTCAGATATCTCTGCCTAGCCTTGCCCCCATAGCTACCCTTCAGTTAGACATCTGGGCTGGGGGAGAGGTGGCATTTCAGCAAAGCCACTCCAGCCCTCACTCAGCCTGCTGGCCACTCCAAAACCTCTTCCTACACAAACACAGAAGAACCTCAGCCTTCTTACAGTTTGTGAGTTCCTCTCCCAGGGCCAAGGGCCTAAAAGTCAAAGTGGCCTCTCTGACCCCAAAAACAGTCTCCTGCACATCCTTAAGTGTCGGCAAATTTAAACTGGAGCTGCGCTTTCTGGCAGCATGGCAAAACTGAATGCAGTTACATGGCAGGAATACTGTAAGACAAAGACTACCCTGGGTGGGGTACAGCTGCTTTATTCAAAAGTGAAGCTGTGAAATTGTAGCTGTTTCCTAAGGAAGTATTCTGAAATATGTGCTGTACCTGCTCCTTCTAGTTGCTGGGGGCCAGACAGCTCAGCCCTATCAGCAAAACCATCCAGTCCCAAGGTTTTCCGGTTGCAGCAGTAATGCACACAGATGCTGCACCTTCACGTAGTATAAGTGGCAGACCCAGCATACCCAGCATACCAGCAGGCTCATTTTGCCACACAACTACACTGATGCCCTAATTTTTTTTCTTTTTTTTAATTTATATCTTAATTTTTTTTTTGTTTTCTAGATGCCCCTTTACCAACAAACTTTGCCATAATGGATGGATCTGGGACAGTGACAAGTGTGAATGTGTTGCAGATGTACAGCACCCTAACAGACGAGAAGGTAAAGATGATATTACAAATGGGCACTTTTGCTTACTATGTCCAGGCTGTTCGTGTTTCATTTTGGTTTTGACCCATTTTTTCACTGAGAGGGTTATAGATTTGTTTCCACATCCCTAGACAAACTTGGCTTATGGTGTAGAAACTCATCTGAAAATAAACACTCCTATGTGCTTATCCCCATCTCATGTATTTTTGCTTGGATGTTTTACTCCTTCTCTATTAGCAACCTGAATAGGAAATAGGAAAGCATTAAAAAGAGTCAGTAAAGTAGGCACCCTGGATAAATTTTTATTTTACATGGGCCTTAAATTATATGATGGGATTTTTAACTGGAGAAAAAAATATGCCTGTTAGCTGTAGTCAGTGCAAAAGATTCTCATTACCTTTCAAAGTGTTTGACTGCTTTTGATGACAATATTAAGGAAGCTTTCAAACAAGCTATGCCATACGTACTCTCAAGTATGCATGTATACCACTTCAGGTCTGTGGAAGGAAGTGGAAGAGGGTAAAATTCGTAGAAGTGTACACTACTTCCCTTCTCCCTCTGTTTTTCCTGTGAAACTTTAAACCATCAAAGAAAATTGCAGGAATTATTCTGGGGGCTAGTTGTATAAGTCTAAAGATATTTACTAGCAGTAAGCATTAAGAGAAGTTAAATATTCTCCAAGCCCTGTATAAGGTTTTATAAAAAATGTTTTTCTCGGGAAATTGTACTGGTCAAAATAAAATTGTCATAGCACTAGAGCAGACAGACACAGAAGGAAGCCTTGCCTTTGTGGTTTAACCTACATGCAGCAAGTAAAAGAATAAACCACCCAAGGCAACAATAAAAGCAAGCCGGCAAACGATTCCTAGACTAGCAAATTAAAATAAAACTAAATGACCTCCTAAACTGGTCTGTTGCTTACAATTTCCTAATGTTAATAAGCAAGACAACAGCTGCGTAGTGGTCTGTGTAGGATCTGTTCTCACTCTGGACCAGGTCATCTGACTACCAGGTTAGATAGTTAAGCTCAAGTTAAGACTTTTCACTCAAGAAAGGACTAGTAGTCTGTATTTCACAATAAATCCAAAGGACTGTGAGTAGCCAGAGTCCTCTTAAATCATAGCCTTTTGTAAAGTCAGCTTGGAGCATTAAAATTTGTGGCTTGTTGAGTTATAGCTTTTGTTAACATAGACTCAATATTTCCTCAGTTAAAATATCATTCTCTGAAGTACATTGTGTTTGGCAGTGGCTGGGACAAAATAACTTAAAATCTGCCTTTGAGGTTGAAACAAAGGGAGACCGAAAAACTCTACACCACTTCACACATGCCAAGCTTTATCACCCCAAGGAAGGGGTTTCTTTTCCAAGAATTAGGGTCAGATTCCTTCCTCCCTTCCAATAGGACTTGGGTTTTATTCTGTCTGGATATTGGTTTTCCAGCATTAAGTAAATAATAACGAAGGTTTCTTTCAAGTAATGTGTAAGCCTTTTCTGGCCACTGAGATCAGAGCTGAGGCTGAAGAGGTCACAGACGCAGGTTACGTTCCACATTCCGTAGGTTAAACCCAAGAGCTAATTGTAAAACTACAGGAAATTACCTTCCCAACGACACATTATATGCCATGACCTTTAACCGGGGATGTGCTGCTAGCATTTTAATAAAGCTTTAGCAAAATATGTTCCCTTTTTGCTAGGATTAGCCTTATATTGTACTCCAGATGTGTATTTTCAGGGAAGATAGATGAGAAAATGCATTCACTTGGCTGGGACTTTGTTTCTGAAATGAAGTATTTTCTTCTACCTTTAACTGATAAGTGTGCATATGGTCCTTATTGAAGCACTAGACCAGCTCACACCTTACCAGACATAGCATTACTGTTGCAAAATTTCTGCAGTATATGGATAGTGAAGTACATCGAGTGGTGAGCATGACAGTTAGCACAGATGTGCACTAATGTCATGGGCATAGGCTTAATCCTTTTTGAGATTTGCTTTTAAAAACCTGCTGTCCGGTAAAAATTTGTGCATTCCAAAACCTAAGACTAGGCCTCAAAATAAGGTATTTTTATGCACGATTCAACCCACAAGAAATAGCAGTATTAGAACAAGTGAAATAATCAGCCGAATCCTCTCTTGAAAAAACTCCGGAAGTCCTTTTCCGCACTGTAAGTTACAACGAAAATTCTGAAGACTAGAATCTCTCAGAGAGTACACAAGTCCTGGTGATTGCAAAGAATGAGTTAGTGTCTTCAGAAGCTGGATTTAGGCATGTAAAGCTTACCACTGAAAGAAGTATGTGCTATTGCAGGACTCCCTTCTCTTGCTGAGCTGGCTATGTGTGGACAACATATGGAATTTGATGAAGAAAATTGCGAATGCATCTGTAGACAGAAGTGTCCCACAGATTTCTTTCAAAGCAAAGAGAACTGCAGCTGCTATTTGTGTAGGGAGAGCCAGGAGAGCTGTGCTCTAAAGCACAAGATATTTCATGCAGAAACCTGCAGGTAAGTGTCCCTTGTCATTCAGTGTCTATGCTGCAAGATACGAAATAGCTTGCATAGATGTTGGAGGTGCAAGTGCTGAATTAGCTAGCAGGTCCACCTGGGGTGAAATACCTTGCTGCAGTTATGGAGTTAACAATACCACTATTATTTACAATGTTGTAAATATTGTATATTTTGTATATTGTATATTTACAATAGTCCATCTATGACTTACCTCATAGAAGAAGCCTAAGGTTTATTTAATTGACATGTTTTGAGAAATTTGGACAAGGATGCTATTCAACTACCTATATTTATTACTTTTTCCCCCTAATCTAAAGGGAACGACTGTTCATATGTGCTACACCTGAAATCATTGTGTGACAGGGGATTTATAGTGAGATATTGATTCTTGCATTTGTAGGTAGGTAGAACCCATCCTGTGTTCTCTGTGACAAATGAATGCAGTCTCAGGGACATCTAGGGAGGAGGGCTCCCTAAGTTCGCACCCACACTATACAGCACATTCCATATTCAGTTTGTCTTCAGAGCTAGTGATTTTCTAGAGCTAATGCAGTTTTGTGTACATATAAACCCACTCAAAGCAGGAAAATTGTTTGGGGGCTATTATACTCCATGCGTTTCCCTAATGCTTTTGTGTAACTAGTTTTGTGGTTTCTTTGGAAAAACTTAGATAGAAAATACTCTCTTAAACCCTTTTCATACAGTAATTTATTTTTTAAATTTCTCAGAAAGCTTTGGTCCCATGTAGAAACCCAGAAGCATGCAGGATTTCTGTCTGAAAGCTTTTATAAGGACAAGCTACATCCAGCTTCCCTGGGTACCTTAGCAGAGCTGCAGTTCACTGAATGATCACGTATAGGGTCTATTTTCATAGGTTTCAGAGGTTTATTCATGGAGAAGCAGCCGTGGAAGAAGTAACCTTTGCATCTTTAGGTCTTGGAATTGTAGAATCATACAATGCTTTGGGTTGGAAGGGACCTTTAGAGGTCATCTAGCCCAACCCCCCAAGCATAAAATAGTTGACAACGAGAGACTTGGTCATTTATGTGTTTCAGAAAGGTGGGAGGGGATCAATGCAATCATTTGTTTACATGAGTTTGGCTTCTAGAAATTACTATAATCTGGACACAGGACTTCTATGTCAGAGTTTTATGCCCAGTGTTCGTGGAGGACCAAAGCTGCAGCTTCAGGTGAGCTAAGGTACTTTGCAGAATAGAAGCGCGGCACTATCCAGTGCTGACACTCTGGACTTCACTGCTCTCCAGACATGAAAGCGTCACTGTGGACAAATGGACAACACCAAGACGTTGTTGTAGATGACAGCCATCAGGCAGCAAAGTCTTGGCTCCCTGTGTTGTAGGGTGTTGACACTTTCCCAGATGTCGCCTAGAGAGCATTGCAGTGTTCCATGATGAAAAGGTTGAGGAATGCCACAGTGAAGAACTATCACATTACAATGCTTCTCTCTTTCTTTTTTTTTCCTCCTTCATCAAACAGCTGCGAGGACAAATGTCCATCCCAACCTAGAACATGCCCAACTGCAAAACCAACATGTCCCAGGCATTGCCGTTGTCCAAAGGAGAAGAGAGGTTCTCATGGGTCCCAAAGCAGAGAAACTCCCTGACTAAGCTTCCCTGATTCTCTGAAAATCCACTGCTTTGCAAAGTAGCTGTCACTGACTTTCAAACAATAGTAAACACGACCATCTTCCACATTAATAGCAGAAGAATGAATCCAGGCTGCATTTATTTATTAATCACTAACTGCAGGTGAATCCTCTGGGACACTGATAATTGTTCTCTAAGACATAGCAACAACCGATGAATTACTGGCTGCGCAGAAGAAAGAGTGGAAAGTGCAAGTTCACTGTATGGAAGATGAAGCTGGTATATTGGTAACAGAGTCACAGTCACCATCCAATATTTCATAAACTGAGACTAGATAACCTTAGCACCTGAATCCTTAGCTATGCAGCTCCTGGGTGAAACTGTCTTCAGAAATTCAGTGTACGGGATTTGGCTTCTAATAGGTTCAGCACTGAGTTATTTGATCTACTGTCCAGCTTTGATTATCATCTTGAGTTTATTGTACAACTACTGTCAGATGTGCCATATTTAAGTGTACATAAGAAAATAAATACATCAGTTATTCCAGTGGTTTTGATTTTTCTCTGTTCTTTTAACACTCTGCCCAACAAAAAGAAAACAAGCAAAACCCCAAAGTCGTCTCAAGTACAGCCTTCTTATGTTTGTTCCACTGGGACTGGCTTCTGCCCAAACCCAGGTCGAAACAAGGTCACTTGACCCAATAGTTTCGGTAAAGAAGAATCATTTTTCCCATGTCTGCCCGAGAGCCATGTGTGATTTATTTATTTGTTCCTGGTGTAGTATGTTAATTTCCCTAAGGGGATAACAGCCACACTAGTACTAACTCTTCAGTGATTTTTGGCAAGGCACGGTTCACTAAAAGATGGTTTTCCTTTTAGCTTACCATGCTATGAAAACCTCTCCTTTGCACCGGAATTCCTTTCAACATTGTGAGGCCTGAGTAACAGTGTTTTAACCAAATCAAGTACAAGGAGAGCATTATTTTCTGAGCCACCGAAGTCTAGACTAAGCCAGTCCAGAGAAAATACTGTGAGCAATAATGCTGAACTGGAAGTGACAGTCTTGATGACTGAATTATTTTTTCCCCTTTGCTAAATTCTCCAATTCTATGCTGCACTGTGAATGAAGGGAATAGAGCAAATGAAACAACTGCTACAGAGATGGAAAGACTGACACAGCACAGGGAATAGAAAACAGGTTTTTGATGTGCATCTGTGACTTTTTTATAGTTATATAGGGAAAAAATAGATTGCTTTAAAATAAAATTAGAGCCAAATCCTGTAAGATCGATTTCGTTGTTGGACAAAGCACCAAACAATTGAACGTGTCTTTTGTCTGAGTAAGGCACTTGGGATTCAACCCTGGATGACTGCTCTGAGTGCTTCCTAAGCTGCCTCTGATCGAAGTCTGTGCAAACACACCGGCAGGCTGTTTTCACTACCTGTGCTGGGAACTGGCCTGGGATCCTCTGACCAAGCAATGTGGTCTGACCTGTGAGCGTACTGGGTGGAGCCTCTGCAGCAGGGTCACCTACTGGGCTGCCCTGCCGAGGGTTTTCCTCCAGAGCGAAGGCCACCTGCAGCTAGCACCCACTCTGTGCGGACAAGCAGGGGAACGTGACTCCAGTGCAAAACCCAGTGAACCAGCTTGGCAGAAGAAGCACACCCTTACATTTCCCTCGCTCCTCCGAGAGGCTCCAAATTCAGACAGGTGTTCAGGGTGGGTGAAGTCCTTGAACTATACAAGGGTCCGTAAAAGGAATGAACTGCCTCATCACTTCCCACCTGGCTCAGCCAGGGGCACCCCGACCTCGTGGTTGGATTGCCTGGATAGGTTACACCACTAGCATGTTCCTCAGAAAGCCAGGAGGCTGTGGAGGCACTGTGCTTTGCAAGCCCAGGCAGCTGATGCTGAACTAGACACTTAACTGGTGACACTAGAGGCATATGGAATAAAAACACACCTTTGTGCAAAACTACGCAACAGTATTCGTACAGCTAAATTCTATGGAAAGAGTTTAAGCTCTTGCATTTCCTAGCTTTTCTTAAATGGAAGTCTAGCAACTGCAACCCTGTATTAATTATGCCTGACTCTTGTCAATGTTGATCCGTAGAGGCTTCCTCAGCTTTCTTTCCTGCCCAGTGAATATATAAACATTTTTTTACAAAAGAGAACTGCTCCAACCTGAGAAACAAGTAAGTCTGCTTCAACTCCAGGTGGCTCTTAGATAAAGCAGCCACTGAGGGGCTAAAAGCCATATTCAAAATCTTTCCTCAGTGAGGCGGAGAGGGAGTTGAACGTAAGCCACCCAACCCCCAGAAGAGTACAATAGCCATTAGATACCCAGGCTAGAAAGGTACCATTACTGAACACCACTGTGAACCCTGCTCTGAGGTCTTCACACCTTTCTAGACCACTGAAAAACAGACCTGTGCCTGGAGGTCTACCTCAGGACTGAAGATCCCGATGGGAAAGAGTAAGATCTTCCCATGTCCACAGGCTTCTTTCAGCCTAAGCCACTGGGTGAATTTAACCCTTAACCTCAAAATTTTGCACTTAACTCTTGTGGATCACTTTGTTAAATGCTTAGGTAAATATTTTTGACAGAAATATGCTCAAACAACAGTGAATGTGTGATCATCAAAACCACACCTGAAGGTCAGCATAAAATTCAGTGTTATTTTCACATTTAATCCCCTACAGGTTCCTTTACTTGTGAGGGATTTCCATTTTGCTGCTGCAATTGCCAGAAAAGCTTGTGAAATCAGAACAGATCTTGGGTTTAGCGTGAAGATGGAAAAGGAAACTGCTTGTGGTGGCATTTGCTAACAAGAGTAGCTTAAGCGGCCAGCATAAGTAAATAGTTATCTAGTTTACAACTTTCATGCTCCTTAGAGGTTCTTAGCCTTAATTTCCAGAAGGCTTATGAATGTACTTCTTTGTGCTTCAAATAGGATTGTCAATTCTGGTACGCAAAGCTGAAACTCACACTCAGACCTTTGCAAGATGACAGACTCGGGGTGCATGGGTGTGTGCATGTGTGTGTGGGTGCAAGCACGCACACCCCAACCTCACCCTCAGCTCCTTCCCTCCTCCTCACATCACTCCCTCTCCCTCCATTAACCCGTTGATCCATCACCCAGCTGCCCACCAGGTCACAAAGGGAGGTGAGGGTGACCCTCGTGCCGTGCCAGGGCTGGCCGGGGAAGGGGACACCTCTTGCCGGCGTCCCGTACTCCGGGACAGCACTGCAGCCCTGCAGCCTTCCCCTGCCACCCGGCAGGATGGATCCATCCCCTCCCCACCCGACGCACGGCACCGTCCTGGGCAGGGAAGCGGAGGCATCCGAGAGCTCCGAACTGACCAGATTCACACTCATCCGCACAGGAACGTGAGAATACCTGTTCCTAAGCCTGCAAACCAATTGCTTGAGTGTGAGCATTGGCCATCCTTCCCCTCCTGTCAGCTCCTGTCGAAGAAAGGACAGGGAAAGGCACAACTGCCTTCCGAAGCCCTGGCCCACCTACTTTTTGGACTGTACTTGTACACTGCTGTGTTTGCAGCACAGGGATCTTGCAGCTTCTTTTATTTACAGTATATTCCCCTCCTAGCAGATCATCTCCTACGGCCCTGCGCCAGTCTCCGCATTGCTGGGTGTCACTCTTTTCCATCCCACTCTCCTGTATAATTAGAAAACAACCAAAGCTAGAGTATGTACTGCATATTTGTAACATTCACTAAAATACTACGTGGAAAAGCTCACGAGTTTAAGCACAATGGTGTGAATGCCAGTGCTGAGTGATGGTTTTAATTGCCACAGCCCCAAGAAGATCTGGACGTCGCTAACACCGTGGTACAGCCATAAATCCTTTCCATGGAAAACCATGACTAAAAGAGGCTCTGGGTGGAGGTGGAAACACATGCAGATAATTAGAATTTGATGAGGATTTATAAAAACTCATGTTATTGTATTTGAGAAATTTTGGATTCTTCAATCCATTTAAAAATATTCAACAAACTTTAAAACAGAAATGCTTTATATCATCTTTCATATCAATACATCAGAATTTAGTGAGATTTAATATAACAATTCAGAAGACTTAAATGAGGTATACAAAATTCATAGCAGATCCGTTTTTTAACTGATGTCATTAGCTCTTAATCTATGACTAAATGTCCTTCTCAGAGGGAAGGTTACTGAGCAGAGGAACATTCTCTTTGAAATTTCAAATGCCATTTATTACTGTGTTCAGCATGACTTGCTTTTTAAGCATATGGACATGATTTACAGATTTTATAGCCAGAATAATAATGCTAAAACTTCCTGTTATGGTGTGTCTTAATTTTTACATAGTAAGGGAGGTCTTTAATATGATATTTGGATTATGGCCTCTACATATTCCTGTGTACAATAGAAATGAGAATACTTAAAGAGTAATTGTTAATTCTAAATAAACACACATGAAGTTTCTAAAAACATCAGCTTTTATGAGTACTCAGCTTTCACTTGCATGTGCTTTTTGCAGGGAGGGGGCAGCGGAAAAGACTGAATGAGAATAATAGCAAAGTATGCACGCTGCATTTGAAAGAGTCAGTAAATCTCTATCTACCTGCAAAAAATTTACTTGACTTCTAGAAGGACAGAGGTGTGTGTGTGATCTTTCTTACAAAATGCCAGTAACACTGAAGAAATTCAAGCAAATCTTGAAAGTACCGCTACCATTTACTTCAAAAGCAGTTGTATGTCATGTGCTGTGACATTGCTTATAGCAAGCATTAATCATAGGAAGGTTGACAGACCATATATAAATCCTGTCATACTCATATACATTGCAAACATATAAATCTATATGTATCCTTTGGGCATCAACTCCAGCTGACTCTTAAGGTCCCTTCCTGTTTTACAGCCAAAAAAAGATGTGAAATCTGCCTGGGGCTTTTTTTGTTGTTTTCTTGTACCACTCTAAGCCAGAAGTTACGCTATTTAAATCAAGAGTTATTTTGCTTTACAATAGTGTAAAAAAAAGAAAGGGAAACCTTGAAAACCCAAACAAAAATTTGTGGAAACTCGTTCAGCTGCCAGGTTCCTTTGTGTTTTCTAAATACTTGATAAATGCATTTCAACTTTAAAATATCAAAGACGTTGTCACCTTCTAATTTTGGACTCATGGAGTGAATTGGTCTCTCTGGAACTACAAGATGGTTACCAGGACAAGTGAATCTATGTTCTCATTTATTACAGTCTAAACTGTTTGAAAAACAAACAAAATACTTGTTTGAAAAACAAACAAGTCAGGGGTTACAAATGATGTGCTGCTATTAATTTTATTTCTGTCAGACTCCTACATCAGCAGTTACTCAAAAACTACAATAAAAACTTTTCACTTGGAGAGGGGGGGAAAGGTCTGTTTTAAATTAAGTGAAAAGGAAACTGGTCCTTTAGCCAATAAAGCAAAAAGAGTACATAAAAGGATGCTGTCAGGGCTTGGTCTGTATTTTGACTTCTATGCCATTAACACCCTTCTTTGTTTCCACCTTTCTCATACTTTACTACTCAATACAAAAGGTCCTCCCAGGTTGAGAGCACTGAAGATTCATGACTTCACGCGAACTGCTTCATTTCTTAAACATCAAAAGCTACCTTAAAATGTTTATGGCTGAATAATCAATGATTTAATTCTAGTCTTCATTAGTATAGGCTATATATTTAAAAACAGAACAGTGGTTATATAAAAAATATCCAGTTATTGTGAGTGATTATAAATTACGGGCCAAGAGAAGAAGGTAACAAAATAGGAAGCATTCCATCTAGTCTTCTGCCCCACCTGTTTTGCTAAGTGGTGTTTTTAATTGGTGCCTCTCACATGTGGCTTAGTATCACAGGTTCATCTGAAATGGTGATACAAGATACGCAGACTAACCCATCAGTTTCTGTTAGGTGACTCATTGGCAAAGCATTTACCCAAAACTTTCCCTTGAACCTGGCTCCTGCTGTCTAAGCACACCCATGAGGCTCCTCTGCTCTTCTTTCTTTCTTGGGAAAGCGTTTCTTGCTATGAATGAGCTAACTGTTCAGAATTGTGTTTGAATACTCAAGTATGGTTCCATAGTGGTTATTCAGCTTCATTTCTGAGAATAAAATTACCAATACACGTAATGAAACCCAAGGAAAAGCTCAACATATTCACAAGAACCATGCAACGCTTCTTATCGATATTGTCTCCATAATGCACGGCAATATTTTCCTGTAGCTCACTTACAAAGGCATATAATGAAAATTCCTTTAAAACCATCTGGCCTCTCTGATCTGGCATTTCCCTATGCATCCCATTTTAAAACCACCCACAGCTCACTCCTGAAGATTCCGTAGCTAATAATGCCAGTGCCTCTCTACCTGTCCCCTGGAGGCCCATCACCTTGCTCTGCTCCACATTAATCAAATTAAATTCAGAGTGCTTGTTTCCAGCCTGCACAAAGCTTGAAATCTGTGGCTTCCGCTTCAGACTTCAAGGAGGGTTTGTGTGTCTGGAAGCCTCTCTGAGTCTTGTCAATTCTAATAGTCAAATAAAAGTTACTGCTTCCTTCACGGACCTTACCAAGGTAAGGCTTTTCAAGGCCACAATAACACTATCAACATAAAGAAATCCTTATTTCATTTCATGGATTTTAAGGTATAAGCACAATGAATTATTCCTGCTTTACAGTTTAAATCCGGATATACACTATCAAAATATTGGATAGTTCATGATTAGTTTTTATAAGAAACTCCATTTTCTTTTAATTCTAACTATAGCAATGAGGCAGATATTACACTAATGGGTATCATGAGCACAGAAAAGAGTGTTGATACAATGTTCTGGAGCACACATGTGGCAGGAGCATTAGCAGTAGGAAATAAAAAATACCAGGTGCAGGTTCTTCAGATTTGCACTGAGAATATTTTGCATCCCCATCAGGACCAACACTTTTTAAGTTTCCAACAGCTCCATCTGCTGTTGTCACTGCACCTTTTCTTCCCTCCACCAAGTCCCTACGCTTGTTGAACTTTCAGTTAAGCCCATTTTGTCAGCATTTGAGTACTGAAACCCATCTGAAAGTTCCGGCACTTCAGTTTGTGTCGACTCTATGACATAAATTTTGAGGATTTTTTTTAAGAGTTAGTCATGTACGGTGTTATAGGTACAAACAGAAGGCGTCTAAGAAAGACAGGCTTCTCACACTGCTGATGCACAAATGCTAAAGCACTTTGATGTGGCCTCAAGGCTGCAGAAATGGAAGTTTAGATCTGCAACTAAATAGACAGCGAAATCCGGTAAAACTGAGAATAAAAAGTAAAGCCAAGTCTGACCAGCCTGGTCAACAGGCTGTGGCTTCATAGTAACTGATACCAGATCTGTGTGTTACCGTATCTCATTCGATCCAGACCAGATACAGGCACACGACCGCATTTCTGCCAAACTAATCAGACGACTTGCTAGAGAGCTGATGCTGCTGGTAGGCTGGCTGTCTGCCAGGACAAAGGTAACCCGTCCTGCCGACTGACTTCAAACGTCAGGGAGAGCGCGGCCGTCGCTCTGCACTGCGTGCCCAGGAATTTTTTCTGCCCCATTCGGGGAACCCTTGAGTTGGATCACTGACTCTGCTGAGAAGGCAGAAGGCACCCAGCACCCAGCACCCAGGCCCCGCTTGCGATGACTGCTCCTGCTAGGGGTGGGGAAGGACTGCGAGACCAGGCGCTCAGGCACTGTAATGGCCCCTGCGTGGAAGTGGTGAACAGCTCATCTCTAGGTGAGGACTACTTGCAGCAACTGCCAATGCACCGTGAGCGTTGCACTGTACTGGTAAGGACAGAGACGGGACCTGTGTTCAGGCTTAGGGGACTGGGTACGTAACCCCCGACTCCTCTCAAACACTCGTGCTCCTCCCCACCTTCACTGTCCTGATTTGAGAGCAAAGGGAAGCTGGGCTCTGCGGCGGGAGAGCGTTGCAGTACAAGGAGGAGGGTGACTGAGGGATTGAGACCTTGCAGTGTGTGTGAGGCGTACAGGTTACATACAGTCATGAGACCCAACACACATAGGCTTGCTGATCAGCTTCTCACTTCTGTCAGCAATTCATCTGCCACAGAAGTATTCCAGCCTGCTCGGGAGATGCACCTGTAAAATGGAAAACTAACTTATTTTCTGGCATCTAAGAGAGAAATCTGGCTTAAAGAAAAGAAACCCTTTTTACAGTTTGTGTTTAATGGTCATTGCCTTCACGGACTACACTGCAGATTGTTAACCTTTACTTGAAACCTTTATTTTAAAAGTACATTAACATGTCATTTCATCCAGCTTCTGTGGGATTTCACGAATACCGGAGAAAAACTGTAAGAGGACCCAGGTGCTAGAATGAGAAACCCATGATTTTTCTCGGCTGCTTTCTGGGTGGTGTTGCAGCCAGATACAGGATTGGCTGTACGCAGTAGAAACCAGGCAAATCCAACCTTTTTAAGGTATGATAGAAACCTGTTAGATCCTTCTTAATTCCTACCACGAAAAATAACTGCTGAGGTAGACAACTGGGCCCTCACTCCCCTTTGCAGATGTCTTAGGAGAAGTGCCAGGCTCTCCAGCACTACCTTATAAAAGTAAACCAAATGGAAGGACAGTTTTTCCATTCCTTCAGGACAAACATCCAAAATATTGCTTTCCTTCTCATTTTGGAGCACATTTAACTCCACCAGGATCAGAAACTGAAAATGCTGTGGCTTTTCAAACAGGGCGTTAGGCTGTCTCTGGTGCTCTTCTGCTTGGTTTCACTATCAATCTCACCCTATAGGCCGCAGTTTTCCATCCAGCAGCACTGCTTTTCACTAATGTTCTCCGTTCGGGGCTTCAGACAGTTTCTGCTTTCCTGAATCCTAGGAGAGAAAATGTCCTTTGCTGTGAGCCGGGTGTGTGCTGTCACACCACGATTCCACTTCACGAGATTTCTTTTCCAGCAGTGCGATGGCTCCCTCGCCGTAGCATCAGGCTCTGGAGCAGCATTGCTTCGCAGCTCTGTTGTGAACTGCTCTGTGAGCAACTGATCACCTGTTTTACTCGATTCCAATGTTTTGAAATAACAAATGTGCATGCTCTAGACATATTAAGTGTAAATAAATGCATAGAAGCAACTTCGTCCACCAGGCTGGGGGCAGAGCAGCAAACCCAGCCTGAGAGGAGGCCGAGAGGGAGGTGACAGAGCGGACTACCTGGGAGACAGTTTTCCTGCATTTTCAAGAACACCAAAGTGGTCTCCTTGAGGCAAGACAGCATCTGCTACCAGAACAAAGCCACAAGAGTCTCTTTAAGTCTCTTCCATCTTCTCTCTCCATTAACTCGATTTATGAGGGTGCTTTAGGGAGCATTCAAGGACCAGGCTTGGAAGCAGTAATTACTCTGCTGCCACTAGCTTAACGTCTTTACTCACCACTTTACATATCCCATGGTCTCACTCTGACCTTGTACATGCTTTAAAAGAGGGAGTGAATGCATTGAGTTCAGGCATGTAGAAAGGAAGAAAATTTGATTCTATCTTCAGCTGTTGCTCCCTTCACAACAGCTTCACCTCAGATCGGGGTGTGACAGCCTCTGGATCTGCCCAGGATCAGTGACAATTTTATGAATAAACAACACAACACCACGGCCAGCGAAAAGTGTGTGGTAGCCCGTCCTCATGAAACAGCCATGGACAGAAAATTTAGCAGCACCTTCACAGTGGCAGGGATTCCCCTCCTTTCCATTAAGGCTTTTCCTAGGCTCCTTGGTAGACCAATTTTTCAAGGTCGTTTGAATATGACAATGGGAGGAGGCTGCTAACACAGGGGGAATTGAGTTGGGCCGCTGATGGGTATGGCATTAAGCACAACTAAACACATTTAATGAAGAACACAGACGTCAGACCACCAAGCTAACATGCCAGGCCACAGGCAGGAAGCCTTGGCCACAATGCTTTTCCTGACCTCCTTCAGAAAGATGTTCAGAGCCTACGGCCAGCTGCTGAGAAAGCGTCGACTCCTCTCCAAAGTTCAGATAAATACAGAGGGACAAAAAAATCACAGCTGCTGTGGTATAGAGGTTTCTGAGATTAACTGGATCTGTCCTGTGGAAGGTTTTGTAGGTCAGCGCCAGTATTCTGGGTTTGCACCATGGTCAGTCAGCAACTGCTTATGGAACACATCAAAGCCCACTTGTTTTGCTGAAGAAAGGGGCTGCTATGTTGTACACCACCATCCATCCCAAGAACTACAACTTCTCTAGACAGCCCACAAGAAGAACCAATATTAAAAAAAAAAAAAAATCATTTTCCAAATAATTAAAACCATAAGTACTGTTTTTCTGACAGTTAAAATTGGAGTTACTAGTACAGCCTGATTCTTCAGGGCAGCCTGACACCAAAGGAGGTCACCACAGTCATTTACCAAGGATCACACCACAGGGTGCTCCAGCTGAGAACCTCCAAGTGCTTTCCTCCTTCTCCTGGCACTTCTTTGGTTTTTTTTCCTATACGCTTTACACCCAGGCTGCAGTTTCTTCTGAGAACTACAACCCCTACGGCCCCCTGGTTCCTGGTCTCTTCTGCTTCCACAGCAGGATACCTGCCACTGAGGGTAAGAAGCCTCCACGCTTCTGGCCTCCTACTCAGCTTCTCATCCTGAAATTCAGGTTCTTGCCACCCGGGAGGAGCACCTGATGATGAAATCAGATGTGCCAATATTGGTCTCGCCTTTCTGAATGCATGAGGAAAATTCAAAAAACGAGCAATGTTTTTCTTATTCAGCACACTAACATCTTTCAGTCCCTAGAATGAAGTGCTTTATTTTCTCCATGGTCTTTCTTGGGATCAGTGCCTCCAAACCATGTCTGTCCAAGTTTCAACCTAACCAGGAATCCAGCTAGCACTGCAGCCTATGTCAGCTTGTACCATCACTCACAACACACACATTTGCATAGAAGTGGTGACAGAATCAAATCCAACTAAATTCATATCAGATATCTTGGCAAGGAGAAGTAACTGCCACACATAATTCTGGGAACACATAGGCAAGGTACGAACAACCCTAGCCTGGTGAGGTAACAGCCTTCTTGGCAGTCAGCAGCAGCCGGGCCGGTGCTGGGGCTGCTAACAGCTGACTGCAAAGCTCCTTGAGCAGACCAGAAATACACAGCCAGGCGATGCCAGCCCGGGGTGTCAGAGCACAACGCACACAACCCAGCCGCCTTTCCCAAAGTTCAAGCTCCTGGACTGTCTGCAAAAATCACGGTATTTTTATTTTCGCTCAGTGAGAGCAAGCTTCCAGCACTCGTGGCAAAAGACTTGAGAACATTTCGGGTGCACCAGCTGTGACCGAGCCAAGGAGTACACCAGATGGGCTTCGCCACCGAGGGCAGGGCAAAGCCTTTGGAGTTTTCAGGCAATTCTACCACTCCACCGCGCGCAGCTCACTCTTTTTCACCACTTTGGCGCTGAATCACTGCGTTTTTTCGCGTAGAAGATTTTTTTGGACTGCGGCCGCCCGACTTCCCACCGCGGCAAGGGCAAGGCCGCTGCAGCAGAGCGGGCTGCCCGCTGCCCGGGTCCCGGCCACCGCACCTGCACGGCACCTCAGGCGACGTCAGCTCAACGGCTTAGCCCGGCCGCCCCGCTCCCACCGCCTCCCCTCCCGCCGCGCTCGCCACTCCCCCCCGCCACTCCCATTGGCCGCTTCTTTTCCCGCGTGACGCAGTTCCGGGCGGCGATTGGCGGCGGGGCTCGGCTGCGGAGGGGGGGACTGGAATAGCCGTGCGGTTGCCGTGGCGACCGGGCGGCCGTACCCGGAAATGGGAGGGTGCCGGGACGCGCCGAGGGAGCGCCGGCGGCCGGCAGGTACGTTACGTGCGCGCGCGC